>Ga0160495_100023_pt1 | contig 342262 bp, 312 predicted proteins | sample DID4MG_4_FD_108251 | JGI IMG/M metagenome (GOLD analysis project Ga0160495, IMG submission 108251) | Enriched soil microbial communities from UW Madison campus, WI, USA - DID2933_E24_FP4 MG | ecosystem: Environmental > Terrestrial > Soil > Unclassified | place: USA: Madison, Wisconsin...
ACCCCTATCTGCGCATGCAGGTAGGGGTTTTGTCTTTGTGGCGCAAAAACTCCCGCGCATACGCGGTCCCTGTGGGAGCGGGTTCACCCGCGAATACCGGCAAAGCCGGTGCCATCCACTGCGCAGCCTGCTTCGCGGCTAAAGCCGCTCCCACAGGGGCCCGCGTAGCTCCCAGAAGCAATCATGAAATGTGCGTCATTTATGCCTGAAGAATCACAGGTCAATGCTACGCTCGCGGAAATACTCAGCACGGATACCCATCATGGAAATGAACTGGCACCAGGCCCTGCAAGAGAGCCTGAGCTGGCTGGCAATCGCCTCGTTCATCACCCTTGTCTGCTTCACTGCAGCCGCCACACTGGCCGTACGCTGTACGCGCTGGGGCAGCCAGTTCTGGCAGCTTGCCGGGCCCTATTTCAGTTTCAGGCGCAGTTGGCGGCCGTTGCTGGTGTTCGCCCTGCTGCTGGTACTGACGCTATTCTCGGTGCGCCTGAACGTGCTGTTCTCGTTCTGGTACAACGGCTTCTACAGCGCCTTGCAGGGCCTTGACCAGGCCGCCTTCTGGTACCTGCTTGGCGTCTTCGCGGTATTGGCCACCATCCATGTGCTGCGTTCGCTGTTCACCTTCTATGTAAGCCAGGCGTTCAGCATCCAGTGGCGGGTCTGGCTGACTGAGCGCCTGACCCACGACTGGATGCAGGGCGATGCCTACTACCGTGGCCAGTTCCTCGCCGAGCCGGTGGACAACCCCGACCAGCGTATCGAACTGGACGTCAACGCCTTTGTCAGCAACTCGGTGACCCTGGCCCTGGGCGCGGTCAGCGCGCTGGTGTCACTGGTGGCGTTCACCGGGATTCTCTGGGGGCTGTCGGCACCGCTGGCTGTGGCTGGTGTGGAGATCCCCCGGGCGATGGTGTTTGCTGTGTACCTCTATGTCATCGTCGCCACCTGGATCGCCTTTCGCCTCGGACGCCCGCTGATCCGCCTGAACTTCCTCAACGAAAAGCTCACCGCCAACTTCCGTTACGCGCTGATGCGCCTGCGCGAAAACGCCGAGAACATCGCCTTCTACCAAGGCGCGCAGGTCGAGCGGGGCACCTTGCTGGGGCGCTTTGGTGCCTTGATCGTGAATGCCTGGGCGCTGGTGTACCGGAACCTGAAATTCAGTGGTTTCAACCTGGGCGTGAGCCAGGTTGCAGTGGTGTTCCCGTTCATTCTCCAGGCACCGCGCTTCTTCAGTGGGGCGATCAAGCTGGGCGATGTCATGCAGACCTCCCAGGCCTTTGGCCAGGTGCAGGATTCGTTGTCGTTCTTCCGCGAGTCGTATGATGCGTTTGCCCAGTATCGGGCCACCCTCGACCGTCTGACCGGGTTCCTCGATGCCAATGAGCAGGCGAGCGCTTTGCCGCGTGTCATCACCGAGGACCAGGCGCATGCCTTGGCGATCAGCGGCCTGCAGGTGCTGCGCCCCGACGGGCATGCCCTTATCGCAGACCTTGACCTTGAGCTGTACGCCGGCCAGGCGCTGTTGATCAAGGGGCCGTCGGGCAGCGGCAAAACCACGCTGCTGCGTGCGCTGGCGGGCCTCTGGCCTTATGCCGAGGGTGAGGTCAGGCGGCCGCTGGGCCACCAGGCGCTGTTCCTGTCGCAGCGGCCGTACCTGCCGCTGGGTGATCTGCGTACCGTCATCGCCTACCCGGCGGCCGGCAAGCCTGAGGACGAAACACGGATGCAGCAGGCCTTGCGCCAGGTCAACCTGGCCCATCTGGCCGAGCGGCTGGACGTCAGTTGTGACTGGTCACACATTCTCTCGGTCGGTGAGCAGCAGCGCCTGGCGTTTGCCCGGGTGCTGTTCAACCGACCTCAGGTGGTGTTTCTCGACGAGTCCACCTCAGCCATGGACGAAGGGCTCGAGCATGCTCTGTATTCACTGTTGCGTACGGAAATGCCGAGCGCGTTGCTGGTCAGTGTCGGACACCGCAGTACGCTGGCAGGGTTCCATACCCATCGGCTGGAGGTGGATGGGCATGGCGGCTGGTCGTTACTGGAGCAGCAGCCAGCGCTGGTCTAGTTCGGCTTGCCAGCGATCGGGCCTGATCTGAGCAACGCAACCCCGACCAAGGTGCCGCCAGCACACGCTGCGCCAAGCAGGAACGTCGCCTGAAAGCCGACCCCATCCCACAGCAACCCGGCCACCACGCTGGCTACCAGCAGCGCCACCCCGGTCAGCAGGTTGAACAGGCCGAAGGCCGTACCACGCAGGTCGACGGGGGCGCTGTCGGCGATCATGGCGGCAAAGATGCCTTGGCTGAAGCCCAGGTGCAGTCCCCAGGCGGCCACCCCCATGGCCAGGCCGCCCCAGCCCGGCAGCAGGGCCAGCAACAGGTCGGCGGCGACCAGTAGCCCCAGCCCGGTCATTAGCACACTGCGGCGGCCAGCGCGGTCCGACAGTACCCCGGCGGGGTAGGCCGACAGCGAGTAGGCCAGGGCCATGAGCACCAGCACTGCCGGCGCCCACAGTGGCGCCAGGCCCATGTCCTGTGCGCGCAGCAGCAGAAACGCTTCGCTGAAGCGGGCGAGGGTGAACAACGCGGCCAGGCCGATCAGCCTCCAGTAGGCCGGGCCAAGGCGAGCCAGTTCGTGCAGTGCCAACGGTGAGCGCACCGGCTGGGTGGTGGCCGGCGTTTCGGGTTCGCGCACGAAGGCGATGAGGATGTACACCGCAACGAATGCCGGGATCACCGCCACCCAGAACACCGTCTGGAAATGGCTCGCGGTCAGCCACATCAACAGGATCGCCAGCAACGGCCCAAGGAAGGCGCCCACGGTATCCAGCGCCTGGCGCAGGCCGAAGGCCGCACCACGCAGTTCAGCTGGCGTGACATCGGCCACCAGTGCGTCGCGCGGCGCCCCTCGAATGCCCTTGCCGACCCGGTCGACGAAGCGTGCCGCAGTCAGCCACTCCAGCCCGGAGGCCATGGGGAACACCGGCTTGGTGAGCGCCCCCAGACCATAGCCCAGCACTGTAAGCAGCTTGCGTTTGCCCAGCCGGTCGCTGAGGGCGCCGGAGAACACCTTGGTGATCGAGGCGGTCGCTTCGGCGACACCTTCGATAAAACCCACCGCCACTACCGAGGTGCCGAGCACGGTGACCATGTACAGCGGGAGCAGGGCGTGAATCATTTCCGAGGAAATGTCCATGAACATCGACACAAAGCCCAACGCCCAGACACTGCGAGGGATCTTCGACAAGGGCCTTGTGGGGATCGTGGGGCGGCTTTCTTCGTGGCTGCGCATCAGGTGGCTCGGAAGAGGGGCTACGTTCGAAACTGTAGGAGCCATCACGCAGGATGCAAATCGGGGATAGACGCAGCGTCGATAACTCCATCGGTTCATCAAGGTGCAGTTACAAACCTGTAAACTTCGTAAATAAGATTTAAACGCAGGTGATAATACCTATATTTACCATCCCTGTTGGCCGCCAAACTGTGTTTGCGAGGCCGGTGGGCGAGGGCTCCCGGTTTCCGACAGGGATGTGCCGTTTCGCTCATGAATCGCAGGAGATGTACCCATGCAGTGCAAGACTTCACCCAACAGCCTGGCCCTGGCGTTCGTCGCGTTGGCATCGCCGGTCATGGTGGCCAGCACGGCCCAGGCCGAAGAAGAGCGCGTGGGTGAGGTGCTGGAGGTGCCGGTTGCCGACAGTGCGCTGGTGATCCAGGACACCCTGGTCACAGCCGAGCGCGAGGCACGGCAGGCTCTGGGTACGTCGATCATCACTGCCGAGGACATCAGGCGCCACCCGCCGGCCAACGACCTGTCCGACATCATCCGCCGCGAGCCTGGGGTCAACCTGACCGGCAACAGCGCCAGCGGCGCGCGTGGCAACAACCGCCAGATCGACCTGCGCGGCATGGGCCCGGAAAACACCCTGATCCTCATCGACGGCAAGCCATCCAGTGCACGCAATGCCGTGCGCTATGGCTGGAACGGCGACCGTGACACCCGAGGTGAAACCAACTGGGTGCCGGCCGAAGCGGTCGAGCGCATCGAGATCCTGCGTGGTCCGGCGGCCGCCCGCTACGGTTCTGGCGCCATGGGCGGGGTGGTCAACATCATCACCAAGCGCCCCACCGACGAACTCAAGGGTAGCGTCAGCCTGTACACCCAGCTGCCGGAAGACAGCGCCGAAGGTGCCAGCCGCCGCGCCAACTTCAACCTGGGGGGCGGCCTGACCGACAACCTTGGCTTTCGCCTGTACGGCGGCCTGGCCAAGACCGGCGCCGACGGCCTGGACATCAACGCCGGGCATGCCACCAGTGCCCTGGTGGCGGGCCGCGAAGGGGTGCGCAACAAGGATATCAATGGCCTGCTGAGCTGGAAGCTGAATGACGAGCACCGCCTCGAGGCCAGTGCCGGCTACAGCCGCCAGGGCAATATCTTTGCCGGCGACACCATGAACAGCAACGGCGGTGGCGACGTCGACTTCGTGTCCAGCCTCTACGGCCACGAAACCAATGTGATGCAACGCAGTACCTACGACCTGACCCACCTGGGCGATTTCACCTGGGGTACCAGCAAGACCGTGCTGGCCTACGAGTACGTGCGCAACTGGCGCCTCAACGAGGGCCTGGCAGGCCGCACCGAAGGTGCCCCCAACGACGAAGGCGCCGCCATGTCGCGCCTGCGCAACACGCGTCTGAGCAGTGAAGTGAACCTGCCTTTCGCCATGGGCAGCATCGAACATGTGCTGACCCTGGGCGGCGAATACCTGTATGAAACGCTCAATGACCAGGGCTCGCTGCGCCCGCAAAGCTCGGACCCTACGGGTAATGACGGGCTGGTCGGTTTCGACCGCAGCAGCTCGAAGATGACCGCCCGCAGCCATGCGCTGTTCGCCGAGGACAACATCGTTGTCGGCGACACCACCATCACCCCGGGCCTGCGTTTCGACCATCACGAAACCTTCGGCGACAACTTCAGCCCCAGCCTGAACCTGTCGCACAAGCTGACCGACGCATTGTCGGTCAAAGGTGGCATTGCGCGCGCCTACAAGACCCCGAACCTGTACCAGTCCAACCCCAACTACTTGCTGTACAGCCGCGGTAACGGTTGTAGCGTGCAGCAGACCAACAACGGTGGCTGCTACCTGCAGGGCAACGCCGACCTCAAGCCCGAGATCAGCGTCAACAAGGAAATCGGCCTGCTCTACGACCGTGGTACCTGGCGCACCAGTGCCACGTACTTTCGCAACGACTACAAGAACAAGATCATCGGTGATACCGATGTGCTGTACACCATCGGCACTGGCAGCCGCGTGACCCAGTGGGACAACGCCGGCAAGGCGCGGGTGGAAGGCATCGAAGGCAACCTGTTCATCGAGCTGACACCGGCCCTGGACTGGAACACCAACCTGACCTGGATGCTCGACAACGACAACCGCGAGACCGGCGAGCCGCTGTCGGTGATCCCGGAATACACTGTCAACACCACCCTCGACTGGCGCGCTACCGACAAGCTGTCTTTCCAGGTAGCGGGTACTTACTTCGGCAAGCAGAAGTCGCCGACCTACAACGACCGTACCCAGCAAGCCTACGACAAGGCGGCGCAACAGGATGTGGAAGCCTACGGGCTGGTGGATGTGAGCACCGGGTACAAGTTCAACGCCAACTACGACGTGCGGTTGGGGGTGAACAACGTGTTCGACAAGCAGATCTTGCGTGGCGGTAACGCCAGTACTTCGGGCGCAAATACCTATAACCAGCCGGGCAGGGCGGTGTTCGCTGCGCTGAACATCAACTTCTGACAGGCAACACAAGAGAGTTGCTCCCACCCTGTGGGAGCGGGCTTGCCCGGAACACCGGCGCAGCCGGTGCCATAATGTTGCGGCAAAAATTGCCACAGCATGCTAAACCATGCGCCCCAGCCCGCTGAGAGATAAACCCGGTGAAAGCCGTCCGCCTGACCCTGATCTGCCACGCCCTGACCCAGGCCCAGAAGACCGGGCGCCTGCACCGTGCGGACGACAGTGTCCTGCCATTGGTCCAACAGCCTTTCGCCGACCTTTCCGGTGTGCCGGTGCTGACTGCGCCAGAGCGGCGAGCCTGCGAGACGGCGGCATGGCTTTCGGGGCCGGTACAGGTCGAGCCGGCTTTGGCCGATTGCGACCTGGGGCGTTGGCAAGGGCTGACGTTGAAGCAGTTGCAAACCGAGCAACCGCAGGCGTTGGCCGAATGGCTGCGGGACCCGGCCAGTGATGTGCACGGCGGTGAGTCATTTGCCGTGCTTTGCCAGCGCATGGCCGCCTGGCTGGCGGCCTTCGACAGGCCGGGTGAATGGCTGGCGGTTACCCACCCGTTGGTCATGCGCGCCGTGCTGGTGCAGGTGCTTGGGTGCCCGATGAGTGCCAGCCAGCGGATCGACGTGTTGCCGCTGTCGCGCCTAGAGCTGAGCCTGACCGGGCAGTGGCGCCTGCGCCTGGGCTGAAGGTCAGAACGCCAGTTTGTAGCCGATCAGCAGCAGCATCGCCGCCAGGCATGGACGCAGTACGTGGTCGGAAATCCGCCCGGTGAGGTGGCTGCCCAGATAGATGCCTGGCAGCGAGCCCAGCAGCAGGTAGCCCAGCAGCGACCAGTCCATGTTGCCCATGCCCGCATGGCCCAGGCCCGCGACCAGGGTCAGCGGCACGGCGTGAGCGATTTCGGTACCGACCAGGCGGCGGGTGACCAGGAACGGGTACAGCAGGAACAGCGCCACGGTACCCAGTGCACCTGCGCCGATGGAGGTGAGGGTGACCATAACCCCCAGCACCACGCCGGTGAGCACGGTAAGGGTGTTCAGACTGCGGTCGCTGAGGTGGTAGTGGTCACCGGCGTGGCGGTTGGCGAAGGCCTGCAGACGTGATTTGAACAGGATGGCCAGCGCGGTCAGGATCAGCACCACTGCCAGGCCTTGCTTGATGACGGCGTTGAGCGCCGAGGTATCGGTGTGCAGGGTACTGAGGAACCACAGGGTCAGCGCCGCCGCGGGCACGCTGCCCAGGCTGAGCAGGCCGGTGATCCTCCAGTCGACGTTCTTGTTGCGTGCATGCACCCAGACACCACTGGCCTTGGTAATGGCGGCATAGAGCAGGTCGGTGCCGACGGCCGTTGCCGGGCTGATGCCAAACCACAACAGAATCGGGGTCATCAGTGAGCCGCCACCGACGCCGGTCATGCCGACGATGAAACCCACGATCAGGCCTGCAATGGTGAAACCGAAAGAACCTACATCCATACGCTACTCGACTGCCCAACTTTGCCCGTTATCGGATGCAGCCAGCATATAGATTTTTTTATAGCTAAATAGACTTGTTCGTTATTAGGTTATAACCGAGTCAGGGGCTGAATAGGTTCCCTGTGGGAGCGGGTTTACCCGCGAAGCAGGCGCCGCGGTGGATGGCACGGGCTTCGCCCGTGTTCGCGGGTAAACCCGCTCCCACAGGGGATCGCGCCAGTTTTCGGATTTTTAGCAAGGCAGTTGCTTTCATGAGGGCTTGTCAGCGATCAGTCATCACCACCATCACATGTGCATCTGCGCCATCGTCACTTTCCGACAGGTAGATATGCCCCACCTGGCTGTCGAAATACGCTGTCTCCTGCGGCCCGATGCTTACCGCTTCGCCGGTTTCGAACTCGATCCGGACGCGCCCGCTTAGCACGAGCGCGAACTCTTGTCCGGGATGGCGGATAAAATCGTCGAACTGGCCGCGTTCCCGGGCAATGATGCGGGCATAGGCGGGGGTCATCCGGCGTTCCGGGAAGTCGCCGGCGATCGGGTGGTAGTCATAGGTGCCGGTCGAGTAGCCTGCCGCCGCCGGCAGCGAATCGACCACCACGGTGACCGGTACCGGCGCCGTGACCGCGCCGCTTGCGCGTAATAGCTGGGTAATGTCGACATTCAGCGCACGGGCGGCGGCGGCGAGTTTTTCGTAGCTGACCGAGACCTGCGCCAGCTCCATCTTCGACAAGGTGGACAGCGGTACACCACTGGCTTCGGACAATTGCTTGAGGGTCATCTGGCGTGCCTTGCGCACCTGGCGCAGGCGCTGGCCGACTACGGCACGGTCCAGCAGGGGTAGGGCAGCGGGCATTCTGGGGTCTCGGCATGCGGCATGGGTCGGGCATCTTACCTTGGACCCTTGCGCATTCGTAAATTCTCATATATTAGAATTCTCATAAATGATAATTCGCCTGGCGGGAGCGTGCATGACACCGATCTACGACACCCTGATCATCGGCGCCGGCATTGCCGGTGCATCCCTGGGCTATCGCCTGGCCGGCCAGCAGAAGGTGCTGCTGCTCGAGCGCGAGGCACAGCCTGGCTACCATTCCACCGGGCGTTCGGCAGCCATGTTCATGGAGGCCTACGGCACCCCGCAGATCCAGGCGCTGACGCGTGCCAGCCGGGCCTTCTACGAAGCACCACCGCAGGGTTTCTGCGAGCACCCGCTGCTGGAACCACGCGGCTGTCTGTACGTCGCCAGCCTGGAACAGCGCGCGCTGCTCGAGCAGACCCATGCGCAGAACCTGGCCAATGGTACCGAGGTCAGCCTGCTCGATCGCGATGCGGCCCTGGCCCTGGTGCCGAGCCTGCGTGGCGAGACCTTGGCCGGTGCGGTGCTCGAAGCGGGTGCCATGGACCTGGACGTGCATGCCCTGCACCAGGGCTTCTTGCGTGGCTATCGCACCGCTGGCGGCGAACTGCGCTGCAACGCCGAGCTGATCCAGGCCTGGTACCTGGATGACCTGTGGCAGGTGGAACTGGGCGATGGCACTCGCGTGCAGGCGCGTCAGCTGGTCAATGCAGCAGGCGCCTGGGCCGACTGCGTGGCCGAGCAGTGCGGTGTGGCGCGTATCGGCCTGCAACCTTGTCGGCGCAGTGCCTTTACCTTCCCCGGCCCGGTAGACCAGGACTTCGCCCGCTGGCCGGCGGTGATCGGCGTCGACGAAAGCTTCTACTTCAAGCCCGACGCCGGCCAACTGCTGGGTTCGCCGGCCAATGCCGACCCGGTCGAACCCCAGGACGCTGCGCCCGAGGAGCTTGACGTGGCTTTGGGCATCTACAACATCGAAACCATGACCACCCTGACGATCCGCCGGCCGAGCCATACCTGGGCCGGGCTGCGCTCGTTCGTCGCCGACGGCGACCTGGTGATCGGTTTCGATACACACGTGCCAGCATTCTTCTGGCTGGCGGCACAAGGTGGCTATGGCATTCAGTCGGCTGCGGGCGCCTCGCGCCTTGCCGCTGACCTGCTGCTGGGCCAACCCCTGTGTCCTGGCCTTGTCAGTCAGGGGGTGGTGCCCGAGCGCCTGTCCCCGGCCCGTTTCCAGCAACCCTGAAAGGAGCATCCCATGAGCAATGACATCCAGCGCTTCCCCAGCAGCCTGCCGTTTCCGTTTTCCCGTGCGGTGAAAGCCGGTGGCTTCCTGTTTCTCTCCGGCCAGGTGCCGATGAGTGCCGGCGGCGAAGTGGTGCGCGGTGACATCCAGACCCAGACCCGTGCGGCCTGTGAGCGTATCGCCGAAAGCCTGGCGGCTTGCGGCGCGCGTTTCGACCAGGTGGTCAAGGCCACGGTGTGGCTGTCGGACATGAGCCACTTCGCCGGCTTCAACGAGGTTTACAAGGAATTCTTCGGTGCAGCGCTGCCAGTGCGCTCGACCGTGGCCTCGGCATTGGCGCTAGGGGTGGATGTGGAGATCGAAGTGCAGGCGTTTGTCGGCGATTTGTGACCGAACAAAGGGCCCATGTGGGAGCGGCCTTGCGTTGCGAAAGGGGCGCGGAGCGGCCCCAGGATTTCTGCATTGCTGCATAGATCGTCGGGCCCGCTCTGCGGCCCTTTCGCGACACAAGGCCGCTCCCACAAAAGCGATGTGGTGGCATTAAGACAACAACAATAAATCCAGAGGTGCACATGCAAGAGCAGCTGAAGATCGCCGGCGCATTTGTCGGCGTGATTGTGGGGGCGGGGTTCGCTTCGGGTCGGGAACTGCTGTTGTTCTTTGTCGATTTCGGGGTGTGGGGGTTGGTCGGTGCGCTGGTCAGCGCGGCCTTGTTCACTTTCCTCGGCATGGCCTTGGCGGGTTTGGGCAATCGCCAGCAGGCTACCTCGCACAAGGATGTGATCCAGGCCATCTGCGGCCGTCACCTGGGGCTGTTCGTCGACTGGCTGATCACCTTTTTCATGTTCGCCGTCACCGTGGTCATGCTGGCCGGTGGTGGTGCCTTGCTGGAGCAGCAGTTCGGCATCCCGGCACTGGCTGGCAGCGTGCTGGTGACGCTGGTGGTGGTGGGCATCGTGTGCCTGGACGTGCGCAAGGTGATACTCGCCATTGGTGCCATCACGCCGCTGCTGATCCTGGTGGCATCGGCGATTGCGTTGTACGCCGTATTCAGCCGGGAGCAGAGTTTCGCCCAGCTCGACCAGCTGGCCAGCCAGCAACAGGCCGGCACCCGCCACTGGTTGCTGGGGGCGTTCTTGTATGTGTCGTACAACATCGTTGCCGGCGCGCCGATCCTGGCCATTCTGGGCGGTTCGGCCAAGGGCGAGAAAACCGCGGTATGGGGTGGACTGCTCGGTGGTGCAGCACTGGGCGGTCTGATGCTGGTGATGAGTGCCGGACTGCTGTCGCGCCTGGACAGTGTGGCTGACCTGCCGATGCCGATGCTGTCGATCGCCAACGAAGTGTCGCCACTGCTGGGGCTGGTGATGTGCCTGATCATCTTCGGCATGATCGTCAACACTGCGGTAGGTACGTTGTTCTCGTTCCTCTCGCGGCTGATGCCGGCGGGTACGGCGAAGTTTCGCTGGGGCTCGGTGGTGACCGGGGTGGTGGCGTTCGGCTGCAGTCTGGTGGGGTTCATTAGCCTGGTGGGTGAGGTGTACCCGTTGTTCGGCTACCTGGGCTTTGTGCTGATGGCGGCGGTGCTGCTGGCCTGGGTCAGACGGAGCAGAGTGGTTAAAGCGGCGGTGGCGTAGGAGGCTGCTGCACAGCCCAGTCGCGACACAAGGCCGCTCCCACAAGAACCGTATGGCACCTGTGGGAGCGGCCTTGCGCCCCTGAGGCCATCAGATTCTGAAACTGCCCACCAGTTGCTTCAACCGCCCGGCCTGCTGGGCCAGTTGGTCGCAATGGCGCAGGGTCTCGTTGAGGTTCTCCACCCCTTGCTGGTTCAGGGCGTTGATCTGGGTGATGTCCAGGTTGAGGCTCTCGACCACGGCGGTCTGCTCTTCGGTAGCGGTAGCCACCGACTGGTTCATGCCATCGATCTCGCCAATGCGCTGGGTCACGCTGGCCAGGCGTTCACCGGCCTGGTTGGCAACCTGCACGGTCTGCTCGCTGGAAACCTGGCTGGTGTTCATGGTGTGCACCGCTTCGCGTGAACCCACCTGCAGGCTGGTGATCATGCGGTGGATTTCTTCCGCCGATTCCTGGGTGCGGTGCGCCAGGTTGCGGACCTCGTCGGCCACCACGGCAAAGCCACGGCCAGCTTCACCGGCACGGGCCGCTTCGATGGCGGCGTTGAGTGCCAGCAGGTTGGTCTGCTGCGAGATGCCCTTGATCACGTCGAGGATCTTGCCGATTTCGTCAGTGCTGGCGTTGAGCGTTTCGATTTGCGCGCAGGACTCGCTGATGCGCTGCGACAGGGCGGTCATGGCGCTGATCGCTTCTTCGACCACTTCACGGCCACCGTGGGCCTGCTCGCTGGCACCGCTGGCATGCTGCGATGCATCGGCGGCGTTGCGGGCGATTTCCTGGGTGGCGGCCCCCAGCTCATTGATCGCAGCGGCCACGCTGTTGGTGCGCATGCTTTGCTCTTCGGAACCGATGATCGACGCATTGGAGGCATTGACCACCTTCTCCGACAGGTCGTGCACCAGGCGGGTGGCCGAAGACACTTCGCTGATCGAGGCATGAATGCGCTCGACAAAGCGGTTGAACGAAGTGGCCAGTTCGCCGAACTCGTCCTTGTTCTGCACGGTCAGGCGACGGGTAAGGTCACCTTCGCCCTCGGCAATGTCACGCATGGCGCGGCCCATGGTGGTCAGCGGGTTCATCAGCACCGGGATCAGCAGGCCGAGCAGGCCGGCGATGGCGGCCACGGCAATCAGCATGGCGATGATTGCCGAGGTGCGGAACTGGCTGAGCGCGGCGTAGGCCTTGTCCTTGTCGATCGACAGGCCGATGTACCACTGTGCCGAAGGCAGGCCGGCCACCGGGGCGAAGGAGATGATGCGGTCCTGGCCATTGAGGGTGACATCCTGCATGCCGGCGGCGACTTGCAGGTTGCTGCCGGGGTAGATGTCCTTGAGGTTCTTCATCACCTGGTCTTTGTCGGGGCTGACGATTACCTGGCCATTGCTGTCGGCCAGGAAGGCGTGGCCGATGCCGCCGAAATCGACCGAGTTGATGATCTCGACCAGGGTGTCGAGGGTGACGTCACCGCCGACCACACCCATCAGTTCGCCATTGCCCTTGCTTTTCACAGGCGTGGCGATGGTTACCATCAGGCCGCCGACAGCGCCTTGGTACGGGGCAGTCAGCACGGACTGCCCGGCGCTGGCAGCGGCGCCGTACCACGGGCGCTGACGTGGGTCGTAACCGGCGGGCATCTGCGCATTGGGGCGCTGAGTGAACGCACCGTTGGCCTGGCCCAGGTAGGTGAACAGGAAATTGCGCGTATAGGACGGCTGCTCGATCAGCCCGTCCAGGGTGTCGCCAGCGCCTTGCTGGGCGATGTCCTGGGCCAGGTTTTCCAGGACCAGGATGCGCCCGCTCATCCAGTTCTGCACACTGCTGGCGGTCAGTGCGCCCGACTGCTGCACCGAAGCTTCGATGTTCTGGCGGATGGTATTGCGTTGCAGGTAGTCGTTGTAGAGCGTGAACAGGGCAAATGCCAGGACCACGACGCCGCAGGCGCTGAGCAGGATCTTGTGGCGAAATTTCAGGTTCATGTTTCGAGACCTTGGGCCAGTGAGGGGAGGACGCAGCGCGCTCATGACGCATTGCGGAACCTATCGACCGGGATATCGGCTCAAGGGGTAAAAGATTGAAGCTCTTACAGAAAATTCTTACGGTCGTTTCGACAGACGGTAATCACCGGCTACACAACTGCTCGATCAACAGGCGTGCAGCCTGCTGCAACGGTTGTTGCTTGCGCCACAAAATGTGTACCGGCAACTGCAGTTCGTTGCGGGTGTTGCGAAAATCCAGGCGCACCAGGCGCCCGCTGGCCAGCAGTGGCGCGACCCGCGACAGCGGCAAGTCACCCCAGCCCAGGCCGGCTTCCACCATCTGCAGGGCGAGGTCGAAGCTGTCGGTGGACCAGTGCGTGGCGCCTATCAGCGGGCGTGGGTCGGCCAGCGGCAAGTCCCGGCTGCGTACCAGTATCTGGCGCACCCGGGTCAGGTCTTCGAGGTAGTGGATACGCCCTTCGCGCAAGGCCGGGTGGGCGGGGGACAGGGTGGCTATCAGCGACTCCATGCCGATGTGCTGGAAGCCACGACGGGCATCGACCTGCAGCCCGGCAAAGGCGATGCAGAGGTCGGCGCGGCCGCTGTCCAGCAGGTGCAAGGCTTCTTCCTGCGGGGCACTGAGCAGGGCGATGTCCAGTAGCGGGTGGCGCTCACCCAGGCGAGCGATGGCCGCCAGCAGCGGGCGGTGGTCGATGTCCGGCACCACGGCCAGGGTCAGGCTGCTCTCCAGCCCCTGGGACAGCTCAAGAGCATGCACCTGCAGCAGCCCCAGTTGCTCGGCGATCAGCCGGGCATGGGGTTCCAGCGCCATGGCCTGCGCGGTCGGGCGGACTTCGCGGGGGCCACGCTCGAACAAGGTATAGCCCAGTTCGGCCTCAAGGTTTCCGATGGCCATGCTCACGGCCGAAGGTACCCGCTGCAAGGCGCGCGCAGCGGCCGAGAACGAACCGCGGTCGAGCACGGCGAGAAACAGCTGGATATTGTCGCTGGAAAAGGTCATGGCAGCCTCCTGTCAGGGGATCTGACAGCTGCTGACTTTTGCTGTCAAGTCCGATGAAGCATGATCGCGCCCCATCGCTTTTGTCATTGGAGGTAACCCCGGGTGCAGGGACTCAAACGCAAACTGGTCTACGTGACTTTCTATGAACTGATCGGGTTGTGCATGTCGACCCTCGGGCTGGCCTACCTGTCGGACACCCAGGCGTCGCATACCGGGCCTTTGGCGGTAATGATCACCACCATCGCCATGCTCTGGAACCTGATCTACAACACCTTGTTCGAGTGGTGGGAGAGCCGCCAGGCCAAACGCGGGCGTAGCGTGGCGCGGCGGGTCGCGCATGCCATCGGCTTCCAGCTGACCCTGGTGGTGTACCTGATCCCGCTGATTGCCTGGTGGCTGGACATGACACTGCTGGAGGCATTGCTGGTGGACATGGCGTTCATCGTGCTGGTGCCGTGCTACACCTTTGCCTATAACTGGGCGTTCGACCGGATCTTTGGCTTGCCCAGTTCGGCAATGGCAGCAGCCTGATTCAACCTGTTCCGGCCTCTTCGCAGCACAAGGCTGCTCCTAAAGCGACCGCACAACCTTCAGGCCGGTGCGGTCGCTGTAGGAGCAGCCTTGTGCTGCGAAGAGGCCGGAACAGTCAACCATTAAGGCGGCAGGCGAATGATCAAAGGTTCCTGTTGTTGCTTCACCTGCTGCTCAACCGGTTGTTCAGCCGGCTGCGGCGCACTGGCCAGCAAACTGTCCTCGACCTGCCCAGACAGATAGTACACCCCCGACATGGCCCCACTCTGGCGGTTCTCCATCAGTTCCTGCCATTCCTGGCTCAGCGCCACGTTGAGAATCACCCGCAACTGCTCGACCATCTGCGGGTGTTCACGGTCATGGGTCATGACCCCGTAGCCGGCTGCCGCAATCGAAATCATTGCCCCCGCCACCTTGCCTACCGCTGACGCCACGGCACTGGCGATACCCCGCGGGGCCAGGGTGGCGCCGAGCTTTTCGCTGGCCTGGTTGGCCACCGAGTTGAGCCCGACATCGGTCTTCGCGGGGCCTTTGCTGGCCTGCCGATGCAGGTGTTGGCGCATGGCTTGCCAGGCTGGTTGCTGGGCCAGCGACTTGGCCCGCAGCAGTTGATACAGGCTGGCATCGCGTGCATCCGGCGGCCCCAGGGCGATGGCAGGGATGCGGTTGAGGCGCTGGCTGAACTGCTCGGGTGGCGCGTGGTAGCGGCTGATGATGGCCGGCAGCTGCTGGCCGAGCAGTTGCAGGTAAAGCTCGCAGGCACGGTCGCGGATGCCTTCGGGGTTGATCTGCTTGGCCACCGGTTCGATCACCCGTTTGTGATACTGCTCCTGCAGGTACAGCGCCAGGCGTTTTTCCGCCGGTTCCCGGCCCTCGCCGCTGTCGATCTTGTACCAGGCCACCTTGAGGGTCAGCCATTGCTGGGTCCAGTAACCGGTGAACCAGGGGATGAAGTCGCTTTCGGTGCGCTGTTGTACCTGTTCCTTCCACACTCGCATGGAGCGCCGGGCATAGTCGTTGGCCGAGCTGGCAGCGCCGACCGAGGCTTCGATCAGCTCCTGGTCGATGCGTTGCCAGGTGGCGGGGGGCAGCACCACGGGTGGCGGCGGGGCAGGTGGGGGCTTGCCTGCACAGCCCCCCAGGGCCAGCAGCAGGCACAGCAGCAGGAGGACTCGAGTGCTCACGCAACCGCCTCCCTGATAGAAGCTGGGGTGGTTCTCGGAGTATAGGGTGGGGTTGAGGGGGCTGCCGTGCAGCCCATCGCCGGCGCGGCCCGGGTCAATCCAGGTCGAGCTTTTCTTCCAGGCGGTCGAGGTGCTTGTGCATCAGCCCTAGCGCCGCCTCGGCATCACCGTACTCCACGGCATCGATGATCGCCGCATGTTCCTCCCACGCGCAGTGGTCGCAGCACGGCGACTCGTAGCGGGCGATGATCAGCGAGGTCATCGGCACCAGGCCATTGAGAAACCGCGCCAGTGGCGCATTGGCGGCCACTTGCGCCAGTTTCAGGTGAAACTCGCCGCCCAGGCGGATCGCCGCACAACGCTCGCCGTTTTCATGGTGCTGGCGCTCGCGTTCCACCAGTTGCCGCAGCTGGCGAATCTGCACTGGCCGGGCGCGTTGCGCGGCCAAGGTGATCAGCGTGGTTTCGGCCAGGCGCCGGGCGCTGAGTACCTGGCGTGCCTGCTCCGGGTCGGGCGCGGCCAAATGCGCAGTGTGGCTGGGGCGCTGCACCACCACCTGCTGGTCGGACAGGCGCCCGAGCACGCGGCGGATCACTGTACGGCTGACACCAAAGGCATGGCCCAGCGCCTGTTCGGGCAACAGGCTGCCAGGTGGCAGGCGCTGTTCGAGGATGGCATCGAACAGCCGCGGGTAGATCTGCTCGGCCGACAGGCGGGTTTCGCCGGCCGCGAGCAGGGTCGGCAAGTGGGGGGCGGCGTTCATGGTCGCTCTCCTTGGGTCATGGATGCGGGTGTTCGTCCGGGATGTTCAACGGGATGCCCATGCGCAGCCCTTCGGCCAGGATGTGCTGGCGCATCTGGGCACTGGCCTGGGCGCTGCTGCGTTCGCGTATGGCGCGCACCACCGCTTCGTTTTCCTTCAGTCGGGCGGCCAGGTGCTCTGGCGAATTGCGCAGCATGTCGGCGCTCTGTTTGAGGGCATTGCCGGTCTGTTGCACCACACTCTGGAAGATCGGGTTGGTGGTCAAGGCGAACAGTGCTTCATGGAAGGCGATGTAGGCCCTGACTCCGGCTTCGCTGTCATCGGCCTCCAGCGCTTCACGCATGTCCATCAGGGTCAGGCGCAGCTGGCCGATGTCCTGGCTGTTGGCCGACTGCGCCACCAGGCCGACGATGAAGGGTTCAAGGGTGTAGCGTAGTTCCAGCACGTCAGCCAGGCTGGCTGCGGCGCTGGTGTCCAGGCCCTGTTCCTGGGCGGCGGAATCGGCATCCAGCACCAGCACGCCCTTGCCCGGCAGCGAGCGCACCAGGCCCAGGGTTTCCAGCACGGTCACCGCTTCGCGCAGGCTGGGGCGGCTGATGCCCAGTTGTTCGGCCAGTTCGCGCTGGCCTGGTAGCATGTCGCCGGTACGCCATTGGCCGCGGGCGAGGGCCTGGCGCAGTTTTTCCACCACTGAGTTGACGACGGTCGATGAGCTGATCACGGTTCGCTCCTGGAAGGGCCGGCATCAGTGCCGGCCACGTTCGCTCAGAATTCCTGTTGATGGGTGTTGGGCTGCTTGCGGGGCGTGGGGGCGAAGCCGGGCTTGCCGTCGAGCACGTTGTGCGCACGCTCCAGGTCGATGTCCTTCTCCCAGCGGGCGATGGCCACTGTGGCCACGCAGTTGCCGATCAGGTTGGTCAGTGCCCGGCCGATGCCCATGAACCAGTCCACCGCCAATACCAGTACCAGGCCAACCACCGGGATTGCCGGTACGGCGGTCAGGGTAGCGGCGAGAATCACCAGCGCCGAGCCTGGGATGCCGTGAGCGCCCTTGGAAGTCACCAGCGACACCAGCAGGATGGTCAACAAGTCGGTCATTGCCAGTGGCGTGCCGGTGGCGTTGGCAATAAACACGATGGCCAGGGTCAGGTAGATGGAGAAACCATCGAGATTGAACGAATAGCCAGTGGGGATTACCAGGCCGACGGTGGAACTGCCGATACCCAGGTGCTCCAGCTTGCGCATGATCTGTGGCAGTACGGCATCGGACGAGGCGGTGCCCAGCACGATGGTCAGCTCTTCCCGCAGGTACTTGATCAGCGGCAGCAGCTTCAGGCCCGACAGGCGCATGACCGTGCCCAGCACGATCAGTACGAAGCCGGCGCAGGTCAGGTAGAACAGCGCCACCAGCCCGCCCAGGTGTTGCAGCGATGCCAGGCCGTACTTGCTGGTGGTGAAGGCGATGGCGCCAAACACACCGATGGGGGCCAGGCGCACGATCATGCCCATGATGCGGAAGATCACGTGGCTCAGTTCGTTGATCAGCCGCGAGATGCCGGCTGCGGAGTCGCCCACCAGGTTCAGCGCGCTGCCGAACAGTACCGAGAACAACAGCACCTGAAGGATGTTGTTATCGGCGAAGGCACCGATCACCGAAGTGGGGATCAGGTCCATGAAGAACGCCGTGGCGCCGTGGATGTGCTGGCCGCGTTCGGCCAGGGCGCTGGCGTCGGCGCTGGACAGTTGGTCCAGGTGGATGTTTGCGCCGCTGCCGATGCCGCTGGTGAAGGCGAACACCAGGCCGATCACCAGCGCCAGGGTGGTCAGCACCTCGAAGTAGATCACCGACTTCAGGCCGATGCGCCCGACCTTCTTCAGGTCGCCGGCGCCCGAGATGCCGCTGACCACCACGCAGAACACGATCAGGCCGATGAGCATCTTGATCAGCTTGATGAAGCCGTCGCCAAGGGGTTTGAGTTGCAGGGAGAGGTCGGGGAAGCTGAGACCGCAGGCGATGCCGAGGGCAAGGCCGAGCACGACTTGCAGGAAGATCGAACGCGAGCACCATTTGAGCATGGGAGGGATCTCTGATCGGTGTCCTTGCTTCGGTAGCCGCACGGGGCGAAAGAGCGCAGGACTTAATTATTGTGGTCTTACCGGTTTGTTCAGCGCGAAGCCATGAAAGCGCGAAAAATCCGACATTGCAAGGTTTTTTGGCCTTACCGGTCTGACCAGTTGTGGGGCAATCCGGCCTGGCTGGCTCTAGTTCGGTGCATGTGGTTGGATCAGGTCGTGGTGCGGCCGTTCGCGGGTGAACCGCCGCTCCCACAGGGGCTGCGCACATGAATCAGATCAGCCTTTGGCCTAGTGACCAGGGCATCGGTGCAATCAACTTGCCAAGCGCCATGATGACCTTGCTATTTTTTATAACTCCATGATTCGTAAGGTTTATTTGATTTATACGGATGAATTCGTAGAATCCGCGCCTGACTGGGTAGTCACTATGGGGGCGGTTGCGGGGTGTTCATCCTGATAAACGCCTACAAGCAGACTCCCGGCATTTGAATGAATGGAGTCTCATAGTGCGTCTCAACCTTCCGGTCACCCCGGTCGAGCAACGTTTCCCCCCTGATCAGCGGCTTATTTCCGCTACCGACACCGCCAGCCTGATCACCTACTGCAACCCCGAATTCGCCGCCATCAGCGGGTACAGCGAGGCCGAACTGATCGGCAGCCCGCATAACCTGGTGCGCCACCCGGACATGCCGGCAGCGGTGTACGAGCTGATGTGGCGCTACCTGAAGGCCGGCAAGAGCTGGATGGGTATCGTCAAGAACCGCTGCCGCAACGGCGACTACTACTGGGTCAATGCCTATGTCACGCCAATCCTCGAGGCCGGGCGGGTGGTTGGCTATGAGTCGGTGCGGGTCTGCCCCACGCGTGAGCAGGTGGCCCGCGCCGAGGCCCTGTATGCGCGCCTGCGCAATGGCCAGGCTGTGTTGTCGTGGCCAAGCCGGCTGACGTTGCTGGCGCAGGCCCTGGCCTTGCCGCTGGCGGGCGGGCTGCTGGCGCTGGGCGCCAACCAGCTGTGGCCAGGCGCGGTGGGTCAGGGGCTGACTGTGGGGTTGTTCCTGGCCTATGGCCTGTGGACGCGCGATGCCGTCGCGCGGCAGATACAGCAGGTTGTGAAGGGGGCCGTCGGCACTTTCGCCGACCCGATCGCTGCCTTGACCTACAGCGACCTGCCCGGTGCCGCCGGGCAACTGGAACTGATGCTGATCAGTGAGGAGGCACGGCTTAAAACCGCGCTGACACGGTTGAGCGACCTCGCGGCGCAGATGGCCGTGGCCGCCCATGATGCCGGGCAGTTGTCGCGCAGTACCGAGGCGGCCTTGCTGGAGCAGCGCGCGGAAACCGACCTGAGCGCCACCGCCATGAACCAGATGGCAGCATCCATCGGCGAAGTAGCCAAGCATGTGCAGCTAACCGCCACCGAGGCCCACACCGCGCATCTGCTGGCCGAGCAGGGCAGCCAGGTCGCCGATGCCAGTGGCGCGGCGATTCGCACCCTTGCCGGTACCGTGGTCCAGATCAACCAGGCGGTCAGCCACCTGGCTGGTCAGACCGGTGCTATTGCCGAGGCCACCGGGATGATCCGTGGCATTGCCGAGCAGACCAACCTGCTGGCCCTCAATGCGGCCATCGAGGCGGCCCGTGCGGGCGAGCAGGGCCGTGGCTTTGCCGTGGTCGCCGACGAGGTGCGGGCACTGGCCGACAAGACCCGGCAGTCGACCTTGCACATCCAGGCCATCATCGATGCCCTGCGCAGTGGCGCCGAGGAAGCCGTGGCAATCGCCAGTCAAGGCATCGACGGCGCCGAGCAGGGCGTTGCCCAGGTGCAGGAAGCCCGGCAGGCGCTGCATGGCATTCGTGACGCGGTGCAGCGCATCAGTGACATGAGCCAGCAGATGGCTACGGCATCGCAGCAGCAGTCGGCAGTGGCCGCAGACGTCTCACGGCAGATCAACGGCGTGGCCGGCATTGCCCAGCACAGCGCCCAAAGCGCCAACGTCGCCGCCTTGCGCGGCGCTGAACTGGAAAAGGTGTGCGCCGGATTGCGTGCCCTCGTGGAGCGCTTCAACCGCTAAGGCAGGATGCTTTATGGATGACATCTATCGTGCGGCCGTGGATGCGGCCGCGATCTTTTCCGAAACCGACCTGCGTGGGACCATCACCTACGTCAACCAGCAGTTCTGCAGCATCTCGGGCTACAGCCGCGAGGAGCTGCTGGGCGCCAACCACCGCATACTCAACTCAGGCTTGCACGAGCCGGAGTTCTTCGTTGGCATGTGGCGGGCGCTGGCCGCCGGCCGGGTATGGAAGGGCGAAATCTGCAACCGCGCCAAGGACGGCTCGCTGTACTGGGTCGACAGCACCATGGTGCCGCTGGTCGACCCGCTTACCGGCCAGGTGCGCAAGTACGTGTCGATCCGTTTCGACGTTACCGAGAAGCGCCAGCTGCTGCATGCCTTGCAATGGCGGGTGGGCCACGACGTACTCACCGGCCTGCCCAACCGCGCCTACTTGTCCGACCTGCTGAACCAGGCCCTGGCCTACTCGCGCCGTGAAGACATTCCGCTGGCGGTGTGCATGCTCGACCTGGATGGCTTCAAGGCGGTCAACGACGGCTACGGGCATGCCATTGGCGACCTGCTGCTGGTCGAGGTGGCGCAGCGGCTCAAGCACATCCTGCGCGGTGGTGACGCGGTGGCCCGGCTGTCTGGGGACGAATTCGTGCTGATCCTGCGCGACGTCGACGAAGACCGCCAGCTGCATGCGGCGTTGCGCCGGGTGCTGGGCGCACTGGCGGCGCCCTATGTGGTGCGCGAGCACCGCCTGTCGCTCAGCGCCAGTATCGGCGTGACCCTGTACCCGCAGGATGACGAAGACGCCGACACCCTGGTGCGCCATGCCGACCAGGCCATGTACGTGGCCAAACAGCGTGGGCGTAACCGCTATCACCTGTTCGACGTGTCCCAGGAGCAGGAGCTCAAGGCTACCCACCAGACTGTGGCGCGGGTGCGCCGGGCCCTGCACGACGGCGAGCTGTGTCTGTATTACCAGCCCAAGGTCAACCTGCGCAGCGGCCAGGTGCTGGGTTTCGAAGGCTTGCTGCGCTGGCAGCGGCCAGGCCGCGGGCTGGTGCCGCCTGGTGATTTCCTGCCCTGGGTTGAACAGACCGACCTGATTGTGGAAATCGGCGAGTGGGTGCTCGACCAGGCGCTGAACCAGTTGCAGGCGTGGCAACGCCAGGGGCGGCCCTGGTCACTGAGCGTGAATATCGCCGCGCGGCATTTGCAGCGCGGTGACTTTGCCAAGCGCCTGCAGCAGTTGCTGGCGGCGTACCCGGAGGTGGACCCGGCGCGGCTGGACCTGGAAATCGTCGAGTCGGTGGCCATCGACAATCTGCAGCATGTCAGCCGCTGCCTCGATGCCTGCCGCGCGCTGGGTGTGCGCTTCTCCCTGGACGACTTCGGCACTGGCTATTCGTCGCTGAGCTACCTGAAGCGCTTGCCGACCCAGACGATCAAGATCGACCAGTCGTTCGTGCGCGACATCCTGCATGACCAGGACGACCTGGCGCTGACCAGGGCGGTGATCGGCCTGGCGCGGGCGTTTGGCCGCGAGGTAATTGCCGAAGGGCTGGAGAGCGTCGAGCACGGTCGGGTGCTGATGGGCCTGGGCTGCGAGCTTGCGCAGGGCTACTGCATCGCCCGGCCTATGCAGGCCAGTGCGGTGGAAGCCTGGGCGCAGGCCTACCGGCAGCCGGTGCAATGGCGCGACCCGTCAGCGCGCGTCAGCGGGCCATCGGCTTGACCTCGGCCAGCACCGGGTGCGCCACCAGCTTGTCGATGTGCAGGGAGTCGTCGTTCATCCAGCTTTCGCTGAGCAGCCGGTAGTGTTCCATGTCACGGCAGCGCAGGCGCAGGCTGTAGTCGAAGTGGCCGCTGATCAACTGGCATTCGTGTACTTCCGGGCAGTTGCGCAGGGTGGCTTCGAAGGCCTTTTGCGCGGCGCGCCCGCTTTGGTTGGACAGGGCGACCAGCACCAGCAGCGACACCCCGGGCGCCACCTTCTGCAGGTCGATGATCGCCCCATAGCCGCGGATCACGCCGCGGCGCTCCAGCTTGCGTACACGCTCCAGGCACGGGCGCGGGGTGAGGTGGACGAGGCTGGAGAGTTTTTCGAAGGTGATGCGGCCGTCGTGGCGCAGGATGTCGATGATCGCTTCGTCGATGCGGTCGAGGGGGTGGGCGTTGGCGTCCTTGGTGTCCATGCGCTTGGGCTTCTTTCAGAAGAGGGCATGGGACAGGTTAGGCGGTAAAGGGGGCCGCTGCGCGGCCCTTTCGCGACACAAGGCCGCTCCCACAGGGATCGCGCACCCTTTAGGATGGCGGCGGACTTTTGTGGGAGCGGCCTTGTGTCGCGAAAGGGCTGCGCAGCAGCCCCAAGGTCTATCAGGCGCAGACCGAGTCAGCCTTGTTTACCGCCCGCAGCTCCACCATCCGCGGCTGCAACAACCCATACAAATCCTTCGGATCCTCCAGCACCGGCACCAGCCCGATGTCCGTGCCGATATCCAGCGCCTGCGCCGTATCCAGCACGTAGCGCAACGCCGAATAATCCTCCAGGGCAAACCCCACCGAGTCGAACAGCGTCACCTGTTCGGCGCTCTCACGCCCCTTGGCTTCCCCGGCAACCACTCGCCAGAACTCGGTCGCTGGCGAGTCCGCCGGCATCTGCTGGATCTCGCCTTCCACCCGACTCTGCGGCTCGTATTCGACGATCACCCGGGCCCGTTCGACAATCGCCCGGTGCAGCTCGGTCTTGCCTGGGCAGTCACCGCCCACGGCGTTCAGGTGCATGCCCGGCTCGATCATCTCCGGGGTGAGTATGGTGGCGCAGGCCTTGTCGGCGGTCACCGTGGTAACGATATCGGCACCGCGCACCGCTTCGGCCACGGAGCTGGCGATGCTCAGCTTGAGGCCGGGGCGGTTGGCCAGGTTGGCGACCAGCTTGGCCGAGGCGGCCGGGTCGATGTCGAACAGGCGGATTTCATCGATGCCCAGCAGGGCATTGAAGGCGATGGCCTGGAATTCGCTCTGCGAGCCGTTGCCGATCAGCGCCATGCTGCGGCTGTCTTCGCGCGCCAGGTAGCGGGCGGCCAGGGCTGAGGTGGCCGCGGTGCGGATGGCGGTGGTCAGTGTCATTTCGCTGAGCAGCAGCGGTGCACCGGTATCGACACTGGCCAAGGCACCGAAGGCCATCACTGTGGGCAGGCCATGGCGCGTGTTTTTCGGGTGGCCGTTGACGTACTTGAAGGCGTAGCGGCTGGCGTCCGAGACCGGCATCAGCTCGATTACACCATCTGGCGAATGGTTGGCCACCCGGGCACATTTTTCGAAGGCGGGCCAGCGCAGGTAGTCCTGACGGATGTACTCGGCCATTTCCAGCAGGCACGTGGGCAGGCCTTTACGGTTGACCATGCGGGCCAGGTCTTGCACATCGATATAGCGGGTCATGAGGGGTCTCCCTGCGGCGACGCTTCCAGAGTGGGCTCCGGTTTCATTGTGCGGCGGGTGGGGAGGTAAAGCTGGCTGTAATGGGCTGTGGCGGCAGCGGCTTTGGCTGATTTCGCTGCGCTGGCAGCCGAATCGGCTGTGGGTGCCTGTACCGCCCCTATCGCCGGCACAGGCCAAGGCAATCATCGCTCACGCAACCGCTTGTACAGTGTGGTGCGGCTGATCCCCAACCCGCGCGCCACCGCCGAGAGGTTGCCGTTGGCTTGCGCCACCAGCAGGTGCAGGTCCGCCTCTTCGGTCGCGACCTGCACAGGTACCTGCGACTCGGCGAGAAAACCCGCAGGTAAGTGTTCCAGGCCGACAGGCCCATTGCCCGCCAAAGCCAGCGCCACCTGCAGTACGCTCACCAGTTCGCGCACATTGCCTGGCCAGGGGTGCTGATCGAGCAGGTCGATAATAGCCGCAGGCAGCCGTGCAGGCTGCCCGGGGTCACGGTAGCGGGCATGCACCTGCTCGATCAGTTGCCGGCGATCACCGCGCTCGCGCAACGGCGGCAACACCACCGCCAGCCCGGCGATGCGGTAATAAAGGTCCTGGCGAAAGCGCCCGGCACGTACCTCTTCAGCCAGGTCGCGGTTGCTCGCCGATACCACGCGGATATCAACCGCCACCGGTTCGCCGCTGCCCAGCGGCTGGATGCTGCGCGTCTGCAGCACGCGCAGCAGGCGGGCCTGGGTAAGCAACGGCATGTCGCCGATTTCGTCGAGAAACAGGATGCCGTGGTGGGCCTTGCGGATCAGCCCCGGGTTGCCCTTTTGATGGGCGCCGGTGAACGCGCCCTTGTCGTAGCCGAACAGCTCCGACTCCACCAGCTCGGCCGGGATCGCCGCGCAGTTGACGGCGACCAGCGGCTGGCTGGCACGGCTGCTGGCCCGGTGCAGGGTGTCGACGAATACTTCCTTGCCCACGCCGGTTTCCCCCTGCACCAGCACCGGAATGTCCTTTTCCAGCAGCAGGGCGGCCTGTGCCAGGGCCTTCTCCAGGCGCGGCTCAGCGCTGCTGGCAGCGGGGCGGGTGGGGACCTCTCGCGGCGGCTGCCATTGGCAATGAAAGCGGTTGCGCCCGGTGGCCTGCAAGGCGAAGGGCTGTTGCCGGGGATGGCTGAGCAGCTGTTGCAGGGGCAACTGGAACAGTTGCTCGATATTCTGCCGTAGCGGGTTGCTACCGAGCAGGCTATCGGCCCGGTGGTTGGCGGCCAGCACCTGACCTTGCTCATCGAACACCAGCAGGCCGGCCCATGGGCTGTCGAGGTTGTCGGAAGCGCTGTTGAAGATCAGTTGCGCGTGCTGGTCGGCATGCTCGGCGAGGATCAGGTGGTTCTCCAGGCTCTGGCCCATCATGCGCACCAGGCCTAGCGTCTGGCTGGCGGGCAGATAGCCGTCGCTGGCTACGTCGAGCACCCCGACCAGTTGCCGCGTGGCGTCGAACAGCGGCGTCGCGGCGCTGGACATATAGCGGTTCTGGCGCAGGAAGTGTTCGTCCTGGCCAACGTGGATCGCTTCGGCGCAGACCAGTGCGGTGCCAAGGGCATTGGTGCCGACACCGCGCTCGTGCCAGTGGGCTCCGGCGCTGAAACCGTGCTGCTGGCATGGTTCGATGAAACGCCGCGAGCCCCAGCTGTCGAGCAGGCAGCCGCTGGCATCGGCCAGCATCACCAGGTAGCTGGCATTGCCCAGCAGGTGCGCATATTGCGGCAGCACCGTTTCGCGGGTCAGGCGCAGCAGGGCCTGGCGTCGCTCCAGCAGGGCGCTCAGCTCGGTGCGGGTCAGGCAGTCGAAGTCCGGGGCGTGCTGGGGTTGCAGGCCGTGGTCGCGACAGCGGGCCCAGGAGGCCTGGATCAGTTGAGCATGGGTCGAAGCGGATGCGGCCATGGGCCTGTCCTGTGTGATTGTTGTCATGGGGCCGACCGATGTTCAGTGTTGTGCACGGTTGTTCAATGTCAAACCGGCAAGTGTTCAGTTGTTCAGTGCTTGTGTTCACTTGTGAACCTGCAACCGGCCAGGGTTGCCGGCCAGGCCCCAGGCTAGAGGATCGCGGTACAACTGGCACGAAACTGGCTGTGCCCGCCAGACAATAACCACAAGAAGGCCACGCCATGTCTCTGGTGCTGGAACAGGTCAGCCGCAGCGTCGACAACCAGGCCTGGATAGTCGATGCCTCACTGCGTTTCGAGCCCGGCTCGTTCAACGTACTGCTGGGCCGCACCCTGGCCGGCAAGACCAGCCTGATGCGCCTGATGGCCGGGCTCGACCGCCCGGACCGGGGGCGGGTGCTGATGGATGGTCAGGACGTGACTGGCGTACCGGTGCGCCAGCGCAATGTGTCGATGGTGTATCAGCAGTTCATCAATTACCCGACCCTTAGCGTGTACGAGAATATTGCGTCACCGCTGCGCCAGGCACGCATGGACGAGCCCCAGATCCGCCGGCGCGTGCAGGAAACCGCCGAGATGCTGCGCATCGAAGCCTACCTCCAGCGTCTGCCGCTGGAGCTGTCCGGTGGCCAGCAGCAACGCACGGCGATGGCCCGGGCGCTGGTCAAGGATGCCTCGCTGATCCTGTTCGACGAACCACTGGTCAACCTCGACTACAAACTGCGCGAGGGCCTGCGTCAGGAACTGCGTGAGTTGTTCGCGGCGCGCCACTGCATAGCCGTGTATGCCACCACCGAGCCCAACGAGGCGCTGGCGTTGGGCGGCACCACCACCCTCGTGCATGAGGGCCGTATCGTCCAGAGCGGGCCTACCGCTGAGGTCTACCAGCGCCCGGGCAGCGTGCTGGCTGCCGAGCTGTTTTCCGAACCACCGATCAACCTGGTGCCTGGCCATATCAGCGGCAACGACGTGAGCCTGGCCCAGGCCGTGCACTTTGCCCGTAATGCCGACTTGCAGCCGCTTGCCGAGGGTGACTACCGCTTTGGTGTGCGGCCCAGCCACATCAGCCTGGTGCCGGCCCATGACGACGACCTGGAATTGTCGGTGCTGGTGGAACTGGCCGAGATCAGTGGTTCAGAGACCTTCCTGCATGTGCGCAATGAATACTGGCGCATGATCCTGCACCTGCCAGGGGTGCACGAATACCAGGTGGATACGCCGATCCGCGTGTTCATTCCCACCCACAAGCTGTTCGTGTTCGACAGCGCCGGGGCACTGGTGCAGGCCCCGGGGCTGCGCCAGGCAAGGAGAGGGTGATGGCCGAAATCCGCCTGCGCCAACTGGCGCACAGCTACAGCCGCCAGCCCGTCAGCGAGGCGGACTATGCCCTGCACGCGCTGGAGCACGTGTGGGAGCAGGGCGGTGCCTACGCGTTGCTCGGGCCGTCGGGCTGCGGCAAGTCGACCTTGCTCAACATCATCTCCGGGCTGCTGACACCGTCCCACGGCGAGGTGCTGTTCGACGGCAAGCCGGTCAACCAGCTGTCACCGCAGGCACGCAACATTGCGCAGGTATTCCAGTTCCCCGTGGTGTACGACACCATGACGGTGTTCGACAACCTGGCGTTTCCCTTGCGCAACCAGGGGCTGGACGAAGCCCGGGTGCAGGCCCGGGTGGAGGAGATTGCCGAAGTGCTCGACCTGTCGGCCGTGCTGCGCAAGAAGGCGCGCAACCTCAGTGCCGACGAAAAACAGAAGGTCTCCATGGGACGTGGCCTGGTGCGCGATGACGTGTCGGCGATCCTGTTCGACGAGCCGCTGACAGTGATCGACCCGCACCTGAAGTGGAAGCTGCGGCGCAAGCTCAAGCAGATCCACGAGCAGTTCAACATCACCATGATCTACGTCACCCACGACCAGTTGGAGGCCTCGACGTTCGCCGACAAGATCGCGGTCATGCACGGCGGGCGCATCGTCCAGTTCGGTACCCCACGCGAACTGTTCGAGCGGCCGCGGCATACCTTCGTCGGTTACTTCATCGGCAGCCCGGGAATGAACCTGATCGAAGTGCGCGCCGAAGCGGACGGGGTGGCGTTTGGCGAGATTCACCTGGTGCTGCCCGGGCATCTACGAGAGCATCTGCGAGAGCGCCTGGCGGCGAAAGGCGGTGGTCGCCTGCAAGTGGGCATCCGCCCGGAATTCGTGCAGCTGTGGGACAGCCCGTTCGATGACGCCTACCCGGCGCGGGTGCTGGACGTCGAGGACCTGGGCACCTACCGCATCGTCACCCTCGAACTGGGCGGTGTCACGCTCAAGGCGCGCCTGGGCGAGGACCGCCCGCTTCCGGTGGCTCAGGCCTGGGTCAGCCTTCCGGCGCAGTGGCTGATGCTGTACTTCGACGATGTGCTGCTGGAGGCCGGGCCATGAACAAGGTGCCGAACAACAAGGCCTGGTGGCTGGTGCTGCCGGTGTTCCTGCTGGTGGCTTTCAGTGCGGTGGTGCCGATGATGACGGTGGTCAACTACTCGGTGCAGGACATCTTCGACCAGTCCAACCGTTACTTCGTCGGCGCCGACTGGTACCGCCAGGTACTGCGCGACCCAGCTTTGCACGATGCACTGCTGCGCCAGTTCATCTATTCCGCCTGCGTGCTGCTGATCGAGATCCCGCTGGGTATCGCCATTGCCCTGACCATGCCGACCAAGGGGCGCATGGCCTCGGTGTGCCTGATCGTCATGGCCATCCCGCTGCTGATCCCGTGGAACGTGGTTGGCACCATCTGGCAGATTTTCGGCCGTGCCGACATCGGCCTTCTCGGCGCCACCCTGGCCAGGCTCGGCGTCAGCTACAACTACGCCGGTGACCCGTTCGACGCCTGGCTGACCGTGCTGGTGATGGACGTGTGGCACTGGACGTCGCTGGTGGCGTTGCTCTGTTATTCGGGGCTGCGCGCCATCCCCGATGTGTACTACCAGGCCGCGCGTATCGATCGCGCCTCGGGCTGGGCGGTGTTCCGCCATATCCAGTTGCCCAAGCTGAAGAGCGTGTTGCTGATTGCAGTGATGCTGCGCTTCATGGACAGCTTCATGATCTACACCGAGCCCTTCGTGCTGACCGGTGGCGGGCCCGGCAACGCTACCACCTTCCTCAGCCAGACCCTCACGCGCATGGCCGTGGGGCAATTCGACCTGGGCCCGGCGGCGGCGTTCTCGCTGGTGTACTTCCTGATCATCCTGCTGGTGTCGTGGCTCTTCTACACAGCCATGACCCATGCCGACAAGGACTAGGCCATGAGCACGCGTAAATCGCTGGCCCTGCTGGTGTACTTCTTCTTCCTGCTAGTGCCGATCTACTGGCTGCTGAACATGTCGTTCAAGAGCAACGCCGAGATCCTCGGCGGCCTGACCCTATGGCCACAGGCGTTCACCCTCGACAACTACCGGGTGATCTTCACCGATGCCAGCTGGTACAGCGGCTACATCAATTCGTTGTACTACGTATGCCTGAACACGCTGATTTCGCTGCTGGTGGCGCTGCCAGCGGCGTATGCGTTCTCGCGCTACCGCTTCCTCGGTGACCGGCACCTGTTCTTCTGGCTGCTGACCAACCGCATGGCGCCACCAGCGGTGTTCCTGCTGCCGTTCTTCCAGCTGTATTCGTCGATCGGCCTGTTCGATACCCATATCGCCGTGGCCTTGGCCCACTGCCTGTTCAATGTGCCGCTGGCGGTGTGGATTCTCGAGGGCTTCATGTCCGGTGTGCCGAAGGAAATCGACGAAACGGCCTACATCGACGGTTACAGTTTCCCGCGGTTCTTCGTGAAGATCTTCATTCCGCTGATTGGCTCGGGCATCGGTGTGACGGCGTTTTTCTGTTTCATGTTCTCCTGGGTCGAGCTGCTGCTGGCGCGCACCCTGACCTCGGTGAATGCCAAGCCGATCGCCGCAGTGATGACCCGTACCGTGTCGGCCTCGGGCATCGACTGGGGCGTGCTGGCGGCGGCGGGGGTACTGACCATCTTGCCGGGCATGCTGGTGATCTGGTTCGTGCGCAACCATGTGGCCAAGGGCTTTGCCCTGGGCCGGGTGTGAGGAGGGCAAGGCATGGAGTGGATGGCCTGGACCTTGCCGACGGCGCTGTTCTTCGCCGCCGTTGGCGTGCTGCTGCTGGGCATGACCCTGCTCGAACTGCGCCGCCCCTGCGTGGAGCGACGCGGCTTCCTGCCGCTGGTCACCAGCCGTGGCGACCGCTTGTTCATCGGCCTGCTGGCCAGCGCCTACCTGCATTTGCTGGTGGTTGGTGTCAGCGAGTGGCCATTGTGGGTGGCCTCGCTGCTGTCGCTGGCGTGGCTGGTGATGGTGCTGCGCTGGGGCTGAGCGAGCGGCCCTGTGGGATAACTGAAACGGGAGATCACAATGTTCGACAACAAGTACAAGAGGCGACATTTGACCCTGGCCGCGTTGCTGGTACTGGCCAGCGTGCAGGGCGCAGCCTGGGCAGACCAGTACGAGGACGCGGCGAAGAAGTGGCTCGGCAGTGAGTTCAAGCCTTCGACCCTCACCCCCGAACAGCAACTGGCCGAGTTGAAATGGTTCATCAAGGCTGCCGAGCCGTTCCGTGGCATGAAGATCAACGTGGTGTCGGAAACCATCACCACCCATGAATACGAGTCCAAGGTGCTGGCCAAGGCCTTCAGCGAGATCACCGGTATCCAGCTGACCCACGACCTGCTGCAGGAAGGCGACGTGGTGGAAAAGCTGCAGACGCAGATGCAGTCGGACAAAAACATCTATGACGGCTGGGTCAACGACTCCGACCTGATCGGTACGCACTTTCGCTACGGCAAGGTGGAGTCGATCACCGACCTGATGGCCAACGAAGGCAAGGACTACACTTCGCCGACCCTGGACCTGAAGGACTTCATCGGCATCTCCTTCACCACCGCGCCGGATGGCAAGGTCTACCAACTGCCCGACCAGCAGTTCGCCAACCTTTACTGGTTCCGTGCCGACTGGTTCGAGCGGCCAGAGCTGAAGGCCAGGTTCAAGGAAAAATACGGCTACGAGCTGGGTGTACCGGTGAACTGGTCGGCCTACGAGGACATTGCCAGGTTCTTCACCGAAGACGTCAAGGAAATCGACGGCAAACGCGTCTATGGGCACATGGACTACGGCAAGAAAGACCCGTCGCTGGGCTGGCGTTTCACCGATGCCTGGTTCTCCATGGCAGGCGGCGGCGACAAGGGCTTGCCCAATGGTTTGCCGGTGGACGAATGGGGCATCCGCGTGGAGGACTGTCACCCGGTAGGCTCCAGTGTGACCCGAGGCGGCGACACCAACGGCCCGGCCGCCGTCTACGCCACGCATAAGTACGTAGACTGGATGCGTGCCTATGCGCCCAAGGAAGCCCAGGGCATGACCTTCTCTGAAGCCGGCCCGGTGCCGGCCCAGGGCAACATTGCCCAGCAGATCTTCTGGTACACCGCGTTTACCGCCGACATGACAAAACCCGGGTTGCCAGTGGTCAATGCCGACGGCACGCCGAAGTGGCGTATGGCGCCTTCGCCGAAGGGGCCGTACTGGGAGGAGGGGATGAAGCTGGGCTACCAGGACACTGGCTCGTGGACCTTCTTCAAGTCCACCCCCGAGAAGCAACGCCTGGCGGCGTGGCTGTACGCCCAGTTCGTTACCTCCAAGACCGTGTCGCTGAAAAAGACCATCGTCGGCCTCACGCCGATTCGCGAGTCGGACATCAACTCCCAGGCCATGACCGAGCTGGCACCCAAGCTGGGCGGGCTGGTGGAGTTCTACCGCAGTCCGGCGCGGGTACAGTGGACACCGACCGGTACCAACGTGCCGGATTACCCGAGGTTGGCGCAGTTGTGGTGGAGCCATATCGCCGAAGTGGCCAGTGGCGAGAAGACCCCGCAGGAAGCGCTGGACGGCCTGGCCCGTGACCAGGACCGGATGATGGAGCGCTTGCAGCGTTCCAACGCCCAGGCCACCTGCGCACCGAAGCTGAACCCGGAGAAGGATGCCCAATACTGGTTCGATCAGCCCGGTGCGCCGAAACCGAAACTGGCCAACGAAAAGCCCAAGGGCGAGACGGTCAGCTACAGCGAACTGCTGAAGTCGTGGGAGGCGGCCAGGAAGTGATCGGCTGAGCACCGCGCGGGCTTCTTCGCGGGTAAACCCGCTCCCACAGGGACCGTGCAGTCCACGAAGGCTGTGATGTCCCCTGTGGGAGCGGGTTTACCCGCGAAGAGGGCGGTGCAGCCATCAAGAAACTTCAGCCAAAAAAAAAACGGCACCTGCCAGAGGTGCCGTTTTCATATCACGCGGTATTACTTGTGCAGCTCTTCCGCCGCATACAGCGTGTTCTCCAGCAGGCATGCCCTGGTCATCGGCCCGACGCCACCCGGCACCGGCGTGATCCAGCCGGCGCGCGGCAGGGCGGTCTCGTAGACCACGTCGCCGACCAGCTTGCCGTCGTCCTGGCGGTTGATGCCCACGTCGATGACGATGGCACCCTCCTTGATCCACTCACCCTTGACCAGGCCCGGCTTGCCTGCGGCCACGACCACCAGGTCGGCGCGGCCGACGTGGCCGGCCAGGTCCTTGGTGAAACGGTGGCAGACGGTCACGGTGCAGCCGGCCAGCAGCAACTCCATGGCCATCGGGCGGCCAACGATGTTGGATGCACCGACGATGACCGCGTTCATGCCGTACAGGTCCTGGCCGGTGCTTTCCAGCAGGGTCATGATGCCCTTCGGCGTGCACGGGCGTAGCAGCGGGATGCGCTGGGCCAGGCGGCCGATGTTGTACGGGTGGAAGCCGTCCACGTCCTTGTCCGGGCGGATGCGCTCGAGCAGCAGCGAGGCATCCAGGTGCGCCGGCAGCGGCAGTTGCAGCAGGATGCCGTCGACGGCCGGATCGTCATTGAGGCGGTCGATCAGCTCGGTCAGGGCCTGCTGCGTGGTTTCGCTCGGCAGGTCGAACGCCTGCGAAATGAAGCCGACCTCTTCGCAGTCCTTGCGCTTGTGCGAGACATAGACTTGGGAGGCGGGGTCGGTGCCGACCAGGATCACCGCCAGGCCCGGCGTACGCAGGCCTTGCTGGCGACGCTCCACGACACGTTGAGCGATCTGCTGGCGCAGGCTGGCGGCGATCGCCTTGCCATCGATTAGGTGTGCAGTCATAGACGCGTGATTAACCATCGAGAAGGAAACAATTAAAGAGGGCGCATTCTCGCACGACATGGGCCAAGGGCAAAGGCGGGTGGTCGGGCAAATCCCCTAAGCCCTTAAATAATTTAAATTTTTTTGAGAAAGGTGTTGACGACTTTCAGGCTCGCCTATAAGATTCGCCGCACTTGTCGGGCACAGCCTAGCACTGGTTGGCGAAGTCGGGCAGAATGAGTGGTTTAGCAGTTACCTGTTAATGTCTCGTTCGGTTAGGCTTCAAGCTTAAGCGCCCGTAGCTCAGCTGGATAGAGCATCCGCCTTCTAAGCGGATGGTCGCAGGTTCGAGTCCTGCCGGGTGCGCCATTAGGCAGCTTTGGCAAGCAAGTAGGCTGTAATGCAATATGGTGGGCGTAGCTCAGTTGGTAGAGCGCTGGATTGTGATTCCAGTTGTCGTGGGTTCGATTCCCATCGTCCACCCCATATTCTTCAAAGGCGCCTCGATAGCATCTGGCGCCTTTGTTTTAAGCGTTACGCGGACGTGGTGAAATTGGTAGACACACTGGATTTAGGTTCCAGCGGCGCAAGCTGTAAGAGTTCGAGTCTCTTCGTCCGCACCATGCTTCTGTAAGGTTGTATCGCAACATCGCAAGTCCGCAATATGGTGGGCGTAGCTCAGTTGGTAGAGCGCTGGATTGTGATTCCAGTTGTCGTGGGTTCGATTCCCATCGTCCACCCCATATTTGTCGAAGGCGCCTTGATCGTGAGATCGGGCGCCTTTTTGTTTTGGGGTTGTGTGGCTGCGGTGTGCATGTCTTGAGTGTTCTGGCGCCTGTGAGATCGAGCGCCGCCCGCGCGGCGCTTCGCGGGACAAGCCCGCTCCCACATTTGTTGCAACGTGGCCATGCCTGTGGGAGAGGCGTTGCCAGCCTTGGTGCAAGGCTTGAGACAAGTGGAGCGGCAGTAGTGCCAACCCAGAACTACAGCCATGCCACCAAGGCTGACAACCATGGTCTGTCAGGTTCGGCACGTTGCAACAAATGTGGGAGCGGGCTTGTCCCGCGAAGCGCCGCGCGGGCGGCGCTCGATCTCACAGGCGCCCCAAACCTCACGCCAGAAACTAGCGACCGCGACGCAATTCCCCCTTGCAATCCTCTGGTGGCACCCCAATAAAAGCTGTTAGATTTCAGCCGGTTGAAACATCGGCCCATTTGGCCGGCAGAGGAACAACCCGATGATCGCAAAAGAAGCCCGTCAGGCCCTGGCGCTACAGCGCTTTGCCGAGGCCAATCCGCAGCTGCTCGAAGAGATCCGCGAGCTGGATCCGCGCGAGCGGGCCCAGCAGATCGAATGGGCATTCGAGGATGCGGCCGAGGAGCAGGGTATCCAGCCTTGGGAGCTGGCCCTGCAACTGATCGCCGAAACCCCGGAGCAACTGCAGGTCATGCGCCTGGAGACGCACCGCGAGGTCGCCGAGGCGCTGGGGATGGAGTGGGAGGAGTACTGCCAGTTCAACGAAATCGATCCTGAATAAGGAAGCGAATTCGTTCGTGGCAGTTGTTTGACAAGGTATTTCGGCTGCAGGTCGCCCCGGGCGTCGTGCGGCCCCCTTTGAAGCGGGCCCGGCGTCATGTCGTGCGGGCCTGGAAAGTTAATCGACCGGCGTGGTTTCCCGTCGTCCCGAGTGGGGTGACTTCTGCTGCGCGACTCACTAGAATGCTTGCCCTTGATTCTGGAGTCGGGCTAACGCCGGCTAACGTCTGTGCAACGAGGAATATCCATGCAAGTTTCTGTTGAAAACACTTCCGCTCTCGAGCGTCGCATGACCATCGCCGTTCCGGCCGAGCGTGTCGAGAACGAAGTCAACAAGCGTCTGCAACAGACTGCCAAGCGCGCCAAGGTTGCCGGCTTCCGCCCAGGCAAAGTGCCGATGAGCGTGATCCGTCAGCGTTTCGAGGCCGATGCCCGCCAAGAGGCCTTCGGTGACTTGGTCCAGGCTTCCTTCTACGAAGCCATCGTCGAGCAGAAGCTGAACCCGGCTGGTGCCCCTGCGGTAGAGCCGAAGTCCTTCGAAAAGGGCAAGGACCTGGAATTCGTCGCCATCTTCGAAGTGTTCCCGGAATTCACCGTTGGCGGCCTCGAGTCGATCAACGTCGAGCGCCTGAGCGCCGAAGTGGCTGACGCCGACCTGGACAACATGCTGGAAGTGCTGCGCAAGCAGAACACCCGCTTCGAGGCCGTCGAGCGCGCTGCGCAGAATGACGACCAGGTCAACATCGACTTCGTCGGCAAGGTCGACGGTGAAGTGTTCGCCGGTGGTTCGGCCAAGGGCACCCAGCTGGTACTGGGCTCCGGCCGCATGATCCCTGGCTTCGAAGACGGCCTGGTTGGCGCCAAGGCTGGTGAAGAGCGCGTTGTCAACGTGACCTTCCCTGAGGACTACCAGAACCTGGACCTGGCTGGCAAAGCCGCCGAGTTCACCATCACCGTCAACAGCGTTGCCGCTCCTGTGCTGCCAGAGCTGAACGAAGAGTTCTTCGCCCAGTTCGGCATCAAGGAATCGACCCTGGAAGGCTTCCGCACCGAAGTTCGCAAGAACATGGAGCGTGAACTGCGCCAGGCCATCAAGGCCAAGGTGAAGAACCAGGTCATGGACGGTCTGCTGGCTGCCAACCCGATCGAAGTGCCGAAAGCCCTGCTGGAAAACGAAGTCAACCGTCTGCGCGTGCAGGCTGTTCAGCAGTTCGGTGGCAACATCAAGCCTGAGCAACTGCCGGCCGAGCTGTTCGAAGAGCAAGCCAAGCGCCGCGTGGTCCTGGGTCTGATCGTGGCTGAAGTGGTCAAGCAATTCGAACTGAAGCCGGACGAAGGCAAGGTTCGCGAAATGATCGAGGAAATGGCTTCGGCTTACCAAGAGCCTGAGCAGGTCATCGCCTGGTACTACAAGAACGACCAGCAACTGAACGAAGTCCGTTCGGTTGTGCTGGAAGAACAAGTTGTAGATACTGTTCTGCAGAAAGCGACTGTGACCGACAAGTCGGTCTCGTACGAAGATGCCGTTAAGCCAGCACAGGCTCCTGCCGCCGCTGAGTAACAGGCTTCTCTCGTAGGAAACCCCCACAAGCCAGCCTTCGCGCTGGCTTGTGCGTATTCAAGCCATGACTATTTGGGAGTGAGCGCAGGACATGTCCCGCAATTCTTATATTCAGCAGAGCTCTGACATCCAGGCCGCAGGCGGCCTGGTCCCGATGGTTATCGAGCAGTCCGCCCGTGGCGAACGCGCTTACGACATCTACTCGCGCCTGTTGAAGGAGCGTGTAATCTTCCTGGTTGGCCCGGTAGAGGACTACATGGCCAACCTCGTCGTGGCGCAACTGCTGTTCCTTGAAGCGGAAAACCCGGACAAGGATATCCATCTGTACATCAACTCGCCGGGCGGTTCCGTTACCGCCGGCATGTCGATCTACGACACCATGCAGTTCATCAAGCCGGACGTCTCGACCATCTGCATCGGCCAGGCCTGCAGCATGGGCGCCTTCCTGCTGGCTGCAGGTGCCAAGGGCAAGCGTCACTGCCTGCCAAATTCGCGCGTGATGATCCACCAGCCGCTGGGCGGCTTCCAGGGTCAGGCCACCGATATCGAGATCCACGCCCAGGAAATCCTCAATATCAAGGCCCGTCTGAACGAACTGCTGGCCTACCACACTGGCCAGGAGCTCGAGACCATCAAGCGCGACACCGAGCGTGACAACTTCATGAGCGCCTCGCGCGCAGCCGAGTACGGCCTGATCGACTCGGTCTACGACAAGCGGCAACTGGCCTCCTGAACCGGGGTGCCAGAGCAGGTGGGCGCGGAAAGCGCCTACCTGCGGACTTGAAAAAGCCCGCAATTGCCTTCATCTTGTGTTGCAAGCCTACCGGATTGGATCGATCGAATGACTGACACCCGTAACGGCGAGGACAGCGGCAAATTGCTTTATTGCTCCTTCTGCGGCAAAAGCCAGCACGAAGTGCGCAAACTGATTGCCGGGCCCTCGGTATTTATCTGCGACGAGTGCGTCGACCTGTGCAACGACATCATCCGTGAGGAGGTGCAGGAAGCCCAGGCCGAGAGCAGCGCGCACAAATTGCCTTCGCCGAAAGAAATCAGCGGTATCCTGGACCAGTACGTCATTGGTCAGGAGCGCGCGAAGAAGGTGCTTGCCGTAGCGGTGTACAACCACTACAAGCGCCTGAACCAGCGTGACAAGAAGGGTGACGAAGTCGAACTCGGCAAGAGCAACATCCTGCTCATCGGGCCGACCGGCTCGGGCAAGACCCTGCTTGCCGAAACCCTTGCACGCCTGTTGAACGTACCGTTCACCATTGCTGACGCCACCACCCTGACCGAAGCCGGTTACGTGGGTGAGGACGTCGAGAACATCATCCAGAAGCTGTTGCAGAAGTGCGACTACGACGTGGAAAAGGCCCAGATGGGCATTGTCTACATCGACGAGATCGACAAGATCTCGCGCAAGTCGGACAACCCGTCCATCACCCGTGACGTCTCGGGCGAGGGTGTGCAGCAGGCACTGCTGAAGCTGATCGAAGGCACCGTGGCTTCGGTTCCGCCGCAAGGCGGCCGCAAGCACCCGCAACAGGAATTCCTGCAGGTCGATACCCGCAACATCCTGTTCATCTGCGGTGGCGCCTTCTCCGGCCTGGAAAAGGTCATCCAGAACCGCTCCACCAAGGGTGGCATCGGTTTTGGCGCCGAAGTACGCAGCAAGGAAGAGGGCAAGAAGGTTGGCGAGTCCCTGCGTGAGGTCGAGCCGGACGATCTGGTCAAGTTTGGCCTGATCCCGGAGTTCGTCGGCCGCCTGCCGGTACTGGCAACCCTCGACGAGCTGGACGAGGCTGCGCTGATGCAGATTCTCACCGAGCCGAAGAACGCCTTGACCAAGCAGTATGCCAAGCTGTTCGAGATGGAAAACGTCGACCTCGAGTTCCGCAGTGATGCGCTCAAGGCCGTGGCGCGCAAGGCCCTGGAGCGCAAGACCGGTGCCCGTGGCCTGCGTTCGATCCTCGAAGGCGTGCTGCTCGACACCATGTACGAGATTCCTTCGAAGAAGGATGTCAGCAAGGTGGTGATCGACGAGAGCGTCATCGATGGCACCTCGCAGCCGCTGATGATCTACGAAAACAGCGAGCCGCAAGCCAAGGCCGCACCGGACGCCTGATCCAGGCAATGACCGGTTGACGGTTGCAAGCAAGAAGGGGGCCTACGGGCCCCTTTCTGCTTTTCCTGCGCTAGCGCTTGTAATTTCCCAAGTGTGCCCCCACATTAGGTCCAAGCATCATTTCCACCGGTTTCCGGCCATAAGGCCGCTGTAGAGGCGAAATCATGAAGACCACCCTCGACTTGCCTCTTTTGCCATTGCGCGATGTCGTTGTTTACCCGCACATGGTCATCCCGCTGTTCGTGGGGCGCGAAAAGTCCATCGAAGCCCTCGAGGCGGCGATGACGGGCGAAAAGCAGATCCTTCTGCTTGCCCAGAAAAACCCAGCTGATGACGACCCCGGCGAGGATGCCCTGTACCGCGTCGGTACCGTTGCCACCGTGCTGCAATTGCTGAAACTGCCCGATGGCACTGTAAAGGTGCTGGTCGAGGGCGAGCAGCGCGGCGCTGTCGAGCGTTTCAGCGAAGTAGAAGGGCACATCCGTGCCGAAGTTTCCCTGATCGACGAAGTCGACGCCGCAGAGCGCGAATCGGAAGTGTTCGTGCGCACGCTGCTGTCGCAGTTCGAGCAATATGTGCAGTTGGGCAAGAAAGTCCCTGCCGAAGTGCTGTCTTCGTTGAATAGCATCGAAGAGCCAGGGCGCCTGGTCGATACCATGGCTGCACACATGGCCCTGAAGATCGAGCAGAAACAGGAAATTCTCGAAATCGTCGACCTGCCGACCCGTGTCGAGCATGTACTGGCGCTGCTGGATGCCGAAATCGACCTGCTGCAAGTCGAAAAGCGCATTCGCGGTCGGGTCAAGAAGCAGATGGAGCGCAGCCAGCGTGAGTACTACCTGAATGAGCAGATGAAGGCCATTCAGAAAGAGCTCGGCGATGGCGACGAAGGCCACAACGAAGTCGAAGAGCTGAAAAAACGCATCGAAGCCGCTGGCCTGCCCAAGGACGCCCTGGCCAAGGCCCAGGCCGAGCTGAACAAGCTCAAGCAGATGTCGCCGATGTCGGCCGAGGCCACCGTGGTCCGCTCCTACCTCGACTGGCTGGTGCAGGTGCCTTGGAAGGCCCAGAGCAAGGTGCGCCTGGACTTGGCCAAGGCCGAGGAAATTCTCGATGCCGACCACTATGGCCTGGAGGAGGTCAAGGAACGCATCCTCGAGTACCTTGCCGTACAAAAGCGCGTCAAGAAAATCCGCGGCCCGGTACTGTGCCTGGTCGGCCCGCCCGGCGTCGGCAAGACCTCGCTGGCCGAGTCGATCGCCGCTGCCACCAACCGCAAGTTCGTGCGCATGGCCCTGGGTGGTGTGCGTGACGAGGCCGAGATCCGTGGCCACCGCCGTACCTACATCGGTTCCATGCCTGGCCGTCTGATCCAGAAGATGACCAAGGTGGGAGTGCGCAACCCGCTGTTCCTGCTGGACGAAATCGACAAGATGGGCAGCGACATGCGTGGCGACCCGGCCTCGGCACTGCTCGAAGTGCTCGATCCGGAGCAGAACCACAACTTCAACGATCACTACCTGGAGGTTGACTACGATCTCTCGGACGTGATGTTCCTGTGTACCTCGAACTCGATGAATATCCCGCCGGCGCTGCTCGACCGGATGGAGGTCATCCGCCTGCCCGGCTACACCGAGGACGAGAAGATCAACATCGCGGTCAAGTACCTGGTGCCCAAGCAGGTCAAGGCAAACGGCCTGAAGAAGGAAGAGCTGGAGGTCGATGTCTCGGCGATCCGCGACATCATTCGCTACTACACCCGCGAAGCCGGTGTGCGTGGGCTGGAGCGGCAAATCGCCAAGGTCTGCCGCAAGGTGGTCAAGGAACATACCGGGCAGAAGCAGGTCAAGGTCAAGGTGGCCAGCGAGCAGCTGGAGCACCTGCTGGGCGTGCGCAAGTTCCGCTATGGCCTGGCCGAGCAGCAGGACCAGATCGGCCAAGTCACCGGCCTGGCCTGGACCCAGGTGGGCGGCGAGTTGCTGACCATCGAAGCCGTGGTCATTCCCGGGAAGGGCCAACTGATCAAGACCGGCTCGCTGGGCGACGTCATGGTCGAGTCGATCACCGCCGCGCAGACCGTGGTGCGCAGCCGTGCCCGCAGCCTGGGTATCGCCGCTGACTTCCATGAGAAGCATGACGTGCATATCCACATGCCTGAAGGCGCCACGCCGAAGGACGGCCCAAGTGCCGGTATTGGCATGTGCACCGCACTGGTGTCGGCGCTTACGCAGATTCCGGTACGTGCCGACGTGGCCATGACCGGCGAAATCACCCTGCGTGGTCAGGTGCTGGCCATTGGCGGGCTGAAGGAAAAACTGCTGGCGGCACACCGTGGCGGGATCAAGACGGTGATCATTCCCGAGGAGAATGTTCGCGATCTGAAGGAGATTCCTGAAAATATCAAACAGGATCTGCAGATCAAACCAGTCAAATGGATTGACGAAGTCCTGCAAATTGCGCTGCAATACGCCCCGGAGCCCTTGCCAGATGTGGCTCCGGAGATTGTCGCGAAAGATGAAAAGCGCGACGGCGATGCTAAGGAAAGAATCAGCACGCACTAGTAGTTTTTGGCTGGGGGGCTTTCCTTGACAGTTTTTTCGGGGCCTTGCTATAAAGCGGCACGCTATTGTCATCAGGCCACCCAGCACACGTTTCATAAGCTTTTCATTACATACTTAGAAACAAACTCAATTGAGAAATAAGGGGACTTAGAGTGAACAAGTCGGAACTGATTGACGCTATCGCCGCATCTGCTGACATCCCGAAAGCTGTAGCCGGCCGTGCGCTGGACGCAGTCATCGAATCCGTCACCGGCGCCCTGAAGCAAGGTGACGATGTGGTACTGGTTGGCTTCGGTACCTTCTCGGTCAAGGAGCGTGCAGAGCGCACCGGCCGCAACCCGCAAACCGGTAACGCGATCAAGATCGCTGCCGCCAAGGTTCCAGGCTTCAAGGCTGGCAAAGGCCTGAAAGACGCCGTCAACTAAGTCGTCTCTTTCAGCCGGACCTGGCCTGGCCAGGTTCGAGCACGGTGATGGCGGGGTGCAAACGTTCCCGCCTGACACGTTTGCTAAGAAAAGGCGCATCCTCGGATGCGCCTTTCTTTTATCAGGTTTCTACCCACGCTCCGCGGTTGTCGACGCAGTGGTACAGCCGTTTCTGGGGGACGCATGCTGCAAAATATCAGGGACAATTCACAAGGTTGGATTGCCAAGACCATCATCGGCCTAATCGTCGTGTTGATGGCGTTGACCGGCTTCGAAGCCATTTTCCAGGCCGCCACCCACAGCCAGGACGCCGCCAAGGTGAACGGCCAGACCATCAGCCAGAACGAGCTGAGCCAGGCGGCCGACATGCAGCGCCGTCAGCTGATGCAACAGTTGGGCAAGGATTTCGACCCGGCACTGCTGGACGACAAATTGCTGCGTGAAGAGGCACTGAAGGGCCTGATCAGCCGCAAGCTGCTGCTGCAAGGCGCCGAAGATGCCAAGTTCGCCTTCTCCGAGGCCGCGCTAGATCAGGTAATCCTGCAGACGCCGGAATTCCAGGTGGACGGCAAGTTCAGTGCCGACCGTTTCGACCAGGTCATTCGCCAGATGGGCTATGGCCGCATGCAGTTCCGCGACATGCTGGCCGAGGAAATGCTCATCGGTCAGCTGCGCACCGGCCTTGCCGGCAGCAGCTTCGTCACCGACCAGCAGGTCGATGCCTTTGCCCGCCTTGAGAAGCAGACCCGTGACTTCGCCTCCCTGACCTTCAAGGCCGACCCGGCCGCGGTCAAGGTCAGCGATGAAGAGGTCAAGACACACTACGACCAGCACGCCAAGGAGTTCATGTCGCCTGACCAGGTGGTGATCGACTATGTCGAGCTGAAGAAGTCGGCGTTCTTCGACCAGGTCAAGGTGACCGACGAAGAGCTCAAGGCCCAGTACGAGAAGGAAATCGCCAACCTCGCCGAGCAGCGCCATGCCGCGCACATCCTCATCGAGGTCAACGACAAGGTCACCGATGCCCAGGCCAAGGCCCGCGCTGAAGAGATCGAGCAGCGCCTGGCCAAGGGTGAAGACTTTGCCGCGCTGGCCAAGGAGTACTCCCAGGATCCGGGTTCGGCCAACAGCGGTGGTGACCTTGGCTTCGCCGGCCCAGGCGTTTATGACCCGGCGTTCGAGGATGCGCTGTACAAACTGCAAGATGGCCAGGTCTCGGCGCCGGTACGCACCGAGTTCGGCTACCACCTGATCAAGCTGTTGGGCGTTCAGGCGCCGGAAGTGCCGAGCTTCGCCAGCCTGAAGGACAAGCTGACCCGTGACCTGAAGATCCCGCTGGTCGAGCAGCGTTACGTCGACGCCAGCAAGCAATTGCAGGATGCCGCCTACGAGGCTTCCGACCTGGCCCAGCCGGCCCAGGACCTGAACCTGAAGGTACACACCTCCGCAGCCTTCGGCCGCGAGGGTGGCGAAGGCATCACTGCCAACCGTTCGGTAGTGCAGGCCGCATTCTCCGAAGAAGTGCTGGAGGAGGGTGCCAACAGCACCGCCATCGAGCTCGACCCGGAAACCACTGTGGTGCTGCGTGTCAAGGAGCACCGCAAGCCGGAGCAGCTGCCGCTGGAAGCCGTGGCCGGGAACATCCGCGAACACCTGGCCAAAGAAAAGGCAACTGCCGAGCTCAAAGCCAAGGCGGACAAGCTGATTGCCGGTCTGCGTGACGGTTCCATCGCGGCGGGCAGCGTGCACGAAGGGCAGGGCTGGAAGGCCTATGAAGCAGTCACCCGCGGCGAGGACGGTATCGACCCGGCCGAGCTGCAGGCGCTGTTCCGTCTGGGCAAGCCACAGGCCAAGGACAAGCCGGTATATGGCAGTGTGGTGCTGCGTGACGGTAGCCTGGTGGTACTGCAGCTCAAGGGTGTCAACGAAGGCGCTACTGCCACTGACGAAGAGAAGCAGCAGATCCGCCGCTACCTCGCGTCGCGTGCAGGCCAGCAGGACTTCGCGGCGTACCGCAAGCAGCTGGAAGCCAAGGCGGACATCACCCGTTACTAAGGTGATGGAAGCATGAACGAACAGGCCGCCCAGTGCGGCCTGTTTCGTTTCTGTTGTCTGTGCCGGCCTCTTCGCGGGTACCGCGCTGACCTTGAACCCGGCGCGGTACCTGTGGGAGCGGGTTTACCCGCGAAGAGGCCGGCACAGGCATCACAAGGCCTAGCGCTTCGTCCCTTCATAGCTGTCCAGCGTATCCCGCGCAATCTCCCGCCCCAGGGCAATCAGCTCCGGCGCCTTGTAGAACTCGAAGAACCGGCACACCCGTTTGGGCACGTTGATCAGTACATCCGGTGGATAGCCGGCGATCTTGTACTGTGCCAACGAGGTTTGCATGACCTCGAAACTCTGGTTGATCAAATCCAGCAGCGAAGCGGGCCCCACGTTGTCGATGATGAACGAGCCGGTCGCCGACTTCGGCGCGCCCTCGCGCTCCGGCGCCGCGGCCGGTTGCTGGCCTTCCGGGTCGGCGGTATCGGCCAGCCACGGGTTCGGCGGCGCCAGCCCTTCGGCGACGATTTCCTGCTCGATACGGATCAGTTCCTCCGCAGGCTTGCGCCGGAACGGCAAGCGCGACCCCAGCGAACTGAGCAGGGCATCGAAACGCATCTTGAATGCTGCCGGGCGTTCGATCACCGGCAACTGGTACTGCTTCTGGTTGGTGGCGTTGAGGTTTACCGCAATGATCAGGTCGCAGTGGCTGGACACCACCGGCACGATTGGTAGTGGGTTGAGGATGCCGCCGTCGACCAGCATGCGGTTGCCTTGCATCACCGGCGTGAACAGGCTGGGGATGGCCGCCGAGGCGCGCATCGCCTGGTGCAGGCAGCCCTCCTGGAACCAGATTTCCTGCTGGTTGGTGAGGTCGGCTGCAACTGCCGTGTAGGGGATGCGCAACTGCTCGATGTTGATCTCGCCGACGATCTTGCGGATTTGCCCGAACACCTTGTCGCCGCGAATTGCGCCGAGGCGAAAGCTGACATCGACCAGGCGTAACACATCCAGGTAGTCGAGGCTCTCGATCCAGTTTCGGTATTCTTCCAGCTTGCCGGCGGCATAGATGCCGCCAATCACCGCACCCATGGAGCAGCCGGCGATGCAGGCGATGTCGTAGCCGCGGCGCTCGATTTCCTCGATCACGCCGATGTGTGCATACCCCCGGGCTCCGCCCGATCCCAGTACCAGTGCCACGCGCTTGCTCATGAACATTCCCCGGCCAGTGCAACCATGGTCCTACAATGCACCCATCGCTGCCTGTGCTTCAATGTACATCGCACTGAGCTAGTGTAATAAAACTGGCCAGGCAAAGCTGGCTGGGCAGGGCACTTTTTTGTTGCCGGGGCGTCGAACAGCCACCGTTTTTTCCATTGAGGTATTACCGATGAAAGCCTGGATCTGCCTTCCACTGATTGCCTTGGCCCTTGCTGGCTGCGCAGGCAAGACGGCCTATCGCGAGAGTTGTGCGACCCAGCTGGATGCCGCCTGGAAGGAGCTGGACCTGGCCAAGGCCGAAGGCTTTGCCGGTGCCGTGAGTTACTCCAAGGCCTTGTCGCTGCTGACCGGGGCCAAGACCCAGCAGCAGTTCGAAGGTTATGAAAGCTGTACCAGAAAAGCCGAAAAGGCCCGCTTCTACATTCGTGAGTCTCGCGCCGGGCGCTGACCAAGGAGCGTCTTTCAATGTCTGCCATGCTCGATCATGTGGTTGCCCAGATAGTGGCCTTGCAGGTGCGCCTGCTGGCCTGCCGCGAACGCCTGGCTGCTGATACTGACAGTGAGGCCTTGCACGACCTGCGCACCACGCTGCGGCGTCTGCGCAGCCTGCTGCGACCGCTGCGTGGGCTGCCGGGGGTGGAGCAACTGGAGGACGCCGCCAGGATGTTGGGTACCCTCACCACGCCGCTGCGTGACCGTGAGGTGCTGGCGGCGGAATTGATCGGGCGTGGTTTTGCCGAGGCCGGGCAGCGGCGCCTGGAAGGGCGTGGCAGGACCTTCGCCAATGTTGCCGCCAGCCCGCAGCTGACCCGGGTGCTGGCGATTGTCGACGCGTTTCCGCTGTTCCTGCGGGCAGCCGGCCGCGAAGGGCTGGTCAAGGCGCTGGAAAAGCGTATCGACAAACGCCTGGTCAAACAGTGGCGCAAGTTGCACAAAGCGTTGCAGGACCCGTCCCACGACCGCCACCGCCTGCGTTTGCTGATCAAGCGTGCGCGCTATGGCGACGAGGCCTATCCGCAGCTCGACCATGCGGGCAAACAGTTGCGGCGCTTGCTGAAGCAGGCCCAGGGCGACCTCGGTGACTGGCACGATCGCCTGCAATGGTTGCTGCAGGCCCGCGACCATGCCGACCTGGCACCCTGCAAGGCCGCCTGGGAGCAGGAATTGCACGAGGCCGAGCGCCGTTCGGATGTGACGCTGGATGCACTGCAGCAGGCGCTGGCGCGGCGAAAGCCCGAAAAATGACCGATATGCGGGCTGATCGGCAAGGGTTTGCTGGCTAGGATGAGCAGACCTTTCTCGCTGCAGGCAGGAGCCGGCCAATGAATTTCAACCAACTGCTCGACGCCGTGCGGGCCAACCCCGAAGCTGTGAGCGTCCCGCCAAGCTGGGCCCAGGGTCGCGCCGCCTTTGGCGGGCTGATGGCGGCCATGGTGTATGAGGCCATGCGCCAGAAAATCTCCGATGAGCGCCCTGTGCGTTCGTTGGCCATCAGCTTTGTGGCGCCGGCCGCGGCGGACGTGCCAATCCGCTTCGATGTGGAGGTGCTGCGTGAAGGCAAGGCTGTCAGCACCTTGCTGGGCCGTGCCGTTCAAGACGGCCAGGTGGTGACCTTGGTGCAGGGCAACTTCGGTGCAGGGCGGCCGTCGGTGGTCGATTTGCCGGCGTTGCCCGCCACGGAAATGAAAGCGCTCGAAGACGCAGCCCCCGAGCTACCCCACATCAAAGGCGTTACCCCGGAGTTCATGCAACATGTGGCCTTGCGCTGGGCGGTGGGTGGGTTGCCGTTCAGTGGCAATCAGTCGCGCCAGATGGGTGGCTGGGTACGTTTGCGTGGAGTGGCCGAAGAACCGGTCAACGAGGCGCACCTGCTGGCATTGGTCGATGCCTGGCCACCGAGCCTGATGCCATTTCTCAAGCAGCCCGCTGCCGGCAGTACGTTGACCTGGACCATTGAATTCATGCAGCCCACGGCGAAGTTGTCCACCCTGGACTGGTGCCGTTATTGCGTGGAAACCGAACATGCGCGAGATGGATATGGGCATGCTGCCGCCGCCTTGAGGACGGCGCAGGGCGAGTTGCTGGCCTTGAGCCGGCAGACGGTTACCGTGTTTGCCTGACCGAGCCGGGGGAGCGCGTTGCGCTCCTTTCGCGACACAAGGCCGCTCCCACAGGGATCGTGTAAATTTCAGGCCATGCGCGATTTTGTGGGAACGGCCTTGCGTCGCGATTGGGCTGCAGAGCAGCCCCAATGGCATCAGCGCCGATGTTTATGCCGCTCCCGCCAGGCCTTCCACCAGGCCCCGCTCAGCAAGAAGCGCGGAAAGGTGATGAACTGCTCGGTCAGCAGGCGTTGCACGGCATCCTTGCGGTTGGCGAAGGGCTCGGGTTGCTCGGCTTCCAGGCGATGGCCCTGGCGCTGTAGACCCAGGCCGGCGATCAGCGCAATGATGCCAACGGCAATCTGGCCCAGATCCAGGCCGAGCAGGCCGGACAGAATCAGCAACGCCCCGAGGATGAACAACGGCACGGCGATCAGGTGCAGCACCAGGTTGGTCGGGTGGCGGTGGTTATGGTGGTAGCCGCGCCATTGCCAAGCGGGCAGGTTGGGCAGACGTTTGCTCATGGGTATTTCCTCTCGGTCATGCCCAAAGCGTAGTGCGGCCCCCGGACGGGGGCCAATCGAGGCTGGCTATGATGACTATAGCTTGAGTTGGCCAATGGCCTTGTTCAATTCGCCGGCCAGGGTCGCCAGTTCGCTGCTGGTCGTCGCCGAGCCCACGGTCTGCTGCACGGTTTGTTCGGTGACATCGCGGATACTCACCACGGCGCGGTTCATTTCCTCGGCCACCTGGCTTTGCTGCTCGGCTGCCACGGCAATCTGGGTGTTACTTTCTCGCATCTGCGCCACGGCACCGGTAATCTCGGCCAGTGCTTCACCGGCCTCTCGGGCCTGCCTGACACAGTCGTCGGCCTTGTACGAGCTTTCCTGCATGAATTCCACCGCATCGCGGGTGCCCGACTGCAGGGCCGAGACCATGGTGGTGATCTCGTCGGTGGAGGTTTGCACGCGCTTGGCCAGGTTGCGCACTTCATCGGCCACCACGGCAAAGCCGCGGCCCAGGTCGCCGGCGCGCGCTGCTTCGATGGCGGCGTTGAGCGCCAGCAGGTTGGTCTGCTCGGCGATGCTGTGGATCACACTGACCACGCCGTTGATCTTCTGGCTGTCTTCGGCCAGTTGGCGAATCATCTCGGCGGTTTGCTGCACGCCGCTGGACAGCCCGGAAATCGAATCTTGCACCCGGCTGACCACCTCCTGGCCGCTACCGGCCAGGGTGTCGGCGGTTTGTGACAGGTCACGGGTGGCGCCAGCATGCTGGGCGATGTGGTGCACTGTCGCCGACATTTCGTTGATGGCGGTAGCGGCCTGGTCGGTCTCGCTCTGCTGGCCGAGCATGCCGTGGCGCACATCGCTCATGCTCGCTGCCAGGCGTGCGGCACCGGAGTCCAGTTGTGCGGCGGTGTGGGCGACGGTACTGACCACGCGGTGGTAGGTCGCCTGCATGGCATTGAAGGCCCCGGCCATCTGGCCGACCTCGTCGCCACAGGCCAGTGGCACGCGGGCCGACAGGTCGCCGGTTTTTTCCACGTGCAGCATCACGTCCTTGAGAGTATTGAGCTGGCTGAGCAGGAAGCGGATCAGCAGTTGCGAGGCGCCGAGCATGGCCAGCATCAGGACCAGTACGCACACCGCGTAGTTGCTGAAGCGGTCGAAGAACACCTGGCGCAGACTCGGCGACTGGGCCAGCACAGCCATTTGCTGATCGCCGTTGCGCAGCACCTGCGCGCCATGTACTGGGTTGTTGCCGAAGAGCCGGGCGGCGGGCAGTTCGACCCAGCCTTGGGCGTTGCGCAGGGCCTCAAGGGGTTCACCTGCGAAGCTAGGCGTTTGCCCGGCCGACCAGTTGATGACATTGGGCTGGCGGGGTAGCGGCTGCCCGGCCGGCCAGGCAGCCAGTAGTTGGGCCTGCGCCGCAGCCTGGGCCTGAGCGGCCTCGGCGCGTGCGCGCTGCTCCAGGTGCACGGCATAGAGCACCAGCAGCAAGGTCGTGACAAAGGCCACCGCGTTGACGGCCCAGAACTTGTACTTCAGGGAAACATTGCTAAGCCAGGCACCCATGGGCAGGTCTTCTCTGAGTTGAGCGGGAACAATATTGGCAAGGTGCCATCATTGTGCCGGCGTGCGCCATGGAATTTGTTGATGCATATCAACACCAAGCACCAGCCCCTGTAGGAGCAGCCTTGTGCTGCGAAGGGGCAGGTAAGGCCAATCGAATGTTGTAGCTGTTATGGCCTCTTCGCAGCACAAGGCTGCTCCTACAAAGGGGCGCGTCGGGTTCAGGGGAGTTGGAAAAACGCCCGCGCCGTTGCCGTGGTATGTGCCGCCGTATGCTCGGCCGACTCATCCCGGTGCAAGGCCACTTCGCGTAACACTTCCTGCAGGAACGCCGGCTCGTTGCGCCCGTTCTTCGGCTTGGGCCGCAGGCTGCGCGGCAGCAGGTAGGGCGCATCGCTCTCCAGCATCAGCCGCCCCTCGGCAATGTTGCCCACCAGCGGATGCAGGTGGGTTCCGCGGCGTTCGTCGCAGATCCAGCCGGTTATACCGATGTGCAGGTCCATGTCCAGGTAGGCGAACAGCGCGTCGCGTTCGCCGGTAAAGCAGTGCACCACCGCGCCGGCCAGACTGTCGCGGTAATCCTTGAGGATCGCCAGCAGGCGATCGCTGGCGTCGCGTTCGTGCAGGAATACTGGCAGGCGTAGCTCGGCAGCCAGCGCCAGCTGTGCCTCCAGGGCTTTTTCCTGCAGCGGGCGAGGGGAGAAGTCGCGGTTGAAGTCCAGACCGCATTCACCCACGGCGCGCACACGCGGTTCATTCAGCAATTGGCGCAACTGGCGCTCGCTGTCGGCATCCCAGGCCTTGGCATCATGGGGGTGTACGCCTGCCGTGGCGAACAGGTGCGCGCCGCTCGCATCCAGTTGCTGGCATAGCTCCAGCGCCTGTTCGCTGACTGCCAGGCTGGTGCCCGTCAGCACCATTTGCGTGACCCCGGCCTCAAGGGCACGCTCGACGATTGCCGCCTGCTGGTTGTGGAAACTGCTGTTGGTCAGGTTGACGCCGATATCGATCAGTTGCATGGTGCTACCTCGTGCCGCGGGTCGGCCAGCATAGCAAAAACCGCGTTTTTCTGAAAAAACCAAGAACTTCATACTGTTGCCGTGGTCTTTTGCCGTCATTTCTCTCTTGGCGGTGCAACCCCATGGATGCCGCCCACCGACCACGGACACGTTTTCGCATGCTGCGATGCTGGCTCATTTTCCTGCTGACGCTTGGGCTGACCTTGACAGTGCCTGCCCACGCGCGCGTGCCAGGACCGCAGCAGAACATTCCGCCGGCCAAGGTCCGTGACCTGCAACAGATTCGCACCAGCCAGGTGCTGCGTGTGCTGGTCAACCAGAGCCGCAACAGCTCCGGTGAGGTCAAGGGCGAGCCTGTCGGCATCGAATACTATCGCCTGCGTGCCCTGGAGCATTACCTCAATGCCCGCGCCGCCGATGGCCAGGAGATCCAGCTCAAGCTGATCCCGCGGGCCAAGGAGCAGCTGCTGGGCGCCTTGGCCCGTTGCGAGGGTGACCTGGCCGCACCGGGCGAGCTGCTCGACCCCGGCATGGTGCGTGGGGTCAGCAGCAGCGCGCCGGTGCTCGACCAGGTGCCGCTGCTGCTGGTGGGGCGTAAGGGTGAACGCAGCTTCAGCCATGTCGAGCAGTTGTCCGGGCGTACCGTGGCCTTGACCAGCGCCAGTGCTGCCGGCCCGTTGATTCAGCAGGTCAACCAGCAACTGGCGCTGCGCAAGCGCGCACCGATCAAGGTGGAGTGGGTCGACTCGACCCTGGCGGTAGAGGATGTGCTGGAAATGGTCCAGGCCGGTATCTATCACCTGACTGTGGTCGAGCAGCCGATTGCCCGGCGCTGGGCCCGGGTGATGCCGCGCCTGCGCCTGGACAGCCGCGTGAAGCTTGGGGCCCCGCAAGCCATGCGATGGTATGTGGGGCGCGATGCGCCGCAGTTGCTGGCCACGGTGGATCGCTTTCTGCAGGGCTACCGAGCGCCGGACAACCAGGACGCCGCGTTCGAGCGCATCTACCGCCGCCAGTATCGGGTGCACAACCCGCTGGCCAGCAAGAATCGCCAGCGCCTGACCGCGCTGCGGGCAGTACTGCAGAAACACGGTGAGGCGCAGCAGATCGACTGGCTCAACCTGGCCGCGCTGGCCTTCAAGGAGTCGACGCTCAACCCGGCCGCGCGCGGCACCGGTGGGGCCCATGGCCTGATGCAGATCACGCCGTCCGCAGCGCAGCGCGTGGGGGTGAGCAACACCGCCACGGTGGATGGCAATGTCCAGGCCAGCGCCCGCTACCTGGCGCTGATCCGGCGCAAGTTCTTTGCCAGTGCCAAGATCAACGAACGCGAGCGCATGGCCTTCGTGCTGGCAGCCTACAACCTGGGCCCCGAGCGGGTCCAGGCCATGCGCGCCGAGGCGCGGCGGCGCGGGTTGAATGGCAACCAGTGGTTCTTCCAGACCGAACGCATTGCCATGGAGCAGGTGGGGATGGGGCCGGTCAATTTCGTCAACAGCGTCAACAAGTACTTTGTGGCGTTCAACCGGGAGCGTGCTGCGCTGGAGCGCGTGGCGAAGCGGTGACAAATCGATTTTATCGATTGTTAATGTGGATTTTTTGCGATTTTCATATCTATTGAATTGATTATGATGGCGCCCATCCCAACACAACTTCCCAGCTTCAAGGAAACTTCGACATGAACAACGCTCTCCTCAACGCCCTGTTCTCCACCCGCGCCGGCGCTGGCCTCAGCGTCATCCGTATCCTGGTTGGCATCATCTTCATGGCGCATGGCGCGCAAAAACTGTTCGGCATGTTCGGCGGCTATGGCCTGGAAGGCACCGGCCAGTGGATGGAAAGCATCGGCCTGGCCCCGGGTTACCTGATGGCACTGCTGTCTGGTAGCGCCGAGTTCTTCGGCGGCCTTGCCCTGGTGATCGGCCTGCTGGCCCGCCCGGCGGCCTTGGCGCTGACAGTAACCTTGGTGGTAGCGATTTTCTCGGTGCACATCGGCAACGGCCTGTTCATGTCCAATAACGGCTACGAATTCGGCCTGGCCCTGTTGGCCGGTACCGTCGCGGTGCTGATCGAAGGCGCGGGCCGCTTCTCGCTGGACCGTCTGATCGCCCGGTAAGGAACTGCAAGCTACAAGCCGCAAGCAAGAGCAGGCCGAGTATCGGCCTGCCACTACTTGCGGCTCGTAGCTTGCAACTTGTAACTCATCGCTCTAGCATACCGTCTGCGCCGATTTAAACAGCTACTTGCGGGGCGCAGGAAAGCCCCTTTCCGGGTCATCCGAAATACCGCTAAAGCGCTGGTTCGGTGACGCCTCCCACCGCTGCCCAGCGGGATTCGCGAGGCGGAGAGAAGCTCCATGAGTTGCCCACGTACCAGTGTCTGTCTGACCCCTTTGCCTGCCAGCCAGGCGTCCCGTACACCGCGTATTCTGCTCGGCGGCCAGCATCAACCCACTCTTTTACGTCACCTGGAAGGCCTGTCCCGACGCAAGGGCCAGGCGCGCGCCTTTCTGATCCAGTTCGCCGATACCGGCTGCCACCTCGCGCAGTATGGCAATGACCGTTTCGACCTGGCCGTGATCCAGGCACCGGCGCAGGACGAGGCCGCCGAAATCATCGGCCACCTCACCCGCATTGCGCGCCAAGGCCTGATTACCCGCCGCTGAGGAGTGCGCTGTTGAGTACCAACATCATCACCACGGAAGGCCATGAGGCGCTGAAGAAAGAACTGGACCACCTGTGGCGGGTGTATCGCCCGGAGATTACCCAGAAGGTTACCTGGGCAGCGTCGTTGGGCGACCGCAGTGAGAACGCCGACTACCAGTACAACAAGAAGCTGCTGCGCGAGATCGATCGTCGGGTGCGCTATCTGCGCAAGCGTCTTGAAGATGTGAAGGTGGTGGCCTACTCGCCGCAGCAGGAGGGCAAGGTGTTTTTTGGTGCCTGGGTGGAGGTCGAGAACGACGAGGGCGAAACCATGAAGTTTCGCATTGTCGGTTATGACGAGATCTATGGGCGCAATGACTACATATCGATCGACTCGCCCATGGCCCGCGCCTTGCTGAAGAAGGAGGAGGGTGACGAGGTGGTGGTGCACACGCCTACCGGTGAAGCGACCTGGTATGTGAACAGCATCACTTACGGTCAGTGAGTTGATACTGCCTGTGCCGGCCTCTTCGCGGGTAAACCCGCACCCACAGGTCCGACACAGGTTTCACGTTATGTGGTGAACCTGTGGGAGCGGGCAAGCCCGCGAAGCGGCCGGCACAGGCAGTCATCAACTCTCGCGTAAAACCGCCAACGGGCTGGCATTCAACGCCCGCCGTGTCCCCAGCACCCCCGCACCGCCCACCAGCAGCGCCCCTGCCAGCGGCAATACCAGCAACCACGGATGTGGGCTCCATTGCAGGTCGAAGGCATAGCGGTACAGCACCAGGGTAATCAGCTCACACCCGACCGCCGCCAGCAAACCGCTGGCTGCACCAAGCAAGCCGAATTCGATCCGGCGCGCCCTGACCAGCAATGGTCGCGCCGCGCCCAGCGCGCGCAGCAAGGCGCCCTGGCGGATGCGTTCGTCCAGTGTCGCCTGCAAGCCGGCGAACAGTACCGCCAGCCCGGCTGCCAGCACGAACAGCAACACATACTCCACCGCCAGCGTCACCTGGGCGAGGATGCTGCGCAGCTGTTCGAGCAAGGCGTCCACCTGCAGGATGGTCACCGCCGGGAACGCTCGTGATAGCGCCACTACCTCCAGGTCATGACCCGGTGCCAGATAGAAGCTGGTCAGGTAGGTAGTCGGCAGCCCCTGCAACGTGCCGGGCTGGAAGATCATGTAGAAGTTCGGCTGGAAGCTGTCCCAGTGCACGCTGCGCAGGCTGCTGACCCGGGCCTGGCGCTGCTGGCCGCCGATGTCGAAGGTCAGCAGGTCGCCCAGTTGCAGCTTCAGGCTGCTGGCCAGTTCCGCCTCTACCGATACACCGGGGACTTCATCCTCGGCTGGCAACGCCTGCCACCAGTTGCCGGCCTTCAGAGCATTGCCTTCAGGCAGTTCGGCCGCCCAGGTCAGGCTGAGGTCGCGCTGCACCGCGCGCTCGCCTGCCGAGTCCTTGCTGACCACCTGTTGCACCGGTTGCTCATTGATGCGCACCAGGCGGCCAGGTGTCACCGGGTATAGCGGTGCCGAGGTGGCATTGACCTGCTGCAGATGTTGGGCGAAGGGCTCACGATCATCCGGCAGGATGTTCAGGGCGAAATGGTTGGGCGCATCCTTGGGCAACTGAGCTTGCCAGGTGTCGAGCAGTTCTGCGCGCAGCAGGGCGACCAGGGCCATGGCCAGCAGGATCAGGCCAAAGGCCAGGGCCTGGCCGGCGGCGGCCATAGGGTGGCGCAGCAGTTGGCCCAGCCCCAGGCGCCAGGTCAGTGTGGCCCCGGCCAGCAATTGGCGCAGGCTGCGCAAACCGAGTAGCAGCAGGCCACCGAGCAGCAGTGCGGCGACCAGGCCGCCTCCGAGCAGGGCGAAGGTGAGCAGCAGGTCGAGGCTCAGGCGCCACATGATCAGGCCCAGGGCGAACAGGGCCGCGCCGTACACCAGCCAGCTGCTGGGCGGTATCGGCAGCAGGTCGCGGCGTAGCACGCGTAATGGCGGCACCTGGCCCAGGGCGGCAATTGGCGGCAGGGCGAAGCCGGCCAGGGCCACCAGCCCGGTAGCGATGCCGGCCAGGGCCGGGACGATGCCGCCTGCAGGCACCACGCTTGGCAGCAGGCCATGCAGCAGGCGGAACAGGCCCAACTGGGCCAGCCAGCCGAGCAGGGCGCCGGCCACCGCGGCGACCAGGCCGAGCATGGCCAATTGCAGGCAGTACAGACCCAGTGCCTGGCGGCGCGAAAGGCCCAGGCAGCGCAGCAGGGCGCTGGCGTCCAGGCGGCGTGCGGCATAGCGGCTGGCCGACAGGGCCACGGCGACGCCTGCCAGCAGCACCGCCACCAGGCTGGCCATGTTCAGGTAGCGCTCGGCCTTGCCCAGGGCGCCGCCGACCTGCTGGTTGCCATCGCGGGTGTCGCGCAGGCGCTGGTTGGCGGCCAGGTTCTTTTTCAGCGCCCCGCGGTACTGCGCCAACGCTTCGGCATCGCCGCGCCACAGGTCGCGGTAGGTGACCCGGCTGCCCGGTTGGATCACGCCGGTGGCCTGCAGGTCGGCCAGGTTCATCATTACCCGTGGGGTAAGGCTGTAGAAGTTGTTGGCGCGGTCCGGTTCGTAGGTGAGTACGCGGGACATGCGCAGCGTCTTCATGCCCACGTCGATGCTGTCGCCAACCTTCAGCCCCAGTGCCGCCAGCAAGCGTGGTTCGACCCATGCTTCGCCAGGTGCCGGGCCGCCGCCCGGGGTTTCTGCGGCATAGGGCTCCGCGGCACTGCGTACTTGCCCGCGCAACGGGTACGCGCCATCGGTGGCCTTGACGCTGGACAGCTGGATGCCGTTGTCGCCGCCGACCACGCTGGTGAACTCGACCACCTGGGCGTGGCGTAAGCCAAGCGCCTTGCCGGCATCAATCTGCTGGTCGCGGGCCGGGGCGCTGCCCTGCAGCACCAGATCGGCACCGAGAAACTCGCTGGCGCGCAGTTGCATGGCGCCGTTGAGGCGGGCACCGAAATAGCCGATGGCAGTGCTGGCCGCCACCGCCACCATCAGGGCGAAGAACAGCACGCGCACTTCGCTGGCGCGAATGTCGCGCAGCAACTGGCGCAGGGCCAGGCCGCCCAGGCGGGACAGCGGCATGTGGGTCATCAGGCCTCCACCGGGGCCACCAGTCGGCCCGCATCCAGGCGGATCTGGCGGCGGCAGCGCCGGGCCAGGCGTTCATCATGGGTCACCAGCACCAGGGTGGTGCCGCGTTCCTTGTTCAGTTCGAACAGCAGGTCGCTGATGCGCTCGCCGGTATGGCTGTCGAGGTTACCGGTGGGTTCGTCGGCGAACAGCACGGCCGGTTGTGCGGCGAAGGCACGGGCGATGGCCACCCGTTGCTGTTCGCCACCCGACAGCTGGCGAGGAGTGTGGCTCAGGCGCTTGCCCAGACCGACCCGCTCGAGCAGGGTGCGCGCGTGTTCGCGGGCATCACGGCGGCCGTCCAGCTCCAGCGGCAGCATGACGTTTTCCAGCGCATTGAGGCTGTCGAGCAGCTGGAACGACTGGAACACGAAGCCCACATGTTCGGCGCGTACCCGCGCGCGTTGGTCTTCATCCAGCGGCCCCAGGTCGTGGCCGGCGAGGATGACCTGGCCGGCACTGGGTCGGTCGAGGCCGGCGAGCAGGCCAAGCAGGGTCGACTTGCCCGAGCCCGAGGCGCCGACGATGGCCAGGCTGTCGCCCTGGGCCAGGTCGAGGGACAGCGCGTGCAGGATGGTCAGGTCACCTTCCGCGCTAGGGACCACTTTGCTAAGGTTCTGCGCAACGAGAATGCTGGGGCTCATGGAGAATCCGATGCGAGTGTGGTGGTTGAGTGCCGGTCTGGCCCTGTATTGCCTGACCCAGAGCGCGGCAGCGGGAACACTGCTGGTTGTCGGCGATAGTATCAGCGCCGGTTTTGGCCTGGATACCCGCCAGGGCTGGGTTTCCCTGTTGCAGACCCGTCTGCGGGACGAAGGTTTTGATGACAAAGTGGTCAACGCATCGATCAGTGGCGACACCAGTGCAGGTGGCCAGGCGCGCCTGCCGGCGCTGCTTGCAGCCCATAAACCAAGCCTGGTGGTGCTGGAGCTGGGTGGCAATGACGGCCTGCGCGGGCAGCCGCCCGCGCAATTGCAACAAAATCTTGCCTCGATGATCGAGAGTTCGCACAAGGCGGGTGCCAAGGTGGTGCTGCTGGGCATGCGCCTGCCACCCAATTATGGGGTGCGCTACACCACCGCTTTTGCTCAGGTGTATGAACAGCTGGCGGCAGAAAAAAAGGTGCCGTTGGTGCCGTTCTTCCTCGAGGGGGTAGGGGGCGTGCCTGAGTTGATGCAGGCGGATGGCATCCACCCGGCCCAGGCCGCCCAGCAGCGCCTGCTGGAAAATGCCTGGCCGGTGATAAAACCCTTGCTGTGACGCTTTAAACGGCGCCGGCTTTCGGCTAATGTTGCGCCCCCCGTTTCGAGTGTCCCCGATGCCGCGCCCTGCCTGGTCCCTGTATGCCTACCAACTGATCGAGCCTGATGAGCAGCTCGACCTGTTCGCCTGCCAGGAAATCCGCGTCCATCTGGTGGCCCGCCAGCTCGAGCTGGGCGTACCGGCCGACCGTACCCTGTGTGGTGGCCTGCTGCCGGCGCAACCGCGTTGGTCGGGGGTGCCGCGCTCGATCTATCGCGACGGCCGCCTGTGCGACCTGTGCCGTGCCATCCTCGATGCCCAGCGCCGCGGCATGCGCCCGGTGTGGCCGGAGCTGCAGGGCGGCTGAACGCTGCACCTTTCATCATCTGAAACGCTTGCCTGGCGCCAATGCCTCCCGCTTGCATCGGCTCGGGTGTACAATCGATTCTCTTGACCCACCTTTCGAAGGATTTACCGGATGTTGCCGCGCTTTCCTGCCGTCACCCGTAGCCTGTCCCTGGCCGCCCTGCTGGTAGCAGGCCCCGCTGCTGCGCTGGAGCTGCCACTGCCACCACCCGGTGAAGACATCATCGGCCAGGTGCATGTGATCAAGGCAAAGTACGAGGACACGTTCGCCGATATCGGCACTGCCAATGACCTCGGCTACCTGGAAATGATCGCCGCCAACCCGGGCGTAGACCCTTGGCTGCCGGGCGCCGGCACAGAGATCATCCTGCCGACCCGCTACATCTTGCCGCCGGGCCCGCGTGAGGGCATCGTCATCAACCTGGCCGAATACCGCATGTACTACTTCCCGAAAGGGCAGAACGTGGTGCATACCTTCCCGCTGGGCATTGGTCGCGAAGGCTGGGGTTCACCAATCGCCAACACCAGGATCACTGCCAAGACGCCAAACCCGACCTGGACCCCGCCAGCGTCCATCCGTGCCGAGCACGCCGCTGATGGCGACATCCTGCCGAGCGTGGTGCCGGCCGGCCCTGACAACCCGCTGGGGCCGTTCAAGTTCACCCTGGGCGTACCGGGCTACCTGATCCATGGTTCGAACAAGAAGTTCGGCATTGGCATGCGCACCAGTCATGGTTGCTTCCGCATGCTCAACAACAACGTGCTGGAACTGTCGAAGATGGTGCCGGTGGGTACGCCGGTGCGCATCATCAACGAGCCCTACAAGTTCGGTATCAGTGGTGGCAAGGTCTATCTGGAGGCGCACACGCCGCTGGACGACCAGGGTAATCCGTCGGTGGTCGATAAACACACCGCTGTTATCAACGCCTTGCTCAAGCGCGAAGACCTGGCCAATAACCTACGCATGAACTGGGATATGGTGCGTGACGTGGTGGCTGCGGAAGATGGCATGCCGGTGGAAATTGCCGTGCCGGCCGAAAACCAGGGTGGCGCACCAATGGTTTCGAGCATCCCGCCCGAACTGCAGTAAGGTAATTGCAACACACCCGGGCCTGCCTTAGTGCAGGCCTTTTCGTTTCTGTCTGGCGCGTTTGCCTTGTGCGCAGGCAATAAAAAAGCCGACCCACAAGTGGGTCGGCTCCATAACAATCCGTGAGGACTATTACTTGCGGCTGGCTTTGTCCAGCATACGCAGAGCGCGCTCGTTGGCTTCGTCAGCGGTCTGCTGAGCCTTCTGAGCGGCTGCCAGTGCGTCGTCAGCCTTACGGTAGGCTTCGTCAGCACGAGCTTGAGCGCGAGCTGCTGCGTCTTCAGTCGCAGTCAGACGAGCTTCGGTTTCTTTGGATACGCTGCTGCAACCGGTAGCCAGAACTGCGGCCAGAGCCAGAGCAGAGAATTTCAGAACGTTGTTCATCGTGTTCCCCTTCAAGGACTTTCTATTAAATAGCCATCTCTCGGAAAAGAGAAACTGGCCGGCGTACATAGTACCCATTACTTGTAGTAAGTAAACTGACTAAGCGCAAGAACTGCAAAAAAAATGTTGCTTGACGCCTTTCCGACAAGATTTGCGACACGCCTGTGAAAAAAACGTACAGGGTTCGCAAGCGTTTGTACGACAGGAACTTTTTTGTTGAACTAACGGTGACTTTAACTGTCCTTCAGCGTCTTAAGCCCTAGTACATCCGGTGGCTGCTGGGCGTGCAAGCAAGAGTCATTCTGGCTGCGCTTTCGCCATTTTTAACCGCCACCACCTTGAGCAATCCTGCCTGCGACGCCTACTATCTTGTGAGTGCCAGAGGATCCGAACGATTGCAATCGTCCAGTGGTCGAAGGGGCAACAGGTGGCGTAGAGGATTCTGTGCCGGATAAACCACCATCGGTTAAGGTATGGGTCTGCCGAGAAGACCTGCGAGGAGTAGTGATGAGCGAAGCGCTGACCATCCACCATGACCAGGCCGGTCATCAGTTCGAGACCAACGTGGACGGTCATCGTGCCTATCTGACGTACATGGATCTGGGTAAGCAGACGCTGGACATCTATCGCACCTTCGTACCCAACGCCCTGCGAGGCCGCGGGATTGCTGCCGCCCTGACCGAGCGGGCCCTGGAATACGCTGAGCAGATGGGTTACACGGTGATTCCGTCCTGCTCGTATGTGGAGCGCTACATGGAGCGCCAGCAGCGGCATTCGAGCAAGGTCTGATTGTGTAAAAAAAGCGGGGCCGCTTCGCGCCCCATCGCGACACAAGGCCGCTCCTACAGGAGATCGCATAACCCTGTAGGAGCGGCCTTGTGTCGCGATGGGGCGCGAAGCGGCCCCGCTCTTTATCGCATCAGCCGCGCTTGCGCTGCGGCAGCACATCCTTCAGCTTGGCACGCATGCTGCGCAGGGTCTTCTCGGTAGCTGACCAGTCGATGCAGGCATCGGTGATCGACACGCCATACTGCAGCTCGTCCAGGTTCTTCGGAATCGACTGGCAGCCCCAGTTAAGGTGGCTCTCGACCATCAGCCCGATGATCGATTGGTTGCCTTCGAGGATCTGGTTGGCGACGTTTTCCATCACCAGCGGTTGCAGGGCCGGGTCCTTGTTGGAGTTGGCGTGGCTGCAGTCGACCATGATGTTGGCCTTGATCCTGGCCTTGGCCAGGTCCTGCTCACAGAGGGCGACGCTGACCGAGTCGTAGTTCGGCTTGCCGTTGCCGCCGCGCAGTACCACGTGGCCGTAGGGGTTGCCCTTGGTGGTGACGATCGACACGCCGCCTTCCTGGTTGATGCCGAGGAAACGGTGCGGTTTGGACACTGACTGCAGGGCGTTGATGGCAACGGTCAGGCCGCCGTCGGTGCCGTTCTTGAAGCCGACCGCCGAGGACAGGCCCGAAGCCATCTCGCGGTGGGTCTGCGATTCGGTGGTGCGGGCGCCGATGGCCGACCAGCTGATCAGGTCCTGCAGGTACTGCGGGGAAATCGGGTCGAGCGCTTCGGTGGCGGTTGGCAGGCCCATTTCAGCCAGGTCCAGCAGCAGCTTGCGACCAATGTGCAGGCCATCCTGGATCTTGAACGAGTCATCCAGGTACGGGTCGTTGATCAGGCCTTTCCAGCCGACGGTGGTGCGCGGTTTTTCGAAATACACGCGCATGACCAGGTACAGCGTGTCGGACACTTCCTCGGCCAGCACCTTCAGGCGCTCGGCGTACTCATGGGCGGCCTTGATGTCGTGGATCGAGCAAGGGCCGACCACGACGAACAGGCGATGGTCCTTGCCGTCGAGAATATTGCGCACCACTTCACGGCCGGCAGTCACGGTCTGCAGGGCCTTGGCGCTGAGGGGGATTTCCTTCTTGAGCTGATCGGGGGTGATCAGGGTCTCGTTGGAGGCAACGTTCAAGTCATCGATCGGTAAATCAGCCATCGTGTTACTCGTCAGGTCACGGGTGCCGGCCGCCAACTATCCCCGTGCGGCCCAGCAGCAAGAATAATCGCAACGGGGAGCCGAACCTTAGCGCGTTACAGGTGGCGCGACAATGGGCGGGGCCCAGTCAGTGTGGGGTTTTTCCGAGATGGCAGGTGTTTGCCGCGCATGGGCTGCCCAGCGCTGCACAAGCTGTGTAAAAAGAGGACTGACTTTTACCTGGAGATCGTCATGCATCCGCATACACCACGTATCGGCATCATCGGCAGTGGCGCCATCGGCGGCTTCTATGGGTTGATGCTGGCCCGGGCCGGCTTTGATGTGCATTTTCTGTTGCGCGGCGAGTACGAGGTTGTCCGCAGGCAGGGGTTGGCGCTGGACAGTGCCGTGCACGGCACCTTGCAGATGAAGGTGCAGGCCTATGCCAGTGCCGCCGACATGCCGCCCTGCGACTGGCTGTTGGTGGGGGCCAAGGCTACCAGCAATGACCAGTTGGCGCCGATGATCGTGCAGGCGGCCGCACCGGGCGCCAAGGTGGTACTGCTGCAGAACGGCCTGGGCGTGGAGGAGCAGTTGCGTCCGGCCTTGCGCAGCGACATGCACCTGCTCGGCGGCCTGTGTTTCATCTGCGTCAACCGTCAGGCGCCTGGCGTGATCCGGCACCAGGCGCTGGGCGCAGTCAATCTTGGATACCACAGCGGGCCGGCCAGCGACGGCGGAGCCGCGCTGGTCAATGAAGGTGCGGGGCTGTTCCAGGCCGCGGGCATCGACTCGCAGGCCATGCCCAACCTGGCCCAGGCACGCTGGCAGAAGCTGGTGTGGAACGTGCCTTACAACGGCCTGTCGGTGCTGCTCGGTGCCAGCACCACGCCACTGATGGCCGACAGTCACAGCCGCGCTCTGATCCAGGCCTTGATGGCCGAGGTGGTACAGGGCGCGGCGGCGTGTGGCCATGTGTTGCCCGCGGGTTATGCCGAGCACCTGTTCCAGGTGACCGAACGCATGCCCGACTACTGGCCCAGCATGTACCACGACCATGTCCACAAGCGCCCGCTGGAGCTGCAGGCCATCTATGCCGAGCCGTTGGCGCAGGCGCGTGCGGCAGGCTGCCGCTTGCCACGGATGGAGATGCTGTACCAGGCACTGGCTTTCATCGACCGTGGCGAGCAGCCCCGCTAAGGATGGCTTTGGCCTCGCCAGGGGCTCTCCAGCCCGCGCTGGCAGCGCGCCGGACGGCAAAGCGCACGTCCGGCGCGCTGCTAAGCTGAAGCTTGCTCTGCCGCAGCGGCAGTCGAGGAGGTCGAATGATCCACTCCATGCTGTACGCCACCGACCTCGGTGTCTACGCCCCTTTTGTCATGCAGCACGCGCTGGCGCTGGCGCGCACATTCGGCGCCGAGCTGTATGTGATTCATGCGGTAGAGCCTATGGGCCAGTTCGCTGAATCTCTCCTGCAAAGCTACCTTGATGAACAGACGCTCGACCAGCTGCACAGCCAGGGGGTGAACACCGTGATGGCCAACATCGAGCGGCGTGTACTGGAAAATTTTCGCGACGAGTTGGGCGAGGAAGCCGACCTGGCGGTGATCAAGGCCGTGCGGGTACGTCAGGGCGACCCGGCGCAGGTGATCCTCGACCAGGCGCAGCGACTGAGCGTCGACCTGCTGATTTTCGGTAGCCACAGTGCTGGCGCCGGTGTGGATGTGCCATTGGGGCGCACGGCGGTACGGCTGCTGCAGCTGTCGCCGGTGCCGGTGTACATGGTGCCGCTGGCGCAGCATTTGGGGCGTAGGAAAGCATGAAGATGGCCGTAGGCCATTTCCGGGGGTATGTAACAAAATAGTTCTAGATTTATTTCCAGAACCACTAATATAGTTATATATCGTCGCTGCCTGCTGCCGCGGACTCATCGCTGAACCGAGGGGAACCTATGAAGCTTCAACAACTGCGCTACATCTGGGAAGTGGCGCACCACGACCTCAATGTCTCCGCGACGGCGCAAAGCCTGTATACCTCCCAGCCGGGTATCAGCAAGCAGATCCGCCTGCTCGAGGATGAGCTGGGTGTTGAAGTCTTTGCCCGCAGTGGCAAGCATCTGACTCGCGTCACTCCGGCCGGTGAGCGCATCATCAATACCGCCGGCGAGATCCTGCGCAAGGTCGAAAGCATCAAGCAGATTGCCCAGGAGTTCTCCAACGAGAAGAAGGGCACGCTGTCCATCGCTACCACCCACACCCAGGCGCGTTATGCCTTGCCGCCGGTGATCAGCAGCTTCATCAAGCAGTACCCGGAAGTGTCCCTGCACATGCACCAGGGGTCACCCATGCAGATTGCCGAGATGGCCGCGGACGGTACGGTCGATTTCGCTATTGCCACCGAGGCCCTGGAACTGTTCGGCGACCTGATCATGATGCCGTGCTACAAGTGGAACCGCTGCGTGGTGGTACCGCAGGGCCATCCGTTGACCAAACTGCCGAAACTGACCCTGGAGGCGGTCGCCGAATACCCGATCGTTACCTACGTGTTCGGTTTCACCGGGCGTTCGAAGCTGGACGAAGCGTTCAATCACCGGGGCCTGACGCCGAAAGTGGTATTCACGGCGGCTGACGCCGACGTGATCAAGACCTATGTACGTCTGGGGCTGGGCGTGGGGATCGTCGCCAAGATGGCGGTGGACACCAAGCTCGACAGCGATCTGGTGGCCCTGGATGCCAGCGAGCTGTTCGAAGCCAGCATTACCAAGATCGGCTTCCGCCGTGGCACCTTCCTGCGCGGCTTCATGTGCGACTTCATCGAGAAGTTCGCCCCGCACCTGACCCGTGAAGTGATGGCCAAGGCCATTCAGTGCCACAACAAGCAGGAGCTGGAAGACCTGTTCGAGGGCGTCGAGCTGCCGGTGCACTGATCCGGAATTGCAGGGGGCCGCTTTGCGGCCCATCGCGACACAAGGCCGCTCCTACAGGAGATCACATTCCCCTGTAGGAGCGGCCTTGTGTCGCGATGGGCTGTGAAACAGCCCCGGCTATTTCAAGCCTTGCTGATCAGGTTGCCCGCGTGCAACCCGCATTCCTTCTGCGTCGACTCTTCCCACCACCAGCGGCCTTCGCGCTCATGCTGGTTTGGCAACACCGGACGGGTGCAGGGCTCGCAGCCAATGCTGATGAAGCCGCGTTCGTGCAGGCTGTTGTACGGCAGCTCCAGCATGCGGATATAACCCCACACTTCCTCGCTGGTCATCTGCGCCAGCGGGTTGAACTTGTACAGGGTGCGCTCGGGGGTGGAGAAGGCGCTGTCGATCTCGATTGCCGCCACCTGGCTGCGGGTACCCGGGCTCTGGTCGCGGCGCTGGCCGGTGGCCCAGGCGCTCACGGTGGCCAGCTTGCGACGCAGCGGCTCGATCTTGCGGATGCCGCAGCACTCGCCGTGGCCGTCCTTGTAGAAGCTGAACAGGCCCTTTTCCTTGACGAACGGGTCGAGCTTGGCGCGGTCGGGGCTGAGGATTTCGATCGGCAGGTTGTACTGCTCGCGGACCTGGTCGATGAACCGGTAGGTCTCCGGGTGCAGGCGGCCGGTGTCGAGGCTGAACACCTTGACCTGCTTGTTCAGCTTCCAGGCCATGTCCACCAGCACCACATCCTCGGCGCCGCTGAAGGAGATCCACAGGTCATCACCGAAGTGCTCGAAGGCGAGCTTGAGGATGTCCTGTGGGGACTTGTTGGCATAGGTCGCGGCCAGGGCGGCGACGTCGAAGGGTTGGCTCATCAGGCGGTTTCCATCGTGGCTGTGGCGCTGTGCGCTCGTAGTAAGGTGATGGTAACAAAAAATGGCGGGGTAGACGGGCTGATATCGGTGTCTGGCCCTTCGCGGGCGCCGCCGATCACAAGCCCTGCAAGGTCTCCATCAGCACCCGCACCTTGGCAATCGACTCTTCATACTCGGCCTGCCATTCGGAGTCGGCCACCACTGCGCCGCCACCCCAGCAGCTGACCTGTCCGTCCTTGACCAGCAGGCTGCGAATGGCAATCGAGCTGTCCATCTCGCCGCGCACGTCCACGTAAAGCAGTGAGCCGCAGTACAGCGCCCGGCGCGCCGGCTCCAGTTCGTCGATGATCTGCATGGCGCGGATCTTCGGCGCACCGGTGATCGAGCCTCCGGGGAAGCTGTCGCCGATCAGGTCCAGGGCGTCCTTGTCGCTGGCCAGTTGGCCGGTGATGCTGCTGACCAGGTGGTGCACGTTGGGGTAGCTCTCCAGGCTGAACAGCTCCGGCACCTTCACCGAGCCGATCTCGCAGGTGCGTCCCAGGTCGTTGCGCAGCAGGTCGACGATCATCAGGTTTTCCGAGCGATCCTTGGGGCTATGCAGCAATTCCTCGGCATTGCGCACGTCTTCGGCCGGGTTGCTGGCGCGCGGACGGGTGCCCTTGATCGGGCGGGTTTCCACCTGGCGCTTGCTGACGCGGATGAAGCGCTCGGGCGAAAAGCTCAGCAGGGCGCTGCCGTCGGCCAGTTGCTGGTAGCCGGAGAAGGGGGTGGGGCAGGCTTTGCGCAGAGCCTGGTAAGCGTGCCATGGGTCGCCCTGGCAGGGTGCGCGGAAGCGCTGGGTCAGGTTGATCTGGTAGCAGTCGCCGGCCTGTATGTATTGCTGCACCTGGTCGAAGGCAGCCTTGTACTGCTCGGGCTGCAGATCGCCGGCCATCGGCGCGAGTAGCTGGAAGCTGCCGCTTTCAGTTTTGTCGACACCTTCGAACAGGGCGATCAAGCGTTCGCGTTCGCTGCCCGAGAGGCTCGGGTGGAACACCAGTTGGCTGGTCGCGCACTGGTGGTCGGTGACCAGCGCCCAGGCATACAGGCCCAGTTGCGCGTCAGGCAGGCCGAGGTCGTCCACGGCCAGGCTGGGCAGGTGTTCCAGGCGGCGGCCGAAGTCATAGCTCAGGTAGCCGATCAGGCCGCCGGCGAACGGCAGCTCACTGCCTGCGGGCAGCTGCGCGTGGCCCAGTTGCGCCAGGCCGGCACGCAGGCGCTGGAGGAAGGCGCGGCCATCTTCGTTGTGTTGCGCCTGCAAGTGTTGCAGTGGCCAGGCGCTGAGCAGGTCGAAACGGCCGCGCTCGGCGCCGGGGCGGGCGCTGTCCAGCAGGATCGCACCGGGAGCCTGGCGCAGGTGGGCAAAATAGGCGGCAGGGTCGGGCTGGTAGGGCAGGGGGTGGAGCGTACAGGTCGGCATCAGTGTGGACGGCGATGTAAAAGCGAGGAGGGCGATTGTAGACCTGTGCAGGAAATGCGCCTAGCACTGGGGCGACATTCAGCATTGTGTTTGCAGCCCATTCGCAGCACAAGGCTGCTCCTACAGAGAGCAGCCTTGTGCTGCGAATGGGCCGCAAAGCGGCCCCGGGTTGCTAGCGCGGATGCACGTGCCCGAACAAGCCTTGCGATACCCGCACGCGCTGTTCGGCATCTTCGCTGATGCCATCCTTGGCCAGCGCTTCGATGTGCGCCTCGATGGCGTGGGTGCGCTGGGTCAGGCCGCAGTCGTTGGCGATCTGGATGTTCAGGCCGGGGCGGGCGTTGAGCTCGAGAATCAGTGGCCCCTTGTCCTGGTCCAGCACCATGTCGACACCGATGTAGCCCAGGCCACACAGCTCGTAGCAGCCGGCGGCCAGCTTCATGAAGCCGTCCCAGTTCGGCAGTTGCACGCCATCCACCGCGTTGGTGGTGTCCGGGTGCTTGCTGATGATGTTGTTCAGCCAGGTACCGCGCAGGGTCACGCCGGTGGCCAGGTCGACACCCACACCGATGGCGCCCTGGTGCAGGTTGGCCTTGCCGCCGGACTGGCGGGTCGGCAGGCGCAGCATGGCCATCACCGGGTAGCCCATCAGCACGATGATGCGTATGTCCGGCACGCCTTCGTAGCTGATGCTCTTGAAAATCTGGTCGGGGGTGACCCGGTACTCGATCAGCGCGCGGTCGCGGTGACCGCCCAGCGAATACAGGCCGGTGAGGATGCTCGAGATCTGGTGCTCGATCTCCTCGTGGCTGATGATCTTGCCCGACACCGTGCGGTAGCGGTCCTCGAAGCGGTCGGCGATCACCAGGATGCCGTCACCACCGGCGCCCTGCGCCGGCTTGATGACGAAATCGCTGCGCCCACCAATGATCTGGTGGAGCTTCTCGATCTCTTTCTCGGTCTCGATGATGCCGTACATTTCCGGCACATGGATGCCGGCCGCCAGGGCGCGCTCCTTGGTGATGATCTTGTCGTCGACGATCGGGTACAAGTGGCGCTTGTTGTACTTCAACACGTAGTCCGCGTTGCGCCGGTTGATACCCATGATGCCCCGGGCCTCCAGGGCTTTCCACGTCTTGATCAGGCCAAACATCAGGCGTCAGCCTTCTTCAGGAATGCCTTGAAGCGCACGAGCTCGGTCAGGCGGTAGCCGCGATAACGGCCCATCGCCAGCATGAAGCCCACCAGGATCAGCAGCACGGCCGGGAAGGTGAACACGAAGTACACCAGCTCCGGCACCATCATCAACAGGTGCGCCAGGGAAGCGGCGAACAGGGTGCCGATGGCCACTTTCATGGCATGGCCGCCTCCACGCTCTTCCCAGGTGATGGACAGGCGCTCGATGGTCATGGTCAGGATCACCATCGGGAACAGCGCCACCGACAGCCCGCGCTCCAGCCCCAGCTTGTGGCTGAACAGGCTGATGGCGGCGATCAGCACCACGACGAAGGTCAGTACCACCGACAGGCGTGGCAGCATCTGCAGCTTCAGGTGTTCCAGGTACGAGCGCAGCGACAGGCCCAGGGCGGTGATTACCGTGAACAGCACGATACCGAAGCCCAGCTGGGTCTCGCGGAAGGCCAGGGCGATCAGCACTGGGGTGAAGGTACCCAGGGTCTGCAGGCCGACCAGGTTACGCAGCACCAGGATCACCAGCACGCCGATCGGGATCATCACCATGATCATGAAGGTTTGCTGGGTCTGCAGCGGCAGGCCGTACAGCGAATATTCGAGGAAGTCGGCGTCGGTATTCTCGTCGGTCAGCTTGGCCAGGCGGATGGCGTTCATCTCGCTGTTGTTCATGCTGAAGGTGACGTTGGCCTTCTTGCCACCATCGACGGTGATCAGGTTATCGTCACCGGTCCACCACAGCAGGCGATCGCTGGGCAGGCCCTGCTCGCCGGTATCCGGGTTGAAGTACAGCCAGTCGGTACCGTTGAAGCTGCGCAGCCACAGCTCCGGGGTTTGCGGGGTGTCGGCTACCAGGCGGATGGTGTGTACCTTCTCCATCGGCACGTGGGCGATCGACAACAGCAGGTCGATGACCTGGGCCTTCTTCATGGCCGTGGTATCGCCGGCCAGCAGCAGCTTGACGTTGTCGTCGTTGAGATTGTTGACCCGCTTGATGGTCTCGCTGACGAAGGTCTCGACGTCGGCCGAGTGCTGGCGGATAGGTGCCATCAGTGCTTCGGCGGCGATCTTCTCGGGGCCTTCCACTGCCAGGCTGTCACGGAAGGTCGGGCCTTTGACCGTGGTCTTCTCGTTGCTGTAGCGCTTGGTCAGCACCAGGCGGTAGTAGAGGGTCTGGTTGCCGCTGGCGCGGCGGGCCGACCAGGTGACCTTGCGGTTGCCGTCGGCACGGTTGACGCTCACCCCGTAGTTGTTGGAGATGAAGCTCTCGTTGAGGCTGACATAGTCGCGGTTCAGCGGTGGCACGAACATCTGCACCTTGACCGGATCCTTGGTGCTGGCCACGAACTCGACCTTGGCGTCGATGTTCCACAGGTCGTCGGTTTCATCCTCGGTTACCGGGATGCCGAGTACGAAGATCTGATAAGCCGTGACCGCCACGCCCAACAGCACCAGCACGGTGATCAGGACTTTCAGATGGAGGGTAAGAGAGCGCATCGGGATTACTCTGCTTTGGGAGCGTCGGTGGCACAGGCAGGTTTGCCGGCCGCATATTTAAGGCTTGGGTCGACCAGCGCGTCGAAGTGCTTGAGCGCCTCGGAGCCGATCAGCAGCGGGAACTGGAAGGCGCTGCGGTCGGTGAGGTTGACTTCGATGGTGCGCACGGCCTGGCCCATACAGATTTCAAGTTCGATGACCGGGCGTGCAGTGTAGGCCTTGCCCGATTCAGCATCATAGTCGCCGGCCCGGCGCTTGATCTTGCTTACGCGTGCCAGCGGGCGTTCGATGGGGTGCGAATGGGCGGCGTCGATGGCCAGGTAGAAGCGCACCCAGCTTTCGCCGTTGCGCTTGAAACGTTTGATGTCGCGGGCGCTGAGCGACGCGGTCTTGGCACCGGTGTCGAGCTTGGCGGCCACTTCCAGGTCCAGGTCGCCCAGGCGTGCATATTCGTTGAGACCGTATACGGTCTTGCCTGCGGCCTGGCCAAGGGCCGGAAGCAGGGTGAGGCAGAGCAGCAATAATACGGGTGTAAGTCTCATATTCCTGGCGCGGTGCAGTGCAAGGTTCGGGGCTATTTTCAAAGCCATGTTCAGAGCCGTGTTCAGGGCAAGGCGACTGGCAGCGACTGCGCAAGCTTCCTCGTTCATCTGTCAACAGCATGAATGGATGACAGACAGGCTATCCATACTCCATCGGAGGCGCGGCATTCTATCACGGCGGCGTCTTGACGCCAGCGGTGCGCGATCTGACAGCGGCGGGCCGGGGTTAGTTCGTTCTTAGACGATTGTCGACAATATTCATTTTGTCTTTGACTGTCGTGGTCTAATTAGCTAATTTCTGGCGAAGAGATTTGCAAGGTGTCGACAATATGCAGGACCTATCCACCCCCAGCCCCGTGTTGACAGACGAAACGGAAACCTTGTCCGAAAACGTCTTCAGGCGCATTCAAGCGGCCATCGTCAAGGGTGATATCGCCCCCGGCAGCAAGATCTCCGAACCGGAGCTGGCCCGCACCTACGGCATCAGCCGCGGGCCGCTGCGCGAGGCCATCCACCGCCTCGAAGGCCAGCGCCTGCTGGTGCGCGTGCCGCATGTGGGAGCGCGGGTGGTGTCGCTCAACCACGCCGAACTGATCGAACTGTACGAAATTCGCGAATCACTGGAAGGCATGGCCTGCCGCCTGGCCGCCGAACGCATGAGCCAGGCCGATATCGACGAACTGCGCCGGGTGCTCGATACCCACGAGCGTGATGCCGCGTTCCAGGCCGGGCTGGGCTACTACCAGCAGGAAGGCGACTACGACTTCCATTACCGGATCATCCAGGGCAGCGGCAACCAGACCCTGGTCAAGATGCTCTGCGGCGAGCTGTACCAGCTGGTGCGCATGTACCGCATCCAGTTTTCCGCCACGCCCAACCGGCCACGCCAGGCTTTTGCCGAACACCACCGCATTCTTGACGCCATCGCCGACCGTGACGGTGAGCTGGCCGAACTCCTGATGCGCCGCCACATCGGCGCGTCCAAGCGCAATATCGAGCGTCACTATCTGGACGCCCACAACAATAGCCCACGAGGTGAGAAATGACTGTGAAGAGCACCCCCGGTCAGCGTTTCCGCGACGCCGTTGCCGCTGAACATCCGCTGCAGGTGGTTGGCGCCATCAACGCCAACCATGCCCTGCTGGCCAAGCGCGCCGGCTTCAAGGCCATCTACCTGTCCGGTGGCGGCGTCGCCGCCGGTTCGCTGGGCCTGCCGGACCTGGGCATCAGCGGCCTTGACGATGTACTCACCGATGTGCGCCGCATCACCGACGTGTGCGACCTGCCGCTGCTGGTGGATGTCGACACAGGTTTCGGTGCTTCTGCCTTCAACGTCGCCCGTACCGTGCGCTCGATGAGCAAGTTCGGCGCTGCTGCCATCCATATCGAGGACCAGGTTGGCGCCAAGCGCTGCGGCCACCGCCCGAACAAGGAAATCGTCAGCCAGCAGGAAATGGTCGACCGCATCAAGGCCGCAGTCGATGCCCGTACCGATGACAGCTTCGTGATCATGGCGCGTACCGACGCCCTGGCCGTCGAGGGCCTGAACGCCGCCCTGGACCGCGCTGCCGCCTGCGTCGAAGCCGGTGCCGACATGATCTTCCCGGAAGCCATCACCGAACTGCAGATGTACAAGACCTTCGCCGACCGGGTGAAGGCACCGATCCTGGCCAACATCACCGAGTTCGGCGCCACGCCGCTGTACACCACCGAGGAACTGGCCTCGGTCGACGTGTCGCTGGTGCTGTACCCGCTGTCGGCGTTCCGCGCCATGAACAAGGCGGCCGAGAATGTGTACACCGCGCTGCGCCGTGACGGCACGCAGAAGAACGTGATCGACACCATGCAGACCCGCATGGAGCTCTACGATGCCATTGGTTACCACGCCTTCGAGCAGAGCCTCGATGCGCTGTTTGCCCAGAAGAAGGGCTGAAGGTCAAAGATTTGCGTTGGAGCGGCTGGCCTCTTCGCGGGTGAATCCGCTCCCACAAGTACGGCGTGATGCTTGATGCCTGTGGACCCCTGTGGGAGCGGGTTTACCCGCGAAGGGGGCGACCCAGGTTTCAACGATTAGCCAGATTTCCATAACAAGTTCAAGAAAGGAGAAACACCATGGCCGAAGCAAAAGTACTCAGTGGTGCAGGCCTGCGCGGCCAGGTGGCCGGCCAGACCGCGCTGTCGACCGTGGGCCAGGCCGGTGCCGGGCTGACCTACCGTGGTTACGACGTTCGTGACCTGGCCGCCGGTGCCGAGTTCGAAGAAGTTGCCTACCTGCTGCTGTACGGCGAGTTGCCGAGCAAAGCCGAACTGGCCGACTACAAGCGCAAGCTCAAGGGCCTGCGTGACCTGCCGCAAGCCCTGAAGGAAGTGCTCGAGCGCATCCCGCGTGACGCCCACCCGATGGATGTGATGCGCACGGGTTGCTCGGTGCTGGGCACCCTGGAGCCCGAACTGACCTTCGAGGCTCAGCGCGACAAGACCGACCGCCTGCTGGCGCTGTTCCCGGCGGTGATGTGCTACTGGTACCGCTTCACCCACGACGGCGTGCGTATCGACTGCACCAGCGACGAAGACACCATCGGTGGCCACTTCCTGCACCTGCTGCACGGCAAGAAGCCGAGCGAGCTGCACGTCAAGGTCATGAACGTGTCGTTGATCCTCTACGCCGAGCACGAATTCAACGCCTCGACCTTCACCGCCCGCGTCTGTGCCTCGACCCTTTCCGACCTGTACTCCTGCATCACCGCCGCCATCGGTTCGCTGCGCGGCCCGCTGCATGGCGGCGCCAACGAGGCGGCGATGGAGCTGATCGAGCGCTTCCAGAGCCCGCAGGAAGCCACTGCCGAGCTGCTGCGCATGCTCGAGCGCAAGGACAAGATCATGGGCTTTGGCCATGCCATCTACAAAGAGTCCGACCCGCGCAACGAAGTGATCAAGGGCTGGTCGAAGCAACTCGCCGACGAGGTCGGTGACAAGGTGCTGTACCCGGTTTCCGAAGCCATCGACAAGACCATGTGGGAGCAGAAGCGCCTGTTCCCCAACGCCGACTTCTACCATGCCTCGGCGTACCACTTCATGGGCATCCCGACCAAGCTGTTCACCCCGATCTTCGTCTGCTCGCGCCTGACCGGCTGGGCGGCGCACGTCTTCGAACAGCGGGCCAATAACCGCATCATCCGCCCAAGCGCCGAGTATGTTGGCGTCGAGCAGCGCCAGTTCGTGCCGATCGAGCAGCGCTGAGTCATAGATCGCTGGGGCTGCTGCGCAGCCCTTTCGCGACACAAGGCCGCTCCCGCAGGGACGGCGCAGTACCTGTGGGAGCGGCCTTGTGTCGCGAAAGGGGCGCGTAGCGCCCCCGAGGCCTGAGCCGCACCTGCCCCCGAATACCGTGACCGAGCCTGATAACGATATGAACACAGCATTCCGCAAGCACCTGCCAGGCACCGACCTGGACTACTTCGATGCCCGCGCGGCGGTCGAGGCCATCAAGCCCGGCGCCTACGATGGCCTGCCTTACACCTCTCGCGTACTCGCCGAAAACCTGGTGCGCCGCTGCGACCCGGCCACCCTCGACGCCTCGCTGGGTCAGCTGATCGAGCGCAAGCGCGACCTCGACTTCCCGTGGTTCCCGGCCCGCGTGGTGTGCCACGACATTCTCGGCCAGACCGCGCTGGTCGACCTCGCCGGCCTGCGTGACGCCATCGCCGACAAAGGCGGCGACCCGGCCCAGGTCAACCCTGTGGTGCCGGTGCAGCTGATCGTCGACCACTCGCTGGCCGTCGAGTGCGGTGGCTTCGACCCACAGGCCTTCGAAAAGAACCGCGCCATCGAAGACCGCCGCAACGAAGACCGCTTCCACTTCATCAACTGGACCAAGAAGGCGTTCAAGAACGTCGACGTGATCCAGCCTGGCAACGGCATCATGCACCAGATCAACCTGGAGAAGATGTCGCCGGTGATCCACAACGACCGTGGCGTGGCCTACCCGGACACCTGCGTCGGCACTGATAGTCACACCCCGCATGTCGACGCCCTGGGCGTGATCGCCATCGGCGTGGGTGGCCTGGAAGCCGAGAACGTGATGCTCGGCCGTGCCTCGTGGATGCGCCTGCCGGAAATCGTCGGTGTCGAGCTGACCGGCAAGCTGGCACCGAACATCACTGCCACCGACCTGGTGCTGGCCCTGACCGAATTCCTGCGCAAGCAGAAAGTAGTCGGCGCCTACCTGGAGTTCCACGGCGAGGGTGCTCGTGCCCTGACCCTGGGCGACCGTGCCACCATCTCCAACATGGCCCCGGAATATGGCGCTACCGCGGCGATGTTCGCCATCGACCAACAGACCATCGACTACCTGCGCCTGACCGGTCGCGAAGAGCAGCAGGTCAAGCTGGTGGAAACCTATGCCAAGGCTACCGGCCTGTGGGCCGACAGCCTCGGCGGCGCCGTCTACGAGCGCACCCTGAGCTTCGATCTGTCGAGCGTGGTGCGTAACATGGCCGGCCCGTCCAATCCACACGCCCGTGTCGCGACCAGCGACCTGGCGGCCAAAGGCATCGCCGGCAGCTGGGAAGAAGTGCCGGGGCAAATGCCTGATGGCGCGGTGATCATTGCCGCCATCACCAGCTGCACCAACACCAGCAACCCGCGTAACGTGATTGCCGCAGGCCTGTTGGCACGCAACGCCAACAAGCTGGGCCTGGCCCGCAAGCCGTGGGTCAAGTCGTCGCTGGCGCCTGGCTCCAAGGCCGTGCAGTTGTACCTGGAGGAGGCGGGGCTGGAAAAGGAACTGGAACAGCTCGGCTTTGGCATCGTCGCCTTCGCCTGCACCACCTGCAACGGCATGTCCGGCGCCCTGGACCCGGTGATCCAGCAAGAGATCATCGACCGTGACCTGTACGCCACTGCCGTGCTATCGGGCAACCGCAACTTCGACGGGCGTATCCACCCGTATGCCAAGCAGGCCTTCCTTGCCTCGCCGCCGCTGGTAGTGGCCTACGCCATCGCCGGTACTATCCGTTTCGACATCGAGAAGGATGTGCTGGGTGTGGTCGATGGCAAGGAAATCCGCCTAAAGGACATCTGGCCCAGCGACGAAGAGATCGACGCCGTGGTGCGTGCCGCGGTCAAGCCGGAGCAGTTCCGCAAGGTGTACATCCCGATGTTCGCCATCGAGGAAGATCGTGGGCCGAAGGTGGCGCCGCTGTACGACTGGCGTCCGATGAGTACCTACATCCGCCGCCCGCCGTACTGGGAAGGGGCCTTGGCCGGCGAGCGTACCCTGCGCGGCATGCGCCCCCTGGCGGTGCTGCCGGACAACATCACTACCGACCACCTGTCGCCGTCCAACGCCATCATGCTCGACAGCGCTGCCGGTGAGTACCTGGCGAAGATGGGCCTGCCGGAGGAGGACTTCAACTCCTACGCTACCCACCGTGGCGACCACCTGACCGCCCAGCGCGCCACCTTCGCCAACCCCAAGCTGTTCAACGAAATGGTGCGCAAGGAAGACGGCAGCGTGAGGCAGGGCTCGCTGGCGCGTATCGAGCCTGAGGGCAAGGTCACCCGCATGTGGGAGGCGATCGAGACCTACATGGAGCGCAAGCAGCCGCTGATCATCGTCGCCGGTGCCGACTACGGCCAGGGGTCGTCCCGTGACTGGGCGGCCAAGGGTGTGCGCCTGGCCGGTGTCGAGGCGATCGTCGCTGAAGGCTTCGAGCGTATTCACCGTACCAACCTGGTGGGCATGGGTGTACTGCCGCTGGAATTCAAACCGGGCACCGACCGCAAGACCCTTGGTCTGGACGGCAGCGAGACTTATGACGTGCTGGGTGCACGCACGCCGCGGGCGACGCTGACCCTGGTGGTTACCCGCGCCAACGGCGAGCGCCTGGAGGTACCGGTGACCTGCCGCCTGGACACCGCCGAGGAGGTATCGATCTACGAGGCCGGCGGGGTGCTGCAGCGCTTTGCCCAGGACTTCCTCGAAGCGACCGCTTAATCAAGAGCAGCGCGGTCCTCTGTGGGAGCGGGTTTACCCGCGAATGCATCGGCAGATACAACATTGTTTTCTGATCGGACGCTTTCGCGGGTGAACCCGCTCCCACAGGGGGCTATGCAAGACAGGAATTGAACATGGCACATGTACCGCAAGTAAAAATCCCCGCCACCTACATCCGTGGCGGCACCAGTAAAGGCGTGTTCTTCCGCCTGCAAGACCTGCCCGAGCAGGCGCAGATCCCCGGTCCAGCCCGCGATGCACTGCTGTTGCGGGTGATCGGCAGCCCCGACCCGTACGGCAAGCAGATCGACGGCATGGGCGGCGCCACTTCGAGCACCAGCAAGACCGTGATTCTGTCGCAAAGCATCAAGCCTGAGCACGATGTCGACTACCTGTTCGGCCAGGTCAGCATCGACAAGGCCTTCGTCGACTGGAGCGGTAATTGCGGCAACCTCTCCGCCGCGGTCGGTTCGTTCGCCATCAGCAGCGGCCTGGTAGACCCCGCACGCATTCCGCGCAATGGCATTGCTACCGTGCGCATCTGGCAGGCCAACATCGGCAAGACCATCATTGCCCATGTGCCGATCACCGAAGGTGAAGTGCAGGAAACCGGCGACTTCGAGCTGGACGGGGTGACCTTCCCGGCTGCCGAGGTGCAGCTGGAGTTCCTCGACCCGGCGGCCGACGAAGATGGCGGCGGCGGGGCGATGTTCCCCACCGGCAATCTGGTCGATGACCTTGAGGTTCCGGGCGTCGGTACGTTCAAGGCGACCCTGATCAATGCTGGTATCCCGACCATCTTCGTCAACGCGGCGGATATCGGTTACACCGGCACCGAACTGCAGGACGCTATCAACGGCGATCCTCAGGCGCTGTTGCGCTTCGAGACGATTCGCGCCTATGGCGCCGTGCGCATGGGGCTGATAGACAACGTCGATCAGGCTGCCGGGCGTCAGCACACGCCGAAAGTAGCTTTCGTCGCGCCGCCGAACACCTACACTGCGTCCAGTGGCAAAGCGGTGCAGGCGGGTGATATCGACCTGCTGGTACGTGCCTTGTCGATGGGCAAGCTGCACCATGCAATGATGGGTACAGCCGCGGTGGCCATCGGTACCGCGGCAGCCATTCCAGGCACGCTGGTCAACCTCGCGGCAGGCGGGGGCGAGCGCAGCGCCGTGCGTTTCGGCCACCCCTCGGGCACCCTGCGGGTGGGGGCCGAGGCGCGCCAGGTGAATGGCGAATGGACAGTGACCAAGGCAATCATGAGCCGCAGTGCTCGCGTGCTGATGGAGGGCTGGGTTCGCGTGCCTGGCGATAGCTTCTAACGCACCACTGGCGCTCGGCTTTAGTTGGTTGGGGCTGCTGCGCAGCCCTTTCGCGACGCAAGGCCGCTCCCACATGGCGGGCGGTGTACTCCTGTTGTGGGAGCGGCCTTGTGTCGTGAAAGGGGCGCGAAGCGGCCCCGGCAATTCTGAACGGAGCTGCATATGAGCGCCAACGTAGACCTCAACGCCCGCCCGGACTACGACCGGGTGTTGCAAACCCTCGCCGACTACGCCCTCACGTACCGGGTCGAATCCGCCGAAGCCCTGGACACCGCGCGCAACTGCCTGATGGATACCCTCGGCTGCGGCCTGCTAGCCCTGCGCTTTCCTGAATGCACCAAGCTGCTCGGCCCCCAGGTGGAAGGCACCCTGGTGCCCAATGGTGCGCGCGTCCCCGGCACCGCCTATCGCCTCGACCCGGTCAAGGCCGCCTGGGACATCGGCTGCACGGTGCGCTGGCTGGACTACAACGATACCTGGCTGGCCGCCGAGTGGGCCCACCCCTCGGATAACCTTGGCGGAATCCTGGCCGTTGCCGATCACCTGTCGCAGAAGCACGTGGCCGCAGGTGAGGCACCGCTGCTGATGCGTGATGTGCTCGAAGCCATGGTCATGGCTCACGAGATTCAGGGCGTGATGGCGCTGGAAAACGCCTTCAACCGCGTTGGCCTCGACCACGTGATACTGGTCAAGGTGGCCTCAACCGCGGTGTGTGCCAGGCTGATGGGGGCCAACCGTGAGCAGATGCTGAGCGCTCTTTCCCATGCCTTCGTCGACGGCCAGGCGCTGCGTACCTATCGCCATGCACCCAACGCTGGCTCGCGCAAATCGTGGGCCGCTGGTGACGCTTCCAGCCGTGGCGTGCGCCTGGCCGATATCGCCCTGCGTGGCGAGATGGGTGTGCCGGGCGTGCTCACCGCGCCACAGTGGGGCTTCTACGATGTGCTGTTCAGCCACACCAACAAGGACCTGGCGCTCAAGCCTGCCGGGCAGCAAGAGCTGCGCGTGCCGCAGGCCCTGGGTAGCTATGTGATGGAAAACGTGCTGTTCAAGGTCAGTTTCCCTGCCGAGTTCCACGCTCAGACTGCCTGCGAGGCGGCGGTAGCCCTCCACCCACTGGTGCGTAACCGCCTGCACGAAATCGACCGTATCGTCATCACCACCCAGGAGTCGGCGATCCGCATCATTTCCAAGAGCGGTCCGCTGGCCAATGCCGCTGACCGCGACCACTGCCTGCAGTACATGGTGGCAGTGCCGCTGATTTTCGGTCATCTGGTGGCCGAGCATTATGAAGATGCCTTCCATGCCAACCACCCAAGCATCGACCGCCTGCGTGAGAAGATGGAGGTGGTTGAAGACCCGCGCTTCAGCCGTGAGTACCTGGAGGCGGACAAGCGCTCGATCGCCAACGCACTGCAAGTGTTCTTCAAGGATGGCAGCAGTACCGAGCAGGTGGTGGTGGAATACCCGATCGGGCATCGCCGGCGGCGAGGGGAGGGCATACCGTTGCTGGAGGCCAAGTTCAGGGACAACCTGGCGACGCGCTTTGCGCGGCAGCGGTGCGGGGAGATTGTGGATGTGTGCAAGGACCAGCAGAAGCTGGAACAGATGGCGGTGCACAGGTTTGTGGATCTGTTTGTGATCTGAGGTTGTCTGTGCTGGCCTCTTCGCGGCTAAAGCCGCTCCCACAAGGTCCTGTACAGCCCTGGAAAACTGTGGGGGCCCTGTGGGAGCGGCTTTAGCCGCGAAAAGGCCGGTACAGGTTGAAACAAGAAAGCCCCGGCATTTCTGCCGGGGCTTTCTTTTACATCTTACAACTCAGCTTACGCCTGAACCACCGGGATCTTGGCGTTGGCTGCCGCTTCGCGGAACTCGGCGATCTGGTCGAAGCTCAGGTAGCGGTAAACGTCGGCAGCCATGCTGTCGATGTCTTTCGCGTACTGCATGTACTCTTCGACGGTCGGCAGCTTGCCGATGATCGAAGCGACAGCAGCCAGCTCGGCCGATGCCAGGTACACGTTGGTGGCGTCGCCCAGACGGTTCGGGAAGTTACGGGTCGAGGTGGAGACCACGGTCGAACCGGTCTGCACACGTGCCTGGTTACCCATGCACAGCGAGCAGCCTGGCATTTCCATGCGCGCACCGGCCTTGCCGTAGATGCCGTAGTAGCCTTCTTCGGTCAGCTGGTGAGCGTCCATCTTGGTTGGCGGAGCCAGCCACAGACGGGTCGGGATACCGCCCTTGACCTTGTCCAGCAGTTTGCCGGCAGCGCGGAAGTGACCGATGTTGGTCATGCACGAACCGATGAATACTTCGTCGATCTTCTCGCCCTGTACCGAAGACAGCAGGCGGGCATCGTCCGGGTCGTTCGGCGCGCAGAGCACAGGCTCTTTCACTTCGGCCAGGTCGATTTCGATGATTTCGGCATATTCGGCATCGGCGTCGGCCGACAGCAGCTCAGGCTTGGCCAGCCAGGCTTCCATGGCCTGGGCGCGGCGCTCCAGGGTGCGGGCATCGCCGTAGCCTTCGCCGATCATCCAGCGCAGCAGGGTGATGTTGGACTGCAGGTACTCGGCGATGGCCTTCTCTGGCAGCTTGATAGTGCAGCCGGCAGCGGAACGCTCGGCCGAGGCGTCGGACAGCTCGAAGGCTTGCTCGACGGTCAGATCGTTCAGGCCTTCGATCTCCAGGATGCGGCCGGAGAAGATGTTCTTCTTGCCCTTCTTCTCGACGGTCAGCAGGCCCTTCTGGATGGCGTAGTAAGGGATGGCGTGGACCAGGTCACGCAGGGTGATGCCTGGCTGCAGTTTGCCCTTGAAGCGCACCAGCACGGACTCTGGCATGTCCAGTGGCATGACGCCGGTGGCGGCGGCGAAGGCCACCAGGCCGGAACCGGCCGGGAACGAGATGCCGATCGGGAAGCGGGTGTGCGAGTCTCCACCGGTACCCACGGTGTCAGGCATCAGCATGCGGTTCAGCCAGCTGTGGATGATACCGTCGCCCGGGCGCAGCGACACGCCGCCACGGGTGCGGATGAAGTCTGGCAGGGTGTGGTGGGTGGTGACGTCGATTGGCTTCGGATAGGCCGCGGTGTGGCAGAACGACTGCATCACCAGGTCAGCGGAGAAGCCCAGGCACGCCAGGTCTTTCAGCTCGTCGCGGGTCATCGGGCCAGTGGTGTCCTGGGAACCGACGGTGGTCATCTTCGGCTCGCAGTAAGTACCTGGGCGCACGCCCTTGCCTTCCGGCAGGCCGCAGGCACGGCCGACCATTTTCTGTGCCAGGGTGAAGCCCTTGCCCGAATCGGCAGGCTGCTCTGGCTTCTTGAACAGTTCGGAAGTACCCAGGCCCAGCTCGGCGCGGGCTTTTTCGGTCAGGCCACGGCCGACGATCAGCGGGATGCGGCCGCCAGCGCGGACTTCATCCAGCAGCACTTCGGTTTTCAGCTCGAAAGAGGTGACCAGCTCGTCGCTACCGTGACGGCGCACTTCGCCCTTGAACGGGTAAACGTCGATGACGTCGCCCATGGCCAGGTTGGTGCAGTCGAATTCGATCGGCAGGGCGCCGGCGTCTTCCATGGTGTTGTAGAAGATCGGGGCGATCTTGGTGCCGAAGCAGAAGCCACCGGCGCGCTTGTTCGGTACGTACGGGATGTCGTCGCCGAAGAACCACAGCACCGAGTTGGTGGCGGATTTACGCGAGGAACCGGTACCGACCACGTCACCGACGTAGGCAACCGGGAAACCCTTGGCCTTGACGGCTTCGATCTGGGCCAATGGGCCGACCGAACCAGGCTGCTGCGGCTCGATGCCGTCGCGGGCCATTTTCAGCATGGCCAGGGCGTGCAGCGGGATGTCAGGGCGCGACCAGGCGTCCGGGGCAGGGGACAGGTCGTCGGTGTTGGTTTCGCCAGGCACCTTGAACACGGTCAGGGTGTATTTGTCGGCAATGGCCGGACGCGAGGTGAACCACTCGCCGGCAGCCCAGGATTCCAGCACGGCCTTGGCGTGAACGTTGCCGGCCTTGGCTTTTTCGGCCACATCGTGGAAGGCATCGAACATCAGCAGGGTGTGCTTGAGCTGTTCGGCCGCGACGGCGCCCAGTTCGGCGTCATCCAGCAGTGCGACCAGCGTTTCGATGTTGTAGCCGCCCTGCATGGTACCCAGCAGTTCGGTGGCGTGCTTGCGGTCGATCAGAGGCGACTTGGTTTCGCCCTTGGCGACGGCAGAGAGGAAAGCGGCCTTGACGTAGGCAGCTTCGTCGACCCCTGGTGGTACGCGGTGGGTGATCAGGTCTACGAGGAAGGCTTCTTCGCCGGCCGGCGGGTTTTTCAGCAGCTCGACCAGGCCTGCAGTTTGTTCGGCGTTCAGCGGCTGGGGCACGATGCCCAGGGCGGCACGCTCTTCGATGTGTTTGCGGTAGGCTTCAAGCACAGTTATTACCCTCATCAGTGGTCCCTAAAGGGAGTCCGGGACGCTCATCCAGCATTCAATGCACCCATGCGCTGCCACGGCTTTGTGGGCCGCCCAACCAGGGTCGCAAAGAATCCTTACAGAAGCTGCTTTCAAAGTTTTACGCCAGCAGAACGGGGAGCTGATGAGGGCTGGCACGGGCATGCGAGGGATGCATGGCCCGGGCCAACGCCGTTCTACCGGATGAACTGTGCTCGTGACGCTTTGAAAACAGCTTCCAACGGACATTGTTGCCTTTGAAAAGGCGGGATGATTCTACGGCAAAAAATGCCCGAAGGTAAGGCGGCGAAGATGACTTTAACGAGTGACCCTGGTTAGACAAAGGGCTAACATGAGCCCGTGTTCCACCGCCAAGCTGTTGTTTTTCATGTCCAACAAGTCCATCAAGACCCCTTGCGTCGGCCTGTGCTCCACGGTGTACGGAGACACGGTGTGCCGTGGCTGCAAGCGTTTTCACCATGAAGTGATCAACTGGAACGGCTACGACGATGCGCAAAAGCGCGCCGTGTGGCTGCGTCTGGAGCAGTTGCTGGTGCAGGTGATGATGGCCAAGGTGGAGGTGTTCGACAAAGGGCTGCTGCGCCAGCAACTGGAGCAGCGTTCCATTCGCTTTGTCGAGCAGCAGTCGGAATATTGCTGGGCGTACCAGCTGATTGCCCGCGGGGCGCGGATGATCCGTGACCTGGAAGCCTATGGCATGGTGCTGCTGCCGGAGTTTCGCGACTGGGAGCTGCCGCAGTTGCGCGACGCCATCGACCGGGAGTTCTTCTTGCTGTCCGAGGCGCATTACCAGCGCTACATCGCCCCGGCCTTCCTGCAGCAGGCTTTGGAGTAGGCCGTTTCCTGCTGATTCAGGATGGCATTGCTCGCGTAGTGTCCGGCGTTTCCCATGTTCAGGAAACGCCCATGAGTGACTATGTCTACCATCCGCAATTTTCTTTTCTGGCCCGCTGCTGGTGGCAGCTGAGCGATGAATTCCTGCACCCCGACCAGTGGGACGCTTCGACCGCCAAGCTTGCTCCCATGTGGCTGCATTATGGTGGGGCCGCGATTCACAACGACCACTGGTACAGGTATCTGCGGGCCGAGCCCGAGGGCTCCGGGCCATTGAGGCTGGAGCCGGGGAACTTCACCTCGTCCAGTCATGTTTATGGCGAGCTGTTCTGGTTTGGCGCCTATGTCAGCGGTTCGGACCGGACCGGGGCAACGCTGCGCTATGAAATGCGGCCCTATGACCGGAACTGGAAACCGCTGAACCGGATCGTCCACAGTAACTCGAGTACGCTGTCAGGCTATGCAGGCGTCAAGGACCAGCGCGAGGCGCCGGCCGGGCGCCAGCGTCTGACTGACCCGCAGCACCTGTGGAACTTGTCGGGTATCAACCACAAGGACATCAAGCGCGGGGCGCGGTTATGCAATGTTGTTCTGGTCAACGCCGCCGGGCAACGGGCCAGGCGCTTCTCCAACCAAGGGGCGAGGCTGATAAACACACTGACCGGCCAGCCAGGTCTGATGGCCCTGGAAGTACTGGACTACGCCCATGAAGCGCGTGAGGTCGCTTGGGGTTCGGGCCTGCAGCGTACGGGCAGTAGTTATGCGTTCAAGGCAGAGCACAGCTTCATCGCCCGTTTGTGGTGGCGGCCCGACCCGATACCAGCCGCCTCGACCGGCTCGACGGACGGCCTGCAGGGCCTGGTGGCAGCTCGCTTTGACGAGGGCTGGGAGTGGAACCCGAGGGCAAGGTTGAGTGTGGAGCAGACCGATGTTTTGAGCACGCGCTGGCGCGGCGATGAAACCCGCCCGGCATGCGAGCGTTTCTGGTTTGCTGCCTACATCGAGAACGGGGAGTATGCGTATGAGATCTGGCCGCTTGACGAGCGTGGTCGGCGCCTGAATTTCACGCTGCGCAAACAGCAGGGCTGGACCACAAGCCTGGCGCAGCGCTGGCAGTCGGATCGTGCGAAGGCGGATTTTCTCTGGCATCTGGACGGGTTGGACCCGGTTGCCCTGCAGGTGGGGGCAACAGTGACCAACGTGAAACTCAGGCACAGCAGTGGCCGAGTCATGAAGCTGGCCGATCGTAGCGAGCGCCGGCTGGGTACGGAGGAGCTGGGTGACGAAGGATCCCTGGCCGTGCAGGTGGTGGAAACCTCAGCCAGGTTCTAGGGGCGGGTGCAAGGGCGCTTGCACAGCGCCCCTGCCGGGGTTCAGTCGCCGCTGTACTCGCAGCCACTGGTGCAGGTCTCGTGGATGCGGACCTTCGACAGTTCCGGCAGCAGCGGCTTGACCTGGTCCCAGATCCACTTGGCGATCACTTCGCTGGTGGGGTTTTCCAGGCCCGGGATGTCGTTCAGGTAGTTGTGGTCCAGCTGCTCGTAGATCGGCTTGAAAATCGCCTTGATTTCGGCGAAGTCGCGGATCCAGCCGGTGTGCGGGTCCAGCGGGCCGGTCAGGTGCAGGCCGACCTTGAACGAGTGGCCGTGCAGGCGGCCGCATTTGTGCCCGGCAGGTACGTGTGGCAGGCGGTGGGCCGACTCGAATGTAAATTCTTTAAAAATTTCCACGCTGTCATAACTCTGTGTGAATCAAGAATGCGCGCAGTCTACCAGCATGGCCGCTACAAGGCTTGCAGCCGTTCATGCAACCGCCCGGTGGCAATCAGCTCCAGCAGTTCGTCGCCCAGCCGCTGGCTCTCGGCAATGGCCTTGTACCAGTAGCGCTTGCGGCCAGGCGCATCGCCCATGAAACGCTTGAAGTCGTTGCGGTCGGGCAGCTTGCCGTAGGGCAGCGCCGCCAGGTACTGCGGCGATGGCGCCATCAGCAGCACGTTCTGCAGGCGGGTGGCATCGCCCTTGCGCCAGGGCAGGGCCTTGTCGAACCAGCCGGGTACGACCTTGTCGGTGAAGTGCGGGTACAGCACCAGGTCATCGCCGCGGTAGGGCAGGTCGAGGTGGTAATCGAGCAGGCCGCCGTCGCGGTAGGTGCCTGCACCGGCGCCGGGGATGTCTTTTACGCCTTCCATGACCATGGGAATGGAACCCGAGGCGAGCAGGGCATGACGCAGGTTGGCCAGGTCCAGCGGCAGGCAGCGCGAGGGGAAGTCGGTCAGCGTGTCGAGCGGCGGTGCGGCGCGGTCGTCGTGCAGGATGATGCGCTCGAAGTGCCGGGCCAGGCGCGAACGGCCGAGCAGGTTGCTGGCAATCACCGAACCCAGGCCGAGGCCGAGGCGGCCGCGATGGTCGTGGGCGAGCTGGCCATGGCTCTTTACCACCAGTATGTTCAGGCGATAGTGCGGGTTGGCCAGCAGCTGGCCGTCGCGGCCTTGCAGCAGGTTATCGAGCATGTGTTGGCAGCTGCGGCTGATTTCGGCCGGGGTGACGCCCTTGGCGAAATCCTGCTCGGTGTACAGTTCGCCCAGGCGACGGATGCCGGCGACCGGGTCGTCGAGGCAGGCACTGGCGAAGCGCCAGGCGCCGATCGAGGCACCGATTAGCGCACGTTGGCGTGGTGCCGACGGTAGCCATTCACCGAACAGCGCCAGGTCCAGGCCCTGGATACCCAGCGGCTTCGGCCCGCCCGCCGCACCCGGCAGCACACCGACATCGGCCGCCTGCAGGCCGCGCTCGCGGACCTGCCGCAGGGCACGTTGGCCGGCCTTGAAGGTCAGGGCGGGGTATTTGATGTGAATGGCGCTCATGGCGGACCTCTTGGGCGGCAGGCGGGTCATTGTAAAGGTTTCAAGGCTTACACAGGACCTGCAGGAGCCCTGTGATGAACCTGTGAGAGCTGCGCTATCATGGCGCCAGTTGTTTTCAGGTTGAATTAAGGACCGGCGGGTAATCTTAACCCCATAGACAACTTGCACAGTTCTCAGGAGAGAAGAACGATGAAAACCTTGACTGCCCTGTTCACCGTCGCCGCCGCCCTTGCCCTGGGCGCCCATTCCGCCATCGCCAAGGACGTGCAGCCCGACGAAGTGGTCAAACTGGTCAACGCCAAGACCGTCAAGTCGCTGGACGAGCTCAAGGCAGCCGCCGTGGCCAAGCACCCGGGCGCCACCGTCACCGACTCGGAGCTTGAAGACGAGTACGGCCGTTATATCTACAAAGTCGAGCTGCGCGACACCCAGAACGTCGAATGGGACGTGGCGCTGGACGCCAAGACCGGTGAAGTGCTGAAGGACGAGCGGGACAACTGATGATCCACGTACCGCGGCCGGCGCGCTACCTCGCGCTGGCCCTGCTGGCCGTCTGTTCCCTGGCCGCCGGCCGCGACCTCGACCAGGACGAAGCTCTGGAACTACGCCAGAAGGGCATCATCCTGCCGCTCGAACACCTGCTGGAAACCGCCCTGGGGCGTCACCCCGGGGCGCGTCTGCTGGAGGCAGAGCTGGAAGAAGACGACGATCGCTACGCATACGAAGTCGAGTTGCTGACGGCTGAAGGCGTGGTGCGCGAGATCAAGCTCGACGCCAGTAGCGGTGCCCTGCTCAAAGACGAGGAAGACGACTGAATGCGCCTGTTGCTTGTCGAGGACAATGTGCCGCTGGCCGATGAACTGACCGCTGGCCTGCAGCGCCAGGGCTACGCCGTGGACTGGCTGGCCGACGGCCGCGACGCGGTGTACCAGGGCCAGAGCGAACCCTACGACCTGATCATTCTGGACCTTGGCCTGCCGGGCTTGCCGGGGCTGGAAGTGCTGGCCCAGTGGCGCGCTGCCGGTATGGTCACGCCGGTGTTGATCCTTACCGCCCGTGGCTCGTGGGCCGAGCGTATCGAAGGGCTGAAGGCCGGGGCGGATGACTACCTGAGCAAACCCTTCCACCCCGAAGAACTGCAACTGCGCATCCAGGCGTTGTTGCGCCGAGCCCGTGGCCTGGCCAACCAGCCGACGCTGGAAGCGGCTGGCCTGCAGCTGGACGAAAGCCGACAGTGCGTGAACCGTGATGGCGTGGATATCCAGCTGACCGCCGCGGAGTTCCGCCTGCTGCGCTACTTCATGCTGCATCCGCAGCAGATCCTGTCCAAGAGCCACCTGGCCGAACACCTCTACGACGGTGAAACCGAGCGCGACTCCAACGTGCTGGAGGTGCACGTCAATCACTTGCGGCGCAAGCTGGGCCGCAGCGTCATCGAGACCCGCCGCGGGCAAGGCTACATCTACGCCGGGAGCGCCGCGTGAAGTCGATCCAGGCGCGCCTGAGCCTGGGCCTGGTGGCGGTGCTGGTAGTGGTTGGCCTGGTGCTGGCGCAGCTGACCTTGTGGTTGTTCGAGGTCGGCCTGCAGCGCTACCTGGAAAACGGCTTGCGCAAGGAAAGCGAAAACCTGCTGGTGGCCCTTGTGCGCGGGCCTTCAGGCCTGCAGCTGGATGAGCGGCGAATTTCGGCTGCGTACCAGCGGCCGTTCTCCGGCTATTACTTCCGCATAGATTTCGATAAAGGTACCTGGCGTTCCCGCTCGCTGTGGGATCTGGACATGCCCAAACCCGCCGTGCCAGGCCTTTCCGACAGCCACGAACTCGGCCCGGAAGGCCAGCAGCTGCTGGCCCTGCGTGCCGATTACCGGCGCCTGGGCCAGGATATCTCTATCAGCGTGGCACAGGATTATTCGCCGGTCCGCGAAGGTTTCCGGCGCCTGCAGCAGATCGGCTTGGGCATGGGTTTGGTGGCGCTGATCCTGGTGCTGGTGTTGCAGCGCATCACCGTGACCCGCTCGCTGCGACCACTGGAACGGGCACGCCAGCAGATCGCCCAGTTGCAGCAGGGCCAGCGCTCGCAACTGGATGCCGAAGTGCCCAGCGAACTGGCGCCGCTGGTGGGGCAGATCAACCATTTGCTGAGCCATACCGAAGACAGCCTGCGCCGCTCGCGCAATGCCCTGGGCAACCTGGGCCATGCACTGAAGACGCCGCTGGCGGTGTTGCTGAGCCTGGCCTCCAGCGAGCGCCTGAGGGACCTGCCAGATGTTCGTGCGCAGATGCGCGAGCAGTTGGAGCAGATTCAGCAGCGCCTGGCGCGTGAGCTGAACCGTGCGCGTCTGGCGGGGGATGCGCTGCCCGGCGCGCAGTTCGACTGCGACGTAGAGCTGCCAGGGTTGCTGGGGACGCTGGGCATGATCCATGGCGAGGGCCTGCTGCTGGCCAGGGATGTGCCGCCCGGGCTGCTGCTGCCGTGGGACCGCGAGGACTTTCTGGAGCTGCTCGGCAACCTGCTGGACAACGCCTGCAAGTGGGCCGACAGCGAGGTACGGCTGGGTATTGCGCCGAATGCCGAGGGCTACCAGGTGTGGGTCGATGACGATGGCCCCGGTATCCCCGAGGGCCAGCGGCAACAGGTGCTGGAGCGCGGTTCGCGGCTGGACGAGCAGGTTGACGGGCACGGGCTGGGGCTGGGTATCGTGCGCGATATCGTTGAGGCTTGGGACGGGCGCCTGGCGCTGCTGGATAGCCCCCTGGGCGGCTTGCGGGTGAGCATCGACTTGCCGCGCAAGGCTCGGTAATACCGGGGCCCTGTGGGAGCGGGTTTACCCGCGAGCACCGGCGAAGCCGGTGCCATGCACCGTGTCGCATTCTTCGCGGGTGAACCCGCTCCCACAGGTTGCGCGGTGCGCTTGTGGAATTTGCTGGCCATATCACCACTGCAAAAAAATTGCAGTGCAGGCGCATTTTTTTGAATTAGCCCAATCCCACCCCGCCCGGCAAAATCCCCCCACGAAACCCTGCGGTTTCCATCTCTCCACGGACGGAGCCCCTTGTGCTATTGCAACCGCAATACGAGGCCCAGGCCAACTCGGATGGGCTTTCTTTTTAACCAGAAAAACCACAGATTCCTATTACCTACATGTCTGCCTCGCGTTCCGAAAGTCGTCTGCAGCGGCTGTTGCCAGCGCCCCTGAATATTCCCCCCAAAGAATGGTTGCGTGCCGGTATCGGCGCGCTGCTCGGCCTGTTCCTCGCCGGCTGGCTGACCAGCATGGCCTATGGCCCCGGCATCGCTTTGCACCTGCTCGGCCCGCTGGCGGCTTCGGCCGTACTGGTGTTCGCCGTGCACTCCGGCCCGCTGGCCCAGCCCTGGCCTGTGCTGGGCAGCTACGCAGTGGCCGGCGTGGTCGGCCTGGCCATGCGTCAGGGCTTCGGCCCGGAACTGTGGGTGGCTGCCGCCGCCCTGGGTATCTCGATCCTGATGATGTGCCTGCTGCGCTGCCTGCACCCACCGGGTGGCGGGGTGTCGGTGAGTGCGGTGCTGGCCGACTCGGGGCTGACCGCCATGGGCGACCACCTGTTGGAGCCAGTGCTGCTCAACGTACTGATCCTGGTAACGGTGGCGATCCTCTACAACCGCCTCACCGGTGTGCGCTACCCGAAAGGCGCGGTGCCGCGCAAGGACCTGCACCACACCCATGACCCGCTGCCCAGCGAGCGGGTCGGCATCCGTGGGGAAGACCTGGACCAGGCCCTGGAAGAACTGGGCGAGTTCGTCGACGTCACCCGTGACGAACTGGAACGCATCATCCTGGCCACCGAGCAACACGCGCTGCAGCGAAGCCTCGGCGGCATCACCGCAGCCTCGGTGATGTCCCGCGACGTGCAGTTCGCCACCCCCGACACCACCCTGGAGCAGGCCTGGAAAATGCTGGCCAACCACCACCTGAAAACCCTGCCGGTGCTGCAGCAGGGCAAGCTGGTGGGGATAGTCAGCCTCAGCGACCTGGTCGGCCCGGCCATGCAGCGTGGCCGCTTCAGTTGGCGCGGGTTGTTCGGCCGCAAGGCGGTGCGCATGGAGCAGGTGATGAGCCGTCGGGTAATCAGCGTCAGCAGCCAGCACCCCCTGGAGCGCTTGCTGCCATTGCTGTGCGAACAGGGCCTGCATTGCCTGCCGGTGCTCGATGCCGACCAGCTGGTGGGGGTGATCACCCAGACCGACCTGATCGCCGGCCTCAAGCGCCAGTTGCTCAGCAAGGCCGAGGTTTCAGATAACCGGGTCCCAGCGTTGTGACCAGTCGCTGGCGTCGGCGGCCACCAGCCTGCGCAGGATGGCGAAGGCCTGTTGCAGGGCTTCGCTGTCGCGTTTGCGCGGGTACACCAGGAAGGTCGGGTAGGTGAACTCTGGCGCCTGCGGTACCCGCTCGAACACCCCGCTGTCCAGATAGGCCTGCACCACCCGCGTACGGAAGTAGCCACTGCCGCCCTGGTCGAGTATGAACTGCAAGGCCAGCGGGCCCAGGTTGAAACTCAGCGCCGGGCGCGCGCAGTCGGGCAGGGCGGCATCGTGCTGGCGACGGAAGGCCTCGCCCCAGTCGATATAGATATACGGGTCTGGCTGGTCGACCCGGCGCACGCGGATCAGCTTCTCCTCCATCAACTGCTCCACCTGCAGGCCCGGGCCGTAGGTCGGCTGGTAGACCAGCGCGGCGTCCAGCAGGCCCATCTCGACCTTGCGCAGCAGCGATTCGCCGTCGCTCACCTCGCTGCGGATGGCATGGCTGGGCAGTTCGCGGTGCAGGGCACTGACCCAGTCGAGCAGCATCGGGTTGCCCAGGCTCACCTCGCCGCCCACGTGCAGCACTTGCTGGCAGCCTTCGGGCAGCGGCAGGTCGCGGCGCGCCGCTTCCCAGGTTTGCACCATCTGGTTGGCGTAACTGACGAATGCCTCGCCATCGCTGGTCAGGCTGGCGCCGTTGCGGCTGCGCACGAACAGCTGGCAGCCCAGTTGCTGCTCCAGGCGCTGCACCCGTGCGCTGATCGCGGTCTGTGACACGAACAGGCGTTCGGCGGCGGCGACCAGGCTGCCGCAACGCACGATTTCCAGAAAGGTACGGGCCTGATCGATGTCCATGAGCTGCTCGGTAGCTGAAGGGAGGCCTATTCTAGAAGCTTTGCACCGTTGTGGGGCGTTTTTGCATTGTCTGCAAATTTGCAGGTCGGTTGTGACTTTAGTCCCATGGCGGCGTGGGTGTAGCGGTCCATACTCAAGTTTCGCCCTTCAATAACAACAAGTACCGGGTTTCTTTCGATATGAGCTACCAGCACAGCTACGCCCATTCCATTTCCGACCCTGCCGCTTTCTGGGCGGAACAGGCCGCACACCTGGCCTGGCACCGCAAGCCTGCCCTCACGCTGCAAGGCAATGCCGACGGCACTCACCGCTGGTTTGCCGATGGTCGCCTGAACAGCTGCTACCTGGCCCTCGATCACCAGATCGAGCAGGGCCGTGGCGAGCAACTGGCGCTGATCTACGATTCGCCGGTGACCGGCGTACAACAGGCCTACACCTACCACCAGTTGCGTGACGAGGTGGCGCGCCTGGCCGGTTTGTTGCGCCAGTTGGGGGTGAACAAGGGCGATGGCGTGATCATCTACATGCCCATGGTGCCGCAGGCGGCCATGGCCATGCTGGCCTGCGCGCGCATTGGCGCAGTTCACTCGGTGGTGTTCGGTGGCTTTGCCGCCAACGAACTGGCCTTGCGTATCGATGATGCCCGGCCGACGCTGCTGCTGACGGCGTCCTGCGGGCTGGAGTTCGATCGGGTAATCGAATACAAGCCGCTGGTCGACCGTGCCCTGCAACTGGCCCGCCACCAGCCGCGCAACGTGCTGGTGCTGCAGCGGCCGCAGGCGCGTGCCCAGCTGCTGCCAGGCCGTGACCTGGACTGGCAGGCGGCATTGGCCAAAGCCGAACCGGTGGCACCGGTGGAGCTGGATGCGGGCGACCCGCTTTACATCATGTACACCTCTGGCACCACCGGCAAACCCAAGGGCATCGTGCGGGAAAACGGCGGCAATGCCGTGGCGCTGTGCTACGCCATGCGCCATATCTACGGCATGCAGGCCGGTGATGTGTGGTGGGGCATTTCCGACGTGGGCTGGGTGGTCGGCCATTCGCTGATCGTCTATGGGCCACTGATGAGCGGCTGCACCACGGTGTTCTACGAAGGCAAGCCGATCCGCACCCCGGACGCTTCAGCCTACTGGCGGGTGGTGGAGCAATACAAGGTCAACGCGTTGTTCTGCGCGCCCACCGCCATGCGCGCCATCCGCAAGGAAGACCCGGAGGGTGAGCTGATCCGCAAGCACGACCTGAGCTCGCTGCGCCAGTTGTTCCTGGCGGGCGAAAAACTGGATTCCAGCACCCACGAATGGCTGGAACGGGTCAGTGGCAAGCCGGTGCACGACCATTGGTGGCAGACCGAAACCGGCTGGCCGGTCACCGCGCCCTGCGTAGGGCTGGAAGGCAGCGCGGCGAAGCCGCGGTCGAGCAACCGGGCGGTGCCGGGCTACCACGTGCGCGTGCTGGATGACGAGGGCCACCTGCTGGGGCCGAACCACCAGGGCTCGATCGTTATCGCCCTGCCGTTGCCGCCCGGGTGCAGCCAGACGCTGTGGGGCGACCACGAGCGTTACCTGCAGGCTTACCTGCGTACCTACCCGGGGTATTACCACACCGGCGATGGCGGCTACCTGGACGATGATGGCTTCGTCTACATCATGGGGCGCACGGATGACGTGATCAACGTGTCCGGGCATCGGCTGTCCACCGGTGAGATGGAGGACCTGGTGGCGCGCCACCCGGCGGTGGCCGAGTGCGCGGTGATTGGCGTGCATGACGAGATCAAGGGGCAGGTGCCGTTGGCTCTGGTGGTGCTCAAGGATGGCGAGGGTATTGCCGAGTCGCAGTTGCTGGTAGACCTGGTGGGCAGCGTGCGCGAGGAAATTGGCGCGTTGGCGTGTTTCAACCGGGTGCGGCTGGTCAAGCGCTTACCCAAGACCCGCTCCGGGAAAATTCTGCGGGCGGTGCTACGCAAGATTGCCGACGGGCAGGACTATGTGCCGCCTTCGACCCTGGATGACCCGGCAGTGCTGGGGGAGATCGAGGCGGTGCTGGCGGATTTGCCCAGGGCTGGCTGAGGGTTTGACCTTGCCGGCCTCTTCGCGGGCGTGCCCGCGAAGAGGCCAGTCCAGGCAATGCAGTTCTAGGGGGCAACCTGATGCAGCTGCCCCAACCGGCTACGGGTACGCATCAGGTCGGCGAGCGGCCCACCCAGGCTTTCCTCCAGCGGCCGTTTGCCGATCACCATCACCTGCCTATCCTGGTCATACAGCACATCCACCAGGTTGACGAAGCGCTGCTGCGCGGCCAGTGAACATTCCGCCAGATCATCCAGCCCATCGACGATCCATTCATCGTACTCCCCGGCCAGCACCAGATAGTCGATGACCGCCGTGGCCTTCTCGCACAGGTCTTCAAAGGCAAATACCACCCGCCGGCCATCGATGGCCAGCGCGCGCAGCGGGCGCTTGTTCACTTCCAGCATCACTGGCTGTTCGTCCGGTACCCTCAGCGCCTGGCGCTGTGCCGCATTACCCGGCCATACATAGTGGCCTTGGGTGAAACGCTGATGCTGGCGGTTGGCTGGCAAGCTGCGAAAATCGGTGTCGCCAGCCACTTCGAGCACTTCCATCGAACTGTTGATCAGGCGGATCACTGGCAGGAAGCGCTCGTGGTACAGCGGGTTGGGCAGCAGCCCTTCGGGCGCATAGTTGGAGGTCACCAGCAAGAACACGCGGCGGGCGAACAGCGCGTTGAACAGGCGGGTGAGTAGCATGGCATCGCCAATGTCATGCACATGGAATTCGTCGAAGCACAGCACCTGGCAATCGCCCAGCAGTTCGTCGAGGGTCGCGCCCAGCGCGTCGTCCAGCGCTCGGTGGCGGTGCATGCCCTGGTGCAGGCGGGCAAAGAAGTCATGGAAGTGCAGGCGCCGCTTGGCCTGCACTGGCACGGCCTCAAAAAAGCCATCGAGTAGCCAGCTCTTGCCGCGGCCCACCGAGCCGTACAGGTACAGGCTGCGCGGCTGGCCCTGTTCGAGCTGCGCCAGTTGCTCGGCCATGCAGTGGATCACCCGGCGTTGGCCGTTGCTAAGCTGGTAACCGCGGCTGTTCGCCTTGTCCTCGAACCAGTCGAGCAGTTCGCGCTGGTTGGTGGCGGCGCCGCGCAAGCGTTGGCCAAGCTGGCGTAGCGGGGTAGGAATCCAGGCAGACAAAAGCAAAGCTCCTTGGCGATGGCGGGCAGCGTGCAGCTTGCCCAAGGGCGGCCATTTTGACTAATACAGAAAGTGCGCGGCAATTATCGCCTGACGAGATAGGTAGGCCATGCAGGCGTACAGTAAAGGCATGGAACCGTTGCGAGGAGGAGTGAGCATGCGCGCCGACTTTGATCTGGAGCGCTTCGTCGAGGCGCAGAACCGGGTGTATGACCAGGTAATGCAGGAGCTGCAGGCCGGGCGCAAGCGCAGCCACTGGATGTGGTACGTGTTCCCGCAGCTCGATGGCCTCGGCCACAGTGCCATGGCCGAACGTTATGCGCTGGCCGGAATCGACGAGGCCCGGGCCTACCTGGCTCATCCGCTGCTTGGCCCGCGCCTGGAAGCCTGCGTGACCGCACTGCTGCAGCACGGCGACAAGAGTGCCCGCGAAATCCTCGGTAGCCCCGACCATCTCAAGTTGCGCTCGTGCCTGACCCTGTTCGCCCGGGCAGCGCCTGACAACCCGTTGTTCCAGTTTGCGCTGGTGCAGTTCTACGACGGTGAGCCGGACGCCCTGACCTTGGCCATGTTGTCGGGTTAGCTCAGGGCTTGTGCTGAAGCTGGCGTTCGATCATGTACTTCACGGCCAGCCGGCGCTCCTTCAGGCGGCGCAGGTCCTCATCTTCGAAGTTGCCAGCCGAGATCGACTCGGCGGCCAGCACCTGGTTGTCGATGTCCATGTACTCGTCCAGCAGCCGGTCCAGCTCCTTGTCCTCCTGACGGCGTTGCTGGACGATTTCGCGCGGGTAGTGCAAGTCCTGGTAAAGATCGTGGGAAACAGGCATGGAGTCCTCCTTGGTCAATGCAGTTGGTTCATCTGATTGGAAGGGAGGAATGCGATTGTGTTGAAGCCAAGCGGGGGGAAAACGACGGATGGTCGCTGCGCCAACCGCGAAAATGACTAACTCGCTGTTTTTTGGTAATTTTTTTTCATCAGGGGGTTCACAGACCGAAAGTTTGTTGTTAAAGTGCCGCGCATTCCAAGACAACAACCCAGTTGTCACTCAGTTGGAATTGTCAGAGCAGCAAACGCTGCATCCGATACAGGGGCGTCGCCAAGCGGTAAGGCAGCAGGTTTTGATCCTGCCATGCGTTGGTTCGAATCCAGCCGCCCCTGCCATTTTCTTGTTTCAAACGTATATCGGTCCGGTGCTTGGAAAGACAAGCGCTGGGCTTTGTCGTTTCTGCCTTTTGCATCCATATGCAGCCCTTCCTTCCGCTTTATCACTAATACAAAAAAAGTGGCTTGATGCCAGCACTGTGATACCACCTCGCTGCTACGCTCAGATCAGCAGACATCGACAAGGATAATAAGGTGACGGAGCGTTCCCTGGCCGCCCTGTTGGGCCTCATGTTGAGCAGTGGTGCCATGGCGACGGACTTCCTGGTGGAGGTACGGGTGCTGGTGCAGCGCGGCTGCATGCTGGTCAGCCAGCCCCGCGATGCTGGTGCACAGGCGCTGGGGCGGATCGACATGGGCGCTGCTGCGCGGCTGGATGGCCCTGGCGCGCCGCTTAGCGGCGTTCTGTTGAGCCAGCGCCCGCCACGCCTGGAGTGCAATCCCGACACCCCGTACCAGGTCCGCGTCGACGGTGGTCAGCATGGCGGCGTCGGCGAGCTGCGTTTCCTGGCCAGCGACGATGACAAGGCCCGGCCCATCCCTTATCGCCTTTACCGCGACGCCGCCTGGCGCGAACCATTGGCGGTGAATGTGGCGCATTCGGCGCGGGTGCCGGACAGCGGCTCGGTCGAGCTGCCGCTGTATGCACGGATCGGCAAGCTGGCCTGGGTACCGCACGCAGGTATGTATGCCGACCTGCTCAAAGTCACCGTCACCTGGTAGGGATGCCAACATGCACAAGGACGCGACGCCATGAATCGCACCTCTATCCTGCTGCTTACCCTGGGCCCGCTGCTGGTGCCCGGCGGTGCCGCGCATGGCACCAGCACCGGTTTCATCCAGGCGCGGCTGGTAATCAGCGCGGCTTGCCAGGTCAGCAGCAACGAGACGCAACCGACAGTGGTGGGCAACCCGGGGGTGCTGGACTTCGGCGAGCGCGGTCCGCACTGGGACCAACCGCTGCGTAGCCAGGTCGATGATGTGAGGGGTGAGGGCAGCCTGCAGATCAGCTGCACGCCCGAAGTACGGGCGTTCAACGTGCGCATCAACGGTGGCCTGAATGGCAGTGACGGCATACGGCGCCTGAGTAACGGCCGCGAGCTGATCCCTTATCAGCTGGCGATCGACCCAGGCGGCAACAGCCGCTACGGCATCGGCCAGGCGCGTGCCTTCACCATCAGCAGTACCCGGCAGATACCGATCCCCATCTACGGTGTGGTAGTGGCGCAACCGCGCGCGCTGCCGGCCGGGCTGTACCGTGACACCCTCAGGGTGACCCTGGACTGGTAACGACGCAAGGAGACTTCGATGCGAATGAACCTTTCACGCTGCATCCTCGCCGGTCTGGGCCTGGCGCTGGCCTCCCAGACCCAGGCCGCCACGACCGGGACCATCGACTCAACGCTGACCTTGACCGCGGCGTGCCAGGTCAATGGCAGTTCAGGCACCTCGGGGGTTAGCTTTGGTGCCCTGGACTTCGGCACCAAGGACGCCCTGTTCACCACTGCCGACGCCCAGGTAATCGGCGGCGGAGGGGCGATGAGCATTCTCTGTTCGGCCGGCACGGTACCGGTGATCCGTGTCAGGGGCGGCCTCCACGATGGCCAGTCAGCCGGGGGCAACCGTGCGCTGGCGGATGGCGATGGAAACTTCGTGCCCTATGACTTCTATACCGATGCCGGGCACACGCAGCTGCTGGCTATCGACGACACCATCACCTTGCCAACCAGCAGTGGCGTGGCCCAGACCGTCAATCTGTATGGCCAGGCGCGCGGCAAGGAAGGCCTGCCGGCGGGGGTGTACACCGACACGGTGTCCGTCGAGTTGTCGTTCTGAACCATGCGCAGTTGGCTGGCGGGTGGCCTGAGCGGCCTCGGCGTGTTGCTGACCGCGCCCCTGGATGCGGCGACCACCAGCAGCTTCATGGTGACGGCGCAGATCGTCGCCGGGTGCCTGGTGGTGGGCGGTGTGAGCAGCTATGGGACGCTCGACTACGGCTCGCAATCGGCGCTGGCCACCGGGGTTCTCGCCACCTCGTTGGGCGGCACCACGGTGACCTTCCAGTGCACCCCGGGTGTGGCCTTGAGCATGAGCGTGGATGGCGGGCAGAACAGTGCCAGTGGCACACGCAACCTCAAGCGCACGGGCGGCACGCAGGTGCTGGCCTACCAGTTGTACCGGGATGCTGCCTACAGCCAGAGCCTGGGGATCGGCCAGAGCGTGGACGTGAGCTATACCGACCCGACGGCGATCAAGCTGCCGGTGTACGGGCGGGTCCAGCTGACCGGCACGCTGCAGGCAGGGACCTACACCGATGTGGTGCAAGTGACGGTGACCTGGTGAATACATCGGTACCAATGACCAGTATCCAAGGAGGGCTTCATGGGGGCAGGCGCGAAGTGGGCGCGTGGAATGATCGGAGCATTGTGGCTGGCGAGCGTGCCGGCCGGGGCGGCCACCTCGGTGCTGATCTGGCCGATCGACCCCGTGCTGGAGGCTGACCAGAAAGCCGGCGGACTGTGGCTGGAAAACCGCGGCACTGCACCGGCCAACCTGCAGGTGCGGGTGTTCGCCTGGCGCCAGGGTGACTACCAGGAACAGTACCAGGCGCAGCGCGAGATCATTGGCAGCCCGCCGGTGGCCAACATCGCTCCCGGGCAGAAGCAACTGATCCGCCTGACCCGCACCGGCCCTTCGCCAGTCGGCCAGGAGCAGGCCTACCGCATCATCATCGACGAGATCCCGCCCGCCATCCCGGCAGGCAAGGCCGAGCCCGGCACAACCGCGGCGATCCGCCTGCAGATGCGCTACTCGGTACCCCTGTTCGTCTACGGCGAAGGCCTGTGGGGCAAGGCCGACCCTGCGGGCAAGCGCAATGCCGAGGGCGTCGGCAAGCCGCAACTCAGTTGGCGCGCGGTGACCGTGCAGGGCAAGCCTTATGTGGAACTGCGCAATACCGGCCCGGTGCATGCACGCCTGACTGATGTGGTGGTGCAGCAGGGCAGCCAGAGCAAGCCACTGGCCGAGGGCCTGCTGGGCTATGTGCTACCGGGGGCCAGCATGCGCTGGCCGGCACCGCTGGCACCGAATGCCGGCAGTGTGCTGAAGGGGAGGGTGAACGGCCAGAGCAGTGCGGACGCCATCCGCCAAAGCCGATGAGCCTGCGCCTGAATGCCGCGCAGGGGCCTGGGAGGACCCGGCAATGGTTGGAAACCGTGTGTGGGGTGGCTGACGGCGACGGCGCACCGCTGGTGCCTGGGGCTGGCCCTGGTCGGCTCTGGCCTGGTGCTGGCCGACGACCTGCCGCCACCGCCCACCGAGCTGTCCGTCATCGCCGACGCCACGCTGTACCTCGAGCTGCTGGTGAACCAGATGCCCAAGGCTGAACTGGTGCCGGTGCAGCAGCGCGCCGGTCGGTTGTACCTGGACAGCGAGGTGTTGCGCGGGGCCGGTGTCTCGCTGCCGGGCAATCCCCAGGGCGAGGTGGTGCTGGAGACCATCGCGGGGCTGCACGCCGACTACGACAGCCAGAACCAGCGCCTGCTGCTGCAAGTGCCGCCGGCCTGGCTGCCCGACCAGCAACTGGGCGACCGCAACCTGTACCCGGCCAGCGATGCGCGCAGCAGTTTCGGCGCGTTGTTCAACTACGACCTGTACCTCAACGACACCGAAGACGGCGGCAGCTACCTGGCGGCCTGGAACGAACTGCGTCTGTTCGACAGCTGGGGTACGTTCTCCAGCACTGGCCAGTGGCGCCAGTCGTTCAATGGTGCGCCGGCCGACGACACGCGCCAGGGCTTCTTGCGTTACGACACCACCTGGCGCTTCACCGACGAGCAGCGCCTGCTGACCTACGAAGCCGGAGACCTGGTGACCGGCGCCTTGCCATGGACCAGCTCGGTGCGGGTCGGCGGTCTGCAATTGTCGCGCGATTTCGCTGCGCGACCCGACCTGGTCACCTACCCGTTACCGGCGTTCGCCGGCGAAGCGGCGGTACCGACCTCGCTGGACCTGTTCATCAATGGCTACAAGTCCAGCACCACCGAGTTGCAGCCGGGCCCCTACACATTGACCAACGTTCCGTTCATCAACGGCGCTGGGGAAGCGGTGGTGGTCACCACCGATGCCCTTGGCCGGCAGGTGTCGACCACCTTGCCGTTCTACGTCACCAGCAGCCTGCTGCAGCAGGGCCTTGCGGATTATTCGGTGGCGGCCGGTAGCCTGCGCCGTGACTACGGGGTGCGCGATTTTGCCTATGGCCCTGGGGTTGCCTCGGCCAGCCTGCGCTACGGGGTCAGCGACGTCTTCACCCTGGAGACCCATGCCGAAACCGCCGAATCGCTGATGCTGGGCGGCCTGGGCGGCAACATGCGCCTGGGCAACTTCGGCGTGCTCAACGCTGCCCTGGCGCAGAGCCGGTTCGATGGCGACAAGGGCCACCAGGTTACCCTCGGCTACCAGTACAACAGCCAGCGCATCGGCTTCAGCTACCAGCACCTGCAACGCTACGGCGACTACGCCGACCTGACCCGGGTCGACAGCCAGGACATACAGCTGAGCCAGCGTAGCGAACAGGTCACGTTGAGCCTGAACCTGAACGAATACGGCAGTATCGGCGCCGGCTACTTCGATGTGCGCGCCGGCGATGGCACGCGTACCCGGCTGATCAACCTGAGCTACAGCAGGCCGCTGTGGGGCAGCAGCAGCGTGTACCTGTCGGCCAACCGTGAAGTGGGAGACAGCCGGTGGGCGGTGCAGGCGCAACTGGTGATCCCGTTCGACCTGCATGGCACCCTGGCCCTGGGCATGGAGCGCAGCCAGGAAGGCGAGAGCCTGCAGCGGGTCAACTACAGCCGCGCGACGCCGGTGGGTGGTGGTGTCGGTTACAACCTGGGCTACGCCGCAGGTAGCGAGCGCGATGCTTACCACCAGGCCGATGTCACCTGGCGCCTGCAGTCGGTGCAGTTGCAGGCCGGTGTGTATGGCAGCAGTGGCGAGATGACCCGCTGGGCCGACGCCAGTGGCTCACTGGTGTGGATGGATGCCGGGCTGTTCGCTGCCAACCGCATCGACGATGCTTTCGTGGTGGTCAGCACCGGTGGCTACGCCGATGTGCCGGTGCGCTATGAAAACCAGGAGGTCGGCCGCACCGATGCCGACGGCCACCTGCTGGTGCCGTACGGCAGCGGTTACTACCGCGGCAAGTACGAGATCGACCCCATGGACCTGCCGCCGGACATCCTCGCGCCGGAAGTGGAACAGCGGGTGGCAGTGCGCCGGGGCAGCGGCTACTTGCTGGAGTTCCCGCTCAGGCGCGTGCTGGCGGCCAGTGTCGAACTGGTGGACGCTGACCGGCAGGCGCTCAAGCTGGGCAGCCGTGTCACCCATGCTGAAAGTGGTGGCCAGGCTGTAGTCGGTTGGGATGGCCTGGTGTACCTGGAGTACCTGACGCCGCATAACCGCCTGCAGGTGGAGCTGGAAGGGGGTGGGCATTGCCAGGTGGCGTTCGACCTGCCTGAAGCGCAAGGCTCGATCCCCTTGATCGGCCCGTTGGTGTGCAAATGACGGCCTGCTGGCGCGGGTTGTGGGCGGGGTTACTGTTACTGCCGGCAGGTTCGGCGTGGGCGCTGTGCTCGTCGGTCGCGACGTCGCCGGCAGCGTTCGGCAGCCTCAGCTCGCGGCAGGTACTCAACACGGTACAAAGCACCTCGACGCTGAACTCGGGGTTACAGTGCAGCGGTTCGCTGCTCACCCTGCTCAGCAGCGATGATCACTTCTACGCCACCATCCTGCCCGCGTCGGGCGGCCTGGTCGGTCCGACGGGCGACGTCATCCCCTACACGCTGTATGCCGACAACAGTACCAACTATCCGCTGACCCGTGGCCAGCCCTACGACTTCGCTCGCAACAGCATCATCGACCTGCTGGGGTTGCTCGGCAGCCCCACGCCCAAGACTGTGCCGATCTACATGCGCACCCAGATCGGCAGCAACGTCGCCGCCGGCCTGTACCAGGAAACCCTGACCGTGGCCTGGAGCTGGAACTACTGTGCCGGGATCGGCGTCGGTGGTTTTTGCGCGGGGCGTGACATCAATTCGGGTAGCCAAAGTTTGTACGTGAGCCTGATGGTGACCAACGACTGCCAGATCACCACACCCAGCATCAGCTTTGCCAGCGCGCCGGTGGTGGCGGGGTTCGGTACGGTGAGCCAGAGCCTGAGTGTGTCGTGCACCAAGGGCAGCAACTACACCGTGGGCCTGGATGACGGGCAGAATGTGGCCAACGGGCGACGGCGGATGAAGTCGGCGGCCAACAACTACCTGGCCTATGACATTTTCAAGAGCGCCGGCGCGGTGCGCTGGGGTTCGGTAGGGGCTGCGCGACGGGCCAGTGCCGATGCCGATGTAAACCCCGGCACGGGTACCGGCACCGGTAGCCAGGTGTTCAACTACAACGCCAAGGTCTACACCGACCAGGCTACACCGCCGGCGGCGACCTATACCGACAGTGTGATTCTGGATGTGCAGTTCTGAGTGCAGGGACCTTGTGGGAGCGGCGGTCCGCGTAACCTGTGGGAGCGGCTTTAGCCGCGAAGAATCCAACGCGGTGCATGGCACCGGCTACGCCGGTGTTCGCGGCTAAAGTCGCTCCCACAGGGTCCCTGCTAATGCCATGAGTCATGTGCAGTCCTGTGAGAGCCGGCTTGCCGGCGATGGGCCGTTTCAGTCAACGCAAATCGCCAACCATCTTCGCCAATGTCTCCAACACCGCCCCGGCCAACGCCTTAGAGCGCGCCCCCGACCACCCGGTGACGGCATCTGGCGCGTCGTCGTGGTCCTTGAACGGCATTTCCAGGGTCAGTGACAGGCAGTCATGTGCCATTCCCACCGCATTGCAGGCCAGCGTCGTGTTGGCTTGCCCCGGTTCATCGCGGGTGTAGCCATGCACGGTCTGGAAGTCGCGGGTCAGGCTGCACAGGGTGCTGCGGAACTGCTCTTCCAGCTTGGCCAGCCGCGGCGTGTAGCCTGGGTTGCCCTCGCAGGCCGCGACGAACACGTGGGGAATCTCTTCGTCACCATGCACATCGATGAACGCATCCACGCCGTATTGCTTCATCTGCGCCTGGGCGAAGAACACCTCGGGGCTGAACTCGACGCTGGCGTCCTGCCAGGCACGGTTGAGGTCCTTGCCCTTGAAGTTGGTACGCAGGTGGCCGAGGAAGGCACCGTCGGGGTTCATGTTGGGGATCAGGTACAGGTCGGCCTTGGCCAGCAACTGCTGGATCACCGCGTCGTTGGCCTGCAGGCGGTCGATCACGCCTTCCATGAACCATTCGGCCATGTGTTCGCCAGGGTGTTGTTGGGCAATCAGCCACAGCTTGCGCTTGCCAGCGGCACCATCACCGGCACGCAGCAGGGGAATGTCACGGCCCTGTACGCTGCGGCCATTGGCGAGCAATTCGACCCCCGGCAGTTGCCGGGCACGTTCGATAAGCTGGTTGTGGCGCGCGCGGGGGTAGGGCTCGAAGTAGGCGAACCAGATTTGTTGTTGTTCGGCTGTTACCTCGAACGACAGTGCCGTGCCGTCGAACTGGCTAGGTACGCGGAACCAGGTTTGCTGGTCGTAGGAGGCCACGGCGTTGTAACCGCTCCAGGCGTTCTTGTAGGAGGAGCCGGAGGCGTTGTCGAGGCTGAAGCGATGGACATGGCCGGGCGTCAGGCCGCTGACCTTGAAGTGAAACCACTGGTAATGGTCGCTGTGGGTGTCCGGTCGGATGGCCAGGTGCACCCGGGCCGGGTTGCTGGCATCCAGCACCTGGATGTTGCCGGAGTCGAAATCGCAGTCGATCTGCAGGGGGGGCAGCGTCACGGTCATGTGCCGGGCTCCTTCTGGGGCATTGTTATCAGGGTACTGTACACGGCTTGGCAGGGTTGCTGCGCGAGATCAGGCAACGCGGGGTCGATCAGGCGGCTGATGTGTCACGATATTGCATAATAGCGCCTGGTTTCATGGCAACCGCCCCGCCCCGCGGGTGGGCGCTCCGAACAGGTGCCGCGCGCAATTGGAAGGTGCCACATTGCGATGGAGCCTGGAGTGGAGTGACTTGATGCACATGCACGTTTACCCGGCAATGGCCGATGAACAGGCCGCGCCGCTGTTGCTTGCGGCACTCAACAACAATGCCGCCTGACCCGAAGGGGTACGAAGGGGCCGGACAATGCCCGGCCCCTTTCAGCATGATTGATCGTGCCGCGCCATCCAACGCAGCAAGGCGGCAATCGGTACACTGCGGTGAGCCTCGTGCCGGTAGGGCTTGCCTTCGGCGGTGAAGCGTTCGCGATAGCGGCTCAGCACCAGGCTCCGGCCATCGGCAGAAACCCGGGCCTCCAGTTCATGCAGCAACAGCGGTTGCCGGGCAGCGCCTTCCAGGCGCCTGAACAGCAGCATGGTGGCTTGGGCATCATTCTTCACGGGCACCCCCTGCACAATCTACTGGCCATGCTCCCGGCACGCCGGCCTTGCCTTCTGCCACCCGGTTGCTGCGCCGCTGCGCAGTGTAGTCACGCAACGCGAGGTAGTAATCAGGCCAGGTGCGTAGCAAGTCGGTCAGTGGCAGTGCTTCGGCCCGTGTGTCGACGATGTCTCCAGCCGTGGCTACGTTGCCCAAGGTTTCGATGGTGTCGCTGTTGCTGCCAAACGGGTCCAGCGCCAAGCCCAGTACCGTGCCGCTAGCATCGCGCAGGTTGTGGGTGCCCAACAGCGGTAGCTCGACGATTGGGCCTGCGGCGATGTTCCACACCCCGAAGGTCTGGCCAAAGTCCGAGCGGTGCTGGCTCAGCCCCATTTTGCCAGACACATCGACCAGCCCCGCCACACCCAGGGTGGTGTTGAAGATGAAGCGAGTGAGGCTGGTCATCGCCCGTTCGCCATTGCCCTGCAGCAGGTCGTTGACGAACACCTTGGGCTCCCCGAAGTTGCTGGCAAAGTTGTGCATGCCCTGCCGGGCAAAACCGGGCAGCGCGGTGTAGCCCCGGGCGACAGGGGCCAGCAGATAGTCATCGACCGTGCGGTTGAAGGCGAATACGGCGCGGTTGGCGGGCTCGGCTGGGTCACTGACCTGGTAGGCGACATTGCCGCAGGCAGCCGTTGCCGGTGCGCGTTGGCTACAGCCTCCCGCCGCGAGCAGCGACAAGGCCAGTACGGCAGAGCGCGCTGAACGGGAGGCGGATGATGAACGGGACATAGATACATTCCTGGCAAGAACTGGCGGCGATGCTGCGTAGTTTTTTTTGCGCAGGAATGTCCGGATTGTCTCGGCATCGACACTTTGTTTCCGGGTTGAAATATATGACGGCTGCGTGGGGATGGCCTTAAAGTACGGCTTGGTAACCTTGTTTTGCGGTGCTTTTTTGTGAGCCATTTGCTGATAGTCGACGATGATGTCGAGGTACTCGACCTGCTGCAGAAGTTTCTCTGCCAGCAGGGTTACGAGGTTGACGTGGCCAGGGATGGCAAGGCGCTCTGGCAGGCCCTTGAGCGGCGGGTGCCAGACCTGGTCATTCTGGATGTGATGCTGCCTGGCGACAGTGGCCTGGTGTTGTGCCAGCGCTTGCTGGCCGAGCACAAGGTGGCAGTGATCATGCTCACCGCCATGGGCGAGTTGAGTGACCGGGTGGTTGGCCTGGAGCTGGGGGCGGACGACTACCTGACCAAACCGTTTGCCGCCCGTGAGCTGCTGGCCCGGGTGAGGGCCGTACTGCGTCGTGCCGGCGAAGCGACCAATGGCGCGGCAGGCCATGCCTGCGCGATCCTGGAGTTTGCCGGCTGGCGGCTGGATGTGGTGCGGCGCGAACTGCGTTCGCCGGACAACGTCATGATCCCCTTGTCCAACGGTGAATTCGAGTTGTTGCTGGTGTTCGCCGAACACCCGCGGCGGGTGCTCAGCCGCCAGCAGTTATTGGACATGGCCCGTGGCGATGCCTACGACGCCTATGATCGCAGCATTGATGTCCAGGTGAGCAGGCTACGCCGCAAGCTTGAAACCGACCATGGCCACGAGCCCTTGATCCGTACCCTGCGCAACGCGGGTTACCTTTTCACGCCCACGGTCGCGAAGCGATGAAGCTGCTCGCCAGGGTTCGGCAGGCTCTGCCTCGACCCAAAATCACCATTGCCCGCTGGATCGCGCTGACCACCTTGACGGCGATGCTGTTCCTGCTGCTGCTCAAGGGGCTGTTCAGCCTGTTGCTGAGTGTCTGGGCGCAGCCACCGCTGCTGGAGAGCGGGGTGATCGAAAAGGTGGCAGCGGTCACCCGCATCCTCGATGCCGCGCCCATGGCGCAGCGTGCCAACATCGCCAGTGCGGCGGGCGACGGCTCATACTCCGTGCGATGGTTGCGCCGCCATGACGAAGCGGGCGTGCCAGTGCTGGTCGATGCCGCGTTCAGCCAGGGCACGCCGATCCTGCGTGCACTGCTCAAGCGCCCGGATGCCAGGGTCGAGGCCTTCGCACCGTCCGACATGCCGGAATACTCACCTGAACGCGGTTATGCGCTGATGATCGAGCTGACCGACAAGTCCTGGGTGCTGTTCCGTGCCACCAGCCGTAGCTGGGGCCTGGACGAACTGCCGCGCAACCTGATCATCCTGGGCCTGATGCTGGTTTCCAGCCTTGCCGTCGCGCTACTGGCCACGCGCTACCTGGCCAAGCCGCTGGAGCGCTTTGCCGAAGGTGCGCGGCGATTTGGCAAGGACTTCAACGCTCCGCCCATTCCGGTGGTCGGCCCGCACGATTTGCGCCAGGCCATTCTTGCGTTCAATGCCACCCAGGCGCAGCTCAAGCATTTTCTCAACGACCGCACCCAGATGCTTGCGGCCATTTCCCATGACTTGCGTGCACCGCTGACGCGCATGCGCTTGCGCGCCGAGTTCATTGACGATGCCCAGTTACAGGCCAGGTTGTTCAAGGACGTCGATGAGATGCAGGCGATGGTCGATGCGGCACTGGGTTTTTTCCGTGATGATGCACGGCTGGAACAGACGACCGTATTCGACCTGGGCGAGTTGCTGCTGACCGTGGTGGACGATTTCAAGGATGCGGGAGTCGAGGTCGGCCTCAGCGGGCCACGCCGCTGTGTGTACACGGGGCGGCCAGTCGGTATCAAGCGTGTGCTGGTCAACTTGATCGACAATGCTGCGAAGTACGGCCGTGAGCCCTCGGTGGTCTTGGCGGTAAGCACAAGGCAGATCGAGATTACCGTGCAGGATCGCGGGCCGGGCATCGCTCCGGAGCTGCATGAGCAGGTATTCGCGCCGTTCTACCGTATCGAAGGCTCACGCAACCGCAATACTGGTGGCGTTGGGCTGGGCCTGCCCGCAGCACGGGCCATCGTGCTGGAGCAGGGGGGCAGCGTGACCCTGGGCAACCGCCCGGGTGGCGGGCTGGAAGTCAGGATCATGCTGCCGCTGGGCTGATCAGAGCCCCAGCTCGCTGAGCCCGGGGTGATTGTCCGGGCGCCGGCCCAACGGCCAGCGGAACTTGCGCTCGGCTTCGCTGATGGGGTGTTCGTTGATGCTCGAATGACGGTTCTGCATCAACCCGTCGTCGGCAAATTCCCAGTTCTCGTTGCCATAGGCGCGGTACCACTGGCCGCTGTCGTCGTGGTACTCGTAGGCATAGCGCACGGCAATGCGGTTGCCGGTGAAAGTCCAGAGCTCCTTGATCAGGCGGTACTCCAGTTCATGGTTCCACTTACGCGTCAGGAACGCCTCGACCTCGGCTCGGCCGCGGGGGAACTCGGCGCGGTTACGCCACATGGTGTCGATGGTATAGGCAAGGGCGACCTTGGCCGGGTCGCGGCTGTTCCAGCCATCCTCGGCCAGGCGGACCTTTTCGATGGCGCTTTCGCGGGTGAAGGGCGGCAGGGGTGGGCGGGACATCGGGGTACTCCTCGGGTCGATTGGCTTGTAGGAGAGTAGTAGCCGATGGCCGAACAGAGAATGGGTGTGCCTGGCACTTCATAATTGCAGTGTGTGGAACAATGCTGAGGTGCCATGCCAGGCGCGGTCCCCGTTGTACGGGCGTGATCAGGCCATCTCGGCTGCAGTTTTCCCGGCAGCCTTGCTACGTCCGCCCAGCCACACCAGCAGCAGCCCGGCAGCCGCCAGCACGCCACCTGCCATCGGCACTGCCGCATAGCCCAGCTCCAGGCTGATCATCGCCCCCCCCAGCGCCGCGCCCACGGCGTTGCCCAGGTTGAAGGCGCCGACGTTGATCGACGAGGCCAGCCCTGGTGCTTCGATGGCGGCGATCATTACTCGCATCTGCAGCGGCGGTACCACGGCGAAGGTGAACATGCCCCATACCAGCAAGGCGATGGCAGCACCGATGTGACTGCCCAGTGCCAGTGGCATCAGTAACATGATCACTGCCAGCGCTGCGAGGAAGATCCGCGCTGCACCATCCAGCGACCAGTCGGCCAGGCGGCCACCCAGGCTGTTGCCCAGGGTGAAGCCAATACCGATCAGGACCAGGCCCAGGGTGACGAAGCTGTCCGAGGCACCAGTCAGTTCGGCCAGTACCGGTGCGACATAGGTGTACAAGGTGAACATGGCGCCGGCACCGAGCACGGTGGTTGCCATTGCCAGCAGCACGCTGGGGCGGGCGATGACCGCCAGCTCCCTGCGCACGTGCGGCACGCTACCGCGTTCACCCTTGGGCAGGGCGTACCATAGCGCGGCCATGGCCAGCAGGCCCAGCACGGCGGTACCGGCAAAGGCCATGCGCCATCCGACCTGCTGGCCGATCCAGGTGGCGGCCGGCACGCCGCCGATATTGGCGATGGTCAGGCCCATGAACATGGTGGCCACGGCACTGGCCTGTTTCTCCTTGGGCACCACGCTGGCGGCCACCACCGCGCCAAGGCCGAAGAACGCACCATGGTTGAGGCTGGTGACCAGCCGCGAGGCGAGCAGGGTGTAGTAGTCCGGTGACAGCGACGACAGCAGGTTGCCGAGGGTGAAGATGGCCATCAGCGCCATCAGTGCAGCGCGCTTGCCGAAACGGCTGAACAGCAAGGTCATGATCGGCGCTCCGACCATCACACCAATGGCATAGGCGGTAATCAGCATGCCAGCGCTGGGGATGCTGACATCGACACCTTCAGCGATCACCGGCAGCAGGCCCATCGGGGTGAACTCGGTGGTGCCGATGCCGAAGGCACCGATGGCCAGGGCAAACAGGACGCGCCCGGCGTTCATTGCGCGTGCTCCTGCGCGTCCAGCTCGGTCAATGGGCATGGGGTGGCCTCCGTCAGTTTGACTTGTGTTTCATGGAATTGCGGTAGTACGTATTCGGCGATTTCGTGCAGGGTTTCGTCCAGCGGCCGCACGTTACGCCGCAGGTGCAGGCCGACATGGTCGACGCCCGCCGCACGCAGGGCGCCGAGCTCGGCCGCCAGTGACTTGCGGCCGCCGCGGAAACCGAAGCGCCAGCGCTGCAGCGGTTCGTCGGGGTTGTCCGCCAGATCCAGGTGGATGAAGCTGCTATAGGGCTTGTCGCCCGCCACCGCGCGCCAGGCTGCGACCCGTCGGCGATGGTCGTCCGGTGGACCGGGATAGGCCAGGCAGCCATCCAGGTTGCTGCCGATCCATGCCGGGCTCTGCTGGGCCAGGCCGGCTACCAGCAGCGGTAACGGCGAGACTGTGCCGGGTAACACGGCCAGCCCTTCGGGCAGGTGGCCGTTGGCACCATCACGCAGCAGCGCGACCTGTTCGCGGAAGGTATTGCCACGTCCCTCGAAATCCCGACCGAACAGCGGGTACTCCACCGGCCGGTCACCACTGGCCACGCCCAGCAGCAGGCGGTTGCCGCTGAGGCGCTGCACGCTGTTGGCCGACTTCAGAGTCAGCAGCGCTTCGCGAATCGGCAGCACCACGGCAGCCGTGCCGAGCAGGATGTCGCGGGTCACCCCGGCCAGATAGCCGAGGTAGGCAAACACCTCGAACACCTGGGCGGCGTCGCCGAACGACGGGTCGTACAGCGGCACATCGCGGACCCACAGGGCGCGGTAGCCCAGGCGGTCGGCCATTTGTGCCAGTTCTGCATGGCGGGCCATGTCCGGCTCGCCGAACTGGCGGCCGTCGCGGCGCCGTGCCTGTTCACCGGCGGGCGTCCAGTCGTGGTCCAGCGGCGCTTCCAGGCCGATGCTGAAGCCGCCTGCGGTCAGGCGTTCGAGGGGCGTGGTCATGGTATCAATCCCAGATTGGCGCCAGGCCTTCAGGGCTGACTTCGCGGCCATTGCGCTCGAGCTTGGCGATGCGTGCCATGTCGTCGGCGTCCAGCTTCAGATCACGGGCGAGCAGGTTACTGGCCAGGTTTTCGCGCTTGGTCGACGACGGGATCACCGCGTAGCCCAGCTGCAGGGCCCAGGCCAGGGCAACCTGAGCGACGGTGGCCTTGTGCTTGGCGGCGATGTCGGCCAGTACCGGGTCTTTCAGGACCTTGCCGTAGGCCAGGGTCATGTACGAGGTGACGGTGATGCCTTGTTCCTTGAGGAACGCGGTCAGCTTGCTGTTCTGCAGGTACGGACTGAGTTCGATCTGGTTGGTGGCGATTTCGCCTTTGCCGACCACATCGATGGCCTGGCGGGTCAGTTCGATGTTGAAGTTGGACACACCGATCTGGCGGGTCAGGCCCAGCTTCTTGGCTTCGGCCAGGGCGGCCATGTACTCGGGCAGTTCAACGCCGTTGCCTGGGGCTGGCCAGTGGATCAGCAGCAGGTCGACGTAGTCGGTACGCAGTTTCTGCAGGCTGTCGCGCAGGCTGAGAATCAGCTTGTCGGCGGCGTAGTTTTCGACCCAGATCTTGGTGGTGATGAACAGTTCGTCGCGCTTGACGCCACTTTCGGCGATGGCCTGGCCAACGTCGGCTTCGTTCTGGTAGATCTGCGCGGTGTCGATGACCCGGTAGCCCAGCTCCAGGGCCGACTTGACAGAATCGATGACGGCTTGGCCGGTGAGGCGGAAGGTGCCGAGGCCGAAGGATGGAATGCTCATGGATCTGCTCCTGGTGAGTGAGAGGGGAGCCGAACCGAGCCTGGTCGCTCGGGTTCGATCGCTCTTCGTGTGGGGAGCAGTGTGAAGGGTCGGGGGGGATTGATTAAGTGGGGGCCGGGCCAAGATCATTTGACTTGAGGTCAAGAATCAGCCGCAGGTCGTGATTGAAGGACAGGCAATTGAGCCTTGTCGTCCCTGACGCTCATTGAAGGGCGCCAGGGAGAGGCAAGGGCAGCTATCACTTGTCGATCAGTGACGGGTTGGACTGCAGCAGCCACAAACCTCGCAGCGATTGGAGTTGTTGTTCAAGGCTGGAGGCGAGGCCAAGGCGCCGCGCCTGCTGGTCCTGGGCAAGGAGTTTCTCGAGCATGTCCAGCAGGTCGCGTGATTGTTCGGCTGCGGCGGTGGTGGTTTCATCGGCCTGCAGTTCGGCTTGCTGGTAAGTGCGCACACGCTCCTGCTGACTGGCTTGTTGCGTAGCTGTGGCCTCGATCATCACATTGTTGGCAAATGCCATGCGAGTCGAGCTGCTGGCCTGGTCATGAACCTCGTGGTACCGGTAGTCTTGCGATTCGCTGTCAAGGCTCAGTCGTAGCTCTACCCATGGGTTCAGGCTTTCGTGCCAGGCGGCTTTCAGATCGCTTTGCTGGTCCTGTTGCAGGCTCCGGTTCGCCGCTCCACCCCTGAGGGTGGTCGTCTGAGAGACGTTGTATTCGAAGCTATCCACTTCATTCTTGCGCATGGGGTTGATTCGCCGCTCGGGCTGGGTCACCGATGCATTGAAATCGGCCATGCCACTCAGCAGCAGGCGGCTGGTTTGGTTCAGCAGGGTGTCATGGTTCTTTGGGCGTAGCGTGGCATCGTCCACACTGGTGAGCTGGCGAAAACCATCCTTGAACAGCGTCATCAGGTGTTCATCGCCGTTTCCGCGTTTCTGTGCTGCATCGAACTGGGCCAGGTAGTTGGATACCGCTGCTTGCCGTTGCGCCTCGCTGCCCAGCAAGGTGCCGCCTTGTGTATCGAAGTTCATTTTCACGTTGCCGGACGATGCTTGAAGTTCCATGCGGCGCGTATGCTGGTCCATCTGCAAGGTGAACGTCTGCCGACCGCTGTCGGCGGTCTCCAGCTGTGCTTCGAATTTCAGACCGGTGAAGAGTGTAGGGTCGAGCGTTACCAGCGTACCGAGCTTCAAACTCGGTGGCGTCTGGGTAAGGCCGTTGAGGGCGGTCTGAAAACTATCCGCCAACATCGATAGGCCCTTGAGTTCGTTGACGGTCAGGTTGCCACCCAGAACCTCGGCATCAACGGCCAAGCCACTGGCGCTGTTGAACAGCCCGAGTGAAACGGTCGCGCCGGAGGCCGTGTTGAGTGTGAAGGTCACGCTGTCTGTGGCGAACTCGCGCAGTCTCGACTGTTGCAGGCCAAGCAGCATGGGCTCGGTTGCAGTGCCGCTGTTCACTGCAAACCCTGACTGGGAGATACGCTGGCCGCCATTGGCTGCCAGCTGTTCCAGCAGTGCTGCACCCAAGCCCCGGAAGCGGGAGCCGGTGGATGAGGATTGGATCGCGCTGTACATGTACATGCTCAGCTTGTCGATGCCGTCGTGCTCCCAGACGTAGCGAGCAGGCCTACTGTCGAGGGTGCCTTTGGCATTGTAGGTGCCAGTTTCTGCACTGGTGGTTGACTGGCCAATGCTGATTCGGCTGCTTGCGGCTGTCGATGTTGCGGCTTGTATGGCGTGGCCTGGCGTTGTCCTGGCAACGGGAAGGTACGTCAGCAACGTGCGATTGATTGGAGTAATAGGATTCATCTACGCTCCCTGCGCTTCTGGTACGTTCGTACATGGTGTCGGCTGGCCATTAACGAACTTGAATATTCGCTCAGGAAACGAAACGGCCCGCCATATAGGCGGGCCGTCTGGTATTGCAAGGTGACGATCAGCGGCGGCGGAACAGTGGCAGCGGCTCGTCGGCGGCGGCCTGGTAGGTCACCGAGAAGTCCTTCAGGCTTTGCAGCGCGTCTTCCGGGTCTTTGTCGGCACGGATGGCGAACGCGTCAAAACCGCAACGGGCCATGTAGAACAGTTGGTCGCGCAGCACGTCGCCAATGGCGCGCAACTCGCCCTTGAACTTGTAGCGATCACGCAGCAGACGCGCATTGGAGTAGTTGCGCCCGTCGGTGAACGCCGGGAAGTTCAGCGCGATGACCTGGAAGTGATGTACGTCCTCGCCGATTTCTTCCGCTTGCTCGTCGCTGTCCAGCCACACGCCCAGGCCGCCGTCGCGGGCCTTGAGTACGTGGGCATGGTCGCGCCACATCTGCAGCGGGACAATGTAGTCGTCGCAGTTGGTCAGCTCGTCAAAGGACGTTTCCTTGGGCAGCAGATGCCAGGTTTCGTCGACGATCTGGTTGTTCTTAATGATTCGCTGCATAGACGCGTTCCTTGAAGGGGTCGATGCCGATACGCTGGTAGGTGTCGATGAAACGCTCTTCCTCGGTACGTTGCTCGACGTACACGGCGATCAGCTTTTCGATCACATCAGCCATGTCATCCTGGGCGAACGACGGGCCGAGGATCTTGCCCAGGCTCGCGCCACGCGCGGCATTGCCGCCCAGCGACACCTGGTAGAACTCCTCGCCCTTCTTGTCCACGCCGAGGATGCCGATGTGGCCCACGTGGTGGTGGCCGCAGGCGTTCATGCAGCCGGAGATGTTCAGGTCGATTTCGCCGATGTCGAACAGGTAGTCCAGGTCATCGAAGCGGCGCTGGATGGATTCGGCGATCGGGATCGACTTGGCGTTGGCCAGCGAGCAGTAGTCACCACCTGGGCAGCAGATGATGTCGGTCAGCAGGCCGATGTTCGGGGTGGCGAAGCCGCTTTCACGCAATTCCAGCCACAGGGCGTGCAACTGGCGCTGTTCGACGTCGGCGAGGATGATGTTCTGCTCGTGCGAGGTGCGCAGGAAGCCGAAGCTGTAGCGCTCGGCCAGGTCTGCCACGGCGTCCAGCTGCTTGTCGGTCACGTCACCCGGGGCAACGCCGGTGGGCTTCAGCGACAGGGTCACGGCCACGTAGCCAGGGCGCTTGTGGGCGCGGGTGTTGCGCGAGCGCCAGCGGGCAAAGCCTGGGTATTCGGCGTCCTGGGCGGCGTAGTCGACGTTGTCCAGGGCCAGGTAGGCCGGGTCGACGAAGTGTCGCGATACACGCTGCACTTCGGCTTCGGTCAGGGTGGTGCTGCCGCCACGCAGGTGGACCATTTCGGCCTCGACCTTCTCGGCGAACACTTCCGGAGTAAGGGCCTTGACCAGGATCTTGATCCGCGCCTTGTACTTGTTGTCACGGCGACCGTAACGGTTGTACACGCGCAGGATGGCATCGAGGTAGCTGATCAGGTCTTGCCACGGCAGGAACTCGTTGATGAACGAGCCCACCACCGGGGTACGGCCCAGGCCGCCACCGACCAGCACACGGAAGCCCAGCTCGCCAGCGGCGTTGCGCACAGGCTCCAGGCCGATGTCGTGCACTTCGATGGCGGCGCGGTCTTCCTGCGAGCCGTTGATGGCAATCTTGAACTTGCGCGGCAGGTAGGCGAATTCCGGGTGGAAGGTGGTCCACTGGCGGACGATTTCGCACCACGGGCGCGGGTCGATGATTTCGTCTGCGGCCACACCGGCGAACTGGTCGGTGGTGGTGTTGCGCAGGCAGTTGCCGCTGGTCTGGATCGCGTGCATTTGCACGGTGGCCAGCTCGGCGAGGATGTCCGGGATGTCCTCCAGTGCCGGCCAGTTGAACTGCACGTTCTGGCGGGTGGAGATGTGGGCATAGCCCTTGTCGTAGTCGCGGGCGATCTTGGCCAGGGTGCGGACCTGGGTGGCGTTCAGCTGGCCGTACGGCACGGCGACGCGCAGCATCGGTGCGAAACGTTGGATATAAAGGCCGTTCTGCAGGCGCAGAGGGCGGAATTCTTCTTCGCTCAGCTCACCGGCCAGATAGCGGCGGGTCTGATCACGGAACTGCTTGACGCGGTCCTCGATGATCCGCTGATCGTACTCGTCGTATACGTACATAAAAGTCCTGTCTCAGGCATGCAGCTATTCGCGCGCACGGCCGCGCACTCCGCTTCGGAGCCGGGGAACGATAGCAGGTTGCGTTTATGCGCTAAAGTGATGTTTTTGCATATGAAAAGAACCAAATGAACTATGTGAGATTGACTGCCATTTGTGCGCAGGGTGTGGCCTGGCGTTTATAATCCGTTGTTTGTTTCGCAGGGATGTCTGCCCCATGCTCAAGGTGTTGTGCCAAAGCTTGTGTCTTGCCTTGCCGCTAGCGGCAAGCGCGCAGCCGGCTTCGGTGGTTTTCCTCAACCCGGGGCTGTCCACCGAGACGTTCTGGACCAGTTATACCCGCTTCATGCAGGCCGCCGCGGACGAGCTGGGGCTGACCCTGCGTGTGGTATACAGCGAGCGCCGCGCCGACCTGGCGCTGACCCAGGCCAGGGCGGTCCTGAGCGGGCCACAGCGGCCAGATTACCTGGTGCTGGTCAATGAGCAGTACGTGGCCCCTGAGATCATCCGCCTGTCTCGTGGCAGTGGGGTCAAGCTGTTCCTGGTCAACAATGGCTTGACTGCCAGCCAGGCTCGTAGCATCGAGGCCCAACCCGAGAAGTATGCCGAGCTGCTGGGCACCTTGACAGCCAACGACGAGCAGGCGGGCTTCCAGATGTTGCACCAGATGGTCGCGCAATTGCCCCGCGACAGCGGGCCGGTGGACCTGGTGGCCTTTGTCGGCGTAAAGACCACCCCAGCCTCTCAGCTACGTGAAGAGGGCATGCGCCGCGCCTTGGCCGACTTCCCACAGGTACGCCTGCGCCAGGTGGTGTATGGTGGCTGGAGCCGCCAGCGCGCCTACGAGCAGGCGCAGCAGCTGCTGGAGCGCTACCCGGCTACCCGACTGGTGTGGTCGGCCAATGACGAGATGGCCTTTGGTGCCATGCAAGCGTTCGAAGAGGCGGGGCGCAAGCCTGGGCGTGACGTGCTGTTCAGCGCCATCAACAGTTCGCCCGAGGCCCTGCGTGCACGTATCGACGGGCGCCTGAGCGTGCTGATGGGTGGGCATTTCACCCTCGGCGGTTGGGCCATGGTGATGTTGCACGATGACGCCCAGGGGTTGGCGGTGAACCGCGACGGACTGCGCGAGCATCGCACACCGGTGTTGCAACCGATCGACCAGGCCAAGGCGGAGCGTTGGTTGAAACTGCTTGAACGGGCCGACTACGGCGTCGATTTCCAGCATTACAGCGCCGAAGGGCGGCCGCCCGGCTATCAGTACCCATTTCTGACGTCACCGATCAATTATTGAAAGCCCCTGCTTGAGGGAAGGGCATTGCTCGTCTTAACTGCTGGTGGAGAAGTGCATTCCCATAACCACTACAAGAGGCAATGCAATGGGAAACTCAACCAAGGTCCGCAAAGCTGACAGCAGCGTCGATGCCTGGGCGATCCTCTGCCTGATCGTTCTGGTGGTGGTCACTGCCGTGTATTGGGTCAGCCACCAGTAGACTTGTATTCAAGACCGTGATGCAGCCAGAGCGCCTGCGGGAGGGAGTCCCGCGGGCGTTTTTGCTTTGCCTGTGCCGGCCTTTTCGCGGGCTAGCGAGCTAGGTGCAGGGCCAACTGCACCAGGCCGATCAATACGGCAATGAACACCAGGGTGAACAGCGTCCCCAGCGCAATGAAATGGCTGGCTTTGCCGTGGGTGAAGTCGCGGGCGCGGTTCTTGCCGCTTTGCACGCCGAAGGCGGCAGCAAGGATGCTGTGCAGCATCTGCCAGAAGGTAGGGGGCTTGCCCTGGCTGGAATCGTCCATGGTGGCTCCTGAGGAAATCAGAGGCAATCAGGGACAGTGTAGGCAATGAGATCGAGGTTGGCTTGCCGGCTTCTTCGCGGGCTCGCCCGCGAAGAAGCCAACGCAGATTTAGCTGTCGTAACCCAGGTTAGGCGCCAACCAGCGCTCGCTGACACTCACATCCTGGCCCTTGCGCGTGCTGTAGCTTTCGATCTGGTCCTTGTCGACCTTGCCCACGGCAAAGTACTGCGCCTGCGGGTGGGCAAAGTACCAGCCGCTGACCGCCGCCGCCGGGAACATCGCGAAGTGATCGGTGAGGAACACGCCGCTCGGCCCGGTCTCGCCAATGGCAGTGCCATCAAGCAGGCGGAACAGGGTTTCCTTCTCGGTGTGGTCCGGGCAGGCCGGATAGCCGGGGGCCGGGCGAATGCCGCGGTACTGCTCCTTGATCAGCGCCTCGTTGTCCAGGTGTTCGTCGCGGGCATAGCCCCAGTGCACTTTACGCACCTGCTCATGCAACCATTCGGCACAGGCCTCGGCCAGACGGTCGGCCAGGGCCTTGACCATGATCGAGCTGTAGTCGTCGCCCTTGTCCTGATAGGCCTTGGCCACTTCCTCGGCACCAATGCCGGCGGTAGTGATGAAACCACCGACATAATCGGTGACGCCACTGGCCTTCGGCGCGACGAAGTCGGCCAGCGACCAGTTGGGCTTGCCGTCCGGCTTGATGGTTTGCTGGCGCAGGTGGTGCAGAGTGGCCAGGGCCTGGCCGTTGTCGCCATAGACTTCGATGTCATCATCGGCTACCTGGTTGGCCGGCCAGAAGCCGAACACTGCGCGGGCGCTGATCAGTTTTTCGTCGATCAGCTTGTCGAGCATTTCGCGGGCATCCTTGTACAGCGCCGTGGCAGCCTCGCCGACCACTTCGTCGGTGAGGATGCGCGGGAACTTGCCGGCCAGGTCCCAGGAGATGAAGAACGGGGTCCAGTCGATGTACTTGGCCAGGGTACGCAGGTCGATGTCTTCCAGCACCTTGACGCCGGTGAAGGAGGGCACCGCTGGCTGGTAGCCGGCCCAATCGTACTGCGGTTTTGCGGCAATAGCCTGGGCGTAGCTCAGGCGCTCGGTGCGGGCACTGCGGTTGGCGGTGCGCTCGCGTACTTCCTCGTATTCCTGGCGGGTCTTTTCGACGAAGCCGGCTTTCAGCTCTTTGGACAGCAACTGGGTGGCCACGCCCACGGCGCGCGAAGCGTCGGTGACGTAGACCACGGCGTCGTTGCTGTACTTGGGCTCGATCTTGACCGCGGTATGTGCCTTGGAGGTGGTGGCGCCGCCGATCATCAGCGGCAACTGGAAGCCCTGGCGCTGCATTTCGCGGGCAACGTGGACCATCTCGTCCAGCGATGGCGTGATCAGGCCGGACAGGCCGATGATGTCGCACTTCTCGTCGCGGGCGGTTTGCAGGATCTTCTCGGCCGGTACCATCACGCCGAGGTCGACGATGTCGTAGCCGTTGCAGCCAAGCACCACGCCGACGATGTTCTTGCCGATGTCGTGCACGTCGCCTTTTACCGTGGCCATCAGGATCTTGCCCTTGGCCTCCGGCTTGTCGCCTTTTTCGGCTTCGATGAACGGGATCAGGTGTGCTACCGCCTGTTTCATCACGCGGGCCGACTTGACCACCTGGGGCAGGAACATCTTGCCCGCACCGAACAGGTCGCCGACCACGTTCATGCCATTCATCAGCGGGCCTTCGATCACCTCGATCGGGCGTGCACACTGCTGGCGGCATTCCTCGGTGTCTTCGACGATGAACGCAGTGATGCCTTTGACCAGCGCGTGCTCCAGGCGTTTTTCCACCGGTAGCGAGCGCCATTCTTCGTTTTCCACTTCCCTGGTTGCACCGCCTCCCTTGTAGTCGTCGGCGATTGCCAGCAGCGCGTCGGTGCCATGCGGGGTGCGGTTGAGCACTACGTCCTCGACCTTTTCACGCAGTGCAGCCGGGATCTCGTCATAGATCTCCAGCTGGCCGGCGTTGACGATACCCATGGTCAGGCCGTTCTGGATCGCGTGATACAGGAACACCGAGTGGATCGCCTCACGTACCGGGTTGTTGCCACGGAACGAGAACGACACGTTGGACACACCGCCGCTCGACAGGGCGAATGGCAGATGCTCGCGGATGTAGGCACAGGCCTCGATGAAATCGACGGCGTAGTTGTTGTGTTCTTCGATGCCGGTGGCGACGGCGAAGATGTTCGGGTCGAAGATGATGTCTTCCGGCGGGAAGCCCACTTCGTTGACCAGGATGTCATAGCTGCGCTGGCAGATTTCCTTCTTGCGCGCGGCGGTGTCGGCCTGGCCGACCTCGTCGAAGGCCATCACCACCACGGCAGCGCCATAGCGTTTGCACAGGCGGGCGTGGTGCTTGAACTGCTCGACGCCTTCCTTCATGGAAATGGAGTTGACGATGCCCTTGCCCTGGATGCACTTCAGGCCGGCTTCGATCACTTCCCACTTGGACGAGTCGATCATGATCGGCACGCGCGAGATGTCAGGTTCGCCGGCGATCAGGTTGAGGAAGCGGACCATGGCGGCCTGGGAGTCGAGCATCCCTTCGTCCATGTTGATGTCGATTACCTGGGCGCCGGCCTCGACCTGCTGCAGGGCGACTTCCAGGGCTTCGGTGTAGTTCTCTTCACGGATTAGCCTGGCGAACTTGGCGGAGCCGGTGATGTTGGTGCGCTCGCCGACGTTGACGAACAGCGACTGGCGGTCGATGGTGAACGGCTCCAGGCCCGACAGGCGACAGGCCTTGGCGATTTCCGGAATCTTGCGCGGCTTGTACTTGGCCACGGCCTCGGCGATGGCCTGGATGTGGCCCGGGGTGGTACCGCAGCAGCCGCCGATGATGTTGAGGAAGCCGCTGGCGGCGAATTCCTCGACCACCACGGCCATTTCCGCAGGGGTTTCGTCGTATTCACCGAAGGCGTTCGGCAGGCCGGCGTTGGGGTGGGCCGAGACATGGGTGTCGGCTTTGGTCGCCAGCTCTTCCAGGTACGGGCGCAAGTCCTTGGCGCCAAGGGCGCAGTTCAGTCCGACGGAAATCGGCTTGGCGTGGCGCACCGAGTTCCAGAATGCTTCGGTGGTCTGGCCCGAGAGTGTGCGGCCCGAGGCGTCGGTGATGGTACCGGAAATCATGATCGGCAGTTCGATGCCATCTTCCTCGAACACCTGCTGTACGGCGAAGATCGCTGCCTTGGCGTTGAGGGTATCGAAGATGGTCTCGATCAGCAGCAGGTCGGCACCGCCCTCGATCAGGCCACGGGTGGCCTCGATGTAGTTTGTCACCAGTTCGTCGAAGGTGACGTTGCGGTAGCCGGGGTCGTTGACGTCCGGGGATATCGAGCAGGTGCGGCTGGTAGGGCCGAGCACGCCGGCGACGAAGCGCGGCTTGTCCGGGGTTTCCAGGGTCTTGGCATCGGCCACCTGGCGAGCGATGCGCGCGCCCTCGACGTTCAACTCGTAGACCAGCGACTCCATGCCATAGTCGGCCTGGGAAATCTGTGTGGCGTTGAAGGTGTTGGTTTCGAGGATATCCGCGCCGGCATCCAGGTAGGCCTTCTCGATGGCGGCGATCACGTCAGGGCGGCTGAGCAGCAACAGGTCGTTGTTGCCTTTGACATCGCTTGGCCAATCGGCGAAACGCGTGCCACGATAGTCGTGTTCCTCGAGCCGGTAACTTTGGATCATAGTACCCATGCCGCCGTCGAGGATCAGGATGCGCTCTTTGAGTGCGTTCTGGAGTGCTTGGAGACGAGCGCTGCGGTCGGACATAGGAACTACCTGGTCGGGCGAATTTCAGAAGGTGCAGAATCATAACAAAGCTGCGCGGTTTTTAGGCGTATCGCCCATTTGCATGAAAATGGCTCATGTTGGGTGGCGTCGGCGAAGCAGGGCACCCCAGGATGACCAGGCAACAAATCGTGATGGCTTTCAATACCCAGGACTTTCCGCACATGGTGCATCGTACTCTTGCCGGCGTTTTCGCCCTGCTCATCAGTAGTGTGGCGTTCGGGCAAGCCCCCCAATCGCGCCCGGCTATTTCCTACACCCGGGATATTCAACCGATCTTTACCGAGAAATGCGTGGCCTGCCACGCCTGCAACGACGCTGCCTGCCAGTTGAAGCTGGAAAGCCCCGAAGGCGCGGTGCGCGGGGCCAGCAAGGTTCCGGTGTACCAGGGCGAGCGCAGCAAGGCAGTGCCCACCACGCGGCTGTTCTATGACGCCCACAGCGAGGGCGAATGGCGCAAGAAGGGCTTCTACTCGGTGCTCGACAACCAGGGCAGTCAGGCTGCGCTGATGGCGCGCATGCTCGAGTTGGGGCACAAGACCCCGCTCACGCCCAACGCCAAGCTGCCCGAGGAAATCGTCCTGGGCCTGAACCGCAACAACATGTGCCCGTTGCCCCATGAGTTCGATGCCTATGCCGGCGCCCACCCCAAGGAAGGCATGCCACTGGCGGTGACCGGCCTGACCGACAACGAATACGACACCATGCGTCGCTGGCTGGCCGCCGGTGCGCCGGTCGAGTACCAGCCTATCCAGCCAAGCGCGGCCGAGGCCAAACAGATCGCCGACTGGGAAGAGTTGCTCAACCGCCCGGGCTCCACCGAGGCACTGGTCGGCCGCTGGCTGTACGAGCACCTGTTCCTGGCGCACATCTATTTCGTCGGTGGCGAGCAGGGCCACTTCTTTCAGTGGGTACGTTCGCGTACACCGAGCGGCCAGCCGGTCGATCTGATCGCCACGCGCCGCCCCAACGACCCGCCGGGCACCGACTTCTATTACCGGCTGATTCCGGTGCAAGGTGTGATAGTGCACAAGACGCACATCACCTACCCGATGGGGCCGCAGAAGCTCAAGCGGGTCAAGCAACTGTTCTACGCCGGCGACTGGCATGCCGCCGCGCTGCCAGGCTATGGCCCGCGTCACCGGGCCAACCCGTTCGAAACCTTCGAGGCGATTCCGGCTGTGGCGCGCTACCAGTTCATGCTGGATAACGCCGAGTACTTCGTGCGCACCTTCATCCGTGGCCCGGTATGCCGTGGGCAGATTGCCACCGACGTGATCCGCGACAACTTCTGGGCGTTGTTCCAGGAGCCGGCCCACGACCGCTACATCACCGATGCCAAGTACCGTGGCGAGGCCACGCCGCTGTTGGCCATGCCTGGGCAGATCGATGACGTGGGCAGTGTGCTGAGCCTGTGGCACGCCTACCGCGACAAGCGCAACGAGTACGAAAAACTGCGCCGCGAAGCCTATGCCGACATGCCTGCACCGGGCTGGGCGACGCTGTGGGCCGGTAACGACAACGCGTTGCTGAGCATCTTCCGCCACTTCGACAGCGCCTCGGTGACCAAAGGCCTGATCGGTGACGTGCCGCTGACCGTGTGGCTGTTCGACTACCCGTTGTTCGAGCGCACCTATTACCAGTTGGCGGTCAACTTCGATGTGTTCGGCAACGTCTCGCACCAGTTGCAGACGCGCCTGTACTTCGACCTGATCCGCAACGGCGCCGAGGTCAACTTCCTGCGCCTGATGCCGGCCGACCAGCGCAAGGCGATTCTCGGCGACTGGTACCAGAACAGCGGCAAGGTGAAGATGTGGATGGATTATGAGGACATCGACACCGACACCCCGAGCGGTATCCAGCTCGACCCGCGCAACCCCAAGCGCGATTTCGGCTTGAAGCTTCTGCAGCGTACCGGCAGCCTGAATGCCGCGCCTGACCCGATCAACCGCTGCCAGGGCGCGTTCTGTTCACGGCCGCAGGTGAGCGAAGAGTTCCGCAATGCCGAGCAGTCGCTCAGCCGCCTGGTGTCGCGCCCGGCTGCCGGGTTGAAGGTGATCAGCCAACTGCCCGAGGCGACCATGCTGCGCATCGAAGGGCAGGGTGGCCAACGCCAGGTGTACAGCCTGCTGCGCAACCGTGCGCACAGCAACGTGGCGTTCCTGCTGGGCGAGGCGTATCGCTACCAGCCGGGGCTGGATACCCTGACCCTGTATCCCGGCGTGCTCAGCAGCTACCCCAACTTCATCTTCAACATCCCGACCAAGGATGTGCCGGAGTTCGTCGAGGACATGGAGTATGCGAAGGATGATCCGGCCAGGTTCGAGCGCATCGTCATGCGCTGGGGCGTGCGCCGCAGTCACCCTGAGTTCTGGCGCTACTTCCATGACCTGAACAGCTTCATCAAGGAGACCGAGCCGGTCGAAGCGGGTGTGCTGGACATGAACCGCTACGAGAACCTCTGATCGGTCGGGCTGACCTTTCCGATTACCCTGCGGTCGGACTTGCTGGGTGGTCCTGATCGATTGCTAGGGGCTGCTTTGCAGCCCTTTGCGGGTAAACCGCTCCCACAGGTATGGCAGCGCTCCCGAGGTCAGCGCTAACCCTGTGGGAGCGGGTTTACCCGCGAACGAGCGCGTAGCGCTCGCCCCTGCATTCGAGCCTGGGCCTCAATGCACCGGCAATCGCAGGGTACTCCATGCTGTATTCGCTTCAGGCACTGCGGGCGTTCGCCGCCTGGGTGGTGGTCTGCCACCATTTCATGCAGATCTTCTTCGACTTCCATGCCACCGGCCCCATCGGCCAACTGCTCACCGACCGCGGCGCCGTAGGCGTCGACATCTTCTTCGTCATCAGCGGGCTGGTCATCTACCTGTCGACCCGCGACAAAGTAATCGAACCCCGCCAGTTCCTGCTCAACCGGGCGCTGCGGATCGTTCCGGCCTACTGGTTCTACACGGCGTTGATGGCAGCTCTGCTGCTGGCCTTCAGCCAATGGATGCCGCACCAGGCATTCACCTGGCACCACCTGCTGCTGTCGCTGCTGTTCATCCCGGCGGAAAACCCAGGTGGCTACGGTTTGTACCCGACCCTGAACGTGGGCTGGACGCTGAACTTCGAGATGTTCTTCTACCTGTTGTTCGGCCTGGCCTTCCTGGTGCGCCAGCGTCATCACCAGTTGCTGGTCACCGCCGCGCTGCTGCTGACCAGCGAGATACTGGGCCGGCTGGGCCTGCTCAGCCGCTTCTACAGCAACGACATCATCTACGAGTTCCTGCTCGGTATCGGCCTGGGCGTGCTGCACCGTCGCGGGCTGATCCACCAGGGCCGCTGGCTGCCGTTGGCATTGCTGGTGGTGGCTTGCCTGGCCATCTACCACCTGGACGCTTCCCGGCGCTTGCTGCACTGGGGGCTGCCGAGCGCAATGATCGTGCTGGCCTTCCTCGCCCTGGAGCCGCTGTTCCGTGACAACCGACTGCTCAAGGCGCTAGGCGACTGTTCGTATTCGGTGTACCTGGTCCATGTGCTGGTGCTGTACGCCGGCTGGTTCGCCAGCCAGCGCCTGCAGTTGAACCCGTACCTGGTGTTCGCCCTGTGCGTGCCGTCCATTGGACTAATGTCGTGGTTCAGCTACCAGTGGCTGGAGCGCGGCCTTTACCGGCGCATGCAGGCCTGGCTGATGGCGCCACGGGGGCCGGCCCCTGAATATGTGCTTTCCCGAGTCAAATACTAGGACTTTGTTCGAAGGCCGGGTTGGCGTACACTTGGCCGCAAGTCTGTGAGGAACCTACATGAGCGCTATAACCATTACCGACGCCGCCCATGACTACCTGGCCGATCTGCTCTCCAAGCAGAATACGCCTGGCATCGGCATTCGCATTTTCATCACCCAGCCGGGTACCCAGTACGCCGAAACCTGCATCGCCTACTGCAAGCCGGGCGAAGAGAAGCCTGACGACAATGCCGTGGGCCTGAAGAGCTTCACCGCCTACCTGGACGCGGTCAGCGTGCCGTTCCTGGAAGACGCACTGGTCGACTACGCCACCGACCGCATGGGTGGCCAGCTGACCATCAAGGCGCCAAACGCCAAGGTGCCGATGGTCAACGAAGACAGCCCGATCAACGAGCGTATCAATTACTACCTGCAGACCGAGATCAACCCTGGCCTGGCCAGCCACGGCGGCCAGGTGAGCCTGGTGGATGTGGTCGACGACGGCATTGCCGTGCTGCAGTTCGGTGGTGGTTGCCAGGGCTGTGGCCAGGCCGACGTGACCCTGAAAGAAGGCATCGAGCGCACCCTGCTCGAGCGTATTCCCGAGCTCAAGGGCGTGCGGGACGTGACTGACCACAGCCAGAAAGAGAACGCCTACTACTAAGTACTAAGGCTGCCGCGCTCCTACAATGACTGTGCAACTTGGTCAGGCCTTAGCAACAAAGTGTTACTGTTTCAACCCCTGCGACAACAGGCCGCAGCCCGTATTCAAAGGGCTGCAGCCGATCCTCGCCTTCGTCGGGTAGAACCCCTCGGGGTGTCGTGCCAGAATGCCCCGGTTTTTCGACCGGCCCGTCCCGAGGGTCGGCACCTTCCCTTTAAAGGATGGTTTCATGAATGATCTGTATACCCGGCGCGCAGTTGTCGCCGGGATGGGCGTTCTCGGGCTTGGCCTGCTGGCAGGCTGCAGCCCGGCCCGGGGGCTCGAGTTCAAGCACGGCAAGAACATGAGCAACGAAATCCTTGGGCGCAAGTTCAGCCTCAAGGACACCCAAGGCAATGTGCGCACCCTGTCGAGTTTCTACGGCAGCATGCCGATGATCTTCTTCGGCTTTACCCAGTGCCCGGCGGTCTGCCCGACCACCCTGGCGCGTGCTGCACAAATCCGCAAGCTGCTCAAAGGCCGCGATCGTGACCTGTTCCAGGTGGTGCTGATTACCCTGGACCCGGAGCGCGACACCCCCGAAGTGCTCGATGCCTACGTCAAGGCGTTCGATCCGTCGTTCACCGCGCTGACCGGCACCCCCGAGGAAATCGCCGCGGTGGCCAAGGAATTCAAGGTGTTCTACGAGAAAGTCCCGGCCGGTGATACTTATACCGTCTCTCACTCGTCCACCAGCTACGTCTACGATACGCGTGGCACCCTGCGCCTGAGCCTGGGCCATTCCCTGACTGCCCAGGAATGCGCCGAAGACCTGGTTACCCTGATGGAGATCTGCTGAATGTCGATGCAACCGATCAAGCACGGCCTGGCTGCCCTGGTCCTGATGGGCCTGGCGCTGCCGGCACTGGCCCAGACCACCGTGAGCGATGCCTGGGTGCGTGCGACTGTGCCGCACCAGCAGTCCACCGGTGCCTTCATGATCCTGACCGCCAGCAGCGACAGCAAGTTGGTGGACGTGGCTTCGCCTGTGGCCAAGACCGTGCAGGTGCACGAGATGACCATGAATGGCGACGTGATGGGCATGCGTGAGGTCAAGGCGGTCGAGTTGCCGGCCGGTAAGGCGGTGACCCTCGACCCGAATAGTCTGCATGTGATGCTGATGGGCCTGAACAACCAGGTGAAGGAAGGCGATAAAGTGCCGCTGACCCTGACCATCGAAGATGCCAAGGGGGCCAAGCAAACCCTGGACGTGCAGGCCGACGTGCGTGCGCTCAACGCCGAGGCGGGCAGTGGGCATGATCACATGCACATGAAGCACTGATCAGGCTGAACCCTTTGGGGGCGCTTTGCGCCCCATCGCGACACAAGGCAGCCCCGGTTCAGCTGCGAAACTTGGGCAGCGGCCTGTCGAGGGTCAGCGAGGTCAAGGTCTTGCGGACCTGGGCCTCATCGGCCTCCAGGGCCTTGAGACTTGCGCGGATCTTGCCGGCGGCGGGCAGGTCACCCTGCCGGTCGATCCAGTCGGCTATCTCCTTGCAGGCACTGCTCAGGCAGGCCTGGCGCTGGTTCATCAGCGACAGGAGGGTGGTGAGCTCTCTTTCGGACATGGCAGGATCCTCCATTCAGCCTTGTCAGTGTAGCAGAGGGTTAGCGCCGCACTGCTGCCTTTGCAGCAGGCGCAGATGCAGCGGCAAATGGCGGCTTCTGAGGCGCTGCAACAACTCGTTACTTATAAACAATGTGTTTAAAGCCGGTGTCGTTGCGATCTGTGCGGTATGCCAGTCGTAATTTTAAAGCGATATGCTGAAGTGCTCTGTTTCGCAGGGTTGCCCATTCGACGATGTCCCGCCTCCATGAAGTGTATTTGTAGGAATGTTCCTGGGTCTTGGTTCGAGCCACCCACAGGCTGTGGCGCTGTTACAACTTGGATGTTGAGTGTGATACTGGATTAGCCTTAGGTTTTAGTTGCCCAAGAGATGCAAGGGCAATTCCAAAAACCTGAAAGGAGTTCACACATGAAGTCTGCAATCGAGCTGTTCAAGACCGATGTAACCGGAGTCACCACCAAAGGTGTGTGCATGTGGTGAGCAAGGGGGCGGCTTCGTGCCGCCCCTTTATTTTCCTTGAGCAGGAGCACGCTTTATGGATGATCGTGGCTACCACACCATTTGGGATATCACGGGTGCTAGTGCAAAGTTGCTGAGCAATGATAAAAAATTGCATCGCTTCTTTCTGACCGCGTTGCAGGCGTCAGGGTTTAACATCATAAGCGATATGATTCACAAATTTTCCTCAGGGGGCGAGGGTGTCACCGGGATTTTTCTGTTATCGGAGTCTCACCTCTCCTACCATACGTACCCTGAGCGCGAATACATCAGTATCGATGTATATACGTGTGGAAAAAATAATCATTTGATCAATGATCAGATTTCGGAGTTTTTTGGTGCGGACGTACAGGTCAACAGAAGAACGTTGCTGCGCGGCAGTGCAGTAACTGACCGGCTGGGAGGGGAACATGCAGCTGCTCGATAGAGGGGTGTTGAAGTTTGATTATCAGTTTCCGCTGTACAATTTTTTCTTTCCGACGCAAGCATGCAATGTTTACCAGCCGGCCCCGTATCAGTTCGCTGAGATGATGTCCGCAGCCAATCAGGCTTCGCGTTCACGCGCCTTGTACTTTCACATCCCTTTTTGTGAGGCCATTTGTTCGTTCTGCCCGTTTACCCGGGGGCTGTACAAAAGTGCCAGTGACATAGACCGCTATACACAGGCACTGATCAGCGAAATCGAGTACAAGGCGCAAGCAATGGACTTGAGGGCGGTCCCGGTCAGGGCCATATTTTTTGGCGGTGGGACACCGTCACTGCTGTCGCCGCGAAACATCCACGATATTGGCGAGGTGCTGCATCGTCATTTTGATATGTGCGATGTGCAGGAGTTCTCATTCGAGTTCAGTGTTACAAGTGTCACCGAGGAGCGCGCTCGTGCACTGGCTGCCATTGGTGTGACCCATGCGCGGTTTGGCTTGCAAACGACGGATCGCGAATGGCGACAGCTGTTCAACCTTGACCCGGACATAGGCAAAATCGAACGCACGGCCGAGCTGTTGAATAGCCAATTTGAGTATGTGCTCTGTGACATCCTCTATGGCATGAACGGCAGTAACGAGCAGCAGACGCTCGCCGACATTGACAAGGCAGTGGCGATAGGAGTCAGCAATATCGACATCTATCCCATCAACAACGCTGCAACATCCGTCAAATTGCACAGGCAGATCAAATCCCGCTTTGCAGACGTAATGCCAGCCATGCGCAAGCTCAACATGAAGTTCATGCTCGATGAGCACCTGCGCCAATATGGCTATATTCCCTACAACGGTCATGGCTATGTGCGCAGGCCCGGGGCTGCCAGTGCGCTGTTTGCCGAAGATTACTCCTTCATCTATCACGAGCATGTCTACGGCTATGCCGATCATGACCTGCTGGGCTTCGGTGTGGGGGCTATCTCGTCGGTGGCGGAGCATGTCATTACCAATATTTCATCTCGCGAAAAATACACCCGAGGCATGGCGCAAGGGGAGCACTTGTGCCAGGTGAGCAGGCATGACCCGCTGCTGGATGTGGTTAAGCCGCTGGTAGTTCGCCTGGCGTATCACGGTTCAGTCGACAAACGCCTGGTTGAACTGGGCCGCATGCCCGAAGCGCTGATGCGGCGGCTTGATGCATTGATCCAGGCAGGCCTGGTGCTTGAGGACTCACGGTTCTATCGGCTGACGCGGCTCGGTTGGCTCTGGTACAGCAACATCATGTTCTACCTGATGCCAGCAAGTGAGCAGGACATTCTCAGGAAGCTGGTTTTCGAGCGGCTTGATGTGCCTGGGCGAGATATCACCGAGCACGAGTTGATCTATATCGCTGGCTGAGGAAAACATAAGGTATGCACGCGCTGAATCTTAACTACGGAACGCGATCGCTGGCATTTGGCTATGGATTTTCCAAATGTGGTGAGTTTGCTTTCGAAGCCGCGTTTGCCGTGGCCATTGTGTCCCTCACCGATGCTGATCTGCTGTTGATAGGCATCGCCTATTTTTTTCGTTACTTGCCAAGCGTCGTATTTTCCCCATTGGGTGGCTGGTTGGCAGATAACGCCGAAAAAAAGAAAACACTGTTGGCAGTCGAGGTTGCCAAAGGCCTTTTGGCGCTTGCCTTCTTTGCCTTGTTCGGCCTGTTCACCCCGGTATTACCCGTATTGGTTGGTCTTGCAATGGTCATGACGGCGCTCGAGTGCCTTTATGTGCCGACATTTCGCGCGTATTTTCCGGACATTGTCGCAAGGGACCAGTTGGCCTCGGTCAACAGCGGTGTCCAGGTGATCGAGGATGCTGCCTCGATTATCGGCCCGCTGGTTTTTTCGGTCTGCGTGATAGTGCTTTCTCGCGAAGCAACGTTCTTGTTTTTTGCGACATGTCTGGTGCTGTCGGCTATCTCCATCGCCACATTGGGGCCAGGTAGGCAAAGTGCCAGGCAGGCCTTCGATGGGCGTGCCATCGTCCGCGATGCTGCACGCAGTGTAAGTCAGCTAAGGGGCAGCAATGCACCGTTGTTTGCCGTTATTGGTTGCACCACGCTCTGCGCGATGTTTGCCACGTCGGTGATTCGCTTCATCCTTCCGGCTTCGGTGCTGGAGCATTTCGCTTCCGAGGCAGCGGTAGGTTACGTACTTTCATTGCTTGCAGCGGGTACTGTTCTGGGGGGGGTGCTCTACACACGTTTCAATCCGCGCACAACCGCACGATTGGTGTTGCGTTATTGGCTGCTATACGGCGCATTGTTTTTGGCTGCAGCAGTGGCGCTGCAGTTCAACAGCTGGCTGTTTCTGTCGGTCCTGTTCCTGGTCGGCTTGATCGGTGCATTTGTCGATATCGCTATCGTGACCAACATCCAGTGCTTGTCGAGTGAGCATGAGGTGGGCAGAAATTTTTCCCTTTATTACTTCACGGCCGTCATTGGTGATGCCGTTTCAGGCCTGGTTGCCAGTTTGGTGTTTGTGCTTGCGGGGCCGGCAACCTTCATCTGGATGACGCTGATGCTGTTCATCGCGCCTGTGCGCTGGAACCTGAAAGGAAATGCTGATGACACCGACAATCGTATATAGCGTGGCGCTCGATGTTGACGCATGGGACGGTGTGCTGACTGCGCCCTTTCATACGTCAGCTAATCTCGCACTCGCTTCTGCCTTGTTCTTGACGCCGGAGGATGCGCTGCAAGCGATTGTACTTGAGGCGGTTACGCGCTGGCGTTTACCACTTTTCATTGCCTCGGAAGGTGTGAATGGCCTGGCAGACGGCGATGAGCGAAGGCTGAGCGTGCCGTTGTCGGAGCCTGACAGGGCCCGGCTAATGGCGGCTGCACTCACCTTTGAGCACCAGGTACTGCCTCCCTTCACACGTGCGGTTGCGTCTTTTGTCGACATGCGTCGGCCAACCTTTGCCTGCCCAGGTCACCAGGGAGGAGCCTGTTTGCAGCAGCACCCCGCTGGAGCCCGTTTCAGGCAGTTGCTGGGGCCTGAAGTGTTCCACGTGGATGTACCCCATGCAGCGCCTGAACTGGGTGATGTATTAGGCCACGAAGGCCCGGTCCAAGAGGCCGAGCAATTGGCTGCAAGGGTTTTTGGTGCTGACGATACCTGGTTCGTGCTCAATGGCACGTCCACTGCTAACAAGGTCGTTGCCAGTGCGCTGTTGGCAGCTGGCGACCTGGTGCTGATGGATCGCAACAACCACAAGTCGGTGTTTCTCGGTGCCTTGGTCCAGTGCGGCGCTTTGCCGGTGTACCTGGACAATGTGCGAGATGAGCGGGGGCTGCTGGGTGGCTACCGATTAGGTGCCCTGGATGAGGGCCACTTGCGCAGCCGGGTGGGGCAGATCTGTGAGCGCCGGGCGGGAGAACCCAGGCCCTTTCGTCTGGCGGTAATCCAGCAGGCGACTTGTGATGGGGTGGTGGTCGATGCTGCGGCAATACTGGCGCGAATTGGGCATCTATGTGAATACGTACTGTTCGATGGCGCCTGGGCTGGGTATGAACCTTTCATTCCCGCACTGGCCGAGTTATCGCCGCTGAGCGTGCAATTGACTGGCAGCTCTCCCGGCATTGTTGTGACGCAATCAGTGCACAAGCAGATGTCAGGGCTTTCCCAGACTTCACAGATTCACAAGAAAGACCAGCATATCAGCCACCTGCGCCGTTATTGCACACGGCCAATGTTCAACGCAGCATTCATGCAGCACGCTTCGACCAGCCCGTCGTATCCCTTGTTCATGTCGCTGGAAGTGAATGCAGCCATGCTCGCCGACGGTGAGGGCGAGCGCCACTGGCGGCAAGCGCTGGCCGCTGCGCAGGCATTGCGCGAACAGGTCGTACACCGTTGTCGGTTGATCCGGCCACTGATGCCGCCTGTATCGCAGACTTCGCTTGAATACCAGGCGCAGGGTGTGTTGGCCATAGAGCCTGGCTTGCACTATGTCGACCCATGCAAAGCCATCTTCACCACCCGAGGGCAGTCAGAGATTCCGGCATGCATTGTTGCCCAGTATCTGCGAGATTGCGGTTTTACTCCGGAGAAAACAGACTTCTTCACGTTTACCCTGCTGATGACACCGTCCAGCGACAGTGCCACCTTGAACAGGTTGGTGGGCGCTTTGGAGGATTTCGAAGCGCATTGGCTCAATGGCACTGCGGTGCTGCAACTGCTGCCTTCGCTACGTGCGGCTTCGGCACCCTATCAGGGCCTGTCCATCGCTGAGCTAGGGGAGCGCATCAGAGCGCTCTATCGCACACATCAGGTTGAGCTGCGGCAGAGTGAGATTTTCAGTGCCATGGGCGCTGCGCAGGGAAATTGCTCCCCTTACCAGGCCAACCAACGGTTCGTGCGTGGAGAGGCCAGCTTGCAGAGGATCTCGGAGGTTGCAGGCAGGGTTGCGGCCGAAGGCGTTATTCCCTACCCACCCGGGATCATGTGCATCGCTCCCGGTGAGTGCTGGACAGCTACGTTGGTTGGCTATCTGCAAGCAGTGGAGGATTTGTCTACGCAGTACCCCGAATTCGCGCCGCACATTCAGGGTGTGCACAGGATTGGCGATGCCGATGGATCGGTCTTGTTCGGAGTGTTCGTGCTTGACTGAACGCTCTCAACCGCTGGGTGGCGCACTCACGCAACCGCAAGGTCAAGGACGTAAGTTCATTCACGTCGACATGGACTCCTACTTCGTCGCCGTCGAACTGCTGGATGCCCCATGGCTGCGTGAGCGGCCGGTCGCTGTCGGTGGCAAGGCGATAGACAGGGGAGTGATCAGTACATCCAACTATGTTGCCAGGCGGTTTGGTGTCAGAAGTGGAATGGCAACAGCCACTGCGCAACGTCTATGTCCGGATTTGGTGCTATTGCCTGTGCGCTTCGAGCGGTATGAGGCAGTGACTCGCAGGCTGGAGGACATTTTTCGGCGCTATACCCCAGGCGTCGAGTTTTTCTCGCTGGATGAGGCCACGCTGGATGTGACAGGGCAGATGCACTGCAACGGTTCGGCAACGCATATGGCAAGCCGCATCCGGGCTACGATCGAGCAGGAACTGCAGTTGACAGCCTCCGCGGGTGTCGCGCCTTTGAAGTATCTGGCGAAAATGGCTTCGGAAGTGAACAAACCCAATGGCCAGTTTGTCATTGCACCCGATCAGGTGCAGGCTTTTCTCGCCAATGTGGATATTCGCAAGATCCCTGGCGTGGGGCCCAGGACATGGGGCGTGTTGCAGGCTTTAGGATGTCTGAAATGTACTGATGTTACTGACGACATGATACCGGCTCTGTTGCGGCACCTTGGTGCGCACGGTTTCTATGTGTGGGAGCGTTGCCGAGGCCTGGAGGGCTATGAAGGGAAGCCCGGAGGTGTCCAGTCCTTGGGAGTCGAACATACGTTGCCCAGCGACTGTGATGACTTTGCCAGTTGTGCCAGAGAGCTGGATGGATTGCTGGCGGCCTTAAGCATCCGCCTGGAAGCGCTTGGCCATATGCCGCCCATTGTCAGGAATCTGGTCAAACTCAAGTTCTCCGATTTCTCCATTGCCAGCGCCGAGGCGCCCGCCCTGACTTTACAGTCGCAGGTCATGCAGGGGCTATGTCGCATGCTTTGGGATACCAAACGGCAAGGGCGAGCGGTGCGTCTGGTAGGTGTTGCCGTCAGGATTCGAAGGAGTCTGCCGGACCCCTTGCAGCTCGAGCTGGCGTTTTGAGTCGCTTGGTTGGCACGATCGAATGAACACATGCTTGCCGATAGGCCCCCGGCGACACACCGTAAGCCTGCTTGAACTGCCTGCTCAAATGGCTCTGGTCGGCAAAGCCCAGGTCGAACGCTACCTCCGACGCCACCAGGCCGCTCTTCAGCATTTCCCGCGCACGGGCCAGGCGCCGCTGCTTCAACCAGGCATGCGGCGGCAGGCCCGTGGCCTGGCGGAATACTCGGGCGAAGTGGAACGGCGACAGGTTGACCGCCGCCGCCAGGGCCTCGAGCGAGGGCGGGGCGGCCAGTTGGCTTTCCAGCAGCTCACGGGCGCGGGCCACCGCCAGCGGTTCGTGGCCGGGGGCCGCAGGTTCGGTGCATTGCCCGTGCCGTTGCACCAGGGCCAGCACCGCCTGGCGCCAGGCGGTCTGTTGCTGCAGGGCACTGGCACCGGCTTCGGACAGCTGGTGCAACTGGCTGAAGGCAATCGCCAGGGCCGGGTCGTGGATCACGCTGTCCTTGAAGCTGGGCATGCCTTGGCGGCCCAGTTCCAGCTCGTCGAGCACCCCGGTTACCCGTTCATGTTCCGGGTAGAAGCCACGGTAGCGCCAGCCCGCTTCGTGGGCGGTGGCGCCGGTGTGCAGCTCGTCGGGGTTGATCAGCACCATGCTGCCGACCGGCGCCAGGTGCTCGCTACCGCGATGCCAGAAGCGCTGGGCGCCCGACTCGATCACGGTGAACACATAGCCTTCATGCACATGCGGGGCGAAGCGCTGCTGGAAATAGCGTGCATGCAGCATCTCGACATCGCCCAGTGCCGGCGCCTGCCAGAGGTGCGTCTGCTCGCGCAGGGGCGTGCTCATGCCAGCCAGCTGCGCAGGAAGAAGAACATCAACATGCTCACCAGCATGCTCAGCAACACGCTGCGGGTCAACAGCACCAGGGCGATGGCCACCAGCGAACCCAGCAGGTAGGGGTTGAGCAGGCTCAGGTCCAGCTGGTGGTCGGGCATGAAGATGATCGGGCCGCATATCGCGGTGAGCATGCCTGGCACGGCAAAGCCGAGGAACTGCCTGGCGTTGGAGCTCAGGCGCAAGGGCAGGCGCGGCTCCAGGAACGCATAGCGGTTGAGGAACACGATGGCGCCCATGGCAAAAATCAGGATCCAGGTCATGCACGGGCTCCGGCGAATTTCTGGCAGACGAAACCGGCGCTCATGCCCAGCAGGCCTGCGGCCACCAGGGCGGTTTCCCAGTGCCAGTAGCTGAACAGCACCGAACAGAACAGCGACACTGCCACGCACACCAGTGTGGCCAGGTTGCGCACCAGCGGTGCGATCAGGGCGACGAAGGTGGCGACGATGGAAAAGTCCAGGCCGAACTGGTCCAGGTGCGGAATGTTCTGCCCCAGCAGGATGCCGGCCAGGGTGAACAGGTTCCAGGCGACGTAGAAGGTCAGGCCCACGCCCAGGGCGTACCAGCGGTTGAACTGCTGCTGGTCGTACTGGCTGGTCAGGGCAAAGAACTCGTCGGTCAGCAGGAAGCCCAGGCCCAACCGCCAGCGCAGTGGCTGGCTGGACAGCACCGGTCGCATCGACAGGCCATACAGCAGGTGCTGTGAGGTCAGCAGCAGGGTGGTCAGCAGGATCGATGCCAGGTTGGCGCCGCCCTTGAGCATGCCGATGGCCACCAGTTGCGCGGCACCGGCGAAGACGATAGCCGACAGACCTTGCCCCTCCCAGGCGCTGAGGTTGGCCTCGATGGCCATGGAGCCGGCCAGCAGGCCCCAGGGGGCAACGGCCAGGGACAACGGGAGAATGGCGATGGCGCCGTGGAGAAAGGCTTGGCGGGCGATGTGGGGCATGGTGGCTGCAGTGCTTTTATCTGGTAGGCCAGCATGCCAGAAGGAGCGGGGGAATGGCTTGAACTATCTTGCTGGTCTCGATCTTGTGGGAGCGGCCTAGTGTCGCTCCCACGGAGGTTCGCGACTGGTGATGGTCAGGGATGGCTGGTCAGGTGCTGCTGCGCTGTCACGCAGCCGTTGGTTTCCACGGCTTTCTGCAGCAGGCTCTGGCGGTGCTCAGGGTCGAGGTCGCCGAGCAGGCGGTATACCTCGGCCTGGTAGTCACGCTGACGCCCCCACTGCATTTCCAGGCCTTGTGGCCGGTTGCGGTTGCAGGCCAGGCGCGCGGCTGGTTGCGGGTAATAGGGGGCATACACAGTGGCCATGTTGGGGATGGCCTCCAGCGCAGTACGGTACTCGCTGCTGACATTGTAGGGCGGGCACCAGGTGGCGATGGCCGGTGCTGGTGCGGCAAAGCCCTGTTTGAGGCTGGCTTCGAGCAGAGGGCAGGCGGCATCCGGGATTTGCGCAGCGGGCAGATAGGTCATGTAGTACAGCGCCAGGCGGTACTGGGCGACCGGGTGGCCCAGCGCTACGGATTTTTTCAGCAAGGCGACCGCTGTCGGCAGGGTATGGGCCATGGCCTGGCCCTGGCGGCTGAGCTCCGGGTCGCCACCCAAGGCCGTGCGCAGCGTGCTGGCGCCGTCGTCCTGGGTGTCTGCCTGCTCCAGCAGGGGCAAGGCCTGGCGGTAAAGCAGGTCGGCATGAGGGTCGATGCGCACTTCCAGCGCGTGCGCGGCCAGCGGCATCAGGGCGATCAACAGTGGTGGCAAGCGAAGTATGTGGCTCACAGGCAAGCCCCATGGAGTGCTAGGTACTGATGGACGGCTTCGATGTTCATGGCGGTCAAGCGTGCGCCTCGGCAGATCGGAACGACGGCATATTCTAGCCACCCAACGGGCTTGGCCGGAAGACCACCCGGCAACTGTCAGACGAGCTTGATCGGCGTGACCTTGCGCTGGGAGTGTTTTTCCTGAGCCAGGCCAAGCTTGGCGGTAATGACTTTGGCCAGGGCATTGTTGCCCAGGTCGTTCAGGTGCAGGCGGTCAATGAACAGGTCGGCCCCGAACACCGGCGAGCTGCTGAGCATGCAGTTCATGTCGTAGCAGGGAACCGGGTCGGCCTGGCTCTTGATACGGCGGAAGAATGCCGAGTGCAACTGGCTGTCGAATGCGCCGTCCAGCAGCCGGTCGAAATTCGCCGGTTGCCGCTGCAGCGCGTCCAGCATGGCTTGCTCGCCAGCGGGCAGGCTATCCCGGCACCAGTGCAGCAATGGCTGCAGGATGAAGGTGAGGGTGGAGTGGCTGTCTGCCAGCAGTCGGTCCCATTGGCGCAAGGTACGACCAATGTTGTCGGCGGCTCGGGCCAGGCGCTTTTCCGGGGGCGACAGCGGCCAGGTGGCTGGCGTTGCGACCGGGGGCGCGCCCAAGGCCTGGCCGATACGCTGCCACAGCGATTGCCGACGGGGCGCCGCCGTGGGCTGCATGCCTTCGCTGAAACTGTTGAGAAAGTCCTGGTAGGCCTTGGCGTGCTGCGGACCGTTCAGGCTGGCGAGGACTTCGTAGAGGGCTTCGTGGGCCAGGCTGTTCAGGCCGCTGAGTACCACCACATGGCCGAGCTGGCCAAGGCGGTGCTGATGGGTCAGGAACAGCAGCAGTTCCTGGCTGGCATTGAGCCCGCAGCCGGCCAGGTTCAGCCAGACTTCGCCGGTGAGCATCGACAGGTGCGAGGCTACTGTGTGTTCGTCGGAGCTGGCACCGATGCCCAGGGCGGTGGAGCCGCCGACCAGCAGGTTGATGCGCGATGCACCACCGCGCTCGGCCGCCGAAAAGCGCTTACCGGCGCAGTGGCTGTAGCGCAGGCCCAGGGCATCGGTGTTTATAGTGCCGGAGCGGTAGCCGGTTTCATGCACATGCACGGTGTGCGGGGCACGCCGGCTGCCCAGCAGCAGAAAGCGCTGGTAGTCCTGTTGCAACGGTGAAGGCGACGTGCTCGTGTCAGTCGCGGTCATGGGTTCTCCTTCTGGTGCAGCGGGCACTTTGCATCACATTCAGGCTGCCAGTTCCTTGAGGTTGTACAGCAGGCCGCCGCCGGCGATCAGCAGCAGTGCGACCCCCGAGGCCAGGCTGATCATGCGGTTGCTGCGCTGCGAGGCGATCTTGCCGATGGCGAAGATGTACAGGCTGAGCACGGCAAAATCGATGGCCACCCACAGCAGCGACAGCACCACCATGCTCTTGCCGAATGACTCGGTGATCTGGATGAATTGCGGGAAGAAGGCGATGAAGAAGATGATGTCCTTCGGGTTGGAAATGCCCACCATGAAACCTTGCAGCAGCCCGCCGCGGCCAGGCTTGGCGAGCTCGCCCGGCGCCTCGGCTGCCGGCGCCTGCAGGGCGTCGCGCAGCGTACCCACGGCGATGTAGCCGATGAACAGGCAACCCAGCAGGCTCATGGTGCTGAGCCAGGCCTTGTCGATGGCAGCACTGGTGAGGATGATCCAGGCCGCCGCGCCGATCAGCACCAGTGATGCCCAGTTGGTGCCAACGGCGGTGAATATGGCCTTGCGCGAGCCAGAGGCGGCCGCGGTGTTGACGATAAGTGCCACCACCGGGCCGGGGGTGGCGATCAGCAGCAGGACGGTAAGGGCATAGGTGGCGGTGAGTGCGGTGTTCACGGTCAGGTCTCGATTAGTATGTCAGGTGTTGCCGGTTGTGCGGCATGGGCATGGAACGGGCAGCGGGACGGGTTGAGCGACCCTGCCTCCTGCAGTTGGTATTGCTTCCACTCGTAGTTGTTGGCGTCGCCGAAGAAGCCAAGGGTGTCGGGCATGACGCCGTCGTTGTAGTGGCGCACACGCTCGCGGATGCGTTCACGGATACGTTTGCCACTTTCGGTGTTGGCGTTGGCCACTTCGTCGAAGTTCGCCCGCGGGTTGATGACGAAGGTGATGTGTGGCCCAAGGTAGCGGCTTTTCATCTGCTGGTGGCCGGGGAAATTCATGTTGATGAACAGCGGCATACCGGCAAAGCAGAACGACCAGGCGCTATCGTCCGGGTCGGTCGGAATGCCCTGTGGCCAGGGCTGCGGGTCGCGCGCATGCACGCCACGCAACACCTTCCAGGCCAGCGCCTGTTGCTCGGCCAGGCTGTTGTAGTCGGCGGCGGTTTCGAGAAACACTACCAGCGGGCTGCCGATTCGCTGCTTGGGTTGGATGGGGGCGACGGTGTGCACGTAGTCGGCCAGGCCCTGGGCGATGTCATCGGCCAACTGCCCGGCGCGGGCGAAGAGGATGTGGCAGGTCTCGCCGTTTACCGCCTTGCGGCCGAACAGGCAGGGAAACTCGGGGTTGGCGAGGATACTGCGGAAATGTTCTACGGCTTTATAAGTCCAATGTCGCGTGTTCCGGACATGTTCATTGGCCAGCTCTAGCGCATCCAGGCGATAGCAAGTTCCATAACCCGTAAACATGATTTCCCCAAGCGTAAATTTAGTGAACGTTCCAGTCACATGCAGGCAGGATCTTGGTTATCTTTATTATTTACCTGCATTTTCCGAGACGCCCTTGACGTTGTAAAACGCGTGGATCTGTGACCTACTATTAGTCTCACTCATGCTCGGGGCGTCGCCATGTCGGAACGGATTCAGGCCTTGCACGCGTTGCGTGCCTTCGAGGTGGCCTCTCGCTATGGTTCATTTACCCGTGCCGCAGAAGAACTGGCCCTGACCCAGGGGGCCGTCAGCCACCACATCAAGACCCTCGAAGCCATGTTCGGTTGCGACCTGTTCGAACGTCGCGGGCCGAAACTGGCCCTGACCGAGCACGGCAGATTGTTGGCGCAGGAGCTCAAGGTTGGCTTCAAGATCATCGAAAATGCCTGCGCCCTGCTGCGCCAGGACCGCTACGGCCTGCGTCTGAAGGCGCCGTCCACGCTCACCATGCGCTGGCTGCTGCGGGCGCTGGATGGGTTCAAGAAGATCGAGGACAATTGCGGCGTGCAGCTGTCCAGCGTGTGGATGGACATCGATAGCGTGGACTTCTATTCCGAGCCCTACGACTGCGCAATCCTCCTGGCCAACGGGCGTTTTCCCGCCGATATCGAGAGTTTCAAGCTGTTCGATGAATGGCTGATCCCGGTATGCCACCCGGACTACATGACCCAGGCTCAACCGGACCTGGCCGATCTGGCCCAGTGCGAGTTCCTGCACCCGTCCCCCGACCGGCGTGACTGGCGGCGCTGGCTGGCTCGCATGGACGCGCTGGACATCAGCATTGACCACGGGCAAGTGTTCGATACGCTCGACCAGGGCATCTCGGCCGCCCAGCAAGGCCTTGGTATTTCGGTGGTTGACCTGGTGCTGGCCAGTGCCGACCTGTTGGCCGGGCGCCTGGTCACGCCTTTCAAGCACGCAGTGGCCACCGGCGACGGCTATTACATGACCTGGCTCAAGGCCAGCCCCAAGGCGCGGCAGATGCACAAGCTGCGCGAGTTCCTGCTTGGTCAGGTGCCGCCGCTGGCCTACAAGGACATCAACTACCTGTACGGTTGAACACGCGTTCGAGCATGAGGCCGGCCGCCGGCAAGCGCCCGGCGGTGGAGCGGTTTGGGGCGGGGGCGTTTGTCTTGAGGTATTCAGCGCCTGAGAGATCGAGCGCCGCCCGCGCGGCGCTCGATCCCCCAGGCGCTGAAAATACTGCGGCAAACACCTGCGGGCCTCAACAAAACGCGCTGCGACGTTGCGTCAGCGGTAGAATCGCCGCAATCAGCACAACAAACGATTCAGAGGTCGACGCGGTGGAGTTGCAGCAGGGCTTTGTCCTGACCCGGCATTGGCATGACACGCCCGAAGGCACCTGCGTGGAATTCTGGCTGGCCACCGACCAGGGGCCACGGCAGTTGCGCCTGGCGCCCCAGGTATCGGTGGCATTCATCCCCCTGGCGCAGGAAGCGCACGCACGTGTGCTGTTGGCCAACGAACCTGGTGCCGAGCTGCGGCCGTTGCAGCTGAAGGATTTCGACCAACGCCCGGTGCTGGGCCTTTACTGCCGCCAGCACCGGCAATTGATGCAGCTGGAGCAACGCCTGCGCACAGCCGGTATCGATGTGTACGAAGCCGACATCCGCCCGCCCGAGCGCTACCTGATGGAGCGCTTCATCACCGCCCCGGTGCAGTTCACCGGCCAACCGGATGCCCAAGGCGTACTCTGCGATGCCCAGCTCAAACCCCTGCCGGGTTATCGCCCGCCGCTGCGCCTGGTGTCGCTGGACATCGAGACCAGCGAGCGGGGCGAGCTTTACAGCATTGCCCTGGAAGGATGTGGCCAGCGCCAGGTGTACATGCTCGGTCCGGCCAACGGTACGGCTGATGGCCTCGCCTTCGACTTGCACTACTGCACCGACCGCGCCGACATGCTGGCCTGCCTCAACCAGTGGATGGCCGAGCACGACCCGGATGCAATCATCGGCTGGAACCTGATCCAGTTCGACCTGCGCCTGCTGCATGAGCACGCCAAGTTGCTGCAGGTACCGCTGGCACTGGGGCGCAAAGGCGCGCCGATGACCTTGCGCAGCCATGCTGGTGGTGGCCACGTGTTCGCCGATGCCCCGGGGCGGCTGCTGATCGACGGCATCGAGGCGCTGCGCTCGGCGACCTGGAGTTTCCCGTCGTTCAGCCTCGAAAGTGTCGCCCAGACCTTGCTTGGTGAGGGCAAGGCCATCGACACGCCGTACCAGCGCATGGATGAGATCAACCGCCGCTTCGCCGAGGACAAGCCGGCGTTGGCGCGCTACAACCTCAAGGATTGCGAGTTGGTGACGCGCATCTTCGCCCACACCCGGCTGCTCGAATTCCTTCTGGAGCGGTCTTCGGTCACCGGCCTTGCGGTGGACCGCAGCGGTGGTTCGGTGGCCGCGTTCTGCCATTTGTACATCCCGCAGATGCACCGCCTGGGCTTTGTCGCCCCCAACCTCGGCAGCCGCCCCGACGAAGCCAGCCCCGGTGGCTTCGTCATGGATTCGCGCCCGGGCCTGTACGACTCGGTGTTGGTGCTGGACTACAAGAGCCTGTACCCGTCGATCATTCGTACTTTCTTGATCGACCCGGTGGGGCTGGTCGAAGGCTTGCGCCTGCCCGACGATGAACACTCGGTGGAAGGCTTTCGGGGTGGGCGTTTTTCCCGTAGCGAGCATTGCCTGCCGGCCATCGTCGAGCGGGTATGGCAGGGGCGGGAAGCGGCCAAGCGTGAGGGCAACGCGCCGCTGTCGCAGGCGCTGAAGATCATCATGAATGCCTTCTACGGCGTGTTGGGTTCGAGCGGCTGCCGCTTCTTCGACCCGCGCCTGGCTTCGTCGATCACCATGCGCGGCCACCAGATCATGCGCCAGACCCGCGCACTGATCGAAGCCAGGGGCTACGAGGTGATCTATGGCGATACCGATTCCACTTTCGTCTGGCTCAAGGGCGCCCACGGCGAGGAGGCTGCAGCACGCATAGGCCGCGAGCTGGTGGCGCACGTCAACCAGTGGTGGCGCGAACACCTGCGCGAGCGGATGAACCTGGAAAGCGCGCTGGAGCTGCAGTTCGAGGTGCATTACCGGCGCTTCCTGATGCCCACCATCCGCGGCACGGACGAAGGCAGCAAGAAGCGCTACGCCGGGCTGGTGCAGCGGGCCGATGGCAGCGAGCAGATGGTCTACAAGGGCCTGGAGTCGGTGCGTACCGACTGGTCGCCGCTGGCCCGGGAGTTCCAGCAGGAGCTGTACGGGCGGATCTTCCGTGGCCAGCCATACCGTGACTACGTGCGTGACTATGTGCGGCAGACGTTGACCGGTGGCCTGGACGAACTGCTGGTGTATCGCAAGCGCCTGCGCCGGCCGCTGGCCGACTATCAACGCAATGTGCCGCCGCACGTGCGCGCGGCTCGGCTGGCCGATGACTACAACCGCCGCCTTGGCCGCCCGTTGCAATACCAGCGGGGCGGCTGGATCAGCTATCTGATCACCCTGGCGGGCCCGGAACCTCTGGAAAACCTGCAAGCGCCGGTGGACTACGAGCATTACCTGAGGCGGCAGCTGCAGCCGGTGGCCGATGCCATCCTGCCTTTCGTTGGCGACAGTTTCGAAGGGTTGACCGGGCAGCAGCTGGCGCTGTTCTGAAGGGGGTGGTACCTATCTAGCCTACCTTGTGGCATGCCTGTGCCTATTGTCGCGCCTCTGGATCAGACAGAGGCCAACAACGTGACTACACCCACCAAGGAGCAACCGCCACCCGTCGATAGGCTGGCCATGGAGCAGGCCTATCAGGACAGCCTCATCGTCAAGCGGCTACCCAGATGGATTCGCCGGCTGCGTATCGTATCGCCTACCGAACAGAACATCCCGGCCAACGGCTTGTATGAATCGCAGCATGCTGCATTACGCGACGCGTTGAAGGACAGCCTGGCCTGTCGACAGTGGCTGGAAAGGGAGCTTGCGCGCATCGAGGGCATCGACCATTTCGTCAAGTCGCTGCTTCAAAGCGCCATGCATGAGAAATTCGGCATTGAGCAAGATGTCAAAGGCCTGTATTTCAGACGCTGGTACACCTCCCCTGCGGGCACCGTGTGGAGCCGTTATCCGGTCGTGGAAAAGGACTACTTCGACGTACCGCTGATCGAGGCGGCACTGGACAATTTCACACCGGGCGAGGGGCGGGACGAACAGCACAAGGACAATTGCATCGTCGACAGCCTGTCGCAACGGCTTGCTTCACCGACCGCGCCTGCCTTCGCACGCCTGTGCCGCCAGCTGGATCTGGGCAGGCGCTATCAGCAGCATCTGGACAGCGTGCTGAAAGCGTCGAGCACTCAGGCCAGCGGCTGGCGCAACATGGGTGCGACGCTTGCGCAACTGTACAGCTCGGTCATGCTGATCGATGCCTGCAAGGCCAAAAGCGATGGAGTACTGAGTGCCGCCGAACTGGACCTGGTGCTAGAGCTATGCAAGCACGGAAGACCTGGCACGTTTTACGAGTCGAAGGTGGTGGCCCGGCAACTCAAGGCGTTCGGCTGCGATTTGCAGCAGATCGTGATACTCGATGTATTTCATGACAAAGTCAGCCGCAAGATCCTTGTCTATATACCCGATGACCCACACGGTCCCTGGACCGCAAGCCCCGACTTGGAAAGCTTCACCCGCAAGGTCTTGGGCAAGCGTCTGCGAGATAAGCCGTATCAGAAGTTTTTCAGTCGCTTCGTACGACGGCGTGACATGCAGCAGTTCTTTTCCAAGGTTGTCCAGGAATTGGTAGGTGTGGCCGATTGGGCAACCCGAGAAATGGGCCAGTACATGCGGGACTACCCGCTACCGTTGTTCGACCACCTTGCTGCCGCACGCCTTGCTCACATCAAGGACGATGCCGCATTGATTGCCACGCCGGTGTCAGACCTTGACCGCAAGGCCCAGGAGGCCCATAGGCAAAGGTTGGTTGCCGAAGGGTGGACACTGGCCGGCGTGGCGGGCGTGTTCATCCCTGAACTTAATGCGCTGCTGCTTGCTGTAATGGTGTGGGACCTGTTGAGCGAGTTGTTCCAGGCAGTGAAGGACTGGCGTGAGGGTGATACCAGCGCAGCTATCGAGCATGTGCTCAGCGTGAGCAAAGACCTGGCTGTGGTCGGTGTTACCGCTGTGGTATGGCGTGAAGCGAGCCGGGCTTGGGCCGCAGTGGACCAGTGGGTGCCAGCGCGGCTGGAGGATGGGACCGAAAAACTTTGGAATGGGGACTTGGTGCCATTTCGCAGCGAGGCCCCTGCTGCCAGGGAAGTGGCCGATGAAATGGGCATCTACCGCGCCCAGAACAGAAGCTGGATAGCCATGGACGGCCATTACTACGAGGTCGTCCAGCGTGCAGACGAAGAGTGGCAACTGGCGCCACGAGATGGCCATGGGCCTTTGTTGCGTCACAATGACGCCGGGGCTTGGCGGCTATGGGCCGAGCAACCTGCCAACTGGGCAGACACGCACAGGATGTTCCGCCGCCTTGGTGGGCGTTTCGCTCGCCTGGATGATGAGCAAATTGACCAGGCCATGGCTATCCATGCCCTGGATGCAGACCACCTTCGGGCGCTGCATGTATACGGTCGACCGCCGGAAGCTGAGCTGGTCGATACCGTCGAGCGCCTGCTGATCGACCGTCGGCTACAAGCCTTGTTGGACAGTTTGAAGCTTGGGCGGGTGCCGGAGGACGCGCCGTTGCTGTTGAAGGCTCGTGCATTGCCAGGCGTCACGGAACACGAAGGGCCCGCATTGGCGGCACAGGTTTCGGCGAGACGGCGCCAACTGTTTCAACAGGTTTATGACGGGCAACAGGAGCCAGATGATGCAGCGGTGGCAACGTTGCGCAGGGCATTCCCGAGCCTGCATGGCCGTGCTGCGCGCGAGCTTGTGGGTGGGTTATCGGCAGAAGGTGCGGAGTTTCAGGCCCTGGTCAGCGGTACGGTGCCGTTCCGGCTGGTCGACAAGGCCAGGCTGAGCGTACTACGCATTCGTATTGCGCGTGCCTGTGAGGCGCTGTTCATCGATACGCCTCAGACTCTGGACCAGGCCAAGGTCGCGCTGACTTTGCTTGACACTCTGGATACAAGCAGTGGTAGACCGCGTTGGCGGCTGTACGACGGCGACAGTCCACAGCCGGTAATGGCTACCACTGGCCGCGGGCAGAACTTCAGACTTGTATATGAAAACGGGCGGTTCTCACTTGAGGACGCGCTGGGCGTTGAAATGCGCGGCCCCGGTGAACTGTTCGAGACCCTGGTGGATGCGTTCTCCCCTGGCGACCATGAGGCAATCGGTATCAATGAACCCTACGCCCCAGGCCTGAGAGCAGTCCTGGCCAGGCAAGTGGCCGGTCACAGTAGGGAACTCGCCCAGGCATTGGGCAGAAACCCTGAATTGCCATGGATGTTGACGCCGCTGCGCTTGGAGGATGGCAGGGTCGGCTACCCGCTGGGTGGCGGCCTGGGACGCCTTGCTCGGCCTGCCCCACGACCCAGGGCATTCGAGGCGCGCCTGCGCGACCTTTACCCAGCATACAGCGATGGCGAGGTCGATGCTTGGTTAAGTGCGCTGCATGCTTCGGGGCGTGATACCGATACTACGCTTCGCGTGCTCGAAGAGCAGGCGCGCCGGTTGAGCGACAAACTGAAAAGCTGGGAACGGCAAGGATTGCTGGCCCGTGAGCGAACCGAGCGCAAGCGGTTTCGCAAAGCCGTCATGCAATGCTGGCGGGAACGGATACCTGATCAGGTTACCCCTGAGGGCCAACGCTTGTCCGTGACTTGGCAGTACAGCGGGCATGACCTGCGCTCGTTGCCGGAATTGGGACCACTGTTCACCTTCCCGCATGTTACCGAACTTTCCCTGCGCAGCCTACTGCTGGAGGAGGTGCCGGAGCGATTCCTGCTTTCATTCCCCAATCTGAGGTCTCTGGAACTGAGCTATAACCGGTTGGAACGTCTGCCAGGCAGCCTGCCGTTGCTCAATGAATTGAGCATTCTCGACTTGTCTGACAACCGCATCTCGCTGGAATTGCCACAAGCTCAAGTGCTGGAGCTGTGCAGAGGTTTACGTTACCTGAACCTTTCGGGCAACCCCTTGAGCACGGCCTTTTCGGTGGCCCAGATGGACCAGTTGGCCGAGCTGCGTTTGCGCAATACCGGGATGTTATCGCTGCCCGAGGGCATCATGGAGTGTGAGACGTTGTACATGCTAGACGCTTCCAACAACCTCATCGCTTCGTTGCCCCCTGACTTCACCGAGTCTCGGTTATGGCAGAACGGCTACGTGGCGCTGTCAGGCAACCCCGTGTTGGTGCATCAGGCTGAAGAGGTGCAGGAGGCCTGGAACATTCCGGAGACGAGTTCAATCCCTCATAAGCTGCGCTGGGCGGACCGCCTGGACGGTGAACAACGTGAGGACCTGAGTAGCCTGTGGGTTCATGTCGAGCAAATGGATGGGGTGGCAAACTTCATGCTTCTGCTGGCACAACTCACGCGCTCGAGAGACTTCACCCATCCTCTCAATGGGGAACTGCTGGCTTCACGCGTTCTGGCCATGATGGAAAAGGTCCAGAATTCGCCAGACCTGGCCGATGAGGTTTTCGCCAATGCATTGGTCGAAAACTGCGCCGACAACGCTACGGTGGTCTTCCAGCAGCTTGAAATCCGATGCCTTGTGTGGGAAGCAGAGCAGGCTGCCCCCTCTGGCAGCCAGGAGCGAGTTCTGGTGACACTGGCGCGGCGGCTGTGGAGGCAACGGGAGGTCGAATTCATCGCATTGCGCGAGGCTGAGGCTGCAGGTGCGGGCAACGAGTCGATCGAATGGGCGCTGGCCTACTCGATCCGCTTGCGCGAGGAGCTGGACCTGCCGGGCAATGCACGGAGCATGCTCCACGCCGGGATCCCGGACCTGGACGTCGCTTCGGTGGCACGTGCGGGTGATCAGGTAAGGCGTAATGAGACAGTCGAATCGATAGCAGCGTGGATGCTCCAGCAACCATTCTGGAGAAAGTATCTCGAGAAGCGTTACGTACGCGAGCTGGAAATACCGCAGCGTCTCCAGGACCAATTGGCGGAAGATGGTGCTGGGAACGCCGCCAGAGTGATGGCGGAAGCCAGGCAGTGGACCGAGCAGGCCGAGCTTCAACTGACCATCGAAGCTTTGCAACGATGGGCATGACGAGGGCGCATTGGACTATGCTCAAGTCACAAGCGACAGATGTTTTTTGGGGCTCGGGATGGGAGTGATCGCATTTGGTAACCGCCGGTTACTGTTCATTCAAACATGGAGGCCTTTTGCTGGTTTACGCTCGCTCGTCGGATCTTTCTCCCTGATCTGTAGTCTTTTGGTTTATCGAGAGAATAAGGAGATACGCATGCTCGTCCGGTCATTGACCCTCGCCACCTTGCTCGCGTTCGTCGGCCCCGTGTTCGCCGCCGACAGTGACGCGCCGCTGGCCAAGGAACTGGGCAAGGCCAGGCCCTTGGTCGTCATTGCACCCAGCAGCGCCGACCCGACGTTGCGTGGCTTGAACGAGGCCCTGAAGGACCCGGCCACCCAGGCCGCCTTCAAAGAGCGCAACCTGGTGCTGTACAGCGTTGCCAACATGATGGGCAAGCGTGAGGACAAGAACCTCGAGCAGCAAACCACCATGGCCTTGATCCGTGAGTTGAAGCTGGGTGCCAGCAAAGGCACCAAGGTGATCCTGGTGGGCAAGGACGGTGAGCGGCACATGCTCAAGGACGACGAGAAGGGCGAGGCCATCGACCCGCAGGTGATCCTCAAGGCGGTCGATGATCTGCCCGCCAGCGAAAAAGCCGTGACGGCGCCGGAGCCTGTGGCAGCGGCGGCACCGGAACCCAAGGCCAAGGACAGCAAGCCTGCCAAGCCGGCCAAGCCGGCCGCCCCCCCCAAGCCGCTGGAAGACTGACCCTGCACGACGGCCCCGAGGCACCTTGGGGCCCTTGTGTATCCCACTGTATCTGCCTACGCCGCTGACCCATTCCCATACAAAACCGCACCCCGCGCGATACATCCACGACATACCGCAACGGCCTAATGGCTCCACATTCCAACCACAGTGGAGCGACACCATGACTCAAGTACGAAACACCCTCGGCCTGCTCGGCGCTGCCCTGATCGGCAGCATGGCATTGAGCAGCAGCGCCTTTGCCGTCGAACCGTTGACTCAGGGTTACCAGCTGGCTTCGGCCAAGGTGGCCGGCGAGGGCAAATGTGGTGAAGGCAAATGTGGTGGCAGCGCCAAGGCCACCCAGGGCGAAGGCAAATGCGGTGAGGGCAAGTGCGGCGCCAGCGCCAAGGCCGGTACCGAAGGCAAGTGCGGCGAGGGCAAGTGTGGTGATGCCTCGTTCGCCAAGACCGACAGCAATCACGACGGCAAGGTCTCGCGCGACGAGTTCCTGGTGGTGGCCAAGGACCGTGCCGGCGACTTCGACAAGATCGACCGCAACCATGATGGCTTCATCTCTGAACAGGAGGCCGCAGATCACCTCAAGGCGATCTACCAGGCTAATGGCAAGACCATGCCCGAGGGCTTGTTCAGCCACCTGACCGGCAAGCCCTGATCTTCTACCCCATGAACCGCGCAACGCCCCTCCTGCTGGTCAGGCGGGGCGTTGTGCCTGTTGCGGAGACCTGTTCATGCACCCCACATCTTTGTCCCCTCAGCCTTTGCGGGCCGGGCTCGGCCTGCGCCGCGGGCTGTTGCCGGAACTGCTGGTCATGGAGGCTGGCGCGGTGGACTTTCTGGAATGCGCACCGGAAAACTGGATTGCAGTGGGCGGTGCCTACGGCAAGGGCCTGGCGCAGTTGGCCGAACGGTTTGCCATTACCTGTCACGGGCTGTCGTTGTCGCTGGGTGGCAGCGAGCCGCTGGATTGCCATTTCCTTGGCCAGACTCGTCAGTTCCTCGATCGCCACCAGGTGCGTCTGTACAGCGAGCACCTGAGCTACTGCAGCGATGACGGGCACCTGTACGACCTGATGCCCATTCCGTTCACCGACGAAGCTGTGCGCCATGTGGCCGCGCGGATTCGCCAGGCCCAGGAATACCTGGAACGGCGCATTGCCGTGGAAAACATAAGCTACTACGCCGCGCCGTACCAGGCGATGAGCGAACTCGATTTCATCCGTGCGGTACTTGATGAGGCCGACTGCGACTTGCTGCTGGACGTCAACAATGTGTTCGTCAATGCCTGCAACCACGGTTACGACGCCCGCGAATTCCTTGCGGGCTTGCCCCAGGCGCGAGTGACCGGCATGCACGTGGCTGGCCATTACGATGAAGCGCCGGACCTCAAGGTAGACACCCACGGGGCTGCGGTGAAGGAAGATGTGTGGGCGCTGTACGCGGTCGCCTGTGCGCGTTTCGGTGTGCAACCGACCGTACTCGAGCGTGATTTCAACTACCCGCCGCTGGCCGAACTGCTCGCCGAAGCGGCGCGCATCCGCACTGTGCAGCGTGCTGCGGGAGGGCTTGCAAATGAATGAGACCTTGCGTGAGCAGCAGTACACCTTGGCCCGGTACCTGCGTGACCCGCAGCGCCATGCGCCGCCGCCTGGCATAGAGGCCCGGCGGCTGAAGATTTACCGCGAGCTGTTCTATGGTGCTATCGAAGGTTTGCTGGCCGGCAGTTTTCCGGTGATGCGCCAGGCGTTGGGCGAACAGCGCTGGCATGCGCGAGTGCGAGATTTCTATGCCAACTATCGCAGCCAGACACCGTTGTTCACCGAGATTGCCGAAGCCTTCGTCGATTATCTGCAAGGCATCGAGCTGGATGCGCCCTGGCAGCTGGAGCTGGCGCACTATGAGTGGGTCGAGGCTCAGTTGTATCTGAGCGATGCCGAGGACCCGGCCCATGACCCGGCAGGCGACCTGCTGGAAGGGGAGCCGCTGTTGTCGTGTGTGGCGCGGGTGTTGGCCTATCGCTGGCCGGTGGAACGGATTGGGGCGGATTACCAGCCAGCGGTCGCGCCAGAGGCGCCGACCTTGTTGCTTGTTTATCGCGATGCGGAGTTGAAGGTGCGCTTCGCGCGCCTGGCGCCGCTGGCGTACCGGTTGCTGGCACTGGAACAGGGCAGTGGGCGGGCGCGGTTGGAAGCGCTGGGCGGTGGTGTGGAGGAGGGGTCGGCGTTGCTGGAGGGGCTGCGCGGGCAGGGGGTTATCATCGGTACATGTTGAGTGCGGGTACGGGGGGCGCCTTGCGCCCCTATCGCGACACAAGGCCGCTCCTACAGAGGTACGCGATCTCCTGTAGGAGCGGCCTTGTGTCGCGATGGGCTACAACGCAGCCCCGGCGAAATCACCTGCAGAACCGCCCTCTGAGCCAATGATCCAGGCTCAACCGCCCAGCCCCTTTCAGCAGCAGTGGCAGCAACGCCACCAGGTAGATCAGCGGCAACTTGAAGTTCCCAAAGCCCTGGTCGGTAATCGCATACCCTTGGGCCAGCTCGGCCAGGCTCGACCAGTGCGCCGGCCAGTGCACTGCGGCAATCGCCACCACGGTCAGCACCATCAGCCCCAACGAGGCCAGCCGGGTACCGAGCCCCAGTAACAGCAGTAACGGCAGGATCAGCTCTGCCCACATCGACAGCTGCCAGTTCAGCTCTACAGGCAGCAGGTTGAAGGGGAACGGAAAGTTCGCTTGCAGGTCGGCGAACCAGTTGCTGCCATTGAATTTCTCCCAGCCGGATTCGAAAAATTCCCAGGCCAGGAACAGCCGCAGCGGCAGGTCTGCACTCCAGGTACCGAAACGGTCGAAGGTAGTCAGTGTGCGGGTCAAGGTGGTCATGCTGGTTTTCTCTCTTCAGGAAAGGGCGCGGGCGGTACGGCGTTGCTGGCGGGCCAGCTTGGCGGTGAGCTTGACGGCGATGGCGCTGAACATCAGGGCGAACGCCAGCGGGTACCAGCCACCCATGGGGATGCGCTTGTAGAACGACAGGCAGAACACCGCGGCCAGTACCCACATGCCTGTACTGTGCAGGGCCTGCCAGGCACGGCCACCCAGCAGGCGCATCGGGGCCTTGAACGAGGTGATGGTGAGCAGCAGCAGGAACAGGTAACCGAGGGTACCGGGCAGGCTAGAGGTGAGCGTGCGGCCGGCCCAGAACAACTCGGGGAATTGCTGGGCGTAGCGGTAGATCAGTACGCCATGCACGGTGTGGGAAAAGGCGAATGCCAGCCCCAGGTAGCGCCGTTCCTGGAGGAGGCGGCGGCTGTTTGTGCCAGGCAGCAAGGTCACCAGCGACGAGGCCAGGAAGGCCAGCAGGAATAGCGCGAAGGAACTGCGCGCAGTGGCACGGATCGCGCTGCGCAGGCCGTCCGGATCAGGTTGGCTGGCCAGGACCACGGCGGTCATCGCCAGGGTCAGGCCGGCGAGCGTGGCGAACAGCTTCCAGCCGGAGGGAAGGGTGAGCGGTTTCATCAGGGAGGCTCCCGGTTGTGGTTGTGTGACCGGGAGTGTGTCGGGGTGGGGTATCTGCAGTGTGTCGGCGGTGGTGGGGTTGTGTATCGGATTGTAGAACTCGCTCAAGCCTCGCATTCCCTGAGAATCTTGTGCCCATCACTTCAGTTCGATCTGCGCGCACAGCCCGCCGCTTGCTCGGTTGCTCAGGGTCAGTCGGCCACCCATCGCCTGGATCAGCTGGTGGGCAATCGCCAACCCCAGCCCGGTGCCGCCGGTGCTGCGGTTGCGTGAGCCTTCCACGCGATAGAACGGCTTGAGCACTTCATCCAGTTCGTCACCGGGTATGCCTGGCCCGTTGTCGAGCACGCGGATCACGGTTGTGCCACCTTCGCGGCTCACCTCCAGTTCGGCAGCACCGGCAAACTTGAGGGCATTGTCCACCAGGTTCACCAGCACCCGGCGCAAGGCATGCGGGCGGGTTTCCAGAAGGCTGCCGCTGCTGCCATGGCGCTCGACTTGGGCGCCACTGTCCTGGTAGTCGAACACCAGGCTGTCGAGGAAGGCATCAAGGTTGACCCGGCACGGGGCCTCGGTGCTGGTGTCCATGCTGCGGGCATAGGCCACGCCTTCGCGCACCAAGTGTTCCATTTCACCCAGGTCGCTCCACAGTTTGTCCTTTTCCACCCCGTCGTCCATCACTTCGACACGCAGCTTCATGCGTGTGATCGGTGTTTGCAGGTCGTGGGAAATGGCTGCCAGCAACTGCATGCGTTCCTTTAGATAGGCAGCGATGCGTGCCTGCAGGGCGTTGAAGGCCGCGGCGGCGTAGCGCACCTCGCGCGGGCCGCTTTCATCCAGTTGCACGCCAGGCTTGTCCGGGTCCAGGTTGTCCACCGCGCGGGCCAGGCGGGTGAGCGGGCCGATCGCCAGGCGCACCGCCAGCCAGGTGCACAGCAGCAGCACGGCCAACTGGATCAGCAGCACCACGGGTAGCCAGCGGGCTACCGGGACCGGCGATGGGGTTACGTCGATGGTCAGCGGTGCGCCATCGGCCAGGCTCAGGTGTGCCTGGAAGTGCGCATTCGGGCCGGGGATTTCCTGGAAGGTCAGGCGATAGTCGGCGCCAATGGCCTTGACGATCGAGTCGGCGGCCATGGGAGGGTCGCTGCTGGGCATGGCTTCGCCCGCCAGGCCATGGTCCAGCCGGTAGCGGTAGGTACGCCGCTCCAGGCGCGGCAACCAGGCGGCGCGCTCGGCCGCGGGCAGGCGGTCGAGGATGGCCACTGAGGTGGCCACGTCCTGCTCCAGGGTGCTGAGCATCATCGAGCGGCTGCTGATGTAGCGCTCGTAGGCCTGCAGGCCGAACGACAGGCCGTAGGCCAGCACCAGGCCGGTGAAGAAGATCAGCGCCAGGCGCGAGGCCAGGGTACGTGGCCACTTCATGATGGCGACTCGAGCAGTTGCACCGGCAGTGAGAACACGTAGCCCTCGCTGCGCACGGTCTTGATGCAGCTGGGTTCGCGGGCGTCGTCACCCAGGCGCTGGCGCAGGCGGCTGACCAGCAGGTCGATGGAACGGTCGAAGATGTCGGCTTCGCGGCCCTGGGTCAGGTTGAGCAACTGTTCACGGCTGAGCACCCGCTGCGGGTGGTCGAGGAACACCCGCAGCAGGCGGTATTCGGCGCCGCTGAGGGCCACCAGGGTGCCTTCGTTGTCGAGCAGGTGGCGCGCGGTGGTGTCCAGCCGCCACTGGCCGAAGCCCAGCAGGCGGCTGCTTTCGCTGATGGTCAGGTTAGGCGGCAGCATGCGCGTGCGGCGCAGCACGGCGTTGATACGCGCCAGCAGTTCGCGGGCCGAGAACGGCTTGGTCAGGTAATCGTCGGCACCCATTTCCAGGCCGACGATGCGGTCGGTTTCGTCGTTGCGCGCGGTCAGCATCAACACTGGGGTGTTGCGGTGCTTGCCGGCGCGCAGCTCGCGGCACAGCAACAGGCCGTCGTCGCCGGGCATCATGATGTCGAGAACGATCAGGTCGACGCTGTTGGCTTCGAGAAAGGCGCGCATCTGCCGGCCGTCGGCGACGATGCTGGTGCGCAGGCCGTTCTTCTTCAGGTAGTTGCCGACCAGTTCGCGGATTTCGCGGTCGTCGTCGACGATCAGGATGTGATCGACGTGTTCCATGCGCTGCGTTCCTGTGCAAGAGGGGATGGGCCCAGTGTACCGAGCGCCTTCGCGTTTGCCTGCGGGGTTTTGTATTGCAGTGTATCTGGCATGTGTTCAGACACAGGAGGAAGCACATCACAGCTTCGGGCGACACATACGGGATACCTGGCCGGCGTGAAATGGCTCTCGACCGGGGAGCACAACTCCCCACCCTCAAGCGATACACAGGAGAGATGCCATGAACTTCAATATTTTCGCCCGTGCCACTTTGTTCGCCGTGCTCAGCTTCGGCGCCATTGCCGCCCAGGCCTCCACGATGCCGATGGACGATACCGGGGTCATGCAGTACCGCTACGGTGACCACCTTGATGTGAAGAAAGTGCTGTCGATACAGGATGACCAGAGCAACGCCTGCGGCCTGGTGAACACCCGCATGGATTACCTCGACTCCAAGGGCCAGCAACAGAGCGTGCAGTACCGCACCTACGCCACCGGCGGTTGCCATGAGAATTGATCGCCGTTTGTTGTTGAAGGTTGGCGGCATTGCCCTGGCGCTGGTCGGCCTGGGCCTGGCCGGGCACCTGATGGCCCGCGACAGCTACGGTGCCATGCCGTCGCTGTCCGGCGCCAGCCAGTGGCTGAACTCGGCGCCGCTGGATGGCCCTGGGCTCAAGGGCAAGGTGGTGCTGGTGGACTTCTGGACCTGGGACTGCATCAATTGCCGGCGCAGCCTGCCGCATGTGAACGAATGGGCGCGGCGCTATGCCGACCAGGGGCTGGTGGTGGTCGGCGTGCATACACCGGAGTACGACTACGAGCATGACGTTGGCACCTTGCGTGACAAGGTGGCCAGGCTGGGGATCGGTTACCCGGTAGCGGTGGATAACGACTACAAGGTGTGGAATGCCTGGGGCAACCAGTTCTGGCCGGCACACTACTTTGTCGACCGCCAGGGGCAGGTACGCCATGTGCACTTTGGCGAGGGGGATTATGGTGGGCAGGAGCAGGTGATACAGGCGTTGCTGGATGAGAAAAGGTAATTGGCCTGCGCCGGCCTCTTCGCGGTGGTTCGACGACTCGATGAACCCGCTCCCACAGATACTGCACCGCTTGCAGACTGTGCGATCCCTGTGGGAGCGGGTTCACCCGCGAAGAAGCCAACAACGATCTGTCAGGTGAAACTGGCAAAATGCGCCTGCATCCGCGCCGCATCCGCCTGGCGCCCGCTGAACAGCTCGAACGCCTTCACCGCCTGGAACACGGCCATGTTGCTGCCATCCAGGGTGCGGCAGCCCAGTGCCCGGGCGGCGCGCAGCAGTTCGGTCTCCAGTGGGAAGTAGATGATCTCCGCCACCCACAGCCGCGCATGCAGCAGCTCCACCGGCAGCGGCGTACCCGGCAGCTTGGCCATGCCCACCGGCGTGGTGTTGACCAGTCCGTCCGCCTCGGCCAGGGACGTGGCCAGGTCGGTGCCGACCACGGCGCGCCCGGCACCGAAGTGGGCATTCAGGTTGTCCACCAGGGCCTGTGCGCGGGCCGCATCCACTTCGAACAGCACCAGCCGCTCGACCCCCTCACCCAGCAGGGCATGGGCTACGGCTGAACCTGCACCACCGGCCCCCATCTGCACCACCTGGCGTCGTGCCACGTCGGGCAAGCCACGGCGCAAACCTTCGGCAAAGCCCAGGCAGTCGGTATTGTGGCCGACCCGCTTGCCGTCCTTGAGCACAACGGTATTCACCGCACCGATGCCGCGGGCTTCGTCCGACAGTTCGTCGAGCAACGGCAGGATCGCCTGCTTGAACGGGTAGGTGATGTTGAGCCCGGTAAAGCCGGTGTGTTGGGCGGCGTCGAGCAAGCCGGGCAGGGCGCTGTCGTCCAGTTGCAGCTGGTCGGCATCGATCAGCCGGTACAGGTAGCGCAGCGCCTGGGCGTCACCTTCGTGTTCGTGCAGGGCAGGGGTGCGCGACAGCTGGATGCCGCGGCCGATCAGGCCGGCGAGGATGGCTTGCTGGCTCATGCGCTATGCTCCTGAACCATTTCGGCGAAGTGGCTGATGGCCATGCGGTAGCCATGGCTGCCCAGGCCGCAGATGACCCCGACGGCGATGGACGATATGAACGACAGGTGACGGAACGGTTCGCGCTTGTGCACGTTGGACAGGTGCACTTCGATAACCGGCACTTCGCTGGCCACCAGGGCATCGCGGATGGCTACTGAGGTATGGGTCCAGGCACCGGGGTTGATCACGATGCCGGCGCAGCGACCACGGGCGGCATGGATCCAGTCGATCAGTTCGCCTTCGTGGTTGGTTTGGCGGAATTCAATTTCCAGGCCATGGGCATGGGCAGTATCGGCGCAACCCCGGGCCAGGTCGGCGAGGGTTTCGTAGCCGTACTGGGCAGGCTCGCGGGTGCCCAGCATGTTCAGGTTGGGGCCGTTGAGCACGAGAATAATGGGCTTCATTACGGGCATCGCTTTGTTGTTGTTGGATTCACCTAGTTTTGTACCGCCTGGTTAGTTTAGTCAATTGGACTAAACCGCTGTACCAGGAAAGTGGGCGATTATCGAACCCTGCATGTACACATCCCCTGTAGGAGAGAAACGCAGGCTGGATTACAAAATTGTAATTTTCCCGCCACCCCCCCGATAAGCACGGCTTTCTACAGTCCCTCGCCAAAGCTCGCCGACGAGGACCTGTTTCGTGCCTATCCCCCGCAAGACCGCCTTGCTCTGCCTGTTGCTGGCCGGCGCCGCCAGCGCCCAGGCCAGCCAGAGCCTGAGCCTGCCCCAGGCGCTTGATGCTGCTTTTGCCCGGAACCCGGAGTTGGCCGCGGCCGGCCGGGAAATCGGCATTGCCGACGGCGAGCGACGCCAGGCCGGGCTAATCCCCAACCCGGAGTTGTCCTGGGAGGTCGAGGACACCCGCCGCGACACCAGCACCACCACTGTCACCCTCAGCCAGCCGCTGGAGCTGGGCGGCAAACGCGGCGCACGCATCGCCGTGGCCGGTGCCGGCCAGGCCATCGCCCAGCTGGACCTGGAGCGCCAGCGCAACGGACTGCGCGCCGATGTGGTGCAGGCTTTCCATGCGGCCTTGCGCGCGCAGACCGCGCTGGAGCTGGCGCAGCAATCGCAGGCGTTGACCGAGCGTGGGCTGCGGGTGGTGCAGGGGCGGGTGACCGCCGGCCAGTCATCGCCCGTGGAGGCCACCCGGGCACAGGTGCAACTGGCCCAGGCCCAGGCCGAAGTGCGCCGCGCGCAAACCCAGCGCAGCGTGGCATACCAGGCCCTGGCACGGTTGACCGGCAGCCCGCTGGCAAGCTTCGACCAGTTGCAGGCAGCCAACCTGTCCCCTGGTGACGCGCCCAGCGCCGACGCCCTGCTCGACCAGGTCGAGCAGACGGCTGAATGGCGCCTGGCCGCCGCCCAGGTCGAGCGCGGCGAAGCGTCCCTCGGGTCGGAAAAAGCCCTGCGCATTCCCAACCTCACCGTCAGCCTTGGCAGCCAGTACAGCCGCGAAGACCGCGAGCGGGTCAATGTGGTGGGCCTGTCGATGCCCTTGCCGCTGTTCGACCGCAACCAGGGCAACGTGCTGGCCGCAGCCCGCCGGGCCGACCAGGCGCGTGACCTGCGCAACGCAGTAGAGCTGCGCTTGCGCAGTGAAACCCGGAGCGCTGTCAGCCAGTGGGCCACGGCCATGCAGGAGGTACAGGCCTATGACCGCACCATCCTGCCCTTTGCACAGCAGGCCGTGGACACCGCCACCCGCGGTTTCGAAATGGGCAAGTTCGCCTTCCTCGATGTACTTGATGCCCAGCGCACGCTGATCGAGGCACGCGGGCTGTACCTCGAGGCACTGGCCTCGGCGACCGACGCGCGGGCGCAGGTCGAACGGATCTATGGCGACCTCGATGGCCTGAGCAACAGATTGAACAGCAGGAGCAACGATGACTAATCCACGCAAGATAGCCCTTCTGGCTGCCGCTATTGCCGCGCTTGGCCTGGGTGGCCTGGCCTGGACCGACAACCTCGGCAAGGTGCCGGGCACTGAAGCCCGGCACGACGACCACGGTGAAGAGAGCCACGGCCATGGCGAGGAACAGGCCGGAGAAGGCCACGATGAAGAAGAGGGCAAGCTGCACTTGTCCACGGCCCAGATCGAGGCCGCCGGTGTGCAACTGGCCAACGCCGGCCCTCGTGAACTGGGCACTGCCATCAGTTTCCCGGGTGAAATCCGCTTCGACGAGGACCGCACCGCTCACGTTGTGCCACGCGTGCCTGGCGTGGTCGAGGCGGTACAAGCCGAGCTGGGCCAGACGGTCAGGCGTGGCCAGGTGCTGGCGGTGATCGCCAGTCAGCAGATTTCCGATTTGCGCAGCGAACAACAGGCTGCCCAGCGCCGCCTGGAACTGGCGCGCCTGACCTTCCGGCGCGAACAGCAGCTGTGGCAGGAGCGCATCAGCGCCGAGCAGGATTACCTGCAGGCCCGCCAGGCATTGCAGGAGGCCGAGATTGCCTTGGCCAACGCACGGCAGAAGGTCGCCGCCGTGGGCCCGGCCGGCACTGGCAACCGTTATGAACTGCGCGCGCCGTTCGATGCAGTGGTGGTGGAAAAGCACCTGACTGTGGGCGAGGTGGTCGATGAGACCAGCAACGCCTTCACCCTGTCTGACCTGAGCCGGGTCTGGGCCACCTTCGCCGTCGCCCCGCGCGACCTGGACAAGGTGGTCACCGGCCGCAATGTCACAGTCAGCGCGCCGGACCTGGGCGCCCAGGTCGAGGGCAAGGTCAACTACGTCGGCAGCCTGCTCGGCGAGCAGAACCGCGCCGCCACCGCTCGCGCCACGCTGGCCAACCCCAACGGCGCCTGGCGCCCCGGGCTGTTCGTCAATGTCGCGGTCAGTGTCGAGCGCTTCAATGCCGCCGTGGTGGTGCCGGAAAGCGCCCTGCAAACCTGGGAGGAGCAGATCGTGGTGTTTGCCCGCACCGAGGAAGGCTTCGAGGCCCGCCCGGTGAAAACCGGTCGCCGCGACGCCGGCCAGGTGGAAATCACCACCGGCCTTGACGCCGGAACCCAGGTGGCCGCTGCCGGCAGCTTTGTCCTCAAGTCCGAGCTGGGCAAGGGCTCGGCCGAGCACAGCCATTGATCACGGGGACGCCTGCATGTTCGAACGCCTGATCCAATTCGCCATCGAGCAGCGCCTGGTGGTGATGCTGGCCGTGGTCCTGATGGCCGCGGTGGGTATCCACAGCTACCAGAAACTGCCGATCGACGCTGTACCGGACATCACCAACGTCCAGGTGCAGATCAATACCGCCGCGCCTGGCTATTCACCGCTGGAGACCGAACAGCGCATCACCTTCGCCATCGAGACTGCCATGGCCGGCCTGCCCGGGCTCAAGCAGACCCGCTCGCTGTCGCGCTCGGGCCTGTCGCAGGTCACGGTCATTTTCGACGATGGCACCGATCTGTTCTTCGCCCGTCAGTTGGTCAACGAGCGCCTGCAAGTGGCGCGTGAGCAGTTGCCCGACGGCATCGAAGCGGGCATGGGGCCGATTTCCACCGGGTTGGGTGAAATCTTCCTGTGGACGGTGGAAGCCGAGCAGGGCGCGCTGAAGGAGGACGGCACGCCCTACACCCCGACCGACTTGCGGGTGATTCAGGACTGGATCATCAAGCCGCAGCTGCGCAATGTGCCCGGGGTGGCCGAGGTCAACAGCATCGGCGGCCATGCCAAGCAGTACCTGATAGCGCCGGAGCCCAAGCGACTGGCGGCCTACAAGCTCACCCTCAACGACCTGATCGCGGCGTTGGAACGCAACAACGCCAACGTTGGCGCCGGCTACATAGAGCGCAATGGCGAGCAGTTGCTGATCCGCGCGCCAGGCCAGGTGGCATCGGCCGAGGACATTGCCAATATCGTCATTTCCAGCGCCGATGGCACGCCGATTCGCGTCAGCCATGTTGCCCAGGTCGGCCTGGGCGAAGAGCTGCGCTCGGGCGCGGCCACCGAAAACGGCCGGGAGGTGGTGTTGGGCACGGTGTTCATGCTGATTGGCGAGAACAGCCGCACGGTCTCCCAGGCGGTCGCCGCCAAGCTGGTCGAAATCAACCGCAACTTGCCCAAGGGCGTGGTCGCGGTGACGGTGTACGACCGCACCAACCTGGTGGAAAAGGCCATTGCCACGGTGAAGAAGAACCTGGTCGAAGGCGCTATCCTGGTCATTGCCGTGTTGTTCCTGTTCCTGGGCAACATCCGCGCTGCGCTGATCACCGCCATGGTCATTCCGTTGTCGATGCTGTTCACCTTCACCGGCATGTTCAGCAACAAGGTCAGCGCCAACCTGATGAGCCTGGGGGCATTGGACTTCGGCATCATCGTCGACGGTGCGGTGGTGATCGTGGAGAACGCCATCCGCCGCCTGGCCCACGCCCAGCAACGCCATGGCCGCATGCTGACCCGCGTCGAGCGCTTCCATGAAGTGTTCGCTGCCGCCCGTGAGGCGCGTCGGCCGCTGATCTATGGCCAACTGATCATCATGGTGGTGTACCTGCCGATCTTTGCCCTGACTGGGGTGGAGGGCAAGATGTTCCATCCTATGGCCTTTACCGTGGTCATCGCACTGCTCGGTGCCATGATGCTCTCGGTTACCTTCGTGCCGGCGGCCATTGCCCTGTTCGTCACCGGCAAGGTCAAGGAAGAGGAAGGCCTGGTAATGCGTACGGCGCGTCAGCGCTATGCCCCGGTGCTGGCCTGGGTGCTGGGCCGGCGCAAGCTGGCGTTCACCGCCGCCGCCAGCCTGGTGTTGTTGTCCGGGGTAATGGCCAGCCGCATGGGCAGCGAGTTCATCCCCAGCCTCAGCGAAGGCGACTTCGCCCTGCAGGCCCTGCGCGTGCCAGGTACCAGCCTGTCGCAGTCGGTCGACATGCAGCAGCGCCTGGAACAGGCGATCATCGCCCAGGTGCCGGAAGTGGAGCGGGTGTTCGCCCGTACCGGCACCGCCGAAATCGCCTCCGACCCGATGCCGCCGAACATTTCCGACGCCTATGTGATGCTGCGCCCGCGTGAGCAATGGGACGACCCGGGCAAGCCGCGTGATGAGCTGATCGCCGAGGTACAACGTGCCGCCGCCAGCGTGCCAGGCAGCAACTACGAACTGTCGCAGCCGATCCAGCTGCGCTTCAACGAGCTGATATCCGGGGTGCGCAGCGATGTGGCGGTGAAGCTGTTCGGTGATGACATGGACGTGCTCAACCGCACTGCCGCGCAAATCGCCAGCAGCCTGCAAAGCGTGCCGGGCGCGTCCGAGGTAAAGGTCGAGCAGACCACTGGCCTGCCGGTGCTGACCATTGATATCGACCGCGACAAGGCGGCCCGACATGGCCTGAACGTGGGCGATGTGCAGGACGCCATTGCCATTGCTGTGGGTGGCCGCACGGCCGGCACGCTGTACGAAGGCGACCGCCGTTTCGACATGGTGGTGCGCCTGTCGGAAACCCTGCGCACCGATGTCGACGGGCTGGCCAGCCTGCTGATTCCGGTGCCGGCAAGCGCTGCTGCGGGTGCCGGGCAAATCGGCTTCATCCCGCTGTCGCAGGTAGCCACGCTGAACCTGCAGCTGGGGCCGAACCAGGTCAGCCGCGAAGATGGCAAGCGGGTGGTGGTGGTCAGTGCCAACGTGCGTGGGCGCGACCTGGGCTCGTTCGTCGAGGAGGCCGAGCAGACGCTGATCGAGCAGGTGCAGATACCGCCGGGTTACTGGACCCGCTGGGGTGGCCAGTTCGAGCAGCTGCAGTCGGCGGCCGAGCGCCTGCAGGTGGTGGTGCCGGTGGCCTTGCTTCTCGTCATGGCGCTGTTGCTGATGATGTTCAACAACCTCAGGGATGGCCTGCTGGTATTCACAGGCATACCGTTCGCCCTCACTGGCGGGGTGCTGGCGCTGTGGTTGCGGGATATTCCGTTGTCCATTTCCGCTGGGGTGGGTTTCATTGCCTTGTCGGGGGTGGCGGTGCTCAACGGGTTAGTGATGATTGCCTTCATCCGTAGCCTGCGGGAAGAGGGGCGCACGTTGCGGGCGGCGGTCGAGGAGGGTGCACTGACGCGCTTGCGACCGGTGCTGATGACGGCACTGGTGGCATCGCTGGGGTTCATCCCCATGGCTTTGGCTACCGGGACCGGGGCCGAGGTGCAGAGACCGCTGGCGACGGTGGTGATTGGCGGAATTCTGTCGTCTACCGCGCTGACCTTGCTGGTGTTGCCAGCGTTGTATCAATGGGCATATCGGCGCGAAGAGGTGCAGGAGGGTTGAGACCCCGGGGCCGCTTTGCGGCCCATCGCGACACAAGGCCGCTCCTACAGGTTTACGCGTTCCTCTGTAGGAGCGGCCTTGTGTCGCGATGGGCTGCAAAGCAGCCCCAAAATATCAAACAGTACGACGAGCCCCAGCCCTCGCATCGTTGCCCCCAGCCTCATCATGCAACGAAATCCGCGAAGTCTCCGGCAACGCCAACCCACCCACCAAGGCCACCAGTGCAATCACCACCAGGTAGAACGCCGGTGCCAGGCTGCTGCCGGTCTGCCCGATCAGCCAGGTCGCCACCAACGGCGCGGTGCCGCCAAACAGGGTATAGGCCACGTTGTAGGTAATCGCCGAAGCGGTATAGCGGGTGCGGGTAGGGAAGCTTTCCGACAGCAATGCTGCCGTGACCACACCACTACACAACGCCCCCACTGCCAGCAGGATCACCCCCAGCAACGCGCCGGACATCGAGCCGGAGCTGGCCAGCCAGTACGCCGGGAACACGCACAGCATCACCCACAGGCAGGTAAAGCCGATGGTCTTGCGCCGCCCTACGCGGTCCGAGAACGCCCCGGCCAGCGGGCAGCCGACCGCAGCGAACAACAGGGCCACAGTGGTCACCAGCAGCGCTTGCGCGCGGGTCAGGTGGCCAACCAGTTGCAGGTAGGTGGCGAAGTAGGTGGTGAACATATAGAACGACAGTGCGGTCAGCGAGATGAAGGCCCCCAGGTTGCGGATCGCCCGGCCATGGTTGCGCAGGGTTTCCTTGAGCGGCGAATGTTCATGCTCCTTGCCCTGGGCGATGGCTTCACGGAACGCCGGGGTTTCTTCCATGCGCCAGCGCAGGTACAGGCCCACCAGCCCCAGCGGTGCGGCAATCAGGAACGGGATGCGCCAGCCCCAGGCATTCATTGCTTCGGCCGACAGGCTGGCTTCCAGGCCATAGGCGATCACTGCCGCGCAGGCAAAGGCGGAAAAGGTCGACACCGGCACGAAGCTGCCATAGAAGGCGCGCTTGTCGTTGGGGGCGTGCTCCATCAGGTAGGCGCAGGCCCCGGCATACTCGCCACCGGCGGAAAAGCCCTGCAGGCAGCGCGCCAGGGTCAGCAGCGCGGGGGCTGCCAGGCCGATGCTGGCGTAGGTTGGCAGCAGGCCGATGAGGGTCGTGGAGCCGGCCATCAGCAGGATGGTCAGCGACAGGATACGCTTGCGCCCCAGGCGGTCACCCAGCGCGCCGAACACGATGCCGCCCAGGGGGCGCAGGGCGAAGGCCACGGCGAAAACCGCAAAGGTCTTGAGCAAGGCCACGCTGGCATTTTCGCTGGCGAAGAACTGGCTGGCGATCAGGGTAGCGAGAAAGCCGTAGACGGCGAAGTCGAACCATTCGACGAAATTGCCGATGGCCGAGGCGGCTATCACCCGGCGCAGGGTGGCGGGGGATACCTCGTGAGGTGCGGGCATGCGAGTGCTCTCCGGTTCCATTGGCAGGCATGATGAAAGTGGCGCGGTCGGGCCGCGCCATCATTGTTGTGCTTGCCAGTAGATCGCCGGGTGCTGCAGGGCGCTTTGTCGAGGGCGACCTCGGGATATCTGATTCAACCGTTGCCGCGATCTCCTGCAGGAGATCGCGGCAACGGTTGCAGTCGAACGGTATCAACAGCTGCTCGGCCATCACCAGCGCGCTGAAGGTATGGCAGTTGAATGCCGGCGGGGTGTCGAGGTAGATCCGCTCGTAGTCCTCGCCCAGTTCCACCAACAGCTTGGGGGTACCTGTAGGAGCAGGCGTGCCCGCGAAAGGGCCAGCACAGGCGAAACAAGGCGCTCAGGCAACAACTACCCGATTACGCCCCTCCTGCTTGGCCCGGTAAAGCGCCCGGTCAGCCTCGCTCAACGCGTCCCCCGGTTCGCTATCGGCCTCGCCATCCCAACGCGCCACCCCCAGCGATACCGTCACCGCTCCCACCGGCTCCACCGGCGTATCCTGCACCGTCACCCTCAGCCGCTCGGCTATCACCGCCGCAACCTCCAGGCTGGCTTCCGGCAGCAGCATCAGGAACTCCTCGCCGCCGGTGCGGCACAGCAGGTCACCCTCGCGACAGCAACGGCTCATCAGCTCCGCCAGCCGGCGCAGCACCTGGTCACCCATTTCATGCCCGTGGCTGTCATTTATCCGCTTGAAATGGTCGATATCCAGCACGATGACCGCAAATGCCCGGCCCTCGGCTTCCAGCAACGACAGGCTGAACTCCAGATTGCGGCGGTTGCCCAGGCCGGTCAGCGGGTCGGTCTGGGCGTCGCGGTTGAGCCGGCCGATGCGTTCATGCAGCAGGTTGAGCCCGAACAACAGCGCGCGCTTGAGCTCGGCCGCCTCGAAATACCAGGCCGGGACCCGACGCAGGCGTTCGGCGGTGCCGGCACGGTCCATCGAGCGGGCGCCGGCGGCCAGCTGCCACAAGGGCCGGGCGATGGTCATGGCCAGCCACCACAGCAGCAAGCTGCCCACCAGCGCCAACGGCGCGGAGGTGCCAACCACGTTGAGGATCAGGTGGCTCAGTGGCGCCACCGTCTGAGTCAGCGGCTGCTGTGCCACCACGCCCCAACCGGCGCTGGGTACGGTGGCGAACCCGGCGAGCATTTCCACGCCAAGGCTGTTGGTAACTTGCCGGGTACCACTGCCCAGGGTCGCCAGCTGGTCGATCAATGCGTTGCCTTCAACCACCGTGCCCACGCGCTGTCTGTCGGGGTGGTACAGCAGACGACGGTTGCGGTCGACCACGTACAGGTAAGAACCGTCCTTGTAGAAATGCTCGCCCAGCAGGCTGTTGAGGATATTGCGTTCACGCAAGTACAGGCTGCCGCTGACATATCCCAGGTAGCGGCCATTGCTGTCGAAAATGGGTTGCGACAGCGCCACCACCAGGTTGTTGGCCGCCGTCACGTAAGGCGTCGACACCAGTGGGTGGCGCGCGCGCAGTGCCTCTTGAACACCGGGCGACTGCATGTGTCTGCCGACCAGGTGCCGCAGCGGAGCGGGGGAAACCGCCAGCAGTACCCCGTTGGCATCGATCACGAACGTGGAGTTGAAGGCCATGCTCTGGTTCAGGACACGGTCGCTCTCCGCCTGCAGGGCGACGGCGTCACCCAGCTGTCGGCCTTGCACGTCAGCGCTGAACGACAGCTGCTGCAAAGCGTTGTCGATAAAGGTCTCGGTGATGGTAGCCAGCTTCATCGCATACACCCGGTTGGCTTCCAGGGCGTGGTCGATCAGCAGTTGGCGCTGCACCCGGTAGCTGGCGAAATAGCTGGCGCACAGCATGACCACGGCGGTAAGGGCGCACAGCACAAGAATGAGTGTGCGTAGATCCAGGCGCAATCCGTGCTTGGCGTGTGTCAATCCTGACCTCGGGTGATCGAAAAACAGCTACGAAATGGGAGCAACCTTACGCGTCATGGCTGCAGTGAGGAAACGTGTTCAGGAGCCTGCCTTTTCCAGTGCGTCCAGTTCGTCTTCCACCTGTTGCATGCGCTGTTCGACCAGGGCCTGCACCTTCACATCGCGGGCAGTTTCGCGCATCAGGTGGGTGACCTTTTCGCTCAGGCGCTTGCCGGCATCGGTATCTTCCAGGGCGCGAGCCTTGGCCGGGTCCTGGGTGGCCTCGACGATTGTGGCGAACTCGGCATCGCTGAAGTTCTTTTCGCTGTACAGCCGGAACAGGTCCTGGCGTTGGTCCTCGACGGTCAGGTGCTTGCGCAGCACGCCCTGGATGGTCGCCTGCGACAGCTGCGGGTGTGTGCGGCCGAGCAGCGCAGCCATGCGCTCGATGTTGTGCGTATAGGCATCCTGCAGCGGCAGCTGGGCCAGGATCTGTTCTTCACGGGAGGGCTTCTGGTCGCAGGCGGTGAGGGCGGCAGTCAGCAGCAGGGGCAACAGCAACTTCTGGAAGCAAGGCATGGTGTGGCCTGGTCGGGCATTGAGTGCTGCCGATTATACCGATGTCAGCCTGGCCACGACGACCCCTGTGATTTGCCCGGTCGGGCAGACCACGCACATGCAGCTGTTGCTGCGCTGACAGATCAGAAAGTGCCTACAAGGTGCTGTGCACGTAATCGACGCGTTCATTTCAAAACCTGCCCGGCTTACTTACCTTTCCGGTTGCACGGGTTTTTCAATGTACCCAAGGGAGATTCACGATGGCGCACATAGCCCAGTACAAACTCAAACTGCTGGACGAGTTCGAAGACCGCAGAGACGTGTGGACCTTCGGTGATTTCGAGAACAGGTTGATGGACTTGTGGCGCGGGGCGACGCGGCACGACGCCAAAGGCATCATCAATGCGGCGCACAAGGAAAGGCGCTGGCCCAGGACCGTGAAACGTTACCTGCTGACCAATTACAAGGTGTTTGGCAATGTCAGCTCGGAACTGGAGCAGACCTTTGCCGAGGTAGTGGTGGCGCTGAGTGCGCAGGAGCGGGCAGAGTGGGGATTGCAGCCTGTTGGCAGTACGGTTGCCTGATGGGTTTTCGGGGCCGCTGTGCGGCCCCGGGATCTATCAGTCCATGCGATACATCAGAGCCCACCCGACAATGGCCATTCCACCGCCAACCGTATCTGGTCCCCGTCCAGTTCTGCCTGCGCCTTGTTACCCCGATGCACGTTATGCCGCAGCGAAAAGGCGGTGCCCTTGGCTTTGCCACTCTGCACCACGTACCGTGCCTCGAGGTCGCGCTCCCAATGCTTGCCCCCCTTGCCATACCCCAGGTACGCATAGCCGCCCGCAGGGTCGACATGGGTGCCGTCGATACCGAACCCGCGCACGTATAATGCTGTCAGGTTCAACCCCGGCACACCGTAGGCGCCCATGTTCAGGTCATAGCGCGCCTGTCATGACTGCTCGTTCGGCGCGTTGAAATCCGACATCTGCACCGCGTTGGCAATGAAGATCGCCCCGCGTGTCACGTAGTCGAATGGCGTGTTGCCGTCCACCTGCTGCCAGCCCAGGCTGAAACCGTGCGGCCCGTGGTTGTAACGCGAGACCAGGCTCCAGGTAGTGTTGTCGATGCGCCCGGATAGCCCCTTGCCGGTGTCTGTGGTGCGGTACAGGTTGAGGTCGAGGCTGAGGTTGCGGCGCTCGTCCAGGGCGTGGCTGAGGGTACTGCCCAGGTAATGCTGGCTCCAGCTGTCCTGGTAGCGAGAGGTGTACAGGCTGCCGCTGAAGGCGGCGCCGGGGTTCCACACCAAGCCGGCCAGGTCGAAGCTGTTGCCCTGGCGTCCGTTGGAATAGTTCACCACGAAGCCTTGGTCGTGGCTGGATGCATTGCGGTCGGCGCTCTCGTTGAAGTGTCCGGCCACCAGCTTGAGATTCTCGAATTCGTTGCTGGCAAGGAAGAAACCGGTAGCGGTCTCGGGTAGCAGGCGGCTGTCGGAGGAGCTGAACACTGGTGTTTTGATCCGCTGCTCACCGTAGGACAGTACGGTATTGGACATGCGCAGTTTCAGTGCCGCGCCGGCACGGCTGTATTCGTTTTTCGGGTGCCCCTCGTTATCCACCGCGAGCAGGCGTGCCTTGCCCACGCGCCCGCCGCCGCTGTCGAGTTGCACGCCCAGGTAGGCGTGGGCATCGACCCCGACACCGATCAGCCCTTGGGTAAAGCCGGACTGGAAGGTGCCCATCAGGCCGTAGGCCCATTCCTCGGCCTTGCCGCTACGTTCATTGCGCGGCTTGTAGGCGTTGCGCGCTGCACTGTTGCGCCCACCATGCTGGTAGTCGCGCTGGTCGAATACGCTGCGGTTGAGCACGCTCCAGCGGCCATCTTCGACCAGGCCGTTGCTTTGCGACTGGGTGGAGTCGGCCAGCGCAGAGGGCGCGAGCAGGGCACTGGCGAGCAGCAGGACGACAGGGCGCGACATGGGCAGAACTTCCTGTTCAAGGGGCGCGAAAACGCAGGATGCGCGCGCCGTCGAAAGGGTCGATGAGGTAATGGGCGTGCACGCCGAAGGTATTCAGCAGGCGCTCGGGGGTGAGCACCTCGAGCGGTTTGCCGAGGGCGACCATGCGGCCCTGGTCGAGCACCGCGACGCGATCGCAGGTGAGCGCCTGGTTGAGGTCGTGCAGGGCCACCAGGGTGGTTACCGGCAGGGCCTGCACCTGTTGCAACAGGCTCAGCTGGTGCTGGATATCCAGGTGGTTGGTCGGCTCGTCCAGCAGCAGTACCTGCGGCCGCTGTGCCAGGGCACGGGCGATATGCACGCGCTGGCGCTCGCCACCGGACAGCGACCCCCACAGGCGTGTGCGCAGGTGCAGGGCGTCGAGGTCGGCCAGGGCCTGCTCGACGATCGCGCGGTCTTCCCGGGAGAACGGCGCCAGCGCCGACAGCCAGGGGGTACGGCCCAGGGCAACGGCATCGAACACGCTGATCGCATCGAGGGTTTCGGCCTGCTGTTCGACCAGCGCCAAGGTTTGGGCGACACGGCGGCGGGGCAACTGTGCCAGCGGCTCGCCCAGCAGTTGCACGCTACCGTTGCCTGGCTTGCGCAGCCCGGCAAGCACCTTCAGCAGCGAGGATTTGCCGGAGCCGTTGGGGCCGACGATGCCCAAGGTTTCCCCGGCGACAACGCTTAGTTCGATATCGCTGAGCACGGTATTGCCGGCCAGTTGCAGCCCGAGGCTCTGGCAACTCAAGGGGGCCATCTGTACAGCCGTCATGACCGTCATGGGCGCCCCCGGCGGCTGACCAGAATCAGCGCGAAGACCGGTGCTCCGAGCAGCGCGGTGACCACGCCAACGGGGATCACCTGGCCAGGGATCAAGGTGCGCGACAGAATGTCGGCGGCAATCAGGAACAGCGCCCCGCCCAGCGCACTGGCGGGCAGCAGGCGGCTGTGCCCGGGGCCGAGCAGCAGTCGCAGGGCATGGGGGATCACCAGCCCGACAAAGCCGATGGCACCGACGATGGACACCATCACGGCGGTCACCAGTGCCGCACAGCTGATCAGCAGCAACTGGGTACGCCGCACCGGGATGCCCAGCGACGCCGCCGAGTCGGCACCGAAGGTGAAGGCATCCAGTGCACGGCGATGCCACAGGCACACGACCAGTCCGAACAGCGCCACTGGCACGGCCAGCCATACCGAAGGCCAACGCACGCCACTGAGGTTGCCCAGCAGCCAGAACAGGATGCCTCGCGCCTGCTCGGCGGTGGCCGACTTGGTGATGAGGAAGGCGGTGAGGGCGTTGAACAGTTGCGAGCCGGCGATCCCGGCGAGGATCACCTGGGCGTTGTTGCTGCCTGGGCCCGCTGCGCGGGCCAGCACCAGCACCAGGACGAATGCTGCCAGGGCGCCGATGAAGGCACCACCGGACATGCTCAGCGCCAGGTTGCCGAGGCCCAGCAAACCGACCAGCACCGCACCGGTCGAGGCACCGGCAGACAGCCCCAGCAGGTAAGGCTCGGCCAACGGGTTGCGCAACAGTGCCTGGAGGATCACGCCGCAGGTGGCCAGGCCAGCGCCGCAAGCCGCGGCGACCAGGGTGCGGGTCAGGCGGTAGTTCCAGATGATGCCGGCGTCGATCGGGTCGACCGGGTAGCCGGCCTGCCACAGGTGGTTGGCCAGTACCTGGCCGACCATGCCGGGCGACAGGTTGGCTTCACCGATGGCGGTGCCGGCCAGCAGGGCCGCCAGGGCAACAGCGATGTAGGGTAACAGGCGCATCATCACTGGGCTGCTTTGCCGCTGGCAAAGGCGGCGGACAGCGTCTGCAGGCCGCTGAACAAGCGAATGCCGGCTTGCATGGCGTCGGCGTCGAGGATGATGATGCGGTCGTGCTTCACCGCGTCCATGTTGCGCGTTACCGGGTCGCTGCGCAGGAATGCCAGCTTCTTCCGGTAGTCGTCGGCGGGGTAGCGGCGGCGGTCCATGCGGGCGATGATCAGCCAGGTGGGGTTGGCCTTGGCCAGGGTTTCCCAGCCTACGGTCGGCCACTCTTCGCTGGACTCGACCACGTTGCGCACGCCGAGGGTGCGCAGCATGAAATCGGCGACCCCCTGACGGCCTGCCACATAGGGGTCGATGTGCAGGTCGGCGCTGGAGAACCAGAACAGCGCCGAGGTGGCGGACAGATCCTTGCCGGCCAGTTGCGCCTTGGCACTGTCCAGGCGGCCTTTGAGTTCGGCATTCAGAGCCGTACCACGGTCCTGTACGTCGAAGATTTCCGCCAGCTGGCTGACGTTCTTGTAGATGCTCTCGACCTGGAACGCCTGCAGGCGAGTACCGTCGGCGCCCACCAGGTTGTCCTTGCCTTCGCAGTCCGACGGCAGCAGGTAGGTGGGAATGCTCAGTTCATCGAACTGCTCGCGGGTGCCGACCGCCCCCTGAGCGCCGACCATCCATTCGAACTGCACTGTAACCAGTTGCGGGCGCTTGCCCACTACCGCCTCGAAGCTGGGCTCGTTGTCGGCCAGGCGCGGCACCTTGGCGTTCTGCACCTGGTACTCGGGCAGCACGTTGTTGAACCACAGCGAGGTGGCCGCCAGTTTGTCGCCCAGCCCCAGCGCGTAGAGCAACTCGGTACCGGCCTGGCCAATGGTGACCGTGCGCTCCGGCGCCTGCGCGAAGGTTTGCGGCTTGCCGCAGTTGTCGATCATCAGCGGGTAGTGGGTGGCAGCAGCCTGGGCCAGGCTGCTGAGGCCGAGGCCGGCAAGGAGGATGGTAAAACGGGGCAGCATGCTGGACGATCTCCTATCGGACAGTTCGGGTGAGGAACGCACGGACAGGCATCGCCAAGCCCCGCTGGTGGCAGGGGCAACACTGATGGCCAATCCCGGACACCCCGCCGGTTGGTGAATGTAGGCCGGCAGGTCTCCTGACTGGTGCGTCATGGCCTGGCTCCGGCCTTCCCGGGTTCGTGGCCCAGTGGCATCGATGGAGCAGGCTCGGCACCTACAGTTGCGGGGGCAGTTCCGTTTGGCCCGAATGGGCGGGCCTGGGATTCCCTATTGATTCCGTGATGGAAACCGGCGGCCGGCATGGTAGACCATCGCGCCGCCGGGTGAAAACGCTTTTCAGAAGTACTTCAACCAGGTGATGTCGCGCCGCCGGGCCTTCAGGCGGGCGAACCAGCGTACCGGCAGGTACAGCGAAACCGCCAGCAGCACCGCCCCCAGCCACACCGCGGTGATGTCGTCGAAGCCGAAGTAGTCGCCATGGTTGCGGCCGAACAGCGCCACGCTGGCCAGGTACAGCAGCTTCAGCACATACAGGTGCAGCAGGTAGAAGAACATCGGTGCCGCGCCGAATACCGCCAGGGCACTGATCCAGCGGGCCTGGCCGGTGCGTTCGAAGGCGCGCAGCAACAACAGGCCACAGCCCAGGGTCAGTGCCAGGAACAGCAGCGATGGCGGGTACTTGGTGATGTTGAAGAAACTCATCAGGGTTTGTGTGAGGGTTGGGTAAGCGCTCCACGGCGCCTCGCCGTAACCGTTGAACAGGCGCAGCACGACAAAGACCGACAGCGCGATCAGTCCGGCCAGCAGCAAGCGATGCTGGCGCTGGCCGGCCTCGCTGCCACGGGCGAACCACGGGCCAAGGCCGTAGCCCAGGGCGATGACACCGATCCACGGCAGCACCGGGTAGGAGGTGCGCAGGCGCAGGCTTTCGGAGTACTCCAGCCAGCCCCGGTCATGCAGGATCGCCCATGGCACGTGCAGGGCGGATTCGGTGCCGAAGTGCAAGCCGTCGAGCAGGTTGTGGCCAGCGATGATGATTGCGCCCAAGGCGACCAGGGGTGCGCGTGGCAACCAGACCAGCAGCGACAGGGCGATCATGCTTACGCCGATGGCCCAGATTACCTGCAGGTAGATGACACTGGGCGGCAGCTGGAAGGTCCAGGCGAAGTTGACCAGGGTGAACTCCAGCATCACCAGGAACAGCCCGCGCTTGAACAGGAACGCCGAGACGTCGCCGCGGCCCTGGTGTTTCTCGCCGTACAGCCAGGCCGAAAGGCCGGTCAGCATGACGAACACCGGCGCGCACAGGTGGGCCAGGGTGCGGCTGAGAAACAGCGACGGCTCGGTGGCATCGATGGCCATCGGGTCGCTGACCTGGCGGTGCAGGAAGAAGGTTTCGCGGACGTGGTCCAGGAGCATGAACAGGATCACCAGACCGCGCAGGGCGTCGATGCTCTGCAGGCGCTGGGTGAGCAGGGTGGGGGTGGCACTGGCGCTTGTCATGGGAGGTCGCTGATAGGAATGGATGTCAACTGAAACGTTATCTTATAACTAAAATGTGACGGGGCGGTAGGTGTTTTTGTGCTACCTGTGCCGGCCTCTTCGCGGGTAAACCCGCTCCTACAGGTACCTCACCGTATTCGAATTCTGTGATATCCCTGTGGGAGCGGGTTTACCCGCGAAGAGGCCGGTGCAGGCAGTTCAGATCAGAAACTGTAATCCACCGTCGCAAAGTACGACCGTGGCATCCCCATCAACCACTGCTGGCCACTGAACGCCGACTGCACATACTCACGGTCGAACAGGTTGTTCAACTGCAACCCCAGCCGCACATCCGGCGATACCTGCCAGCTGATGTTGGCATCGACCACGGTGTAGCCGGGGGCGCTCTGGGTGTTGGCGGTGTTGGCGTAGCGCTCATCCACATAGCGTGCGCCAAGGCCGGCCTCCACCTGCTGGCCGAAGCCTTTGCTCAGCCACAGGTTGGCGGTTCGCCGCGGGACATTGGCCGGGCGATTGCCCGCGCGGTCCTGAGCCACGCCGCCGACCATTTCGTCGAAGTCGTCATACCTGGCACGCACCACCGACGCGTTGGCCGACACCTGCCACTGGTGTGCCAGCGCCAGTTCCAGGGTCGCCTCCAGGCCGTCGGATGTCTGCTGGCCAGCTTGCTGCTTCTCATGGGTGACCGGATCATCCACCAGCAGCTTCTTCTTGACGATGTGGTAGGCCGCCAATGTCCATTCGCCACGCCCCTCCCAGAAGCGCTGCTTGAGGCCCAGTTCGGTCTGCCTGGCTTCGGTCAGGTCGTAGTGCATCTGGTTGGCGCTGAGGCTGATGAGGTTGTTGACCCCGTCCTCGCTGGTGGAGTACTGGCCATACAGCGACAGGTCGTCGCTGACCGCAAACACCAGCCCGGCACGCCAGTTGCCACCTTGCAGGCTGCGGTCGCTGTGGCTGTCGGTGGTCAGTTTCTCCTGAGCGATGTGGTTCTGGTCGCGGCGCACGCCGGTGACCAGCGACAGGCGATCGCTCAGCTGCAGGTGGTTTTCGGCGAACAGGGCAAAGGTGTGGGTGCTGGACAAGGTTTGCGGGCGCAACGGCGAGGCGCTGTGGAACCAGCCTGGTAGTGGCTGCCACGGGTCGACGTAGTCCCCGCCCACATCGTTGTAGGGCGCGTTGCTGTCGACGTTGAAGCGGACCTTGTTGTACTCGGCACCTGCCACGGTCTTGCTGGCCAGGCCGAACAGCGTGTGGTCGAGGGTGAATGTCTGGCGGTCGCCGAACTGTTCCTGGTTGTGCTTGATCTCCAGGTAGCTGCCGCGCAGCAGCTGCTGGCGCTCGGCGTCCCAGCTGTAGTCCTCGGCGTTGCGCCAGTGACGGCGGCTTTTGATGTAGTACAGCTGGTTGCTGGCACTGAGGTGGTCGTTCAACGTCCAGTCAGTGTTCAGGCGGGTCCATTCATCGACGTAGTGCTGCACGTCGTTCTGCACGTTGTAGTTCTTGTTGCGCAGGCTGCTGCGGTAGTGGCCGCCGATCAGCGGGGTGCCGTAGTAGTTGGCAGGCTCCGCATCGCCGCGGTCGTGGGCGAGGGTGAAACTGAGGTCGTCGCTGGCATCGAAGCGCAGCGCGGCGCTCAGGGCCAGGCTGCGCGAAGTGGTGCGGTCGACCCAACCGTTACCGGCTTGCTGGTTCAGGGCCAGGCGGTAGCTCAGGCGCTCGCCGAGGCTGCCGCCGCTGTCCAGGCCGAGCTGCTGGCGGTCCCACGAACCGTACCCCAGGCGCAGGTGGTTGCGTACCTCGCCGGCAAACGGCTTTTTCGGGATCACGTTGACCACCGCACCGGTAGCACCCTCGCCGTACAGCACCGAGGCCGGGCCGCGAATCACATCGATGCGCTCGACCATCCATGGGTCCACCGGGAACGTCTGGGTGCCGGCACCGGTGTACAGACGTGCGCTGTCGAACAGGGTCATCACCGAGCTGTGCCCGGTAAAACCTCGGGCAGAAAGGCCTGTGCCGCCGTCGCCAGGGGAGCCGACGTAGCTGATGCCAGGTGAGCGGGTCACCGCGTCCTGCACGGTGAGGTTGTTGCGCTGCTGGATCTGCTCGGCGCTGATGCTGCTGGTGCTGGCCGGTGTTTCCAGGGCGCTGAGCCCCAGGCGTGAGCCCGCCTGGGTCGGGGTGGCCAGGTCTACGGCTTGGCTGTCGAGGGTGTCGGTGATGGCCGTGGTGGGCAGGGCCAGGGGCTGTCTGCCGAGGTCATCGGCCAGGGCCGGCAAGGAAACGGCCAGGCAGGCCGCCAGGGGGTGAAGCTTTAACATACGGGACATGTCGTTCCACTACTGCAGGAATGAATGGATCCCGGTGGAAAACACGCAAAGGCGCACCGTGCCCGCAAGCGTACGCACGGATACCGGCCTGCGCCCGCCCACCGCGGGTTGCCAAGTGAAGCTTCAGGCCGGTCTCCGGGCTTGCGAGGGGCGTGAAACCTTCACCTTCCCATGCACGTGCACAGTGGTATCTCGAAGGGTTCGCTCGCTTACCGTTGCGGGGGCAGCGCCGGACTTGTCGTGTTCAACACGACGCACCGGCTTCCCGTTTCACCCTGCGCGCGGCGGCGCAGGGCACCTGAAACTGGCGGGCATCTGACCATTGAAACGCGGGGGCGTCAAATATGTCGGGAAGGTTGGGTTGATCGCCAGACCTGCCTGTAGAAATCAGCGCCCGCGCCGACGCGACACCCGCGCCTCGATATTCTTGCGCCCGATCAGCAGCTGCGGCTTCTCCACCACCGGCTCATCCGCCAGCCACTTGTACATCACCAGGCAGTCCACCAGCCCCAGGCGGGCATGGCGATAGGCCTTGGGCAAGCGGCCAACGGTTTCGAAGCCCAGCTTGTGCCAGAGCGCCACCGCCACCTCGTTGGTGGCCACCACCGAGTTGAACTGCAGGGCCAGAAAGCCCTCCTGGCGCGCCAGTTTCTGCGAGTGCTCGCACATCAACCGCGCCACGCCCCGGCCGCGTGCAGCCTCACAGACCATGTAGCCACAATTGCCAACGTGCCCGCCCGGCCCGGCGGCATTGGCCTTGAGGTAGTACGAACCCAGCAGCTCGCCGTCTGCCTCGGCAACCATCGTGCGCATGGGCAGCTCCAGCCACAGTTGGCGGGCCTGATCGAAGCTCAGGGCCGGGTCGAATGCGTAGGTTTCACGGGCCTGGACAACGGCCTGGAAGGTGGGCCAGAAACGTTCGAAGTCTTCCGGCATCATGGGGCGGATGTGGATCATGCGGATTCCTGCAAGGGCTGGGCTGCCCAGTCTGGGTGGCGCGGCGCCGTCGCGCAAGGGCGACGACGCCAATTGCGCTCAGTCGTTGGCCTTGCCCACCGCATCCATGACCCGTGCCGAGTAGACCAGCGCGGCTCCGGCGTTCATTGCCACGGCCACGCCGAGAGCCTCGGCGATTTCCTCGCGGCTGGCACCGTGCTTGACGGCTTGCTGCGAGTGCACGGCGATACAGCCGTCGCAGCGGGTGGTCACGGCCACGGCGAGGGAGATCAGCTCGCGGGTCTTGGCATCGAGGTGGTTGGTCCTGGCCCCAGCGCCGCTGGCAGTCATGTAGCCGGCCACGGTATCAGGGGAAAGCTGCTTGAGATCGCCGATGCCGGCCATCAACTGCTTACGGTAGGCGTCCCAGTCCATCATGCTCATCGTCTTCACCTTGGGGAGGTTGCGAGTGGAGCTTTCAGGCTAGTCGAAGAGCGGGAAACGTGAGACTTGTACTTTGGTTGGTTGCGCGCAGGCCCTTTGGCTGCGCGCTCCCACACCGATCAGATGTAGATGAACACCAGCACCAACGCCGCGACGAATGCCCACTTCTCCAGGTAGTAGCGCGTGCGGTTGCGCTTCTTCAACGCCTTGCCACGTTCGCGGATCTTGTAGATGCGGGTGAACAGCCGGTTGATGCCACCGGTCTTGTCGCCGGCGTCGTTGGGGGCGGCGGCAGCGGCCATGACCTTGCGGCTGAACCAGCGGTTGAACGCGGTTGCCCAGCGGTACTTGAGCGGGCGTTCCACGTCGCAGAACAGGATGATGCGGTTGTGCTCGGTGGTGTTGGCCGCGTAGTGGATGTAGGTCTCGTCGAAGACCACGCCCTCGCCATCGCGCCATGAATACTTCTCACCGTCCACGTCGATGTAGCAACCGTCGTCGTTCGGCGTGTCCAGGCCCAGGTGGTAGCGGTACGAGCCGGCATACGGGTCACGGTGGCGCACCAGCTTGGCGCCCGGCGGCAGGGTGGCGAACATGGCGGCCTTGACCGTGCTGATGCCTTTGAGCAACTCGGTGGTGCGTGGGCACAGGGTCATTGCCGACGGGTGGCTTTCGCCGTACCACTTCAGGTAGAAGCGCTTCCAGCCGGTCTTGAAGAATGAGTTGAAACCGACATCATCGTAATTGTCGGATTTCTTGATTTCGCCCACATGCAGCAGCTGGCGGGCCTCCTCGCGGATCTCCTGCCAGTGGTCCTGCAGCGTCTGCAGCTCGGGGAAGGCCTCTACCGGCAGGTAAGGCTTGGCCGGATGCCTGGAAAACAGGTACAGGAAGCTGTTGACCGGTGCCAGGAAGCTGGAGTGGTCGCCCAGCTGACGGGTCAGCTTGTGGCGAACCCGACCGCGCAGGTGAACATAGGCGATCGAGAAGGCGAAGATGAGTACGAGTGCAATTTTCATGGACGTTTACTTGTCGAAAAATGGCCATGCGCCATGGCATAAGCCCGCCAGCATAAACAATCATGGGGGTAGTTTGTACTTATTGTTACGACGCGCAGGGGCGACTTAGGTTTAATGCCCTGCAGCCTTGCATAAACGTTTCATGGCTCAGGAGTTCGTATGATTCAGGACGTACGCCCCAGTGGTACCCCCTTCAAGCGGCTATTCTTCGCTTTGCCGGTCAGCGATGCCCAGCGCCGCACCCTGGCCCAGTGGCGACGCGGCTTGAACCTGCGCAGCGGCAAGCCGGTGCCGGCCGCCAACTTCCATGTAACACTGCTGTTCCTCGGTGATGTGGATACCGCCCATGTGCCTGCAATTTGCGCGGCGGTCGACCAGCTGGCGCTTCCGGCCGCGGCACCACGGCTGTTACTGGACCGCTTGCAGGTGTGGCAGCGGGCCAGCGCCCTGGTGCTGGAAGCGCAGCAGGCACCACCGGCCCTGTTGCAACTGGTTTACAGCTTGCAGCAGGCGCTGCTGCCGTTGGGGGTGGAAGCGGCCGACCGTGAGTATCGCCCGCACCTGACGCTGGCCAGGGAGTACCGCGGCCAGCCGCCAGAGGCCAGTAGCGCGCCGGATTTCTATCTCGCTGCCCGCCATTTCACACTGTACGAGTCGCGCAAGGGCGCTTACTGGCCATTGGCGCAGTGGCCGCTGTCGAGTTGATTCAGGCCGTGACCTCGCAGTCTGCGAACATCCGCTCACCCAGCCTGTGTGCCGTGTGCAGGTGCGGTGCCGGGTCTGCGCCTTCGCTATCGTCCAGCAGGGTGGAGCTGAGTACCTCGGCGCCGCAGTAATCGAAAATACCGTGCTCGATCTGCACGCGCATCGCCTCGCCATAGCCATGCCGTTCGAAGGTGCCGCGATCGGCACCGGCGACACCGACCAGGTGCACCTTCATGCCGCGCAGCTTCTTGACGGTGATGCCTCCTTCATAGTCGAACGCCCAGCCGTTGCTGAACACCCGCTCGACCCAGCCTTTGAGCAAGGCCGGCAGCGACCACCAATAGATGGGGTAGACCAGCACCAGTGCATCGGCGCGTTCGATGCGCGCCTGCTCCTTGAGTACATCCGCTGGCGGGGCCGCCAGCCGACGGTGCACTGCATGGTCGGCAAGGCCGAAGCGTGGGTCGAAACCTTCACTGGCCAGGTCGGCGATTTCGCTGCCGTGGCCGGCATTGGCCAGGCCGACGGCGATCTGGCGGGCCAGCGCATGGGTAAGGGATTGCGGGTCGTGATGACCGACGACGATCAGGGCGTGCATGGTTGTCTCTCCAGGACGGGATGCAGAGTTACCCAGAGCGTTATATACTCTAGGTAAGTTACGTTCGGTAAGTTACTTTTGGTAGGTAATAATGTCAAGCGATGATCAAACCCGCTCGCGCAAGCGCCTGAGCCGCGACGAGCGCCGTCGGCAGTTGCTCGATGTGGCCTGGCAGTTGGTGCGGGAGGAGGGCACCGATGCCCTGAGCCTCGGCCGTTTGGCCGAGCAGGCGGGGGTGACGAAGCCGGTGGTGTACGACCACTTCGAGACCCGCACCGGCCTGCTGGTGGTGCTGTATCAGCAATACGACGCACGCCAGACGCGAATGCTGGAGCAGGCGCTGGTGCGCTGTGATGCCAGCCTGGCCAGCCGCGCCGGGGTAATTTCCGAGGCCTACGTGGACTGTGTGATGAGTCAGGGGCGTGAGATACCGGGAGTGTCGGCGGCATTGGCCGGCTCGCCGGAAATGGAAGCGCTCAAGCGGGCGTATGAGCAGCCGTTTCTGGACAAGTGCCGCGAGGCGTTGGTCGGGTTTTCGCCCAGTGGCAACATTGGGCTGGCGGGCATGCGCCTGATGGTGGGGGCGGCGGATGCCTTGTCGCAGGCAGCTGCGGCGGGGGAGCTGGACGCCGGGCAGGCCAAGGCCGAATTGCAGGCAGCAATAGTGGCGATGGTCGAGCGGCAATGAAGCCTTGAGAGTACCCGGGCTGCTCTGCAGCCCATCGCCGGCAGGCGATCACACCGGCAGGCTCTGATGCGGCAACTCATCCCCCGGGCTGCGGGCGAACTGACGCTTGTACTCGCGGCTGAACTGCGAGGTGCTCTGGTACCCGACCCGGTGCGCGACCTGCGCCACCCCCAGGCCTTCGCCGATCAGCATTTGCTGGGCTTTCAGCAGCCGCAGGCGCTTGAGGTACTGCATCGGTGCCATGTCGGTGCAGCGCTTGAAGTGCTCGTGGAAGGTCGAAACGCTCATGTTGGCGCGCGCGGCCAGCGCTTCCACGCTCAGCGGCTCGGTGTAGTGCTCGCGCAGGTGGGCAAGGGCGGCGCCGATGCGGGCGAAGTGCCCCTGTTGCTCCACCAATGCCCGCAACACGCCGGCCTGTGGGCCGCGCAGGGCGGTGTACAGCACTTCGCGTACCCGCGCCGGGCCCAGCACCTTGGCGTCCATTGGGTCCTGCAGGCAGCGCAGCAGCCGTTCCACGCATTCGCGCATCGGAGCATCGAGTGCCGCCGAGGTCATCGACTGCGGAGTTTGCGCCTGCACCGCGGCATCCGGCGCCAAGGCCATGTTTTGCACCAGTTCACCCAGCACGCCGCGGTCGATGTCCACCGCCACGCCCAGCAGCGGCGCTTCGGGGGTGGCGAAGGTTTCGCACATGAACGGCACCGACAATGCCTGCACCAGGTAATGCCCGGCACCGTACTCCAGGGTACGCGGCCCCAGGCGCGCCAGCTTGCTGCCCTGGGCCAGGATCATCAGGCTGGGTTCGTAGATCTGCGGGCTGCTGGCCACATAGTGCTCCCAGCTCAGCACCTGCACCTGGGGCAGGTGCGTGGGCACGAAGCCCGGGCGCGTGGCGAGGCTGCGGATCAGTGCGCAAAGCGGCGCATTGGCGTCGACATGGCGGGTCAGTTGCATGATGGACCTGGGCAGAGAATCGGACAGTCTAATCATCGCAGAATGACGGCCCGGCGCCAGGCACTGCATGGCATCTTCGGAGAATCAGGCATGGATGCCGGAGAATCAGCTGTGGGCGAGGCGGCGCATGGCGCGCAGAATGCGCCGCCTGAATCGTTTCACTTCTTAGCGAGGCCCTGCATGTACACCGCCATCGGTTACGCCGCCCAGACCCCTACCAGCCCCTTGACCCCCATGACCTTCGAGCGCCGCAGCCCGCGCCCGGACGACGTCGCCATCGAGATCCTGTACTGCGGTGTGTGCCACTCCGACATCCACCAGGCGCGCAACGAATGGGGCATTGCCGTGTACCCCCTGATGCCTGGCCACGAGATCATCGGCCGGGTCACCGCAGTGGGCGACAAAGTGACCGCGCACAAAGTCGGCGACCTGGTCGGCGTTGGCTGCATGGTCGATTCGTGCCGCCACTGCGAAGCCTGTGCCAAGGACCTGGAGCAATACTGCCTGGAAGGGCCGACCATGACCTATGCCACCCCGGACCGGGTCGACGGCAGCAACACCATGGGCGGTTACTCCAGCAGCATCGTGGTCAGCGAGCACTTCGTGGTGCGCATTCCGGCCGGCATGGACCTGCCCAGCGCCGCGCCGATCCTCTGCGCCGGCATCACCACCTATTCGCCGCTCAAGCACCACGGTGTCGGCCCCGGTCACAAGATCGGCATCCTTGGCATGGGCGGCCTGGGCCACATGGGTATCAAGCTGGCCAAGGCCCTGGGCGCCGAAGTGACCCTGTTCACCCGCTCCCAGGCCAAAGCCGAGGAAGCCCGCCGCCAGGGTGCCGACCATGTGATCGTGTCTACCGATACCGAGCAGATGCGCGCTGCGGCGGGTCGCTTCGACTTCCTGCTCGACACCATCCCGGTGCAGCACGACCTCAACCCGTACCTGGAAACCCTCAAGTTCGATGGCGTGCACATCCTGGTCGGCCTGATCGAGCCGATCGACCCGGCGGTGCATGCGGCCAATCTGGTGATGAAGCGTCGGGTGCTGGCGGGGTCGTTGATCGGTGGTATTGCCCAGACACAGGAAGTGCTGGACTTCTGTGCCGAGCACGCCATTCGTTGTGATATCGAGCTGCTGGATATTCGCAACATCAACCAGGCGTATGAGCGGATGATTGCCGGGGATGTGAAGTACCGGTTCGTGATCGATATGGCCACTTTGCAGGGCTGACTGATGGGTTGCCTGTGCTGGCCTCTTCGCGGGTGAACCCGCTCCCACAGGCACGCAGGCTTCAGGTTCTGTGTTGAAGCTTCTCACAGAGACTGCACAGACCTTGGCGCCTGTGATGTCCCTGTGGGAGCGGGTTTACCCGCGAAAAGGCCGGTACAGGCCATAAAGGTGCTGGATCTGTTACCAGGCCAATGCCCTGTCCCAGCCTTTCCAGAACAACCACCGCCGCACCTCGCCATGCGCCCCGGTACCGATCTGCCAGGCCGGCCGCCCGCTATCCAGGGCAATCACCGAAACAAACCCGGCATGGCTTGCCGCCACCAGCGTACGCCCGTCGGTACTGATATCCAGCGCACTGATGGTCGACCCCAGGTAATGTTGCCAATGCTCCAGGCCATCTTCGCCAAACGCCCGCAGGTAACCATAGGCATCCCCCACGATGTACTCGCCGTCGCGCGCCACGCCGGCATACACCCGTGCGCCATCCTGCACCAGCAGGGTACGTGGGTCCTGGCTGTAGTAATCGGTATCCAGCCCAGGCAAGTCGGCCACCCTGACGGCCAGCGTGGCACCGCTGTAGAAATGGCAGGCATTGAGTATCAACTGGTCACCCGTGCGGTTGAACAGCGCAAAGTGCGGATATTCGCTGGCCGGGCCGATTGCCGCCATGGGCCTGAGCTGGTCGTCCAGTACCAGATGGCGGCTGCCTTGCTCGCCGATCACGATCAACCGGCCATCTACCGACACCGCACCGTGCTCCATGCTCAGCCCCAGGCTGATGTCGTCAGGGTCGGTGCCTTCGTCCAGCTCGTCGAGCACCCGTGCCTGGTGTGGTAGCAGGCGGGTCGCGCCGTGGCAGGCCAGCAGGAAGATGCCCTCGGCACTCACCAGCAGTACCCGCTGGCCATCCGGAAACGGGATCAGCGCGCTCGGCGTGGGTGGCAGGTCGAACGGCTCGAACGGGTAACCCGCCGGCAACCCCTCCAGCCCCGTGGGCCAGGCCAGGCGCAGCACTTGCGGGCCGCCCCAGCCATCGGTCACGCGCACGCCCTCGGCATTGGCCAGGGCGAAGTAGCGGCGGGCCGGGCAGCGGCCGAAGTGATCGATGCCGATCACCGGGGTCACCCCGTGGCAGTCGATGCGCACCACTTGACCCTTTTCATGCGGCATGCCGATGCGTGCCAGCAGGCTGCCGTCCTCCAGCAGCAGGACGTTGCTGATTCCTTGGCCGTGCTCGTCAAGCAACGGCACAAGGGGCTGGTGGGCAGGTGGCCAAGCTTCGCGGAAGGCCTGGCGCTGCTGCTCGTCGACACCGGGGCGGTTGGCCTCCTGCAGGGCTGCCAGCCAGGCCTCGAGGAGATGTTCGGTGGCCGGCGCCTGCGGTGCTTCGAGGTGATCCCAGCCTTGCGTACGGCCCTGCGCGACATAATCGTTGACGGCCTGTGCATAGGCGGTGACTGCCTGCTGCCACTGTTGCTGGGGGGGCTGCTGGTCCATGAGCGGATCGGGCTCCTTGTTGCTGCATACGCGTTTCATGCAAAGCGCGCATGGTACTCCGTCTGCCCGCCTCGCGGTTGTGAGGCCCCGGTTTGACGCGTACCATGCCGGGCATTCCTTCCAAATAACAAAGCGTGCGCCTACACCTATGCAAGCGGGTGGGGGGCGTGCGCCCTGTTGCCTTGTCTGCGGAGAACCGGTTTCTCACCCATGAACGGACCCACACCCACCAACAGGCCACCCACGGCGGGTGGCGGCAGCTGGCTGAGCGTCATTGCCCTGGCCCTGGCGGCCTTCATCTTCAACACTACCGAGTTCGTCCCGGTGGCGCTGCTCAGCGACATTGGCCGCAGCTTTGACATGAGCACCGCCCAGGTCGGCCTGATGCTGACCATCTACGCCTGGGTGGTGGCGCTGGCCTCGCTACCGATGATGCTGCTGACCCGCAACATCGAGCGGCGGCGCCTGTTGCTGTTCGTATTCCTGGTGTTCATCGTCAGCCACTTGCTGTCGTGGTTGTCACAGAGCTTTGCCATGTTGCTGGTCAGCCGTATCGGTATTGCCCTGGCGCATGCGGTGTTCTGGGCCATCACTGCCTCCCTGGCGGTACGCGTGGCGCCGCCCGGCCAGCAGGCCAAGGCACTGGGGCTGCTAGCCACCGGCACCACCCTGGCCATGGTCCTGGGTATCCCGCTGGGCCGTGTGGTGGGCGAAGCGCTGGGCTGGCGCATCACCTTCCTGAGCATTGCCGGGGTGGCGCTGGCGACCATGCTGTGCCTGATGAAGTCGCTGCCGCTGCTGCCAAGCCAGAACTCGGGCTCGCTGCGCAGCCTGCCGATCCTGTTCAGGCGCCCGGCGCTGGTGATCACCTATGTGTTGGTGACGCTGGTGATTACCGCGCAGTTCACCGCCTATAGCTACATTGAGCCGTTCGCCCTGCACGTGGCGCAGATCGGCGGTGAACGCACCACGCTGTTACTGCTGCTGTTCGGGGGGGCCGGGGTATTCGGCTCGTTGCTGTTCAGCCGTTACAGCGACCGCTTCCAGCATGGCTTCCTGGTGGGCTCGATCGGCCTGCTGGCGGCGTGCCTGTTGCTGCTGTTGCCGCTGTCGGGCAACTTCTATGTGTTCGCCGCGTTGAGCATGTTCTGGGGTGTGGCGATCCTCAGCTTCAGCTTGTCGCTGCAGTCCAAGACCTTGAAGCTGGCATCCGAAGCCACCGATGTGGCCATGGCGCTGTTTTCGGGGATCTACAACATTGGTATTGGCGGTGGCGCGTTGCTGGGCAGTATCGTCAGCAGCCGGTTGGATGTGGCGGATATCGGCCTGGTGGGGGGGAGCGTCGCGGTGCTCGGTTTGCTGCTGGCCGTTGCCAGCACCCGGCGGTTCCGTGAGGCGCTGAGCGGGATGCCTGGGCATTCCTGAGTACCCGTGCTGGTTTCTTCGCGGGCACGCCCGCTCCCACAGGTACTGGCGATAGAGGGCTCAAGTCAGCACGGCAGCCCATGGCCACCGCTCAGTGTGGAACGATTGTGCAGCCATTGGTCAGCGCCCGGTTGCGCAGGGCCTCGAAGCGTTCGCGCAGCCACAGGTGCAGTTGCGCCACCGCGGGCGTGAGTTGCTTGCGGTGGGGGCACACCAGGGTAACCGGGGCGGGCTCACCGAGGTATTCGGGCAGGACGATTTCCAGTTCTCCGGCCACGACGTTGGCGGTTACGTCCAGCCACGACTTGTAGACGATGCCTTCGCCTTGCAAGGCCAGGCGGCGGATCACGTCGGCATCGTCGCTGACCAGCGGCCCGCGCACCTGCACGGTACGGTTGCCGACCCGCCACTTGTCATAGACCCGGTTGTGCTGCATGTACAGCAGGCAGGTGTGTTGCTGCAGGGCTTCGGGTGTGAGCGGGCGGCCGTGGCGGGCCAGGTAGTCGGGCGCGGCCACCAGTACCCGGCGGTTCCAGTCGGCCAGCGGCAGGGCAATGTAGTTGGCGTCCTGGTTAAGGCCATAGCGGATCGCCACATCCACCGGGTCGCGGTTGAGGTCGGCGATCTGGTCGGACAGCAAGTAGCGCAGGTGCAGGGCCGGGTGTTCGCGGCGGAAGGCGCTCAGCCACGGCAGCAGCATGTTGCGGCCCAGGTCGGAAGGTGCCGACACCTGCAGCGTACCGCGCAGAGTGTTGGGGTTGCCATGTAGATCTTCACGGCCCTGACGCAGGCTCTCCAGTACATTCAGGGCGGTCGGCAGGTATAACTCGCCTTCGGCGGTCAGGCGCAGGCTGCGGGTAGTGCGGGCGAACAGGCGCACGTCGAGGTCGCGTTCCAGGCGCTTGATCGCGGCGGCCACCTGGCCTGGCAGCAGCTCGGCCTCGTGGGCGGCGGCGGTGAAGCTGCCCAGCACGCTGCTGCGGACGAACAGTTCGAGGTCGGCGATGCGCAGCATTTTCACTCCAGGGATGAAAGTGTTGCTGCATTGTGCCGGTTTTTCTTTTCTACAGGAAAGATAAGATGCACGGCAAATCCCCATTCATTCCCGGAGTTGTTGCATGGATACCGTCTCGCTGGCCAAGCGCCGCTACACCACCAAAGCCTACGATGCCTCGCGCCGTATTCCTCAGGCCACTGTCGATGCCCTGCTCGAGCAACTGCGCCACAGCCCGTCCTCGGTCAACTCGCAGCCGTGGCATTTCATCGTCGCCGACAGTGCCGAAGGCAAGGCCCGCCTGGCCAAGAGCACCGCAGAGCGCTATGCCTACAATTCGCCGAAGATCCTCGATGCCTCGCATGTGATCGTGTTCTGCACCCGTACCGAGATGACCGAAGCACACCTGAATGCCGTGCTCGATCAGGAAACTGCCGATGGCCGCTTCCGTGATGAGCAGGCGCGTGCCGGGCAGAACCAGGGCCGCCGGCATTACGTCGACCTGCACCGCTTTGACCAGAAAGACGTGCAGCACTGGATGGAAAAGCAGACCTACCTGGCGTTGGGTACTGCCTTGCTGGGGGCGGCGGCACATGGGTTGGACGCGACACCAATCGAGGGCTTCGATAGCAAGATTCTCGATGGCGAACTTGGCCTGCGCGAGCGTGGCTTCACCAGTGTGGTCATGCTCAGCCTGGGCTATCGCAGCGAGACGGACTTCAACGCCGGGCTGAACAAGTCGCGGTTGCCGGCTTCGCAGGTGTTCACCTTCCTGTGAGATTGCGGGGCCGCTTTGCGGCCCCATCTTCGCGCCCGGCTTGCAAAATCCGGCATATGCCGCATACTTGTCGGCAAACGCCGGAAAGGAGAGAGCCATGCTTGCCGAAGTGCTTCGCGACAACGGTTACCACGAGTACCGGGCGCGCCTGCATGCGCTGCTGGAAATCCCCGAACTCGCCAGTGACTTCGAAATCCATACCCGTATCACCCACGGCTTTGCCGCCACCTGGCTGGTGAAATTGACCGAGCTCGGCGTGTTCACCCCCGTGGAGCGTGACCAGATCATTCCGCTGCGCACCCTGAAAACCCGCATCGAACGTGACCAGCCACTGACCGTGGAGGAAAGCGACCGGCTATTTCGCTCTGCCCATATCACCGCCATGGCAGAAGCCGTGTTCGGCGAAGCGGGCAAGGCCAAGCGCTGGTTGTCCAAACCCAAGGAGCGCTTCTCGGGGCTGACGCCGATGCAGATGCTCACCACCCAGCAAGGCACCACCCAGGTCGAAGAGATGCTGCTGCAGATCGCAGAGGGCTTTGGTCTGTGATTCTGTGGCGTATCAGCGCCTATGCAGATTTGAGCGGAACGGGCGGCTTGCGTGTCAGCGGTCGCTGGCACCAGGCGGGCCGGCCAGTGGTGTATGCCGCCACCAGTCCGGCCGGGGCGATGCTTGAGGTGCTGGTGCACCTGGAGATCGACCCTGAGGATTTTCCCACCACCATGCGCCTGCTCCGCATCGAGTTGCCCGACACCGTTTCGCAAGCGCAGTTGCCTGCTTTGCAGCCTGGCTGGTCGAACCAGACCGAACTGACCCGGGGCCTGGGCAACCGCTTTCTGGATGAGTGTTCGGCATTGCTGCTGCCGGTGCCGAGCGCGATCATGCCCAGCACCACTAATTACCTGTTCAACCCGCGCCACCCGCAGGCAAACAGCGCCAGGCTCGAGGTCGAGGACTTCACGCCGGACAGCCGGCTGTTCTAGGGCAGCGTTACCACAGTGCAGCTGATGCCGCTGCCAGCACCCGGGCAAACACTTCAAGCGCCTTGTCCACTTCAGCCTCGTTGCTGAAACGCCCGATGCTAAGGCGCACGCTGTTGCGTGCCTGGCGTTCATCCAGCCCCAGCGCCAGCAGCACATGCGAGGCTGAATTGTTCGCCGAGTTACAGGCCGAGGTGGTCGACAACGCCAGCTCGCTGGCCAGCGCCGCACTGTTGAAGCCCTTGCTGTCGATACACAGGTTCAGCGTATGGGGAATGCGCTGGTTGGCGCAGCCGTTGAGGGTAACGCCGGGCAGGGCCAGCAGGCCCTCGCGCAGGCGTCTGGCCAGTTGCTCAAGGCGCAGGTGTTCGCTGTCGCCGGGCTGGCCGGCCAGGGCAAAGGCGCTGCCCATGCCGGCAATCTGGTGGGTCGCGAGGGTTCCGGAACGCAGGCCCTGCTCATGGCCGCCGCCGTGCATCTGCGCACGCATCAGTGTGCGGGCGCGCGGCCCCACGTAGAGCGCACCGATGCCCTTGGGTCCATACACCTTGTGCGCCGAGAACGACATCAGGTCCACGGCCATCGCGCTCAGATCAATGGCCAGTTTGCCCACCGCCTGCGCCGCATCCACGTGCAGCAGGGCACCGTGGGCACGCACCTGTTCGCCAATTGCGGCAAAGTCGGTGATCGTACCCAGTTCATTGTTGACCGCCATCAGCGACACCAGACGGGTGTCGGCGCGTAACGCTGCCTGCACTGCTGCAGGTTGAACAAGGCCGGCAGCATCCGGTGTCAGGCGGGTAACCGCCCAGCCCTGGCGCTCCAGTTCGGCCACCGTGTCGAGCACGGCCTTGTGTTCCAGCTGGCTGGTGATCAGGTGCCCGGGCTGGCCAAGGCCCTGGGCAATGCCCTTGAGCGCCAGGTTGTTGGACTCGGTCGCACCCGAGGTCCAGACCAGTGCATCGGCCTGTGCGCCGACGCGTTCGGCCACTTGCTGGCGGGCCTGCTCCACTGCGTGGCGGGCGGCCTGGCCGAAGGCATGGCCACTGGACGCCGGGTTGCCGAAGTTGGCCTGGCTGCCAAGGCAGGCGAGCATGGTTTCGATGACCCGGTCGTCGACCGGAGTGGTGGCGGCGTAATCGAAGTAGAGCGGGGCGCTGGGCATTGGGGCGGGTCCGTGTCTGTCGCAGTGAAATCGGCGATCGTTGGAGTAAGCGTACCCGCTGCCTTAGAGATATTTTTCGCTTCCTGTAGCTCTATTTTCACGTCATGTAGTAGTTCTTTCTACATAATTAATTGCATATGGAATATTTTTCTCCTGGTGACGAAATATTCACTAGAGACCCTGGGTAACGTCTTCAGGCCGGTGCCGAGGCTTTTTCTTCCTCGGCCACCACACGTTCGCACAACTCGGTGATCTGCTCGCGCATCCAGCGGTTGGCCGGATCCTGATCGGTGCTTTCATGCCAGTACAGGTGCGTTTCCAGCGCTGGCACCTCCACCGGTAATGGCTGGTAACGCAACTGATGGCGGCGGGCGAAGCGCTCGGGGACGGTCATCGCCATGTCGGTCTGCTGCAACACCTGCGAGGCCATCAGGTAATGCTGCGAGCGCAAGGCAACCTTGCGTTGCACGCCCATCTTGCCCAGGGCCAGGTCGACATAGCCCAGGCCGTTGCGCCGGCTGGAGATATGGATGTGGGTCATGCCCAGGTAGCTGTCGAGGGTCAGCTTGCTGTCGGCCAGCGGGTGGCCCTGGCGCAGGGCGCAGACATAGCGGTCTTGCATCAGCTTGACGTGGCGTACCTGCGGGTCGGTGTTCAATGGTGCGTCGATGGCGAAGTCCAGGCGGCCGGCGGCCAGTTCCTTGGTGGTCTCGCGGCGCTTGCACAGGAAGCTTTCGATCAGTACCGCAGGTGCCAGGCGGCGCAGGCGCTGGAACAGCGGCGGCAGGATCACCGCTTCGGTCAGGTCGGTCATGCTGATGCGGAAGGTCTTGTTGGCCTGCTGCGGGTTGAAGATACGGCTTTCCTGCACCGATGTTCGCAGCAGGGCCAGGGCATTGCGCACCGGGCCGATGATGTTCTGCGCCATGGGCGTGGGCACCATGCCTTGGGCGGTGCGCACGAACAGCGGGTCGTTGAAGGTTTCACGCAGCCGCGAAAGGGCGTTGGATACTGCCGGCTGGGTGATGCCGACAATCTGCCCGGCGCGGGTCAGGTTGGCTTCGGTATAGATCGCATCGAACACGATGAACAGGTTGAGGTCGACCTTGCTGAGGTTCATGGACGCCGCTCTTTGTTGGAATTATGGGGCGATCATATATCGGTTATGAATGTTTATACACGCGGAAAATAGACTAGGTGGATGGGCCCAAGCTGCTCTAGGCTCTGGCCCATGTATTCCGAACCGTGAAGGTAGCCCCCGATGGATTTCGCCTATTCGCCCAAGGTCCAGGCACTGCGTGAGCGCGTCAGCGCGTTCATGGACGCCTATGTCTATCCAGCCGAGGCGGTGTTCGAGCGCCAGGTCGCCGAGGGCGACCGCTGGCAGCCCACCGCAATCATGGAAGAGCTCAAGGCCAAGGCCCGCGCCGAAGGGTTGTGGAACCTGTTCCTGCCAGAATCGGAATACGGCGCCGGCCTGAGCAACATGGAATACGCCCCGCTGGCGGAAATCATGGGGCGCTCTTTGCTCGGCCCGGAACCGTTCAACTGCTCGGCACCGGACACCGGCAACATGGAAGTGCTGGTGCGTTATGGCAGCACAGCGCAGAAGCGCCAGTGGCTGGAGCCGCTGCTACATGGCGAGATCCGGTCGGCATTCGCCATGACCGAACCGGACGTGGCCTCCTCGGATGCCACCAACATGGCCGCCACCGCCGTGCGTGACGGTGACCAATGGGTAATCAACGGCCGCAAATGGTGGACCTCCGGCGCTTGCGACCCACGCTGCAAGGTGATGATCTTCATGGGCCTGTCCAACCCTGAAGGGCCACGCCACCAGCAGCACTCGATGGTGCTGGTGCCCACCAATGCGCCCGGGGTGAAGATCGTCCGCCCGCTGCCGGTGTTCGGCTATGACGATGCTCCCCATGGCCACGCCGAGGTGCTTTTCGAGAACGTGCGGGTGCCATATGAGAACGTGATCCTGGGTGAGGGCCGTGGCTTCGAGATTGCCCAGGGGCGCCTGGGCCCTGGCCGTATCCACCACTGCATGCGCTCGATCGGCATGGCAGAGCGGGCGCTGGAGCTTATGTGCAAGCGTTCGGTGGAGCGTACTGCCTTCGGCAGGCCACTGGCGCGCCTGGGTGGCAACATCGACAAGATCGCCGACTCGCGCATGGAGATCGACATGGCCCGGCTGCTGACGCTGAAGGCGGCCTACATGATGGACAGGGTCGGCAACAAGGTGGCCCGCAGCGAGATTGCGCAGATCAAGGTAGTGGCGCCGAACGTGGCACTGAAGGTGATCGACCGGGCGATCCAGATTCATGGTGGGGCAGGGGTGAGTGGCGATTTCCCGCTGGCTTACATGTACGCCATGCAACGCGCCTTGCGCCTGGCCGACGGGCCAGATGAAGTGCACCGGGCGGCGATCGGCAAGTATGAGATCGGCAAGTACGTGCCGGCGGAGATGATGCGTAGCGGACGATGATTTACCGGCTTGTTCCGGCCTCTTCGCGGGCTTGCCCGCGAAGAGGCCCTTGAAGGCTCACTGGTTCCTCTGGATGGTCAGACCCGCATCTGCGGGTCTTCCTCCTTCTCGCTGACTGTGCGATCGGCATTTGAAGGCTGCCTGGATTGAGCCTCCTTGCTTTCCGGCTTCTCCCCCCGCGTCTTGAGCAACGAAACCACCACCCCACCCAGCAACAACCCGAACGTCACCCCCAACGACAGCAACGCCGGCACCTTACCCACCATGCCGTGGTAGAAGATTTTGCAGCCAATGAAGATCAACACCAGCGCCAGCGCATACTTGAGGTACACGAACCGGTGCATCAGCGCGGCCAGCGCGAAGTACAGCGAGCGCAAGCCAAGGATGGCAAATATGTTCGAGGTGTAGACGATGAACGGGTCCTGGGTGATGGCGAAGATTGCCGGCACGCTGTCGACGGCGAACACCAGGTCGGCCAGTTCGATCAACACCAGCGCCATGAACAGCGGGGTGGCGTAGCGTAGTGCCTTGTGCTGCCCGGGCGGGGTCTGGTGCACGAAGAAGTGCGAGCCGTGGATCTGCTCGGTGACCCGCATGTGCCGGCGCACGAACTTCAGGATCGGGTTGTTGGCCAGGTCGGGACGGCTGTCTTCCTTCGACAGCGCCATCTTCACCCCGGTAAACAGCAGGAAGGCTCCAAAGATGTACAGCACCCAGGCGAAGTTCTGCACCAGCGCCGCGCCCACGCCGATCATTATCGCCCGCAGGAACACTACCCCGAGGATGCCCCAGAACAGCACGCGGTGCTGGTAGCGGCGGGGGATAGCGAAATAGCCGAAGATCATCGCCATGACGAACACGTTGTCCATCGACAGCGACTGCTCGACCAGGAACCCGGTGTAGAACTCCAGCGCCGATTGCGCGCCCAACTGGTACCAGACTCCGGCACCGAATAGCACGCCGACGCTGAAATAGCCCGAATACAGCAGCAGGCTTTCGCGCATTTCGATTTCCCGGTCGTGGCGGTGCAGCACGCCCAGGTCGAGTACCAGCAATCCGATGACGATGGCCATGAATACCAGCCACAACCAGGTGCTGGTACCGAGGAACGAGGTGGTGAGGAATGCTTGTAGAGCTGTCATGAGCCCCTCCTTGAATGTCGACGTTGCATGGCAACAGTGATCCGACATGGCGGCCTGGCAGCCGTCAGAGGGGCCCGGTATCACATGGGCTTGAGCCTAGACCCGTTTGCCGGTGATGCCGAATGGGGAGCTGTTACATTTCTTTGCCAGGCAAGGCGTACAGGGATTTGGGCCGCTTTCGGATCAATACACCCACACTTCCACCCGACGATTACGCAACCGCCCTTGCTCCAGCTCGTTCCCTGCCACTGGCAGTTCATCCCCCATCCCCGTCACCTCCAGCACCTCCACGCCATCGCGCGCCAGTTCACGGCGCACCGCCTGGGCCCGCAGGCGGGAGAGCAGGGCGGCTCGACCGGGTGTCTCCTTGGGGTCGCCAAAGCCCACCAGCACCGCCCTGCGCTGCAGCTTGCCAGCCTGGCGGAGGTAGTCGGCCACCCGCTGCACATCGCGTAGGGCTTTGTTGTCGAGGCTGGCGCTGCCTTCCTGGAAGCGGAAGTTCACGCTCAAGCGCTGCGCCTGCTGGGCCAGGGTGCGGTAACGCGGCGGCATGTCGGCCTGGGGGGCTACAGGTTGGGCCTTGATCTGCTGCGAAACGAAACCCTGCTGGGCGACGATCGCCTGACCCGCCGGGCTCTGGGCGAAATCGGCCAAGGCCCTGGCCTGGGGCTTGGGGTTGGCCGGCAGGTAGAAATACAGGCGCCGCGATAGCGGGTAGTCCTCGCTGGCTACCAGTGCACGCGCCGGCAGCATGGCCGGCGCATCCCCCTCGGCCACCGCCAGCACCTTGGTCCCGTGCACCGCCGCCAGGCTGGTGAAGCCGATGGCTTGGCGATCGGCACCCACTCGCACGGCCAGCTCGTCGCTGGACTCGAAACGCTCAGCATTGGCAGAAAGCTCGCCGTGCTGAGGCTCCAGCACCAGCGCCTTGAAGGTCTCAAAGGTGCCGGAGCGGTCGTCACGGGCGTACAGGTGGATGGCCCCACCACTGACGCCCAGTTGTTCCCAGCGCTGGATCTGCCCCGAGAAAACCTGCGCCAGTTGCCGGGTGGTGAGCTGCGGTAGCGGGTTGTCGGGATGAACGATGACTGCGACGCCATCCAGGCCGATGACTTGTTCGGTGGCAGCGGCACGCAGGTCGCCCAAAGCCTGCAGTTGGCGTACTTCGCTGTCGTTGATTGGCCGCGAAGCGGCGGCCAGGTCGGCCTCGCCATGGCCCAGGGCAACGAAGCCGGTGCTGGAACCGTGGGCTGCGATGTCGATGCGCAAAGGTTGGCCGTGTGCATCGCGAGCGGTTATGACCGTCTCGTTGGCCAGCTTGCCCGGGTGTTGCTCAATGGCGGTAGCTTGCTGTGCGCGCAATTGCCCCTGCACCAGCGCCGGCAGCAAGGCCGCGCCAATGGTGTTGGAGCCTTGCACGCGCAGGTGCGCGGGCGCGGCCAGGGTCGCCAGCGGTAGCAGGGTGAACAGCAAGACAAGCAGGCGGGGCATGCCGGAAGGCCTATGGCATAGGGTTGGCCGGCAGATTACGACAGTGGCGTGATGTTAATGTGACGGTGTTGCTCACATCTTGAGTCGTGCAGCGCCTGGTAGATCGAGCGCCGCCCGCGAAGCGCCGCGCGGGCGGCGCTCGATCTGCCAGCCGCCGCACGACTCAAGACGTCAATGCGCCCCGGCAGACTTGCTCAGGTCACTTTCTGCCCACTCGGTATAAATGCACGCATCCGCCACCGCCCAGCGCACCTTCACGGTCTCCCCCGGCTGCATCGGCATGCCCGCCGCCGACAGCGCCTTCACCGTCAGCTCGGTACCGCCCGCGGTCATCACATGGCAGGTCTGGCTCTCGCCCAGGAACAGCACTTCGCCAACCTTGGCGCTGACCTCGTTCCAGCCCGCCGGCAGCGGCTCGCGCTTGGCCTGTTCGGTGGTCAGGGCCAGGGCCTTTTCCGGGCGCACCATGATCAGTGCATCCTGCGAGGCGGCCAGGCCCGGGGTCAGGCGAATGGCCACCGGCTGGCCCTCGAAGCTGCCCGCGCCATTGCTGCTGGCCTTGACCCGCAGGAAGTTGGAGTTGCCCAGGAACGAGGCGACGAAGGCATTCGGCGGGTTCTGGTACAGGTCGTAACCGGTGCCCAGGCCGACGATCTTGCCGTGACTGAAGATGGCGATGCGCTGGGACAGGCGCATGGCTTCTTCCTGGTCGTGGGTGACGTAGACGATGGTGATGCCCAGGCGCCGGTGCAACTGGCGCAGTTCGTCCTGCAGGTCTTCGCGCAGCTTCTTGTCCAGCGCGCCGAGCGGCTCGTCCATCAGCAGGATGCGCGGCTCGTACACCAGCGCCCGGGCAATCGCCACGCGCTGTTGCTGCCCACCGGACATCTGCGACGGCTTGCGGTGGGCGAACTTCTCCAGCTGCACCAGCTTGAGCATGGCATCGACGCGTTTGGCGGTTTCGCTGGCGCCGAGCTTGCGGATGGCCAGCGGGAAGCCGATGTTGTCGCGCACGTTCAGGTGCGGGAACAGCGAATAGCGCTGGAACACCATGCCGATGTCACGCTTGTGTGGCGGCACGTTGACCAGTGACTGGCCATCGACCAGGATTTCGCCACTACTCGGCGTTTCAAAGCCAGCGAGCATCGACAGGGTGGTGGACTTGCCCGAGCCGCTGGAGCCGAGGAAGGTCAGGAACTCGCCGTCCTGGATTTCCAGGTCGAGGTTGTCCACGGCGGTGAAGTCGCCGTAGTGCTTGTTCAGGCCGCGCAGGCTGACCAGGGTCTTGCCGTGCGCGTTTTCTTTGATCACTGCACTCATTGTTGTTTTCTCCGTGCGCTCAGGCGTTGGCTTCGGTGCGCCGGCGCAAGGCGGCGGCAATGAACATGACAAGCAGCGACAGGCCGATCAGCAGGGTCGAGGCCACGGCTATGACCGGGCTGAGATCCTGGCGCAGGGTGGTCCACATCTTCACTGGCAGGGTCTGCAGGTCGGGGCTGGCCATCATCACGCTCAGCACCACTTCATCCCACGACACCAGGAAGGCGAACAGGCCGCCGGCGATCATCCCCGGGCGAATCGCCGGGAAGGTCACCCTGAAGATCGCCTGCAGGCGCGACGCGCCGCAGATCACCGCGGCATCCTCGATCGACTGGTCGAACAGCTTCAGCGAGTTGATGATCGAAATGATGGTGAAGGGCAGGGCGACGATCACGTGGCTGACCACGAAGGCGAACAGCGTGCCGGTGTAGCCAAGCTTGAGGAACAGCGCGTACACCGCCACGGCAATGATCACCAGTGGCACGATCATCGGCATGGTGAACAGCCCGTACAGCAGCTCGCGGCCGGGGAAGCGGCCACGCACCAGGGCGAACGCGGTGGGCAGGCCGAGCAGCACGGCAGCGATGGTGGTCAGCACGGCCACCTTCAGGCTGGCCAGCGCGGCGTCCATCCACTCCGGGTTGGAGAAGAACTGGCCGTACCACTTGAAGGTCCAGCCTGGTGGCGGGAACACCAGCCACTGCGACGAGCCGAACGACAGCAACACGATGAACACTACCGGCAGCAGCAGGAAGGCCGCGATGACCCCGGTGGTCAGGTACAGGCCCGTACGTAGCGGGCGGCCCATGGCATTGGGAGACAGGAGCATGGCGGTTTACCTCGCGTTGCCAACCGGGGATTCCGGCTGCAGCTTCAGGTACAGGTAGAAGAGCACCAGGGTGATCACCACCAGCAGTGCGGCGGCGGCGCTGGCCAGGCCCCAGTTGAGGAACGACTGCACCTGCTGGATGATGAATTCGGGCAGCATCATGTTTTGCGCACCGCCCAGCAGGGCCGGGGTGACGTAGTAACCGAGCGACATCACGAACACCATCAGTGCTCCGGAGAACAGCCCCGAGCGGCACAGCGGCAGGAACACCTTCCAGAAATTGGTCCACGGGCTGGCACCGCAAATCGAGCCGGCCTGCAGCACCATCGGGTCGATGGCGTGCATGGTCGCCTGCAACGGCAGCACGATGAACGGGATCATGATGTAGCTCATGCCGATCACCACACCGGTCAGGTTGTGCACCATTTCCAGCGGGGCATCGATGATACCCATGGCCATCAACGCCTTGTTGATCACCCCGGAGCTCTGCAGCAGCACTAGCCACGAGTAGGTGCGCGCCAGCAGGCTGGTCCACATCGACAGCAGCACGATGTTCAGCAACCAGCGGCCCCAGCCCTTGGGCACCAGGGTTATTGCCCAGGCCAGCGGAAAGCCCAGCAGCACGCTGATCAGGGTGACCACGCCGGCCACCGAGAAGGTGTTGAACAGCACTCGCGCATAAGCCGAGTTGGCGAACAGCTGCTCGTAGTTGCCCAGGCCCGGCGTTGGCTCCAGCACCCCACGCAGCAACAGGCCTGCCAGCGGGGCGAAGAAGAACAGGCCGAGGAACAGCAGGGCCGGCAGCAGGTTGCGGCTGCCTTTCCAACGTTGGCCCAGGCTGACGCGACGGGGGGCTGCTTCCGGAGCGCCGGTGCCCGTGGGGGCACCTTGTGCATTGTGCAGGGCGTTGATGGCGACTTTCATTTGACCAGCCACTCATTCCAGCGGGCTGCGATGGCCTGGCCGTTCTTGGCCCAGTAGGCGAAGTCGAGAGTGACCTGGTCCTGGGCATAGGCGGTCGGCAGGTTCTGCGCGAGGTCTTTGTCGAGTTTGGCCACGCTATCGACGTTCACCGGCGCGTAGGCGGTCTTGTTGGCGAACTCGGCCTGGCCTTCGGCGCTGCTGGCGTGGGCCAGGAACTTCATGGCTGCATCCTTGTTCCTGGCGCCTTTGGGGATGACCAGGAAGTCGGCCATGACCAGGTTCTGCTTCCAGCTCACGCCCACCGGTGCGCCGTCTTGCTGCAGGGCATAGACGCGGCCGTTCCAGAACTGGCCGAGCGAGGCCTCACCCGAGGCCAGCAGCTGCTGCGACTGGGCACCACCGCCCCACCAGACGATGTCTTTCTTGATGGTGTCGAGCTTCTTGAAGGCGCGATCCAGGTCCAGCGGGTACAGCTTGTCAGGGGCTACGCCGTCGGCCAGCAGGGCCAGTTCCAGTACGCCGGGGCTGGGCCATTTGTACAGGGCACGCTTGCCGGGGTAGGCCTTGGTATCGAACAGTGCGCTCCAGTCCACCGGCTTGTTGGTTCCGAGCTTGCCTTCGTTGTAGCCAAGCACGAAGGAGAAGAAGAACGAGCCGACGCCATGGTCGGAAACGAAGCGCGGGTCGATCTTGTCGCGCTTGATCTGGTTGAAATCCAAGGGTTCGAGCAGGCCTTCGCTGGCGGCACGCAGGGCGAAGTCGGCTTCGACGTCGACCACGTCCCACTGCACGTTACCGCTCTCGACCATGGCCTTGAGCTTGCCGTAGTCGGTGGGGCCGTCCTGGACGACCTTGATGTCGGTGGCTTTGGTGAAGGGTGCGGCCCACGCTTCTTTCTGGGCGTCCTGGGTGGTGCCGCCCCAGCTGACGAAGTTCAGGCTGTCGGCGGCCTGGGAGGCCTGACATGCCAGGGTCAGCAGGCTGGCGGACAGCACTGCGGTTACACGTTTGCTCAACAGCATGGTTACGCCCTCGTTGCTTTTTGTTATTCGAGGCGGGGCTTGTGGTGCGCCCGCCAACAGTGTTCGGGGAGCAGCTAAAACAAAGTGTCTTGTGGCCGTTTTTGATTGTGAGTACAGGCCTGTAGGTTTAAGGTCTACGGGATATCATATTATGGTATTCCAAACTTTTGGCAAGAGCCATGAGGCTACCGGCCATCACTCCGTCCTTTCAGAAACTGCGCAGGCCCTGTGGGAGCGGGTTCACCCGCGAATGCGTTGGTGGCTTCACCATCGTATTCGCGGGTGAACCCGCTCCCACAGGGCCTGCCAAGTCAGTTGCTTGTCTGTTCTAGCCGAGCATGTCCGGCTCGAACGGTATGCTTTGCACCACCTCCAGCTCATACCCCGCCAGGCCTGCATATTTCAGCGGCGGGCCCAGATGACGCAGCTTGCCCACGCCCAGGTCCTGCAGAATCTGCGCCCCGGTGCCCACCTCCGAATACACTTTCGACTGACCGCGCTGATAAGGCCGCACCGGCTGGGTCAGCTGCGGCACGCGCTCCAGCAGTGCCTGCGAGGACTCGTGGTTGGCGAGGATCACCACCACGCCGGCGCCTTCCTCGGCCACCTTCTGCAGCGCCGCCCATAGCGTCCAGTTGGCCGGGCCCGAGTATTCGGCGCCAACCAGATCGCGCAACGGATCGATCACGTGCACCCGCACCAGGGTCGGCTGCGCGCGGCGGATATCGCCCATGACCATGGCCATGTGTACACCACCTTCGATGCGGTCTTCATAGGTGACCAGGCGGAAGGTGCCATGCACGGTCGGCAGTTCGCGTTCGCCGATGCGCTTGATGGTCTGCTCGGTACTCAGGCGGTAGTGGATGAGGTCGGCAATGGTGCCGATCCTGATGCCATGGCGGGCAGCGAACACCTCCAGGTCCGGGCGGCGGGCCATGGTGCCATCGTCGTTGAGCACTTCGACGATCACCGACGCCGGGGTGAACCCGGCCAGGCGTGCGAGGTCGCAGCCGGCTTCGGTGTGGCCGGCGCGGGTCAGCACGCCGCCTTCGCGGGCGCGCAGGGGGAAGACATGGCCGGGGTGCACCAGGTCTTCGGGGCGGGCGTTGGGGGCCATGGCCGCCGCCACGGTACGCGCCCGGTCGGCAGCGGAAATACCGGTGCTGACGCCGGTGGCCGCCTCGATCGATACGGTGAAGGCGGTGCTGAACACGCTGCCGTTGGCAGGCACCATCTGCTCCAGGCCCAGGCGTTGGCAGTGTTCGTCGGTCAGTGTCAGGCAGATCAACCCGCGCGCTTCACGGGCCATGAAGTTGATGGCCTGGGCGTCGCAACGCTCGGCAGCGATCAGCAGGTCGCCTTCGTTTTCCCGATCTTCGTCATCCACCAGCAGGACCATCTTGCCTTGCCGGTAGTCATCGAGAAGTTCTTCGATGGTATTGAAAGCCATGTGCACGCTCACTGTGGTGGGGTGATTATTATGGTATACCATCATACATAAATATTGCCCGTGACAGGAGAGCAACGCATGAAAGCCTACTGGATCGCCCATGTAGACGTGACCGACCCCGAGCAATACCAGCAGTACACCCAACGCGCCCCGGCTGCCTTCAAGGCGTTCGGCGGCCGCTTCCTCGCTCGTGGCGGGCGCAGCGAGGCGATGGAAGGGCGGCCTACCCCTCAGCGTAGCGTGGTGATCGAGTTCGATTCGTATGAGCAGGCGGTGGCGTGCTACCGGTCCGAGCTGTATCAGGAGGCTTGCAGGCACCGCCAGGCGGTGGCGAAGGCCGAGGTGATCATTGTCGAAGGTTTCGAGCCTTGAAGTAGTTGCTGATGGCCCTGTCGCCGGCACAGGCGGTACAAAACTGGCTATGATTGCCCCATGACCAGCTCCCCGCCTCTGCGCCAACCGTGCCCCCCTGGTGCCTGCATTTGCGGCCGCGAACACCTGGCCGATCAACCACAGGCCGTCCAGCGCATTCTCCTGCTGACCCGCCAGGAAGAAAAACGCCTGCTCGAACGCCTGGAAAACCTCAAGGACCTGGAAGACCTGCAGCGCCTGCAGCAACGGATGTATGAAAACCTCGGCATCCGCGTGCATATCGCCCCTGGCTTCAATGAAGTGCGGACCATGCGCGGTATTGTCATCGAACTGGACGACCAGCCAGGACTGTGCCGCAAGACCCGGCAGTCGATCCCGGCGGCGATCCGCCGTGGGCTGGAGCGCAACCCGCAGGTTGCCTTCCGGTTGCTCGATACCCACGACCTGCTGCGGGATACCTGAGGAACCGCGTCAGGCCCACTAAATTTTCCGCCACACGCTACGTCTACTTGAAAGCCCCCAGCGCCAGGTCCGCCACGGCATCCATCACTCAAGGAGACAGGCTATGACTTCCGTTTTCGACCGCGACGATATCCAGTTCCTGGTAGTGGTCAACCACGAAGGGCAATATTCGATCTGGCCCGATTACAAAGCCATCCCCAACGGCTGGTGTGCCGTAGGCAAGAGCGGCTTGAAGAAGGACTGCCTGGCCTGCATCGACGAGGTCTGGACCGACATGCGCCCGCTGAGCCTGCGCCAGAAAATGGCCGAAGCCGCCGTCCAGTGACTGCCTTGAACCTGCTGTGCCTGCCGTATTCCGGGGCCAGCGCCATGGTCTACAGCCGCTGGCGGCGCAAGCTGCCGGCATGGCTGCAGGTGCGCCCGGTGGAGCTGCCCGGGCGTGGCGCGCGCATGGCCGAGCCACTGCATACCGACATGCAGGCCCTGGCTCGGCAACTGGCCGCTGAGCAGCGCCTGGCGGCCAGCACCCCCTACGCGCTGCTCGGTCATAGCCTGGGGGCATTGCTGGCCTTCGAGCTGGCCCATGAGCTGCAAGCGCTGGGCTGCCCGCCGCCGCTCGCGCTGTTCGCGTGCGGCACCGCAGCGCCCACTCGTCGTGAGGACTACGGCGGCAAGAACTGGCGTGAGCCCAAGAGCGATGCCGAGCTGATCAGCGAGTTGCGCGAGCTTCAGGGCACGCCCGAGGAAGTGCTGGCCAACGCCGAACTGATGAGCCTGACCTTGCCCACCTTGCGCGCCGACTTCCTGCTCTGTGGTACCTACGTCTATCGCCAGCGGCCGGCCTTGCAGTGCCCGCTGCACGTCTTGGGGGGCCTGCAGGACCGCGCCAGCGACGAGCAATTGCAGGCCTGGCGCAAGGAAACCCACGGGGCGTTCTCGCTGCAGATGTTCCCTGGTGGCCACTTCTTCATCCATGAGCAGGAGGGCCCGGTGCTCGCAGCGCTGGCCGCGTTGCTGCAACCGCTTCGGCTGTCCGCCTGATTGACGTCACCGCTTGCCTGGGGGAGGCTAGGCCTTTTCCCAGGCAAGAGGCAGACAATGCTGATCGATCCCCACAAGGCCACGCTGCTGGTCGTCGACATCCAGGAAAAACTCATCGGCGCCATGAGCGACCCTGAAGGCACCCGCGCGCGTGCCCGCTGGTTGCTGGCAGCGACGGCTGAGCTGGGTCTGCCGACTGTGATTTCGGAGCAGTACCCCAAGGGCCTGGGCCATACCCTGGTCGAACTGCTGACCGCAGCGCCTGCCGCTGAGGTGGTGGAAAAAAGCCACTTTTCCTGCGTGGCTGCCGAGTGCCTGCCAGCGGGCCTGATGGCGCGCGAGCAAGTGATTGTCTGCGGTATGGAAACCCATGTCTGTGTGTTGCAGACCGTGTTCGGCCTGTTGGCACTGGGCAAGCAGGTGTTCGTGGTCGAGGATGCCTGTGACAGCCGTACCCCGTCGAGCAAGGCCGCAGGCCTGGCGCGCATGCGGGCCGCGGGGGCGCAGGTGGTGACCCGTGAAATGGTATTGTTCGAACTCATGGGCAGTGCAGGTCACCCGCTGTTCCGCCACATCAGCAAGACCTACCTGGTCGGTGAACAGCCCTGAACGGCCGGTTACTGGCTGTCGGGTTGATGGCCGTGGCGCTGCTGCAAGGCTGCGCCGGGCGCCGTGAGGAAGCGCCCGAGGCGGACCCGGCCAAGGTCCACGCCCAACTGCTGCGGCTGTTGCCCGCCCAGGCCAAGGACCGTGAGGGCTGGGCCCGGGACATCCAGGTGGCGTTCGAGGCCCAGCGCATTGCCCCCAGCAAGAGCAACCTGTGCGCGGTGCTGGCGGTGACCGAGCAGGAGTCGACGTTCAACGCCGACCCACAGGTGCCCAACCTGGGGCGTATCGCCCGTGAAGAAATCGACCGCCGCGCCGCGCGCCTGCATATCCCCAAGCTCCTGGTCGACGGTGCATTGAAGACGCCGTCGGGCAACGGCAAGAGCTACCAGCAGCGCCTGCAGGCGGTACGCAGCGAGAAGCAGCTGAGCGAACTGTACGACGAAGTCATCGCTCGCGTGCCGTTAGGCAAGACCTTGTTGGGCGGGCTGAACCCGGTGCATACCGGTGGGCCGATGCAGGTCAGCATTGACTTCGCCGAAAAGCATTCGCGGGATTACCCCTACAGCCACAATGGCAGTATTCGCCAGGAAGTGTTTACCCGGCGCGGCGGCATGTATTTCGGTATAGCCCACTTGCTAGGCTATTCGGCCAACTACGATTGCCAGCTGTACCGCTTTGCCGATTTCAACGCGGGCTGGTACGCCAGTCGCAATGCGGCATTTCAGGCGGCACTGAGCAAGGCGACGGGGGTGACGCTGGCGCTGGACGGCGACCTGGTGGCGCCGGGCTCGATCATGCCCGGGACCACTGAACAGGCGGCGCGCAAGTTGGGAGGGAAGCTGGGGCTGCGCAACCCGCAGATTCGCAGCCAGCTGGAGGAGGGCGATAGCTTGTCCTTCGAGGACAGCAAGCTGTACCGCGGGGTGTTCGCCATGGCCGATGCTGCCGCTGGCAAGCCAGTACCACGGGCGGTACTGCCGGGGATACAGCTGAAAAGCCCGAAGATCACCCGCAAGCTGACCACGGCGTGGTTTGCCGGGCGGGTGGATGAGCGTTATCAGCGGTGCATGAAGCGTTAGCCTGTCATCCAACGCAATCAACTGTGGGAGCGGCCTTGCGTCGCGAAAGGGCTGCGCAGCAACCCCAGAAATTTGTGCATCTGTGCTGAAATCCTGGGGCCGCTATGCGGCCCTTTCGCGACGCAAGGCCGCTCCCACATTGACCGTGCCAGCCTGTCTGATCAGCTTTCGGCCAATGCCCCAACCACCTGATCCACACTGGCCTTCAACCCGGCAAGCGCATCCTCAGGGTCACTTTCCACCACCACCAGCTTCGCCCCGGACGCCTTGATCACCTCGGCCACAGCCGCCTCCGGCTGCCGGTGGTCCAGCACTAGCGCCACATCCTGAGCCTTCAGATTGTCACCCAATGCCTTCAGCGCAGCCGCATCCCACTCGGGCGGCAACGGTTGCTCGACCACGTCGAGGTTCAACCCGCTGGCCAGATAACCCAGCCGCTCCGACAGGCTCACCACCGTCAGGTTGTCGACTTTGGCCAACCGCGTCTGGCTGCTGGCCGAAAGCTCCAGCAACTGGCGCTTGATCCCTGCCAGGTTGCCCTGGATCTTCGCCTTGTCGTCCGGTGCCAACCGCTCCAGGTCATTGGCTACCACGTCGGCCATGCGCCCGAAGTTGGTCGGGTTGAGCCAGGGGTAGGCGCCATACGCCTCGTCACCGTTCACCGCAATACCCGGCAGCGCGCCATCCACCGGCCGTGCGGCGTCGATCTCGACGATCCGGATATTGCTGCGCCGGGCCATCGGGTACAGCGGGTCGTCACGCCAGATCGAGCGCACGCCGATCACCGCGTCGGCCTGCTGTGCGGCCTTGTGCAGGCTGGCGCCACCGCGCCCGCTGAAATAGGACGGCTGGCGGCTGGCAGGCAGGTTGGCGGGCGCTGTACGTGTGAGCTGCACCGCGGTACCGTCGAGCAGGGCGCTGGCCAGGCTGTGGGTGACGGGCAGGGTGGTCAGCACTTGCGTGGCGAAAGACAGCGACGGCAGGCCTGCCAGGGCCAGCGCCAGGGTCAGGCGTTTCAGGTTCATGCCGGGTTTCCTTGCAGGCGGGGGACGAGGGCGCGGGCCAGCGCCGCCAGGGCGAAGCAGATGCCGGCGACCAGAATGATCGCGGCGCCGGATGGCACCGGCAGGTCAAGAACGATCGGCAGCAGGATACCCAGTAGCGTGCTCAGTGTGGCGATCAGCACCGACAGGAAGAAAAAGCCCTTCAGCGACTGGCTGACCAGGCGTGCGGCGGCAGCGGGAATCACCAGCAGCGCCCCGACCAGAATCGCCCCGATCACCTTCACCGAGGCCACGGTGACCAGGGTCACCAGTACCACGAACAGGTAGTCCAGGGTTTTCACTGCCACCCCGCGCACGGCCGCCAGCTGCGGGTTGAAACTGGCCAGCATGATACGGTTGTACAGCGGCAGGGTCAGCGCCAGCACCAGCACTGCGACGATGCCCAGCACCACCAGGTCCTGGCCGCTGACGGTCAGTACCGAGCCGAACAGCACGTTCTCGAGGATGTGCACGTTTATCTTGCCTGCCAGCATCAGCAGCAGGCTGGCGCCCAGCGCCAGCGACACCGACAGAAACACCCCGATCAGCGTGTCCGGCGACAGCCCGGTGCGGTTGCGCAGGAAGTTGAGCAAGATGCCGAACAGCAGGCAGTAGCCGAACAGGCTGCCGTAAGGGCCGGTGTAGGGCTCGCCCAGCAGGATGCCGATGGCCACGCCGGTCAGCGCGGCATGGCCGACCGCCTCGGAAAAGAAGGCAAAACGCTTGACCACCACCAAAGTGCCCAGGCCGCCCAGCACCGGGCCGATCATCAGGCCGGCCAGCAAAGCGTTGACCACGAAGCCGTAGGCCAGCGCCTCGGGTAGGTAACCGGCATTGGCCCAGTCCTGGACCGTTTGGCGAAAAATTTCAAAGCTCATCAGGCAGCGCTCTCGCTACGCGGGTGAACGGAGAACAGGCCGAGCAGGCGCTCCGGGGGCAGGGCCTGGGCGGGTGGGGCGTCGAACAGTACCTGGCGGCTCAGGCCGGTAACCCGGTCGGCCAGGCGCATCACGGCCTCAAGGTCGTGTTCGATCCACAGCACGGTGGTGCCGGCCTGGCGCCAGCCCTGCAGCAGTTGCTCGAACACCTGGATGCCGGCTTCATCCAGGGCCGACATTGGCTCGTCCAGCACCAGCAGGTGCGGCTCGGGGATCAGGCCTTGGGCCAGCAGCACGCGTTGGCGTTCGCCACCGGAAAGCGCGCCCATGCGCCGTTTGCGCTTGTCGAGCATGCCGACCCTGGCCAGGGCCGCGTCGATGGCCGGCTGCACACGGCGCGACAGGCCGAGGAAGGCGGGCCGGCGCTGGCACATGGCAGCCATGAAGTCGCCCACGGTCATTGGCAGGCCACGGTCGAACTCCAGCGCCTGCGGTACATAGCCAATCACTCCGCAGTCGCCGGGCCAGTGCAGGGTCAGCTGGCCCTGATGCGGCATTTGCCCGAGCAGGGTCTTGATCAGCGAGCTCTTGCCGCCGCCGTTGGGGCCGACAATGGCATGTACGCTGCCGGCGGCGACGTTGAGGCTGACCTGTTCGAGGATGCGGGTGCGGCCCAGGGTCAGGTCGATGCCAGCGAACTCGATGCGCGGCCCGCAGGCTGTCATCAGGTTGGCGGCGGCGGTCATGCTCGGTTCTCCTGGATGGCGCGGACCACGGTGTCGAGGTTGCGCTTCATCTCCACTTCGTATTTGTCCTTGGTGTATTCGCCGTAGGAAATGTGCGTCAACGGGTACAGGCGCACGCCGGATTCACGCTGGATGGTTTCGACATAGGCGGATGGAAAATCCATTTCCGAGAAGATCACTCGCACGTCCAGCGCCTTGAGCTGGTCGATGGTCTTTTTCAGCTGGGCCGGGCTAGGTTCGATGCCATGGGCTGGCTCGACCACCGCGGTGACCTCCAGGCCGAAGTCGCGCACCAGATAGTCGTAGGCGGCATGGATGGTGACGACCCGGAAGGTGGCGCTGGGGGCCTCGGTGACCTTGGCCAGTGCGTCGGCACGCAGGGTGCGCAGGCGCTTGGCGTAGGCGCGGGCGTTTTGCGTGTATAGCTTGGCGTTATCCGGGTCGAGCTTGCCCAGCTCCCGGGCGATGTTGTTGACCTGGGCAATGGTGGTGCTGATCGACAGGAAGGTGTGCGGGTTGACCACCTTGCCGGCGCCGCGGGCGGCGATGCCGGTGGCCGCCAGCAACGGCACGTTCTGGTTGGCCTCGATGGTCTTGATGCCAGGCTTTTCGCTGGCGGCGATCATGCGGTCGGCGAAATCGTCATGGCCGATGCCGTTGAGTACCACCACGTCCAGTGTGCCGATGCGTTTGATGTCCTCGGCCCGTGGCTCGTAGGCATGGGGGTTGAACCCTGCCGGAATCAGCGGCACCACTTCGGCCTTGTCACCGACGATGTTGCTCACGTAGCTGTAGTAGGGGTGCAGGGTGATGCCGATGCGTAGCGGCTTGCCGTTATCGGCCAGGGCCAGTGCCGGCAGGGCAAGGGCCAGAAGCAGGGCGAGGGCGGAGCGGAGCATGGGGGAGTCCTTGGTTCAGTGACGGTGTTCGCGGGTGACCCCGGCGTCGTAATGGCTGACCACCTGCTGCCAGCCGGCGGTAATCAGGGCGCCCTGGCCGAGGTCGTCCGGGGGCACGGCGGCGCTGTCCCGGCGCAGCCAGACATCGGCTTGGCCGGTGCTGTCGGCCGGCAGGATCAGTAGCAGGCTGCCGGCCACTTCCGGGGCCTGGCTGCGGCCCAGGTAGGCCCCAGGTTCCAGCCACGACCATTGGTGGCTACCGCGGCTCTGGCTGCCGGCATCGACCACGAACGGCGGCAGGCCTTCCTCGGCCAGGGCCTGTACGCTGGGCGCCGCAGCGTTTTCTTCACGCAGCAGCTGGATCTCGTCGAAGGCCACCTGCAGGTCGGTGTACAGGCCTTGCTCGGCAGCGGTGAGGTCGCGACGGGCGTCGATCTGGTGGCCGGCGATGGCCTGTTCGCCTTCGCGTTCACCGCGTAACAGCACTACGCTGGCGGCGAGTACCACGATCAGCAGGCTGACCAGCAGCACGTACAGGGTTTCGTGCCCGGAACCGGCCGGGCGAACCACTTGGGCGCGGCTCATGGCTGGGCGATATCGGCGTAGTCGACTTCCACCACGTGCCCGGGGCCGGCATCGAACAGCACGTAGAATTCACCGTCCGGGCGCTTGAAGGTCAGTGTCGAGTCATCACCGAGCTTGCCGCCGACCAGCACCTGTTCGTCGTAACCGATCACATCCAGGGTTACCCCGGGGGCACCGCTGCCGTCCGAGAAGCCGCCGGTGCACTTGACCTGGCCGCCAGGCAGTTCTTCGCACTCGCACATCGGGTTGTGCGCCAGGGCCGGGCCGGCGGCCAGCGCCAGCAAGGGCAGGGCGAGGGTGCGCATCAGGTGCTTCATTTCTTGCCTCCTTGTTTCTCGAGCCAGGCCACGGTGGCTGGCGATGCCTGGGTCAGGGGGACCGACGCCTGGTGGATGCTGCCGTCCCAGCCTTCCAGGGTGATCCAGATCTGCGCGTCGGGCTTGGTGCGCGGCGGTATCGGCAACGAGGTGCCCATGTTGTAAGGCGCACCGAAGAAAATGGTGCCGGCGGCGCGCAGGCTGCGCGGTTTGCCGATACGCAGGTAGGCCGCCTTGACGTCGTTGATGCAGGCCTTGCACAGCGACGCATTGAAGACCTTGAAGTAGCCGGCCGGGCCGTCGGCGCGGGGGGGCTCGTCACGCAGTTCGGCCAGGTCCAGGGTATAGGGGCCGACCTGGATATCGCTGATCACATTGGCGCCAAGCCCCGCCTCGCCGCGGAACAGCCTGGCATCGGCGAAGTACTTGGGCATGAAGCCCAGCGGGATAAGGATCAGCAGGATGTTCAGGTGAAAACGCCACTTCAGCCAAAGCTGCTTCAGCGGGCTGGCGGGTACGGTTTGGCCCTGGCTCATGGGCGGATCTCCACGGAGGGTTCATTGCGCGCCATGCGCGGCACGCGCTCGCTGCGCTTGAGGGCTGCGGCGGTAGCCTGGGCGGTGCGCCTGGTCCAGATCAGCAAGCCGCTGAACACCATCAGGGTGAGGACCAGGCCGAAGAAGAACCACACCAGCTTGATCGGCAGGCCGCCGAAATCGCCGGTGTGCAGCGGGCGCATGGACTCGGTTATGAACTCCAGGGCCGAGCGGTCGCTAATCAGGAACTGACTGTCTACGTTACGCGTGTACGGGTTCACCGAAGCGCTCTGGAACATCAGCGGGTACCAGCCCGGCCCGGCCAGGGTGACGTGACTGTAGGCGGTGGCCGGCAGCGAGATGAAGTTGATCTCTAACCCCGGGATCGCCAGCCCCGCGATGCGCGCCGCTTCATCCAGGTCGATACGCGCTGCCGGGCTGCCATCCGGAGTTTGCGGCACATCCTCACGAGCGATCACCGGCACGATGGGCCGGCTGGAAATGGTGACGTGGTTGTCGGACAGGATCGCCTGGATCAGGAACCAGGTGCCGGTGATGGAGATGACTGCAATGAACCAGATTGACCAGACCCCGGCCAGACGGTGCAGGTCGCCCCAGAAAATACGCGAACCATGGCCGGTGCGCACCGGCTTGAAGAAGCCCTTCCAGAACTTCTTGTACACCACCAGGCCAGTAACCAGCGAAGCCAGCATAGGCAGGCCGAGCAGCGACACCAGGTACCAGCCCCAGCTGAAACCATTGGTGAACGGCACCAGCCACCAGCCGTGCAGAGCGCGGGTGAAGGCTTCGAAGTTGAAGTCCGGGGTCTTGCCCTGGATGGCCCCGGTGTAAGGGTTTACATAAAGCGTCGGGCTGGTGCCGTCAGGCAGGGTGACATCGGCTTTGACCGCGAAGTGCGAACCGTCGGGCTGGCTGAGCCGCTCCACCACCATGCCTGGCTCGGCCTTGTGCAGGGCCTCCAGCACCTGCTGGAAGCTCAGGCGCTCGACGTCGGCGTCGGGCTTGTTGGCGCGCACGGCCGGGTCGGCCAGCCAGACGATTTCCTGGCTGACCACGGCGAGCATGCCGGTGAAGCAGACGATCAGGACAAAGAACCAGATCGGCAAGGCGAGCCAGCTGTGGACCAGGAACCAAAGCCTGGATTTGGATTTTTTCGGTGATTTGGCCATCTGACGGTCTTCTGCAAGGGGGAGTCGAGCCTGTTCCCAGCCAAAGAGGGGCTGTACTGATAAGGACGAATGAGAATCGAAAACCTGCCGTTTTAAATGCAAGCAAATGTTTCAGGGCGCAAGGGAGCCTGAAGCTGGCGCGATCCTGTAGCGGCCTTGTGTCGCGAAAGGGCTGGCAGGCGACTGGCCGCTTGCAACAGGGGCTAAAGACCTGCGCCTGCCAGCCGATAGGCAGAACAACCCAAGGACCCATTTGCAACGCATGGAGAAAGACATGACAGGTATTGCAGCAGTCAGCATCAGCACCACGGCCCAGGCGGTGAGTACATCCCAGGTCGCCGACAGCCAGGATGGGCAAAAGACTGAAGAGAGTGGGGCCAGCACTCAGGCTGATACGTCGAAAGTGAACGGTGGCGGCCAGGCCCAAGGGGCCCAGGGCAGCAGTGAAAGTTCGGAACCTGCGCACATCAAGCAATTGCGCGAGATGATCAAGAAGCTGCAGAAGCAGTTGGCCGAAGAACAGAAGCAACTGGCCCAGTTGATGGCGCAGAAGATGGACGAAACGACCAAGCTCGCAGCCGTGACCGCCAGGCAGGCGAGTATCGCGACCATCAATGGTGAAATCCTGCAGGCCACCGCGCAGTTGCTCGAAGCACTACAGAAGACGGGTGGCAGTAGCGCGGGCGGGATGGTCAGCACCACAGCCTGACCGCGGATACGGTCCCCTGTAGGAGCAGCCTTGTGTCGCGATGGGCCGCGAAGCGGCCCCGGGATTTGGCATTACCGCCCAAATCGTCGGGGCTGCGTTGCAGCCCATCGCGACACAAGGCCGCTCAGGGACCGGGTAGCACCAGGCGGTGGTTAATCGGCCGCCAGGCGCCCTTTGTTCTGCCGCTCCGCCTTGTACTGCATGGCCACCGCCGGCGCCGGCTTGGCAGCGCCGGTTTCCAGCCACTGGCGCATGCGGCTGGCATCGGCGAAGTGGGTGTACTTGCCAAAGGCATCGAGGATGACCATGGCCACCGGGCGGTTGTCCATGCGGGTCAGCAGCACCAGGCAGTGCCCGGCTTCGTTGGTGAAGCCGGTCTTGGTCAGCTTGATGTCCCAGTTGCTCTTGTTCACCAGATGGTCGGTGTTGCGGAAGCCCAGGGTATAGTTGGGCTTGCGGAAGGCCACGGTCTTCTCGCGTGTGGTCGACAGCTCGCTCAGCATCGGGTACTTGCGCGAGGCCATCAGCAGCTTGGCCAGGTCACGAGCCGTGGACACGTTTTGCGTCGACAGGCCGGTTGGCTCGACGTAGCGGGTGTGCGCCATGCCGAGGCTGCGGGCTTTGGCATTCATCGCTTTGATGAACGCCGGGTAGCCGCCGGGGTAATGGTTGGCCAAGGTATTGGCCGCACGGTTTTCCGATGACATCAGGGTAATCAGCAAGGTTTCGCGGCGGTCGAGTTGGCTGCCCAGGCGCACACGCGAATACACACCTTTCATTTCCGGGTTGTTGGCAATGGTCATGGTGAGCATCTCATTCATGGGCTGCTTGGCATCCAGCACTACCATCGCCGTCATCAGTTTGGTTACCGAGGCAATCGGCACCACGCGGTCGGCGTGGCTTGAATACAGCTCCTGGTTGGTGTTCAGGTCGATCAGCAGGGCACTGCCTGATGCAAGGTGCAGTTTGGACGGGTCACGTTGAACCTGGGCCGGGGGTTGTGCAGCAGCGGTCGACGGAAGGGTCGCAGTACCTGTGAGCAACAGCAGCAGGCTGAGGATGGACAGGGATGTTTTCACGTTGAGGCTCACTAAAAGTTGGTATGTCGTTGGCTGTGCAAGGGTTTTCCCCCTAAAAACCGCTGCATTTTGGAGTATGGCTGAATTGCTGTCGAATGCCTTATGACTAAAGGGCACAACGTGAACGAAATTTAATCCTCTGCCAATTCTGTACCAATTACGTTCGTTTCCAGTGTCGCCAATTCGGCCCAGTCGTTAGCCGAATTCAGCCACTTCGCGTAGGTGGAAAGGAGCACCTGAACCGAGTGCCAAGCTGCCCTGCAATGAAAGCGGGGTTCATCCCTGACATGAGGCACATCGTGGCATAAGCATGCCGGCAGTTGTACTGGGGGCGGGGCTTGAAGCCCTTCGCTTTGACCGCCTGGTTGAAGTGTTTGACGGCGGTCTCCGGTACGGTGATGTGTGGCGACGAGCCTGCTGGCTGGAAGATGAACGGCGACTCGGTCGACACCCGGCGCTTTTGTTTTGAGCGGTAATGCGCGATGTCCTTGGCTCTGGCCAGCGCGCCCAGGCCCGATTAGCCAAACGTTAGGGCGCGAAACGATGCGATCCCCGGAGAGTCTCGGTAATAATTTCATCCGGGTAATATTGACGAAGCAATTTTTACCCGGATAAAATTGCGCTACCCAATTTTCGAGGTAACGCAAATGAATGCAACCGAGCACACGTCATGGATCGCCTTCTCGAAAAGCAAATGCATCGCGTCAGGTGCGCCACGAGAGGTAGCAACTGACGTTAAGCGTATTGCCGATTCTCAGGCCAGCGATAACGTCCTGGTTTTTGACGCCAAGACAAGTCAGCGCATAGAAATCGATCTCCGCGGTTCCCTATCCGCAGTTCTTAGGCGCTTGCCCGCCGCACAGCAGCAGGAGCCCGCGCCTGATAGCGCTTTACCGACATCGTCGGGACGAACTGCTGGCCGCCCCAGGCTCGGTGTAATAGCGCGTGAAGTTACGCTGTTGCCGAGGCATTGGGAGTGGCTTGCAACTCAGCCAGGGGGCGCTTCCGTAGCACTACGCAAACTGGTCGAACAAGGTTTACGATCCAGCAAAGAGGCAGATCGACTGCGCCAAGCCCAAGAAGCCGCATACCGCTTCATGGAAGTGATGGCGGGAGACAGCCCTGGCTTTGAAGAAGCCACGCGCGCGTTATTCGCCGGCGATCTGGGCAGGCTGCAGCAGCTTGTTTCAAAGTGGCCTCGCGATGTTCGGAACCATGTGCTAACCCTCGCTGCCGTAACTGTGCCCAATAGTCCGTAAGCTACGTTTCCGGCCACCCCTCAGGGAAACTCCGAACGAGTCTCCCTGAGCCCGGAATAACCAATGTCCCGACGGCGCAATGCCGATTTCTAAGCCCTCATACGCTTCAAAGCCAGGGCTTTACCCTGGTTCTTGCGCTCTACCGGCCTACCTCTCCTGCAACGTTCAATAACTATCGGCGCACCATCCATAGATTCGACAGCGCAAACAGCGTGGTCAGTTGCGCCGTGTTCTTGACCAAGCCGCGAAAGCGAGTCTTTACATAGCCGAACTGGCGTTTGATCACCCGGAACGGATGCTCCATTTCCGCACGTACCTGCGCCTTGGCCTGTGCGATATTGCGCTTGGCTTTGTAGAGCGCTGCGTTTGCCCAAGTGTTTGTAAGTACTGCGTCGCGCAGCGATCTGCCAGATCACTGCCCACCCTTCATGCTCCGGTCTTTTCTAAGTCCCGGTATAGCCCGCATCCGCACAGACGATCTCTGCGCCATGCAGCGGATGGAGAAGTTCCGTTACGTCGGCCACGTTTGCAGGGTACTTGCTGGCCACCGCAATGCCCGCCGACACGCACTCGTCGAGTGGCTAGGCGGACCGTTCAATCCTGAGACGTTCGATATGGATGAAGCCAGGGAGCGCTTGGCTGAGTACGCAGTACTGAAAGGTGATCATCCCTGTGCAGTCCACTCTTCGAGAAAGTGCCCGCGTCGAGCCAGGTTCTCCCGCGCAAGTGCGATATCTAGCGCGAGCTCTTGCCGATCTCTGTAGGTTGCCTTGCTGATTCCCTCCCTGATGAGCAGTGGATTTCCCAGGTCGTCCTCGACCTGGAATCCTCATGGCATAAGTATGCCGACAGTTGTATTGGGGCGGTGTTTGAAGCCCTTCGCCTCGACCGTCTGCTGTTCGACCATGATCCGGCCGATGTGAGCCGTCTTCTTCTCGAAATCGATCCCGTCCCGGTGCAGCAACCCCACAGCAGTACGCGACTTCGCAGTACGACGAACGCGTATTCGTCGTACTGCTTCGTTCACTGATGTGGCTTACCGGTGGATTTGTTATTCCAGCGTCGAGGTTTCGATGTCATGTGAATGCAGTTCTTTCATGACAGCACAAAAGGTGAGAACGTCGTCCTCAACGTTTAGCGGGCTGAAAGAGATGCGCAAGGTAGAACTCATCTGAGAAGGGCTAAGCTTCATAGCGCTCAAAACCCGAGAAGGTGTAGAAGAGACACTGCTACAAGCTGAGCCTTTCGAGACGCAAATACCCCTTTGCGAGAGAAACTTGATCGCTTTGCTGGCATCGATACCGTGAAAACAGATGGAGAGTATATAGCCCGAAGTCTCACCGTCATGGGTGTTGAGCGAGAATGGGATATTTGATTGTTCGAGGGTCTTTTGAAGGAGCAGGTTCAAGGCACGAACGTGCTTATGGTATCCCTCGGCGTTGTTCTGATGATGTTCGAGAGCTCTATATAAAGACTCTACCCCGTAGAGATTCTCTGTGCCAGGCCTGACGCCAGCCTCCTGTTCGCCGCCGAACAACAAAGGGGATAGTCTGAAGCGCCGATTCAGGTAAAAAAAGCCGATCCCCTTTGCTGCTCCCAGTTTGTGGCCGGAACCGATAAGGGCATCGATATAGGTTAAATCAGGAGGGGTGACTTTTGTCAGTGTTTGTACACCGTCACAAATGAAAGAGACTTCCGGGTTTATGCTTTTTATGTTTTTGGCGATGTCGTCGATGGGTTGGCGCGCTCCCGTTTCATTGTTGACGCCCATGACCAATACCATTGCCGTATTCTCATTGAGCATGTCAAAAATAAAGGAGGCTTCTATGATGCCACGGTGATCGACGGGAGCAACGTGAACAATAAAGCCGGAGCGCCGCATATGTTCAACAGTGTTGAATATGGCAGGGTGTTCGATGGCGCTGACAATTATTTCGTTTCTTGTCGAATTGTTCATTTTGAGGAAGTTGCATCTTCCTTGAATGATCAGGTTGGCAGCTTCAGTGGCACCTGAGCAAAAATGGTACTCACTTGGGCGGCCGCCAAACATCATGCTCAGTTGTGCCCTGGTTTTTTCGAGCACTGCGTTGGCTCGTTCGCCGACAGGATGATTACTTGAAGGGTTTCCAGATGCTGGGGAGAAAACTACGGCATCTTCGAAAGGCAATGCAGAGGCCGCGCTGTCTAGGTAGATCATATATGTCCTTATATCAATTCCATGTTGTTGCGGTTTAGCAGGTCTTGTATCTGTTTTGTGAACTTGGCGCTGTCTGTGTCTGGGCGAGCAATCGTATCTTTTTCAAAGAAGCTGTGCTCGACCAGTTCTTCGTTATTAATGATGATCTGTGCGCAATTTCTGGAGAAATTCTCGATCAGCAGGCTGGCTGATATAACGCCGCGATAGACCTTCTCTCCGACGAACTCGTCATCTGCTCTTGCATAAATCGCAATATGGTCTACGGAGTTGTCGTATTGGCAAAGCAAGCCGCCGTAGGTCGCAGGGCAAAGAACTCGTCCGCCTGTTTCGTAGAGATTTATCACAGGATTCTTTTTCAAGCGGGCCATGGGGCAGTTTTCCAGGTCGCTCTGCTTGATTTGGCTCTCATTGCTCTTCCACCAAGAACCTCCGAAGTAGGCGTCTTCATCTTGGGTGTCGAACAGATAGGGAGTGGTCAACGAGAACATGCCCTGATCCTCGGTGGTGAGGAACAGTGAATTTGTTTTTTTGAATACCTCGTCTATGTAATTTGGATGAGTTGACTTGAGAAGCTCAAGCCCGGAGCGGGTCCGTCGCATGATTTTTCTGAAGAGATCATTGCCTTTGGATTGCAAATGAATGGCTACCTTGTCTAAAGGTATTTCACTCGCTGCGAGTATGTTTTTATAGGCGGCAGGGATGTAAGCGATCTTCTTGTTGTGTTGAATGTCCTGGGTGATTTTTCGTCGTTCATCGTTTCCTCCCTTGATGCCTATAAGGTCGGAAAGATACAAGTTTATCGATACGTTCTTGTTGTGATGCTTTAGGGCGTCATATAATTTAACGCCCAGTTTGAATGTCAGGGTCTCTGTCGGGCTGGGCTCTCCTTTTATACCGAAAGAATAGCCGTCGTGAGATGAAAATAAGGTGGTATGGCCACAGTCGATTACAATGTTTTCTCTCAGGTTTTTCTGCGATGTAATGGTGTGAACTATTGAATCAATGTCCATGTTGTCTTCTCAGTTCAGGTTGAATAGCTTGTTTCTGATGAACGCCCGGTAAATTCCATAGGGCCTGCCAACAAAGCCCGCAATAATGCAGAATATCAGGGCGGCCTTGATGGCCTGCATTAACGTTGCGCCACTTATGGTCATGTTGATCATGTAGAGAGGCAGTTCAAATGAGAGGTAGGCCAGCGTATCAACGAGGTAAGGTTTCAGGCCTTTGTCACTGTCGGAAATCCCGAATTTTTTAAAGATGTAATCGCGCCATATGCCAAAGGGGCGGGCAGTGCTGGTGATGATGAACAGTCCTACGAGTCGGGCGCTTAGATGCGTGCTGAGTGTCATCTGCGCAAAGCCAAGTTCGATAGGCAAGGAAATAAAGTAGCAAAATGTATTCAGTGCGAAGGTGTCTGCCCAGAAATTCTTTAAAGGCTGGCTACTTTTTTCTATGGGTAATTCGTTGTCTGTAGATAGCATGGTTGACCTCAAACTTTTCTTGATGGAGTATGGCCGTCAATAGGGGATCCGTGGCTGCTGTGTTGCGCAACTTTTGGCGCAATACGTATGGGGTGGTTGGTTCGCGATTTATTCGGAGGAGGGAGTGTTCTCTAGAAGTGGTAGTCCCGTCGGCTTTTTGAGGCGGGGCACTTTCGTCGAGATTGCAATGGTGGGTAAGATAAAGACGCGATAGAGATAGGCTTTTGGAGTGATAGCAAGCATGTGAATGGACCGTCCATTGGTCGTAACGCTTAAAGCACCATGGGCCACGATCGAGTATTTAGGCAGTTGATCGCGCCAGATTGTTTTAGCTGTGAATCATATTTAATGATTTGTGTGGCTAAATGGATGACTTTCGCAGAGTGCAGTATGTTGAGGGTTGGGATGTATTAACATAAATGCCTCCATGGCAGCGATGCTCTACTGTGGCAGTACTCTAATCCATGAAATACAGCGTCGTCTACCCCTGTGCTTAGCGCTGTGTGGTGCACGGAAGCAGAGCCGTTTGATTGATCTCTTATACCTTAGATATTCATATTTAATTAAATTCGTAAGGATCACCAATAATCTCGGTATGGCTTCTGTTTTATTGCGCAAATTACCTTTCGTTACTGGCGATTCGCAATTTTTCACCCTGGGTTCTGCTTGGAGTCAGTTTCTGTGTAGGACAGGAGTGGGTCCACGCAATCCAGGGCCATCCCGATGCAACCTGCGCTGGATGCGGGGCATCGGGATGTCTTGCCGGCTGCCTGGGGTCAGGCATGGATCAGCGAGAGTTCGCTGATGATGCAGATCGAGCCGTCATCGGCGGGCGTTGTATCGGTGTAGTCCACCTGGTTGTAGACCCCACCGTGGAACTCGAATAGCCGTGAAGCCCAGGTGCTGTCGAACTGTAGATCGCCGGACGAACCGGCCACACCGTTGCACTTGGCCGTCACGTTGATCACGCCTGCCGAGGTGGCGTGGATGCTCACCTCGAACTTCGCTCCCAGCGGCACCCCCTTCAGCACGGTCGAGTTCACCGGGTCAGTCTGGTTGTAGGTCCGTCGAAATCCCAAGGTGATGTCGCCCTTCTTCCAGAACACCTTCACGGGCGGGCTGTCGTCCCCGTATACATGCATCTGCGCGATGACCACCTTCTGCGCCCAGTTGACCTTGGTCAGCGTCATTTCCTGGCGGTTCCAGTGGTCCTTGGCGTGATCCAGGGGCCAGTATTCCGGTTCTGACCATTCGCAGCGGGTCCTGCGGGTGCTCTTGCTCGAAGCGCCTTTGGTGGGAGCAAACAACTGAATCGAACCATCGCTGAGCGCTGTCACGTAGCTCGGGTATCGAGCAAGCGCTTCGGTGCCGGTGAGTTCGGTCGCTACGGGGTTGATCGACGATACGGCTACCGGAACAGCGATTGTGAGGTTGCTGATATCTACGCTCATGGGGGAACTCCTGGATAAAGATGACGGTTTGCGCTACAGCAGCACGGAGGCGGCTGTCGGAATGAAATTTAGCCGTACGCTAATCATCGGTCAATAGCTATGAGCTAAAATTATTTCGCCGGGCGACAAATTACCTGTTGGCGAAAATTTTCTGCAGCGGGGGCTTTACGCTGGATTTGGCGGTGAGATAAGCTTTCCTTGAATACTGTACGAATATACAGCTATCAGGATAAGAATATGTCTAACCACATGAAGTCGACGCCCCATCAGCGCCAGGAAATAACCGGAATAGAGCGCCTTAGCTTGCGGGTGTCAGCGATGATCAACCACCCGCTCGCGCAGACGCAGCGCTGGGTGACGGTGCATCGTCTGGATACCGACGGTGATGCTGAATGGGAGGAGGTGATGGGCCTGTTGGCCGAGACGCCCGAGTTGGAGCTGACCTTCAACGACGACGAGAGTGTGACGGTGCGCTGGGAGCGTAGCAGCGTGGAGGAGCGTGACGACTTTGTCGTCGAGCAGGACAGCGAACAGCAGGTTGAGGAGGCGGCACCTTTCTGAGCATCAGAAAAAGCCCGCCGGAGTGGCGGGCTTCGCTTCATACAAGGTGCGCATTCCATACCAGCAGTACCCTGGCCTGGATATAGGTCTCTTCCCGGCGAATCATGCGATCTTTGTGTCGTGAGTTGTCGGAAATCATCTCGAAATGGTCCTCGTCCGCGATTTGTAGCCGCTTGATGTAGATGTGGTCGCCCCACGAGAAGAAGTAGATTCCATCGCCGACGAACTCGCGGATGCTGACATCCACGATCAGAGGGTCGCGGTGCTTGATGGTCGGTTCCATCGACTGGCCCCAGCCGGTCACCATCTTCAGGTGGTGGTGCTCGCTGAACTCCACGCCCAGCTCGCGCAGGTGGCTTGGGCTGACGCGAACATCCTTGAACATCTCGGGGTAGTCGTGGGGGATCTGACCACCGCCCATGGCCGCCCGAACGTCGTAGTGGGCGATCCATACTTCGTCACCCACCAGGCCTGGCCGAACATGTTCAGCCTTCACCAGCGTCGAGTCTGCCGGCTCCTCGGCGGCGGCCAGTAGCCTTTGCCGGGTTTCTTCGGGGATGCCTCTGCCGCTTCTGGCAAGCATCTGCTTGACCAGGTCGGCCGCTGAAAGCTTGCTGTCGCCAGTCTCGGTTGGCGCCTGCGCCTGGTCGCCCGCTGCCATTGCGTCGAACCATCCCCGCGGCAAGCCTTCGATGCCCTCGATTCTGCGGGCCACGTCATCGCCCAGGTTCTTCGCTGTCTTGTCCGAAAGAATCTGGCTCAGGTGCGCAGGCGCCATCCCCCAGCGCTCCGCGCAGGATCCCTTTCTCTGGCTGCCGATCAGCTTGACCAGGTTGTGCTTGCGAATTTCGTAGATGTCCATGAGGCGAAGCATGCCAGTGTTTAGCTAACTGCTAAATGTGCGCAAAGCTAAATTTATCTTGCTGTAATATTAGCCGTAGGCTAAATTTACTATGCAAGCAAGGAAAGCCACCGAGAAGCTGTTCTCCAGGGCTTACGAAATCACTATCCGTAATGAGGTTTTCATGGATCCGACGGACCTCGGCCCGGGCACCGTCACCTGGCTGGGCGGAACGGGCACCGTGTTGCTGGGTGCATTCCTCTGGCTGCGCAAGTGGCTGTCCAGGGATGCGGCCGACCGTGCGATGGACACCGCTGATATTGGCGTGGTCCGGCGCCTGAACGAGCTGCTCGATATCGAGCGTGACGCCCGAAGAGAAGCGCAGGCCAGGGCCGATCAGTTTGCCAAGGAGCGCAATGAGCTGGTGGTAACCGTAGGGCGCCTGGAAGGCAAGATCGAAGCGCTGACCAGTCGTCGCGGCCATCTCCCCCGGCAAGTCACCGTCCAGGGCGAGGGGATCGCCCGCCTGCGCGGGAAGCAGGGTGAGTGAAGGCGGCCCGCAAGACAGATTCTGTTCACGCCCATGCTATGGACTGCTTCTGTGTGGAGACAGCATGGCTTGATCAGATTCTGCCGCTGCCGGGGGCGCTCGATCTCACAGGCGCCACACAACTCTCGGCAAGCAAAAAAAAAGACCCGCCAGGTAGGCGGGCCAGAAGGGCGTAGGGAGCAACGCACAACAAATACGGGTCAGGCGACCAGGGTGCCTGGTTGCAACTGTTCGACCAGTGCCTGGGCCGAGGCGAGGGTCGGCATCGGGCCGCTTACGGCTTCGCCGTTGCGTACCAGGTACCAGCACGCCAGCAGACCCTGCTCACGCAGTGAGTTGGGGACGGCACTGCCGACAACGGACATGATCTGGATAGTGGCCATGGGGACCTCCTGTAAAACATGGCCCTACCTTACGCAGCAGCCGGGACGGTTTGAAATTAACTTCCTCGATAGTGGTCATTGGTTCTATCAACATTTACCAGCGCGGCGGGCCGTAATACACCGGCGGCGGGCCGTAGTAGGTGCGGTAGCCGGGGGGCGGTGGCGCTGGCGCGTAGTACGGCTGGTAGTACACCGGCGGTGGCGGTGGTTGCACGTACACCGGTGGCGGCGCGTAATAGACCGGCTGGCGCTCGACGTACACCGTACGGTCACGTCCGCCATAAACCGTCGCCCCGACCACGGCGCCAACCACGGCCGCACCCAGCAGCGGTCCCGGGCCATACCAACCGCCATGGCCATGGCCGCCGTGGGCGACAGCGGGCGCGCTGATGGCCAGAGCACCGACCAGCAGGGCGATTCCGGGAATGTGACGGTTCATAAAGAAACCCTCGCAAGGACACCCCAAGTGTGGGGTCCTATTAATATGACTCCACTCTTCGTCAGCTGAGCACGGGGGAACGGTAAAGGTTGTGTAAGGGACGACCAGCGGTCACCTCTGTTACGCTGAACAAACGTTTCAGTTATGACAAAGGAGCAGGTTATGTCGACAATTCCCAGCAGAGACACCGTGCTGTGTATCTCCCTGGCCGGCCGCCCCGGCACCTTTGGTGTAAGGTTCCACAACCACCTGTACCAGCAGTTGGACCTGGACTTCTACTACAAGGCCATGCGCACCGACGACCTGCCGGCGGCGGTGGCAGGGATCCGCGCTTTGGGTATCCGCGGTTGCGGGGTATCGATGCCGTACAAGGAAGCCTGCATGGCCCTGGTTGACGAGATAGACCCGTCGGCGGCGGCCATCGAGGCGGTCAATACCCTGGTCAATAGCAATGGTCACCTCAAGGCCTACAACACCGATTACCTGGCCGTACGCCAGTTACTTGAACAGCACAAGGTCGACCCGACAACGGCGTTTGCCTTGCGCGGCAGTGGTGGCATGGCCAAGGCTGTGGCTAGCGCCTTGCGAGATGCCGGGTTCGCTGAAGGCATCATCGTTGCGCGTAATGAGCAGGCCGGGCGGCAGCTGGCGGATGTGTGTGGTTATCGCTGGGTATCGGAGCTGGGGGACCTGTGCCCACCCATGCTGGTGAACGTGACGCCGATCGGCATGGCGGGCGGGCCGGACGCCGAGGCGTTGGCATTTTCCGAGAACGCCATCGCTGCGGCGGAGCGGGTGTTCGATGTGGTGGCGATGCCGGAATGCACACCGTTGATCCGGCGTGCGCAGGCGTTGGGCAAGCCGGTGATCACCGGGCTGGAGGTGATTGCGCTGCAGGCGCTGGAGCAGTTCGTGCTGTACACCGGAGTGCGACCGACTCGGGCGCAGGTGGAGGCGGCGGTGGCGTACGCCCGGGATATCTGACTACTCCTGTACCGGCCCTTTTGCGGGTAAACCCGCTCCCACAGGGATAGCGCCGTTGCTACATGCCGGCGCTATCCCTGTGGGAGCGGGTTTACCCGCGAAAGGGCCGGTACAGGCAACAACAAGAATCAGAACACCTTGTGCCCTTCATCCAGCTGCTGGTCGACCAGCGCCCGGCCATGGGCCAGCGACACATGCTGCGCGTTCTCAAGGTCGGAGAAGAACTTCATAGGCATCGACATGCGCTTGCTGGTGTGCCCGTCGGGGTCGGTGATCAGGCACCCGGCGGCATAGGGCAGAGGGGAGTCGGGGTGGGGCATCACGCTGGCGGTGATGGTGTGCTTGCGGTATTCACAGTGAAGAGATTGCATCGTCCTTACCTCGCTGTGGCATGTGAAGCAGTTACCTTCGTATACCACAGCAAGGGGCCGGAAGTTCCCGGCCCGACGAGCGAGCGGCTATAACGCTTAGCCTTTGAGTTCGGTCGGCTGGATCACTTCAATCCAGTAACCGTCCGGGTCCTTGATGAAGGCCAGATAGTTCATGCGCCCATCCTGCAAGCGTTTCTGGAACGGCACGTCCAGTGCCTCGAAGCGCGCGCAGGCGGCGCGTACGTCCGGTACCGATATGCAGATGTGGCCGAAGCCGCGCGGGTCGGTGTTGCCATTATGGTAGGCAAACTCGGCATCGTTTTCGGTGCCGTGGTTGTGGGTCAGCTCCAGCACACCGGGGATCGATTTCATCCACTGGTGGCGTTCGCTGTCATCGTCAGGGATCTGCGCCGGATCGACCAGGGCCAGGAAGTACAGGCTGAAGGCAGCTTCGGGGAAGTCGCGCTTGTCCACCAGGCGGAAGCCCAGTACGCGGGTGTAGAAGTCCAGGGACTTCTCGATTTCCTTGACCCGCAGCATGGTGTGGTTGAAGACGAACTGGGCGGTGGCGGTGTCCGGCTGTGCGGTGACGCCAGGCAGGGTTTGCAGATCGTGCAGGCTCATGGGAACTCCTGAGACGGGGCCGGGCGCAGGGCGCCGGCAAAACAGACAGGCTGGCCATGATACGGCAGTGCGCCGATTGCGCAAATGAAAGCGCCCTGCACAAGGCAGGGCGCTGGAATTAGAGGCCCGCATGTGCGGGCGCGTGATGGGGTCGCTAATCCTTTAGCTGTCTCGATACTGAGCCAGCCCTTGTGAAAAATGTGTGAAGTGCGTGTGGACGTTTCATCAGCGTACCCAGCTTTCTACCGTGGCGGCGCCATACTGTTCTTTCCAGGCTTTGAGCCCGCGGTGGTTGCCACCTTTGGTCTCGATCCGCTCGCCGGTGTGCGGGTTGGTGTAAACCTTTACCACGCGCGGGCGGCGCTGTTGCTTGGGCGCTGTACTGGAAACCCGGGCCACGGCCTTCGGGTCGAGGATGGCGATGATATCGCGCAGGCTCTTGTCGTAGCTTTTCATCAGGCCGACTAGTTTCTGCTCGAATTCGATTTCGCGTTTGAGGCCGGCATCCTTTTTCAACGCTTCCAGTTGCGCCATCTGTTCCTGGAGCGCTTTTTCGGCAGCACGAAACTCTGCAAGTCTGGACACTGTAATCACTCCTGTACGTCGGTCGTGGCAGGGCGTAACGAACATTGAAGAAGAATAAAAACGCCGGCCACGCGGTTGGTTTTCGCTGTTCGCTGATATGGAGTGTAGTCATTCGTGAGTACTGGGTAAACTGCAAACTTTTTGTAAGTAATTCGGGAACTTTCCTAGTTTTGCGTGCGGTATTTCCCGGTTTTTCCGCGGTTGCCTCGTGGTGCGCTTAGACCATGGTCCAATGGCTTGTGCCAGAGCCTTCGCGCGATAATTTCAGATCATGGCCGGCTATTGTTCGGCCCCCTCGCAGTACCGTGGCAAATACGTGCCACAGGTTGTTTACTCGCCTTGATTCTGGATGTTTCCTCGCATGTTTGCCCCTTTCCCTCTCGCCCCCGGGCGTCGTGTTGCCGGCCTGTTTCTGTTGTGCGCCGGTGTCAATGCCCAGGCCGCCGGTTTTCTTGAAGACAGCAGTGCCAAGGTCGAAGCACGCAATGTCTATTTCAACCGGGACTTTCGTGACGGCCACAGCAGTTCCAGCCAGGGTGCGTCCAAACGCGAAGAATGGGCACAAGGCTTCATCCTCAATGTGCAGTCGGGTTTTACCCAGGGGCCGGTAGGTTTTGGCGTGGATGCGCTGGGCATGTTCGGCTTCAAACTTGACTCCAGCCCGGCGGACAGTAACAGCGGCCTGCTGCCGTCTTCCGGTCACGACCCGCGGCACTCGGAGGACCAGTACGCGAAGATGGGCCTGGCGGCCAAGGCCAAGGTTTCCAATACCGTGCTCAAGTACGGTTCGATGATGCCGGATATGCCGCTGCTCAAGTACAACGATGGCCGCCTGCTGCCCACCATGTTCCATGGCGCCATGCTCACCTCCGAAGAAGTGCGCGACCTGAAGTTCACCCTGGCCCGCCTGAACAAGTACACCGCACGGGACTCCACCGACCGTCAGGACATTCGCGTGCATTGCAAGAACAAGCGCTATGCCTGCGATATCGAGGCTGACCACTTTGACCTGGCCGGCGTCGATTACCGTTTCAACGAGCGGTTCAGCGCCCAGTACCAGGTGGCCAAGCTGGAGAACATCTACCGTCAGCACTTCCTTGGCCTGGTGGCCAGCCAGCCGTTGGCGGTGGGCAGCCTGTCGGCCGACCTGCGCTTGATCAAGAGTGATGAGATCGGCAATGCCCGCGCTGGCGAAATCGACCATCGCGCGTTCAGTGGCATGCTCGGCTACAGCCTGGGTGGTCACAAGCTCAGTGCCGGCTGGCAGCGCATGTATGGCGACAGTGCCATGCCATACCTGGATGGCACCAACCCGTACCTGGTCAACTATGCCCAGGTCAATGACTTTGCCGCCGCCCGGGAACGCTCCTGGCAGGTGCGTTATGACTACGACTTCAAGGCCATGGGTGTGCCCGGCCTGACCTTCTTCACCCGTTATATCAACGGTGACAATATCAAGGTGCCGGGCAGCATGGTCGAAGGCAAGGAGTGGGAACGCGACACCGAGTTCAAGTACCAGGTGCAAAGTGGCACGTTCAAGGATGTCAGCGTGCGCCTGCGCAATTCCACTTACCGCAGCAACTATGAAAAGTGGGCGCGGGACATGGACGAGACGCGGGTCATTGTCAGCTACAACTTCTCCATCTTCTGACGGGTCGCTTTGCCAAATACCGGCAGCCACCTGACAATGGCTGCTGGATCCCGCAAAGGGTAGGGTAATGAAAGACCTGTTGCTGATCGGCATTGGCCCGGGTGACCCGCGCCAGATCACCTACGAGGCGGTCGATGCGCTGCGCCAAGCCAGCGTGTTCTTCGTACTCGACAAAGGTAGTGACAAGGACGCGCTGGTGCACCTGCGCAAGGCCATCCTGCAACGCTACCGGCCCAAGGGCGGCTACCGCCTGGTGCAGGTGGCCGACCCTGCGCGCGATGACCGTGCGGATGACTACCTGGGCGCGGTGCAGGACTGGCACCGGCAGCGTGCGGCGCTGTATGCCCAACTGATCGAGCAGGAGATTGGCGAGGGGGAAACCGGTGCCTTTCTGCTGTGGGGTGAGCCGACCCTGTACGACAGCACCCTGCGTATTCTTGACCTGGTTCGTGAGCGTGGTGTGGCGTTGCGGTTACGAGTAATTCCGGGCATCAGCAGCGTGCAAGCGCTGGCCGCGCGTCATCAGGTGCCGCTCAACCGTATCGGCGAGCCGTTGACCGTGTTGCCAGGGCGGCGCCTGGCCGGGCAGGGGCAGATCGACAATGTGCTGGTGATGCTCGACGGGCAGTGCGCGTTTGCCCGGCTCGAGGATCCGGCACTGATGATCTACTGGGGCGCGTACCTGGGGACCGAGGATGAAGTGCTGATTGCCGGGCCGTTGCAGGCGGTGAAGGCGCAGATCCTGCAAGTGCGCGAGCGGGAGAGGGGGCGCAAAGGGTGGATCATGGATACCTACCTGTTGCGCAGGGAGCTGTAAAGTTGGGTTGCCGGTGCCGCCCTCTTCGCGGCTAAACCCGCTCCCACAGGTGCTGCACCAACCCTGCAGGCTGTGGGGACCCTGTGGGAGCGGGTTTACCCGCGAAGCGGGCGACACCGATCTCAAGGGTTACCCAGAATCCCCACCACCTTCTCCCGCAACTGGTCGATGCCGAACGGCTTGCCGATCAGGTGCATGCCCTGCGGCACGTCGAAACTGTCGGCATAACCACTGGCGAACAGAACCGGCAACAGCGGCCGCAGTTCGCGTGCCTTGGCCGCCAATTCTTCGCCGCGCATGTCCGGCAGCCCCACATCGGTCATCATCAGCGCCAGCTCCTGGCCCGGGTCCTCGAGAATACACAGCGCCGCACGGGCATGCTCCGCCTCGATGACCGTGTAGCCCAGCTCGTCGAGCACTTCGACCATCAGCATGCGTACGATGTCGTCGTCTTCGACTACCAGAAGGTGCATGGTTCGGATCCTGTGCAAATGAATGTCTTTAATCTGTGCACCGGACGGCAGCAGAAGTTCCCGAGAATACCGGCCCCAGCAATCAGATGGAACGATTGGCGCGCGCTGCCTTCAAATACTGGCTAAATGCCCTGCCAGACTCGGCAAAGCTGGTTAGACTCGCTTAACAGGACGCAGTGGCAGATAACGACAACGAGTGATCCGCCACACTTTTCAATGGACTTTTCTAGCTCGGGCGTTTTCATATGATTCAAGCAGCCTCGATGGACCAGCGAAGCTTCCGCAAACTGTTGAGCCGCAACGTCGGCCTACCCCTGGGGGTGGGCCTGCTGGGGGCCGTGGCCTTCGTCGCGGTGATCAACTACCTGCTTTCGGCCATGCAGTGGGTCGAGCACACCGACCAGGTAATCGGCAATGCCAACGAAACGGTCAAGCTGTCGATCGACATGGAAACCGGCATGCGTGGTTTCCTGATTACCGGCGACGAGCGTTTCCTCGACCCCTACGAGGTGGCCAAGCCGCGGATCCTCGGCAGCCTGCAGAACCTGCGTGCCATGGTCGAGGATAACCGGCAACAGGTCGAGCGCATCGACCGGCTGATCGCCCTGCAGCAGGCCTGGAACACCTTTGGCAGCGAGATGATCGCCCTGCGCCGCAGTCAGGGTGACTACAGCGCCTTGATCGGCAACGGCCGCGGCAAGCGCCTGACGGACGAGATCCGCAAGGAGTTCGACGCCTTGATCGGCAACGAACAACAGTTGCGCATGGCGCGCAACGAGAAGGTCAGCAATGTCACCGTCACGGTCATATCGTCCTTCGTGCTGTTCATCGTAGGCCTCAGTGCCTTGCTCGCCTACCTCGGCCGCCGCGACCTGCTGGCGCTGTCGGCTACCTATGACGAAAACTTCAACGCCCAGCAGCGCGCGGCCGAGCGCCTGGAGCACCAGGCCTGGCTGCGCAACGGGCAGACCCAACTGGCCGAACAGGTGCTGGGCCAGCTGACCCTGCCCATGCTCGGTGAAAACATTCTGCGTTTCTTCGCCGGTTACCTGGGCAGCGTGGTGGGCGCGTTGTACCTGCGTGACGAGCATGGCCGTCTGGTACGTGTGGCCAGCTATGGCCTGGATGCCGAGGAACAGGCCCGTGAGCAGGTGCTGGCCGATCACGAGGGGCTGCTGGCCCAGGCCGTGCGCGAAGCGCGGCTGCTGCGCCTGGAAGACTTGCCCGAAGGTTATTTCCACCTCAGTTCCGGCCTGGGCCGGGGCCTGCCGCGCAGTGCCGTGCTGATGCCGGCAAGCGACAACGGGCAGATCAACGGCGTGCTGGAGCTGGGCTTCTTGCGGCCGTTGCAGGAGCGTGACGAGGAACTGCTGCAGCGGGTCGGTGGCAACCTCGGCATCTCCATCGAAAGCGCCCGTTACCGGCAGCGCCTGCAGGAAGTGCTGGCCGAGACCCAGCAACTGAACGAAGAGCTGCAGGTGCAGCAGGAAGAACTGAAAACCGCCAACGAAGAGCTGGAAGAGCAATCCCGCGTGCTCAAGGAGTCCCAGGCCCACCTTGAGGCCCAGCAGGCGGAACTGGAGCAGACCAACGAGCAGCTGTCCGAGCGCACCGAGGCGCTGGATCGCAAGAACGACGAACTGCTCCATGCCCAGGACGAATTGCAGGCGCGTGCCGAGGAGTTGCAGCGTGCGAGCAAGTACAAGTCCGAGTTCCTCGCTAATATGTCCCACGAGCTGCGCACGCCGCTTAACAGCTCGCTGATCCTGGCCAAGCTACTGTCGGAGAACGGCGAGGGCAATCTCAGCGACGAACAGGTCAAGTTCGCCGAATCCATCTACTCGGCCGGCAACGACCTGCTCAACCTGATCAATGACATTCTCGACATCGCCAAAGTGGAAGCCGGCAAGCTCCAAGTGCGCCCAGAAAACACTCAGGTGGATCGCCTGGTCGAAGGCCTGCGCGGCATGTTCGAGCCATTGGCCGAGCACAAGGGCCTGTCCTTCGAGGTGACTGCCGAGGCGCAGGTGCCGGCTACTCTGTTCACCGACCGCCAGCGCCTGGAGCAGATCCTCAAGAACCTGCTGTCCAACGCCATCAAGTTCACCGAGCGCGGCCAGGTCAGCCTGAACATCGGTTACCAGCCTGGCACCGGCATCGTCTTTGCCGTGCGCGATACCGGCATCGGCATCGCCACCGACCAGCAGCAGGCGATCTTCGGCGCCTTCCACCAGGTCGATGGCACCAGCAACCGCCGTTTTGGCGGCACTGGCCTGGGCCTGTCCATTTCCCGCGACCTGGCGCACCTCCTGGGCGGACAGATCAGCGTCGACAGCAGCCCCGGCCAGGGCAGTGTGTTCAGCCTGATACTGCCGGAGCGGTATGAGCGCGTGGCGCAGGATATCGAGCCGCTCAGCCTGCGCCCGACGGTCGATAGCCTGCCTCCGGCGCCGCAGGCACCGGTGGTGGCGGCACCGAAACGCCCGACACCGGCGTTCGACGACGACCGTGAGCGCGCGCCGTTCGGCAACCGCTGCATTCTGGTGATCGAGGACGAACCGAACTTCGCCCGCATCCTCTTCGACCTGGCCCACGAGCTGGGTTACAGCTGTCTGGTGGCGCAGGGCGCCGACGAGGGCTTCGAGCTGGCCACCCAGTACATCCCCGATGCCATCCTGCTGGACATGCGCCTGCCCGACCATTCCGGGCTGACCGTGCTGCAACGTCTGAAGGAGCAGGCCAGCATCCGGCACATACCGGTGCATATCATTTCCGTGGAAGACCGGGTAGAAGCTGCCATGCACATGGGTGCCATCGGCTACGCGGTCAAGCCCACCAGCCGCGAACAACTCAAGGAAGTGTTCGCCTGCCTGGAGGCCAAGCTGACCCAAAAGCTCAAGCACATCCTGCTGGTGGAAGACGACGACCTGCAACGCGAGAGCATCGCCCGCCTGATTGGCGACGACGATGTCGAGATCACCGCCGTGGCCATGGCCCAGGATGCCCTGGCGTTGCTGCGCGAGAACATCTACGACTGCATGATCATCGACCTCAAGCTGCCGGACATGCTCGGCAACGAGCTGCTCAAGCGCATGACCGCCGAGGACATTCGCGCCTTCCCGCCGGTGATCGTGTATACCGGGCGTAACCTCACCCGCGAAGAAGAGGCCGACCTGCTCAAGTATTCGCGCTCGATCATCATCAAGGGCGCGCGCTCGCCGGAGCGCCTGCTCGACGAAGTGACGCTGTTCCTGCACAAGGTCGAGTCGCAGCTGTCCAACGAGCGCCAGCGCATGCTCAAGACCGCGCGCAGCCGCGACAAGGTATTCGAAGGCCGCAAGGTGCTGCTGGTGGACGACGACGTGCGCAACATTTTCGCCCTGACCAGCGCGCTGGAGCACAAGGGCGCGATGGTCGAAATCGGCCGCAACGGCCGCGAGGCCATCGAACGCCTGGAGCAGCATGACGACATCGACCTGGTGCTGATGGACGTGATGATGCCGGAAATGGACGGCTTCGAGGCTACCCGGCTGATCCGCCAACAACCGCGCTGGCGCAAATTGCCGATCATTGCCGTGACTGCCAAGGCGATGAAGGATGACCAGCAGCGTTGCCTGCAGGCCGGCGCCAATGATTACCTGGCCAAACCGATCGACCTGGACCGCTTGTTCTCGCTGATCCGCGTGTGGCTACCGCAACTGGAGCGAATTTGACTAGCGAACGTAACACCGATATCGAAATTCGCTTGCTGATCGAGGCCATCTACCTCAAGTACAGCTACGATTTCCGCAACTATTCCGGAGCATCGATCAAGCGCCGGATCCTGCATGCGCTGCGCCAGCTCGACTGCCTGACGGTGTCGGCGCTGCAGGAGCGCGTGCTGCACGACCCCGGTATGTTCATGCAGTTGCTGCAGTACCTGACGATCCCGGTCAGCGAGATGTTCCGTGACCCCTTGCACTTTCTGGCACTGCGCAACGAAGTGGTGCCGCTGCTTCGCACCTGGCCGTCGATCAAGGTATGGATTGCCGGCTGCAGCACGGGCGAGGAGGTGTATTCGATGGCCATCCTGCTGCGCGAGGAGGGCTTGCTGGAACGGACCATCATCTACGCCACCGACATCAACCCGCATTCGCTGGACAAGGCCAAGCAGGGCATATACTCGATGCAGAGCATGCGCGAGTATGCCGAAAACTATCGCATCGCCGGTGGCCGGCGGGACTTTGCCGAGTACTACACGGCAGCCTATGGCAACGCCATCATGGACAGCACCCTGCGCGACAACGTGACCTTCGCCGACCACAGCCTGGCCACCGACAGCGTGTTTTCCGAAACCCAGCTGGTGTCGTGCCGCAACGTGCTCATCTACTTCAACAAGGAACTGCAGGATCGCGCCCTGGGCCTGTTCCATGAGTCCTTGTGCCACCGCGGCTTCCTGGTGCTGGGCAGCAAGGAATCGGTGGACTTTTCCGCCTACAGTGAGCGCTTCGAGCCGCTGGTCAAGCCCGAACGGATCTACCGCAAATCATGAACGGCGTGCGCGCGGTGGTGATCGGCGCCTCGGCAGGTGGTGTGACAGCCCTGTTAACCGTGCTGGGCGCGTTGCCAGCCAGCGTCACCATCCCGGTGATATGCGTACTGCACCTGCCGGACAACGGCCACAGCCAGCTGGCCGAGGTATTGCAGCGCCGCCTGCAGCGGCCAGTGTGCGAGGCCCGTGACAAGCAGTCGCTGCGCCCCGGGCAGATCTACGTGGCCGGGCCGGGTTACCACCTGTCGGTGGAGCGTGACCTGACCTTGTCGTTGAGCCAGGAGCCGCCGGTGCATTTTTCCCGGCCGGCGATTGATTACCTTTTCATGTCGGCGGCCGATGCTTACGGTGCCGGCCTGCTGGGCATGCTGCTCACCGGTGCCAATGAGGATGGCGCCGAAGGCCTGGCCTATATCAAGCACAATGGCGGCCGGACCGTGGTCCAGGACCCTTGTGACGCACAGGTGGCGCTGATGCCGGAGGCTGCCCTGGCCCTGCACCAGCCCGACCATATCCTTTCTTTGAGTGGTATCGAGCAATTGCTCGCCGCCCTGGAACCCAGCGCATGCTAAGCCACACCATCGCCAAACTGCTGATCGTCGACGACCTGCCAGAAAACCTGCTGGCCCTCGACGCCCTGATCCAGGGCAAAGACCGCGAGGTGCACCAGGCCCAATCGGCCGAGGCAGCGTTGTCGCTGTTGCTCGAGCACGAGTTCGCCTTGGCCATCCTCGATGTGCAAATGCCGGGCATGAACGGTTTCGAGCTTGCCGAACTGATGCGTGGCACGGAAAAGACCCGCAACATCCCCATCGTGTTCGTCACTGCCGCCGGGCGCGAGATGAACTACGCGTTCAAGGGTTATGAAAGCGGTGCGGTGGACTTTTTGCACAAGCCGCTCGACACCCTGGCAGTGAAAAGCAAGGTGTCGGTGTTCGTTGACCTGTATCGCCAGCGCAAGGTGCTCGACCGCCAGTTGCAGGCCTTGGAACGCAGCCGGCAGGAGCAGGAATTGCTGCTGGCCCAGCTGCAAACGGCGCGGGGTGAACTGGAACATGCCGTGCGCATGCGTGATGACTTCATGTCGATCGTTGCCCACGAGGTGCGCACCCCGCTCAATGGCCTGATCCTGGAAACCCAGCTGCGCAAGCTGCACCTGGCGCGCGGCAATTTCGCTGCCTTCAGTGGCGACAAGCTGCAGGCCATGGTCGAGCGCGACGAGCGGCAGATCAACAGTCTGATCCGTCTGGTCGAAGACATGCTCGATGTGTCGCGCATCCGCACCGGCAAACTATCGCTGCGGCCCAAGGCGTTCGACCTGGGCCAGCTGGTACGTGGCCTGGTGGAGAACTTCGCTGCCCAGGCCACCGCATTGGACACTCATATCGAGTTGCAACGCTGCGAGTCGCTGCAGGGTGAGTGGGACGAATTTCGCATCGAGCAGGTGCTGGCCAACCTGCTGTCCAATGCCTTGCGTTATGGTGAGCGCAAACCGGTGCAGGTGCGGGTGTTCGAACAGCACGGCCTGGCATGCGTGCAGGTGCAGGATCATGGTATCGGAATCTGCGTGGCCAACCAGCAGCGCATCTTCCAGCAGTTCGAGCGGGTCGCCACTCAGCAGGCCAGTGGTGGGTTGGGCCTGGGGCTCTACATATCGGAACAGATCGTGCAGGCCCATGGCGGGCGAATACTGGTCGAGAGTGAAGAGGGCAAAGGCGCCACCTTCACCTTGCAATTGCCACTGGCAACCTGTGAACAACAAAACGACCAGGTACGGGCAACCTCTGCCTGAGCCTGGGGTCTGATGGCCAGCTGTAAGGATTTCAAGGCATTGAAATGAGTGAAGATGCACAAGATGTGGTTTTGGTCGTCGAGGATGAACCGGCGATTCGCATGATTCTGCGTGATTACCTGGCAGGTGAGGGCTATCACGTGCTGGTGGCCGAGGATGGCGAGCAGGCGTTTGCGATCCTGGCAAGCAAGCCGCACCTCGACCTGATGGTGACGGACTTCCGCTTGCCGGGCGGGATTTCCGGGGTGGATATTGCCGAGCCGGCAATGAAGTTGCGGCCGGACCTGAAGGTGATTTTCATCAGCGGCTACCCGGCGGAGATTCTGGAATCCGGCAGCCCGATCACCCGCAAGGCACCGATCCTGGCCAAGCCGTTCGACCTGGATACCTTGCACGAGCAGATTCAGTCGCTCCTGCGCTAGCCCGCACCGGCCCTTTCGCGGGTAAACCCGCTCCCACAGGAACTGTGCAGGTCTTTGGATTTGCACAGTTCCTGTGGGAGCGGGTTTACCCGCGAAAGGGCCGGAACAGGTTAGCGCAGGGTCCGCTCCAGCCCACCCACCAGCATGCTTTCCATCAACCCCAGCCCCTGTTCTTCGGGCAAGGCCTTCAACAACCCAGGTAACTGGTTCAGCAGCGTCGCCACCACATGCGCCGTGGCCACCAGGGCCTGCCCCTGCAACTTCGCCTGCGGTGCGATCAACCTCAGCAACCCCGCCTCATAGCGCTTGCGCAACAAGGCCAGGCGCGCCTGCTGGTCGTCGTTCAGGCAACAGAAGTCCCGTTCCGCCAGGCGAAACTGCATCGGCCGTTCGGCATGCAACTGCCAGTGCGCGGCAATCAGGCAGCTCAATGCCGACGCCCCGCGAGCCATGGCCCGGCGCCCTTGGTCCAGAGTGGCCTGCAACTCCTCGTACAACTCCTCGATCAGGTCGTACAACAAGTCCTGCTTGCTGGGAAAGTGATGGTACAGCGAGCCCGCGGTCAGCCCCACATGGGCCGCCAGCTCGCGCATGCTGACTTGGCCAAAGCCCTTTTCGGCAAACAGGGCCATGGCCCGGTCACGTCGCTCTTCAAAGTTGGCACAGCGCATCGCGGCATTGACCGGGGGCATGGCGTTCGCTCCTCAGTAGGTGAAGAAACCGCGGCCGCTCTTGCGCCCCAGCCAACCGGCCGCGACCATTTCCTTGAGCAGCGGGGCAGGGCGGTACTTGCTGTCGTTGAAGCCTTCATGGAAGGCTTCCATGATCGCCAGCAGGGTGTCGAGGCCGATCAGGTCGGCCAGGGCCAGCGGGCCGATCGGCTGGTTGCAGCCCAGGCGCATGCCGGTGTCGATGTCCTCGGCACTGGCCAGGCCTTCCTGGCGCACGAAGATCGCTTCGTTGATCATCGGCACCAGGATGCGGTTGACCACGAAGCCCGGGCGGTTGCCAGCAGTGATCGGGGTCTTGCCGACCTTTTCGGTCACCACCAGCGCCTGGGCGTAGGTGCTGTCGCTGGTCTGCAGGCCGCGAATGATCTCGACCAGCGCCATCATCGGCACCGGGTTGAAGAAGTGCACGCCAATGAAACGCTCGGGGTGCTCGATGCTGGCCGCCAGCTGGGTGACCGACAGCGACGAGGTGTTGGTGGCGATCAGGCAGTCGGCGGCGACGTTGGCGGCCACCTGCTGCAGGATGCGCTGCTTGAGCTGCAGGTTCTCGGTGGCGGCCTCGATCACCAGCTGCGCGCCGCTCAGCTGGGTGTAGTCGGTGCTGGTGCGAATGCGGGTCCGGGCAGCCGCGGCCTTGTCGGCGTCGAGGGTGCCTTTGCTGACCTGGCGCTCAAGGTTCTTGCTCAAGGTGGCCACGCCGCGCTCCAGCGCAGCGTCAGAAACATCCACCAGCAGTACCTGGTAGCCGGCCACCGCACACACCTGGGCAATGCCGTTGCCCATGGTGCCGGCGCCGATCACGGCGATCTGTTCAATGCTCATGTGTCAGTTTCCTTCAGACGCGCTCGAAGACCACGGCGATGCCTTGGCCGCCGCCGATGCACATGGTGGCCAGGGCGTAGCGGCCCTGGATGCGCTGCAGCTCATGGATGGCCTTGGTGGCAATGATTGTGCCGGTGGCACCCACCGGGTGGCCGAGGGAGATGCCCGAGCCGTTGGGGTTGACCTTTTCCGGGTCGAAGCCCAGTTCGCGGGCTACCGCGCAGGCCTGGGCGGCGAAGGCTTCGTTGGACTCGATCACGTCCAGGTCCTGCACCTTCAGGCCGGTCTTCTCCAGCACCTTGCGGGTGGCCGGGATCGGGCCAAGGCCCATCAGTTCCGGCTCGACACCGGCATGGGCGTAGCCCACCAGGCGTGCCAGCGGCTTCAGGCCCAGGCGGCGCACCGCATCACCACTGGCCAGTACCAGGCCGCCAGCGCCGTCGTTGATGCCACTGGCGTTGCCGGCGGTAACGGTGCCGTCTTTCTTGAACACCGCCTTCATCCCTGCCAGTTGCTCGGCGGTCACCTCGCCACGCACATGCTCGTCGGTGCTGAACTGCACGCTGCCCTTGCGGGTTTTCAGTTCCAGCGGGACGATCTGGCTGGCGAAGCGGCCCTCGGCAATGGCGCGGGCGGCGCGGCGCTGGCTGGTCAGGGCCAGTTCGTCCTGCATTTCGCGGGTAATGCCGTGCTTGGCCGCAACGTTCTCGGCAGTGATGCCCATATGGAAGTGTTCGAACGGGTCCTGCAGCACGCCGACGGTGTAGTCGATGCCTTGCAGGTCACCCATGCGGGCACCCCAGCGTGCCTGCGGCAGCAGGTACGGGCCACGGCTCATGGATTCGGCGCCGGCCGCCACGGCCACGTCGGTGTCGCCCAACAGCAGGCATTGGGCCGCCGAGACGATGGCCTGCAGGCCCGAGCCGCACAGGCGGTTGACGTTGAAGGCCGGGGTTTCCTTGGGGATGCCGGCGTTCATTGCTGCTACGCGGGCCAGGTAGGCGTCGCGTGGCTCGGTGGGGATCACCGTGCCCATCACCAGGTGGCCGACTTGCTCGGCGGCCACGCCCGAGCGCTCTATGGCGGCGCGGGTAATGGCGCTGGCCAGGTCAGCCAGCGGCAGGTCCTTGAGGGAACCGCCAAAGCCACCAATGGCTGAACGGACGGCACTGACGACGTAGATTTCTGCGCTGCTCATAGGGGCTCCGATTGCGAAGGCATGGCGGGACCGGGCCAGGCTCTGCGAGAATGGCCGGTAATCCCGGAGTGGGACCGAGTCTAGGCAAAGGCTCTGTTGCAGCCTATGCCGGAACTGTTCAAACAACCTGGCACTTTTTGCCACTCAGCATAGACAGCGAAAACCGCCATGCGCGATAGCGATTCGGTCGCCGTGTACTTCCTCAATGCCATGCTCCATGCCCTGCGCGACTGCCCCGCCGAACGCGATGCGCAGTTGCGAGCGGTGGGCATCGACCCGCAACTGCTCGAACAGCCCCAGGCGCGGGTGCCAGCCAAGGCCTTCGTCCAGCTGTGGCTGGCGCTGATCCAGCGCCTGGACGACGAGTTCTTTCGCCTCGACAGCCATGGCATGCCGCCGGGCAGTTTCGCCCTGATCTGCCGGGGCCTGATCCTGGAGCCGAACCTGGAGAAAGCCTTGCGCCAGTGCATGGCTGGTTTCGGCCTGTTCCTGCGTGACTTGCGCGGCAGCCTGACGGTGCGTGGCGGGCGGGCGTTGATCAGCGTGCAGTCGAGCATTGTCGACCCGCTGACCCGGGTGTACGCCGAGGAAACCTACCTGGTGCTGATGATCGGCATGCTGTGCTGGTTGGCCGGGCGGCGGATCGCCATCGACCGCACCGAGCTGGCTGTGTCGCGCCCGGCTCAGGAGGACGACCTGCTGCTGTGGGGGCCGGACCTGCGCCTGGGCAGTGGGCGTACCGAGGTGGAGTTCGATAGCGCCTACCTGCGTCTACCGGTAGTGCAGGACCTGGCGGCCCTGAAAACCTTCCTGCGCAGTGCACCGCAGGGGCTGGTGATTCGCTTTCGCAACCAGAACGGGCTGGTGGCCGAGGTGTACCGACACCTGCGGGCGCGGCGCTATGGGCAGTGGCCGACGTTGGCAGCGCTGGCGCAGCAGCAGGGGGTCAGTGCCAGTACTTTTCGTCGGCAGCTGGAACGGGAGGGGCGTTCGTACCAGCAGATCAAGGACGAGGTGCGCCGGGCAATGGCCTTCGAGCGGTTGCGCGAAGGGGTGTTGAGCATTGCCGAGATTGCCGAGCAGGCGGGGTTCCAGGAGCCCAGTGCGTTTCACCGGGCGTTCAAGAAGTGGACCGGGCAAAGCCCCGGGAGCTACCGGGCGCGGTTGGCCGGGCGTTGAGATGTTGCCTGTGCCGGCCTCTTCGCGGGTTTACCCGCGAAGAGGCCAGTACAGGCAACCGATCAATGATCAGGCCGGCACCATGGCAAACCCGACCCCGAACCGGTTCCAGGCATTGATGGTGGCAATTGCCAGGGTCAGGTTGACCACCTCGGCCGGCTCGAAGTGTGCCTGCAAGGTTTCATAATCCGCCTGCGGCGCGCCGTGCTCGGGCAGCCGGGTCAGGCTCTCCACCCAGGCCAGCGCGGCACGTTCGCGTGGAGTGAAGTAGGCGGTCTCCTGCCAGACGCACAAGGTCTGCAGGCGTGCCTCGGTCTCACCGGCCTTGCGCGCATCGTTGGCGTGCAGGTTGACGCAGTAGGCGCAGCCATTGATCTGCGAAGCTCGCAGGCGCACCAGCTCCAACAGGGAACTCTCCAGGCCGCTCTTGGCCAGGGCTTGCTCCAGGCCGACCATGGCTTTGTAGGCCTCGGGGGCGTGCTTGGCCCATTCGATACGGTTGTGCATGGCTGTCTCCAAAGGGTGTGGGGTGGGATGGCGCTACTGTAGCGTCGCCCGTTGGCCATCCCGATAGCCAATCACGCGCATAAGCGGGAGGCCAATCGGCCATTAAGGAGGCCACTGGCAGGCATCCAATCTCTTCATTTCTGCCAGGCCGTCCAAGCCTGGATAATGACCAGGTCTTGCTACAGGAGAGCCGATTCATGTCCGAAGAACGTTACATGCGCGAAGCACTCGACCTGGCCCGCGCCAACATTCAGGCCGGTGGCAGGCCCTTCGGCGCTGTGCTGGTGTACCAGGGGCAGGTGCTGGCGCGTGCTGTAAACGAGATCCACAGCACCCAGGACCCCACCGCCCACGCCGAGATGCAGGCCATCCGCAAGGCCAGCCTCGCCTTGGGCCAGGCGCGGCTGGACGGTGCCGAAATATACGCCAGTGGCCACCCGTGCCCGATGTGCCTGGCGGCCATGCACCTGTGTGGCATCGAGCGGGCCTGGTTTGCCTATGACAACGCCGAGGGCGAACCCTATGGCTTGTCTACCGCGGCGGTATACGCGCAGATGGCTCGCCCACCCCAGCAGCAGAGCCTGCCACTGCGCGCGCTGAAGCCCAGCGGCGAAGCCGGTTTATACCTTGAATGGAAACAGGCCAACGCACAATGAGGGCGGCCTGCCGAGGCTGGCAGCCTGGCGGCGTTCGTGCAGGGCATCGGCTTCATCATCACCGGCATCGTGCCGTACCTTACCGGCTGGCTGCGCGATATAAGCGGCGATTTCCAGGCCTCGTGGACGCTGCTGACCGTGACTGTGATGGCGATGCTGCTGGTAACCGCGTGCTTCAACCCACGCGGTTATGCCGCGGCCATTGCCCGCCCGGTTGTCGGGGGCAAGGCCGCGCCGGTCAACTGAGGCGTTGCAGGGTGTCGCGTACCCGGTCCAGCGCCGGGTCGATGTCCAGCAGCTCGATGGCACCGAAGCCCAGCAACAGCCCCGGGCGCACTGGCGCTTCGCTGAAGAACGGCGCCAGCGAGTACAGGCCGACCTCCACCTTGCGCGCGAGGTTGACCAGCATCTCGACATCGACCCCAGGTTTGGCCAGGGCGCTGAGGTGGAAACCGGCGCTGGCGGGTATGGCGCTGAACCACGGCGACAGGTCGCCGCCCAGGCGCGCGAGGATGCGTTCGCGGCGGGCGCTGTAGACCTCGTGGCAACGGCGGATGTGCTTGTTCAGGTGGCCTTCGCCGAGAAAACGCGCCAGTGCCCACTGCAACAGGGCCGGGCTGTGCCAGTCGCTGAGGTGCTTGGCCACGCAGGCGGCTTTCAACACAGCGGGTGGCAGGACGGCATAGCCCAGGCGCAGTTCCGCCAGCAAGGTCTTGGAGAAGGTCCCCACATAGGCCACCAGGCCATGGCGGTCGAGGCGCTGCAGTGCGTCCGGGGCTGGCCCGTTGTAGCGGAACTCGCAGTCATAGTCGTCCTCGATGATCAACGCACCCAACTCGGCGGCCCGTGCCAGCAGGGCGTGCCGACGTGGCTCGCTCATCGGCATGCCCAGCGGGAACTGGTGCGAGGGTGTCACGTAGATCAGCCGGGTGCCGTCGGCGATCTGTTCCACGCACAGGCCTTCATCGTCGACGGGTACCGATTGCAGGCGCGCGCCCAGGGCCAGGAAGAGTTGTCGCGCTGGCGGGTAGCCGGGGTCTTCCATGGCCACCTGGCAACCCGGCTCGACCAGCACCCGGGCGATCAGGTCCAGTGCCTGCTGGGCGCCGTTGCACACCAGCACGTCGGTGCCGCTGCAGTGCACGCCGCGGGCGTAGGCCACGTGGTGGGCGATTGCCTCGCGCAGTTCTGGCAGGCCCTGAGCCGGGAACTGTCGCTCGGGGTGGCGCTGGCTGCGGCGCAGGGCATAGTTCAGGCAACTGCGCCATTGGTCGAACGGAAACTGCGCCTTGCTTGAGGCCCCACCGATAAAGTCATAACGCGAGGGTGCCTCCAGCTGACGTTGGCTTAGCACGGTGGCGCGCTGCTGCCAGCGCTCGAGGGATGCGGCACCGGCCAGGGTAATGGCGGTTGATTCGCTGCTGCGTAGCGGCTGGCGCGGGGTGATGAAGGTGCCACGGCCGACCACGCCGCTTAGCAGGTTGTCGTAGGTCAGCCGGGAATAGGCCTCTGCCACGGTCTTGCGCGACACGCCCAGCTGCTCTGCCAGCAGGCGGCTTGGCGGCAGTTGGGTGCCGGCGGCCAGATGGCCGCTGTCGATGCCGGCACGCAGTTGCTGGTAAAGCTGGTCTGCCAGGCCTTTGCGGCCTTCCAGGCGAATGTGCAGTTCCATGGAGTGGTCCGGAGCGGGGAAGTGCTCAGGATAGCGGATTGACCGGGGAAGGGCATGGGGCCGCAAAGCGGCCCCCAGGCAAGCGGTCGGTAATCAGAGGCGCGCCGCGCTCACCGTGATGTAGCCCTTGTCCGCCAGTGCGATGCGTATCACCGTCTCGTCCGTCGGCGCCTTGCGGTTGCGCTTGATGCGCACGCCTTCCACCGCCGCCGCGTTCATATGCTCGGAAATGGCCCGACCGTTCGGGTCGAAGAACACCTCGCTGGCCAGCAACTCGATACGCTCGATCAGTTCTCGCGAGCGTTCATCGGTGGCGCAGAAGAACATCACCCCCGACAGGTGCGGGTCGTCATCCGGGTTGTTCATGTCATGGGCCAGCAGTTCGCGCAGGGTGCTGCGCAATTCGGCGGTGGGGCGGGCGTACGGGTGCATGCGGAACCTCCTCTGGATCGCGACCTTGCGTCATCCAGTGCCGATCATGTTTTCAGTGGGCAGAGGCAACAAGTAGGACGCTTCCGAGCGTCGCATAGGAAATTTCTGAAGGTGCCGAATGCCACCTCAAGCTGGCGGACGGAGCCTGCGGCACGATTTGCCGCCGGCTACCCGCCTTGCCGGCGATTGGGTGCAAGCGGCATCAGCGCCCGATGTCCTGCTTGAAGCGCAAGCGCCAGGCATGCAGCAACGGTTCGGTATAGCCACTGGGCTGCTGCCGCCCCTTGAACACCAGTTCACGCGCAGCGCGGAAGGCATGCGATGCCTCGAAACCTGCCGCCATCGGCCGGTATGCCGGGTCCCCGGCATTCTGCTGGTCGACCACGCAGGCCATGCGCTGCAAGGTCGCCTCGACCTGTTCAGCATCGACCACCCCATGATGCAGCCAGTTGGCAATGTGCTGCGCCGAAATCCGCAGCGTCGCGCGGTCTTCCATCAAGCCCACATCGTGGATATCGGGCACTTTCGAACAGCCGACCCCTTGCTCGACCCAGCGCACCACGTAACCGAGGATGCCCTGGCAGTTGTTGTCCAGTTCGGCCTGGATCTCGGCAGCGCTCCATGGCCGCTCGGGGCTGACCGGGACACTTAGCAGGCCATGCAGCAACTCCGCGCGCAGGGCATTGAGGTCAACCTGTTCCAGCGTTTGCTGCACGGCCGCCACATTCACCTGGTGGTAGTGCAGCGCATGCAGCGTCGCCGCTGTGGGCGAGGGCACCCAGGCAGTGCTGGCACCGGCCCTGGGCTGGGCGACTTTCTGTTCCAGCATGGTCGCCATCAGGTCGGGCATGGCCCACATGCCCTTGCCGATCTGCGCCTTGCCGCGCAGGCCGCAGGCCAGCCCCACCAATACATTGTTGCGCTCATAGGCCTGGATCCAGGCACTGCCCTTCATGTCGCCCTTGCGCAGCATGGCACCGGCTTCCATGGCCGTGTGCATCTCGTCACCGGTGCGGTCGAGGAAACCGGTGTTGATGAACACCACCCGTGACGCGGCGTTGGCGATACAGGCCTTGAGGTTGACACTGGTACGTCGTTCCTCGTCCATGATGCCCATCTTCAGGGTATGCGCAGGCAGGCCCAACAGCGTTTCGACGCGACTGAACAGTTGGTCGGCAAAGGCTACTTCCGCCGGCCCGTGCATCTTCGGCTTGACGATGTACAGGCTGCCCTCGCGGGAGTTGCCGCGACGCTTGAGGTCATGCAGGCCGATCAGGCTGGTGACCACGGCATCGAGGATGCCTTCCGGGATTTCCCGTCCATCGCGGTCGTGGATGGCCGGGCTGGTCATCAGGTGGCCGACGTTGCGGATGAACAGCAGCGAGCGGCCTGGCAGGGTCAGTGGCTGGCCGTCTGCGCCGTGGTAGTGGCGATCTTCGGCCAGGGTGCGGTTGAAGGTTTTGGCGCCCTTGCTGACCTGCTCGCTGAGGTCGCCTTTCATCAGGCCCAGCCAGTTTCGGTAGACGTTTACCTTGTCGTCGGCGTCCACGGCAGCCACCGAGTCTTCGCAATCGATGATGGTGGTGAGGGCAGCCTCCAGGAGAATGTCCTTGACCCCGGCAGGGTCCTGCTGGCCGATCGCGTTGGTCGGGTCGATCTGGATTTCGAAATGCAGCTGGTGATGCTGCAACAGGATCGCTGTCGGGGTGTTCGGCTCACCTTGGTAGCCACGCAGTTGTGCGGGGTGTCTGAGACCGACCTGGCGGCCATCGGCCAGGGTTACCTGCAGCGTGCCCTGGCTGATCGCGTAGGCTTTGGCATCGTGGTGTGACGCGCCGTCGAGAGGGGCAGAGGTATCGAGGAATTGCCGGCCATAGGCGATCACCTTGGCGCCGCGTAGCGGGTTGTAGCCCTGGCCACGTTCGGCGCCATCGGTTTCGGCGATGGCATCGGTGCCGTACAGGGCATCGTAGAGCGAGCCCCAGCGGGCGTTGGCGGCATTCAGGGCGTAGCGGGCGTTGCTCAGCGGCACTACCAGTTGCGGGCCGGCCTGTACGGCGATCTCGCGGTCGACGTTACGGGTGCTGACCTGCACGCTTGCGGGGGCCTCCACGAGGTAGCCGATGCCTTGCAGGAAGTGCTGGTAGGCGGCCATGTCGCCGATCGGGCCGGGGTGCTGGCGGTGCCAGTGGTCCAGCTCTGTCTGCAGGCGCTCGCGTTCGGCAAGCAGAGCGCGGTTTTGCGGTGCGAGGTCGTGGACCAGGGTGCTGAAGCCTTGCCAGAAGGTGCGGGCTTCGATGCCGGTGCCGGGGAGGACTTCGTCTTCGATGAAGCGCTGCAGGGTGGGGGCGATCTGGAGTGGGTGGTTTGGCATTGTCTGTTCGCTCGATGTTCAGTCTTCTGGAGAGTTGTTGCCTGTGCCGGCCTCTTCGCGGGTGAACCCGCTCCCACAGGTACTGCACAGGTCTCAGGCCATGTGAAAGCCCTGTGGGAGCGGGTTCACCCGCGAAGAGGCCGGCACAGGATTCAGAGGGCAGCCGCCCCGGCCTTGGCCACTTGGGCATCCTGCTCGGGCTTGACCCCGGACACGCCAATTGCCCCTACTACCTGCCCATCCACCCGCAGCGGCACGCCACCTTCCAGGCTGGTCAGCAGCGGCGCCGTGACGAACGCGGTACGGCCACCATTGACCATCTCCTCGTAGTCCCGCGTATCTTTGCGCCCCAGCGCAGCAGTGCGGGCCTTTTCCATCGCGATATAGGCGCTGGCCGGTGCGCAGCCATCCAGGCGCTCAAGGGCCAGCGGGTGGCCGCCGTCGTCGACCACGGCAATGGTCACGTTCCATTGTTGCGCCTGGGCTTCCTGGCGGGCGGCGGTCAGCACGCGGGCGACTTCGGCCTGGCCGATCACGGACTTGCTATGCATGGTGGTTCTCCGGGTTCAAGGCTGCTTCGACGATTTCGATCCAGTGCCGCACCGGTGTGCGACCGGCCCCGTCAAGGTGGGCCTGGCAGCCGATGTTGGCGGTGGCGATGACTTGCGGTTTGCCGCTTTCCAGGGCGTTGAGGCGGTTGTCGCGCAGTTGTAGCGACAGCTCGGGCTGGGTCAGCGAATAGGTGCCGGCCGAGCCACAGCACAGGTGGCCGTCCGGCACCGGGGTCAAGGTGAAGCCCAGACGCGTCAGCAACCTTTCCACCGCACCGCCCAGCTTCAGTGCGTGCTGCAGGGTGCACGGGCAATGGAAGGCCAGGCGCTGTTCGGCGCACAGGCCCAAATGCTCGACCGGTTCGTCGCGCAGCACCTCCACCAGGTCGCGGGCCAGGGCGCTGACCCGTGCGGCCTTGGCGGCGTAGCGTGGGTCTTTCTCCAAAAGGTGGCCGTAGTCGCGCACGAACGCGCCGCAGCCGCTGGCGGTTTGCACGATGGCTTCGGCGCCGGCTTCGATGGCTGGCCACCAGGCATCGATATTGCGCCGCGCCCGTTGCAAGCCTTGTTCCTGGGCATTGAGGTGATAGTCCACCGCGCCACAGCAGCCGGCCTGCCGGATCGGTATCACGCTGATGCCCAAGCGGTCCAGCAGGCGTGCGGCGGCAGCATTGGTGTTGGGCGACAGGGCCGGTTGCACGCAGCCTTCCAGCATCAGTACCCGACGGTCATGACGCGGTGCGGGGCGTACGCCGGAGGGGGTGACCCGTGCCGGCAGCTTGCGCTTGAGCGTGGCCGGCAGCAGCGGGCGCAGGGCCTGGCCGCTGAGGATCAGGGCCTTGAACAGCGCCGGGCGTGGCACTACTGCACGCAGGCCCTGGCGCAGCAGGCGTTGACCGAGCGGGCGCGGCACCTGCTGTTCGACCACGGCGCGGCCTATGTCCAGCAGGTCGTGGTACTTCACCCCGGAAGGGCAGGTGGTTTCACAGTTGCGGCAGGTCAGGCAGCGATCCAGGTGCAACTGGGTGCTGGCGGTGATCGGCGCGCCTTCGAGCATCTGCTTGATCAGGTAGATGCGCCCGCGTGGGCCGTCCAGCTCATCGCCCAGCAGCTGGTAGGTGGGGCAGGTGGCGGTGCAGAAGCCACAGTGCACGCAGGAGCGCAGGATGCTTTCGGCCTCGTCGGCGCGGGCCAAGTGCCGGGCGGTTTCGCTCAGGTTAGTCTGCATGGTCTGGCCTCACAGGTCCGGGTACAGGCGGCCAGGGTTGAACACCCCCTGGGGGTCGAGATGCTGCTTGAGCGCACGGTGGTAGCGCATCAGCGCAGCGGGCAGCGGTGGGCTGCTGGCAGCGCCAGGGGCATAGCAGGTGGCGTGGCCACCGACCTTGGCGACCTGCTGGCGAATGTCCTGCGCCGGTGCCGTGGATTTGAGCCAGCGCTGGGCTCCACCCCAGTCGATCAGCTGCTGGCCGGGCAGGTCCAGTTCGCCTGTAGCATTGGGCACGGACAAGCGCCACAGCGGCGCGGTGCCGGTAAAGAACGCCAGGCGCTGCTCGCGCAGGTCGCTCCAGAAGCGGCTGTCCAGTGTGTCGCCGCCCAGGCGCTGGCGCGCCGACTGCACCGAGCCTTCGCCGCCTTCCAGGCGCAGGTACAGCGCGTCGCCATCATGGCAGGCCGCGCTGATGGGCAGCGGCTGCTGGCCCCATTCGGCCAGCTCCGCCAGCGCTTCGTGGCGGCCCATCGGCAGGCGCAGGCTGAGGCATTGGCGCGGGCGTGGCAGTACTTTCAGCGACACCTCGGTCAGCAACCCGAGGCAGCCGAAGCTGCCTGCCATTAGCCGTGACACGTCGTAGCCAGCAACGTTCTTCATTACTTCGCCACCAAAGCGCAGCAGCTTGCCGTGGCCGGTGATCACCCGCGTGCCCAACACATAGTCGCGCACCGACCCGGCCCACGGCCGCCGTGGGCCCGACAGCCCGGCCGCGACCATGCCACCGAGGGTAGCGCCGGGGCCAAGGTGTGGTGGTTCGCAGGGCAGCATCTGGCCAGCCTCGTGCAGCGCCGCCTCGATCTCGCGCAGTGGCGTGCCGGCGCGGGCGGTGAGCACCAGCTCGGTCGGGTCGTAGCTGACGATGCCGCGGTGGTTGCGGGTATCGAGCACCTCGCCGGCCACCGGGCAGCCGAGCATGGCCTTGCTGTTGCCCCCCTGGATACGCAGCGGTCTGGCCTGGTTCAGCGCCTGGTTGACCTGCTCCAGCAAGGCCTGGCTGATATCGCGGTCCATGCTCATCAGAAGCGCTCCAGTTCGGGGAAGGGCAGTTGCCCATGGTGCACGTGCATGGCGCCGAACTCGGCGCAGCGGTGCAGGGTGGGGATGTTCTTGCCGGGGTTGAGCAGGCCCTGTGGGTCGAAGGCGGCCTTGACCGCATGGAACAGGGTGATCTCGTCGCTGTTGAACTGTGCGCACATCTGGTTGATCTTCTCGCGCCCTACGCCATGCTCGCCGGTGATGCTGCCGCCCACGGCCACGCACAGTTCGAGGATCTTGCCGCCGATGGCTTCGGCACGTTCCAGCTCGCCGGGCAGGTTGGCATCGAACAGGATCAGTGGGTGCATGTTGCCGTCGCCAGCGTGGAATACGTTGGCCACGCGCAGGCCGTACTCGCTGGACAGTTCGCTGATCCCCTTGAGCACCCGCGGCAGTTCGCGGCGCGGGATGGTGCCGTCCATGCAGTAGTAGTCCGGGGAGATACGCCCCACCGCCGGGAAGGCGTTCTTGCGCCCGGCCCAAAAGCGCACGCGCTCGGCCTCGTCGCAGGCCAGCCGCACATCGCGCGCGCCGGCTTGCGCCAGCACGGCGGCGACCCGTTCGCAGTCGTCGTGCACATCGGCCTCGACGCCATCCAGCTCGCACAGCAGGATGGCCGCCGCGTCCACCGGGTAGCCAGCGTGGATGAAGTCCTCGGCGGCGCGGATTGCCAGGTTGTCCATCATCTCCAGGCCGCCAGGGATGATTCCGGCAGCGATGATTTCTGCCACTGCCCGGCCGGCGTCCTCGACGCTGTCGAAACTGGCCAACAGCACCCGCGCGACCTGGGGCTTGGGCAGCAGCTTGACGGTGACTTCGGTGACGATGCCGAGCATGCCTTCGGAACCGGTGAACAGTGCCAGCAGGTCGAAACCGGGGCTGTCCAGGGCGTCGCTGCCGAGGGTCAGGCGTTCGCCCTCGATCGTGAGAATGTCCACCTTGAGCAGGTTGTGCACGGTCAGGCCGTACTTGAGGCAGTGCACGCCACCGGCGTTTTCGGCGACATTGCCGCCAATGGAGCAGGCGATTTGCGAGGACGGGTCTGGCGCGTAGTACAGGCCGTGGGGCGCGGCAGCCTGGGAGATGGCCAGGTTGCGCACGCCGGGCTGCACACGGGCGAAGCGGCCCTGCGGGTTGACTTCGAGGATGCGGTTGAAGCGCGCCATCACCAGTAATATACCTTTGGCCAGCGGCAGGGCGCCGCCCGACAGGCCGGTACCGGCGCCGCGTGCCACCACCGGTACGCCACGCTGGTGGCAGAGCCTGAGCAGCGTCTGTACCTGTTCCAGGCGCTCGGGCAATACCACCAGCAGCGGCACCGTGCGGTAGGCTGAAAGGCCGTCGCATTCATAGGGCTTGAGGTCTTCCTCACGGTGCAGGATTTCGAGGTCCGGCAGGGCAGTGCGCAGCGCTTGCAGCAGCGTCGCCCGGTCCACGTCAGGCAGCGCGCCATCGACGCGTTCGTCGTACAGGATATTCATCGGCTCACTCGGCAACGGTTTTTGTTGTTGTTGGCAAAGCGTTTACCCTTGCAGCCTGCGCGTGGCAGCGACCAGGGTCGAGTACGAGGTGTACTGGTCCTACCAGTTTTTACGGCGAGTACTGGTTATTGACGGCTTTACCCGGCTAGATTGTGGCAGGTGGCCGAAGTGGTCCTACCAGCAGGAGGGCGCGCAGTGGGTACTGAAGGCAAGGCCAAGGTCGCCGACCAGGTGGCCGAACGGGTCGAGCGGCTGATCGTCGAAGGCGTGCTCAAGGTGGGCCAGGCCCTGCCATCGGAGCGGCGCCTGGTGGACAAGCTGGGCTGCTCGCGCTCGGCGTTGCGTGAAGGCCTGCGCATCCTGCGCGGGCGCGGCATCATCGACACCGAGCAGGGGCGGGGCTCGTTCGTCGCCGACCTGACGGGCCAGGCGGGTGCCACGCCGTTGATGCACCTGTTCAGCTCGCAGCCACGCACATTGTTCGACCTGCTGGAAGTGCGGGCGTTGCTGGAGGCCGAATCGGCGCGCCTGGCGGCGTTGCGGGCCACCGAGGTCGACCGTTTGCTGATCCGTCGGCGTTATGAAGAAATGCTGGCTGCGCACGAGGCTCCCGAAGCGATCGATGCGCGTGAACATGCCCGCCGCGACCATGCCTTCCACCGGGCGATCAGCGAGGCGTCGCACAACCCGGTGCTGGTGCATACCTTGCAATCGCTCAGTGACCTGACCTTGAGCACGGTGTTCGCCTCGGTCAACAACCTGTATTGCCGACCGGCGCAGAAGCGCCAGATCGACCGCCAGCATGCGCGGTTGTATCACGCGGTGATGGAGCAGTTGCCCGAGCAGGCACAGCGGGCGGCGCGCGAGCATATCAACGGGATCCGCGACAGCTTGCGGGAGATCGAGCAGGAAGAGCAGCGGTTGGTAAGGGCGACGATGCGCATGGATGGCTGGGGGTGAATGTATGCCTGTACCGGCCTCGTCGCGGGTAAACCCGCTCCCACAGGGGGCCGCACTGGGTTTGAGGCCGGTGCGGTTCCTGTGGGAGCGGGTTTACCCGCGACGAGGCCGGTACAGGATTGCCTCAATGATCGGCTATGCGGTCATCCTGCGAGAGGAGGGCCCGGGCCAGCTCTTCATCATTGGCCTGCAGGCCAGGGTTGTCCTTGCGGGCTTGTTCCAGCGCCGACTCCACATAGGCGCCACGGATTGCACCACCGCTGGCGACGTAGGCTGAAAGCTCGTCACGCGCCGGGATGATCCGTTTGTCGTCCTTGAAGGTCGAGTAAAGCGAGGCGGAAACACCGGCCGAGGTCGCGACGTCGCCTGCGTCGACGTCAGCCAGGGCAGCACCGGCAGGCAGCAGGAGCAGCAGCGCAGGGGCGAGGAGTAGGTGGCGCATGGTGTGTTCTCCAGTAGCGTGAAGCCCAAGTAATTAAACCACTCAGTGTTTAAGAAAGCGCAGGTAGGGTTGTAGTTCCCTTGTTCGCGTCCCGGAAACAGGCATTGACCATGTCGAGCCAGTCGTGATTTGCTCGGGCTGATGGCCCAATCATTCAAAGGATACTGAAGGTTCTCGCCCATGCCCGAGTACAAGCTGCATTGTTTTGCCGAATCCGGTAACGCCTACAAGGCGGCGCTCATGCTTGAACTCACCGGCCAGGACTGGCAGCCGGTGTTCGTCGATTTCTTCAATGGCCAAACCCGCGAACAAGCCTGGCGCGAAGAGGTGAACGAGCAGGGCGAGGTGCCGGTGCTGGAACACGCCGGCAAGTCCATCAGCCAGTCTGCCCTGATCCTTGACTACCTCGCAGAGAAAACCGGGCAGTTCGGCCCCCGCGACGCAGATGAAAAGCGCGAGATCTGGCGCTGGATGCTGTTCGACAACCACAAGTTCACCAGCTACTACGCGGCGCTGCGCTTTCTTTTCTGCCTGAAGAAAACCGGCGAAACGGACGTGACCCGGTTCCTGCGTGAACGTGCCATGGCGGCCTATCGTATTGTCGACGCGCACTTGGCGAAGACGCCGTTCATGGTCGGGGGCCGGCTGACTATCGCTGACCTGTCGCTGGCGGGGTATGTGTTCATGCCGGAGGACACTGGCATTCCGTTGGCGCAGTTCACCCACATCGAGGCATGGAAGGCGCGGATCCAGGCGTTGCCAGGGTGGAAGCACCCGTATGAGCTGATGCCGCGCGCCGCATCCTGACCAATCCGGCTCGCCAGGCCACAGTGCAGTGGCCTTTGGCGAGCCAACCATTCTGATGATCGGTCGGTGACAAGCGCAGCGACGTGGCTACGCTCAAAAAATCAAGAAACATTCTGAAATATTTGGCCAGCAGGCCCTGAAGGATCTTGTTCAACCGTTGCAGATGGAAGGCCGCGCTGGTTGGCAGGTCGCCCCACGGTGTAGGGCATGGCGCTGATGATGGGCCTGACCATGAATGATCGCGGGGGCGATCAGAACTAGCAACTTGGGTGTCTGTGCCGACTCTTTCGCGGGTAAACCCGCTCCCACAGGTACCGTGCCGATCTCAAGCTTGGCGCGGTCCCTGTGGGAGCGGGTTTACCCGCGAAAGGGCCGGCACAGGTTTACAAGCATTCAGATCGACAACGGCACCACCCGGTTATCCACCACCTGCTGTTCCTGCCCCCGCCGCTTGTTCACCACCAACTCGCCGATCGCAATCAGCCGGGTACGGGTGATGTTGCGCGACAGCCCCAGTAACTGCGCGGTATGCACCTGGTTGTAATGGCAGAACCGATACGCCGAACGCAGCAGGGCATTTTCCACCTTCTCGTACAGGTCGCCCGACTGCTCTTCGTACAAGCGGCTGAACGCCCGCTGCAGCAACTCCTCCCCACCATTGCCCGCCGGCTCTTCCTCCTGCCGTTCGATACGCAGGTTGGACAAGCGCAGGTCCTGCGCCTGCACCGTACCGTCGCCACAGGTCAGCAAGCTGTGGTGAATCACGTTCTCCAGCTCGCGGATGTTGCCCGGCCAACCGTATTCCACCAGCTTGGTCTGGGCCTTGGCGCTCAGCTCCACCGGCCCGTAGCCCAGCCGGTCGCTGTAGCTGCGAATGAAGTGCCGGGCCAGCGGCAGGATGTCACCTGGGCGGTCGCGCAATGGGTGCAACTGCAAGGTCACCACGTTCAGCCGGTAGTAAAGGTCTTCGCGGAAATGCCCGGCGTTAATGGCCTTTTCCAGCTGTACGTTGGTCGCCGCCAGCACCCGTACATTGATCGGGATGCTCTTGCGCGACCCCAGCCGCACCACTTCGCGCTCCTGCAACACACGCAGCAGCTTGACCTGGATCGGCAACGGCAGGTCACCGATTTCGTCGAGGAACAGCGTGCCGCCGTTAGCCTCCTCGAACCAGCCGGCCTTGGCTGCCAAGGCACCGGTGAAGGCGCCTTTCTCATGGCCGAATAGCTCTGCCTCGACCAGCGACTCGGAGAACGCACCGCAGTTGACCGCGACGAACGGGCCGTTGCGCCGACCGCTGAGGTTGTGGATGTGGCGTGCGACCAGCTCCTTGCCCGTGCCGGTTTCGCCGATGATCAGCACGCTGGCCTCGCTGGGGGCGACCTGTTGCAGGTGGGCGAGCAGCGCCTGCGACCTGGGGTCTTCAAAGACCTGTGCGGTCGCCCGGATCGAGGTGGCCAGTGTCGGGGACGGGGGGAGGGTCAGCAGTTGCATGGGCAATCCTCAGGAATAGAAGGATGGGGCAGGGTGCTTGTCGTTGAGGGCCCACTCGCCGAGTTCATGGATGCGGTAGTCCACCGGGTCGTGCAGGGTTTGTGTGCGCAGGTTGCGCCAGTGGCGGTCGAAGCGTAGCGAGGCGTGGGTGGCGCGGGCGCCGGTGACCTCGAACAGGCGGTTGCAGATGTCCAGGCCATGGCGGCTGGCGGCGACCTTGGCGGTGCCGATGGCCAGGGCCAGGTCGCCGCGCTCTTGCGCCGTGAGGGCGTGCTCCTTGGCCCAGGCCACATCCAGCTGGCGCGCAGCCCGTTCGATCAGCAGGCGCACGCTTTCCAGGCCGACCCAGAACTCGCCGTAATGGCGCAATACGTAAGGGTCTTCGGCGCTGCTGGCAGCGCTGGAGCGGAACCACGGCCGGCTTTCCTTGAGGGTGTACTGGCGGGCCTCTTCGAACGCCCCCTCGGCAATGCCGAGGAACAGGTTGGCGAAGTGCAACTGGGCAATCAGCGGGCGCAGGGCGGCGAACGGCGTGCTCAGGGGGCCTGGGTCGAGCAGCAATTCGTTGTGCTCCACCCGTACTCGCTCGAAGGTGGCGCTGCCGCTATCGGTCTGGCGCTGGCCGATGTTGTTCCAGTCGCTGTGCAGGCTGATGCCGGTGCGGCCGCTGGGGATGGCGGCGATCAGCAGCTTGCCGCCGGAACGTTCGTCCACCGCCGAGGCGATGAGCATTTCCGAGTCGCTGGCGCCGGAGCAGAAGCTCTTCTTGCCGGAGAACTCGCACCAGCCATCGAAGTGCTTGACCACGGTGCGGGTGTCCAGCGGGTTCAGGGCGTTGCCCCAGAACCACTGCTTGCGGGCAGTCTGCTCGAACCACGGTTGCCATTGGCCTGGGCGCGAGAACAGGCGCACGGTGGCCAGCATCAGGTGATGGAAGCCGAACACGTGGGCGATGGAGCTGTCGACCCGGGCGAACTCGCGCACTACCGTAAAGGTGTCGTGCCAGCTGGCGCCCTGGCCGCCGAAGGCCTGCGGGATCACCAGCGACAGCAGGCCGCTGTCCCGCAGGGTGTCGCGCTCGGCTTTCGGCGTGCCGCCGCGTTCATCACGCTCGACGGCGGTCCGGGCAAACTGCCCGGCCAGCTCGCGGGCGATGTCCAGGGCAGGGCGCAGGGGCATATTCACAGGTGCATTCATGGCCGCTCCTCAGGCGCTCTTGCGCAGCGCGTGACGGGCGCCGAACAGCGGTACGGCGCGTTCGGCGGCCAAGCGGATACGGGCGGCGAGGGCTGCGCTGGACACTCGGTAATCGGCCATCTCCGCCTGGCTGGCGAACACGCCTATGGGCAGGGTCAGGGCTTGCAGGAAACTGAACAGTGGGCGCAGTTGGTGGTCGAGTACCAGTGCGTGGCGCTCGCTGCCACCGGTGGCAGCGAGCAGCACCGGGGTGTCGACCAGGGCGTCCTGGCCGATCAGGTCGAACAGGTGCTTGAAGTGGCCGGTGAAGCTGCCGCGGTACACGGGCGTGGTCACCACCAGCAGGTCGGCATTTTCCACCAGGCGCAGTTGCTGTTCCACGGCCTCGGGCAGTTCACTGCGCCACAGGGCGCTGCCCAGCGGGCGGGCGATCTCGCCAAGCTCGATCAGGTGCGGCTTGATGTGCAGGTGCTCGGCCAACTCGGCGAGGATCGCCTCGGTCAGGGCCAGGGTGCGCGAAGGGCGGGCAGTGCCGCCGGACAGGGCGACGACGTTCAGTGGGGTGCTCATGGGCAGGTCTCCGGTTCGGGGTGAGCGGGGGACTTTGCTTGAGCAATCGTCGTGCCGAAGTTTAATGTTCTTTTAAATCAAACAGTTAGCGCGTTTCTGATGCCTGCGGCGTTGTTGCCTTGCGGGCGTTTACTGTTGATCGTGTGTTGCGCTGCAGACAGTTGGCCGGGTGTTGGCGGCTGTGCAGTTGGGGGATTTATAGAGGATTACGGAATGATGAAAAAGGAATAAGATTTTATATTCTTATTCCCAATTTTGATTTTAATATGCTGGGGCCGTTTCGCGCCCCATCGCGACACAAGGCCCACGGGTGCTGCACATAGCTGCCCAGTGCATGGCTGGGAGGTTTGAGGTGGTGCATAGAGCATGCCTTGATTCTTTCTGCGCCAGTGAGATCGAGCGCCGCCCGCGCGGCGCTTCGCGGGACAAGCCCGCTCCCACATTTGTTGCAACGTACCGAACCTGTCAGGCCATGGTTGCCTGCCTTGGTGCATGTCTTGGGACTGGTGAAGCGGCGGCATCGCCAGCCGAGAAATCGAGTCAAACCTACAAGGCTGACAACCATGGCCTAACAGACATGGCCACGTTGCAACAAATGTGGGAGCGGGCTTGTCCCGCGAAGCGCCGCGCGGGCGGCGCTCGATCTCACTGGCAACAAAGATGTCACGACAAGAACAAGCTTGCCAAAAACCATGGAATCTCCCGTAGGATTTACGCTGCCTGTGACGCAACACTGAACTTGTGGGAGCGGCCTTGCGTCGCGAAAGGGCTGCGAAGCGGCCCCAAAATTCTCAAGTATGCGGCACGCTGCGAGGCGCTACCCCGCCCGCATACTCCGGCTTCAGATGCCCCTGCTCATCCAGCAGATAGGCATCCATCACCTCCCGCACCACCGGCCCCGCCACCCGTCCACCGGCCTCGCCGTTCTCGATCATCACCGCCACCACCACACTCGGGTGATCAGCCGGGGCGAAGCCGACGAACAGGGCGTTGTCGCGGTGCCGCTCCAGGGTCTTGTCGCGGTTGTAGCGTTCGCCCTGCTTGATCGCCACCACCTGCGCGGTGCCGCTCTTGCCGGCAATCCTGTACTGCGCACCGGCCGCGGCCGCGCGGGCGATGCCGCGCGGGTCGTGCATGACCATCTGCATGCCCTGGTTGACCTGGTCCCAGGCGTGCCTGTCGTGCAGCACGATATCGGGCATCGGGTGGGGGTCCACCGGCGCATCGCCGCCCACGGTCATGGCCAGGTGCGGGCGGTGCCACACGCCCTTGCTCGCCAGCAGGCTGGTGGCCTGGGCCAGCTGCAGCGGGGTGACCTGCATGTAGCCCTGGCCGATGCCCAGGATCAGCGTCTCGCCCGGGAACCAGGCCTGGCGACGGGTAGCGCGCTTCCACTCGGGCGACGGCATCAGCCCGGACGCTTCCTCGAACATGTCCAGCGACACCTTCTGGCCCAGGCCGAACTCGGCCATGTAGTCGTGCAGGCGGTCGATGCCCAGCTTGTGCGCCAGGTCGTAGAAGTAGGTGTCGTTGGAGCGCATGATGGCAGTGTACATGTCCACCCAGCCATCGCCGCTGCGGTTCCAGTTGCGGTACTTGTGGTCGTAGTTGGGCAGCTCGTAGTAGCCCGGGTCGAACACCCGGCTGCCCGGGGTGATAACGCCGCTGTCGAGGCCGGCGATGGCCACTTCCGGCTTTACCGTCGAACCGGGAGCATACAGGCCGCGCAACACGCGGTTGAACAGCGGGCGGTCGATGGAGTCGCGCAGTGCGGCATACTGCTTGAAGCTGATGCCCTTGACGAACAGGTTGGGGTCGAAGCTGGGGTTGCTGACCATCGCCAGCACGTCGCCGTTGGCTGGGTCGAGCACCACCACCGAGCCGCGGCGATCGCCCAGGGCCTTTTCCGCGGCCAGTTGCAGGTGGGCATCCAGGGTCAGGACGATGTCCTGGCCCGGGATCGGGTCTTTGTGGTTGAGCACACGCATGACCCGGCCCTGGGCGTTGGTCTCGACTTCCTCGTAGCCCACGTGGCCGTGCAGCTGGCTTTCGTAGAAGTGCTCGATGCCCGTCTTGCCGATCGACTGGGTGCCCCGGTACTCGGTGTTGTCGAGGGCCTTGGCCTCTTTCTCGTTGATGCGCCCCACATAGCCCACTGAATGGGCGAAATGCTCGGCCAGTGGGTACTCGCGGATGAACTGTGGCTCCACCTCAAGGCCTGGCAGGCGGAACTGATTCACCGCCACCAGGGCGATCTGCTCTTCGCTCAGGCCAACCATCAGGGTTACCGGCTCGAACGGCTTGCGACCACGGCGCAGGTCCTTGTCGAACTGCTTGCGGTCGTCCTCGGTCAGGCCCAGTACCTGCGCCAGAGTGTCGAGCACTTTGGTCGTGTCGCCACCGGTCCGCTCGCGGGTCATGGTCAGGTCGAAGCTGGGTTTGTTGTCGGCCAGCACCACGCCGTTGCGGTCGTAGATAAGCCCGCGCTCGGGGGCGATGGGCAGCACATGCACACGGTTGTTTTCCGACACGGCGGTCTGCTGGTCGTGCTGCAGCACCTGCAGAACATAGAGCCGGCCCACCAGGACGGCGACCAGGCTGAAGACCAGGGCGGCGCAGGCCAGGAGCCGGCGGTTGACCAGGTGCTTTTCCTTTTCGTGGTCCTTGAGAGGGATGGGTTGTGGCATCGGTGACTCTGTCCTGAGGGGTAGCAGTGCCTGTAGGAGCAGCCTTGTGCTGCGAAGAGGACGGTAGCACCGTAGTAGTTCTGCAGGCCACGACGGCCCATTCGCAGCACAAGGCTGCTCCTGCAGGTGGCGCGGTGGTTGTACGCGCGCGATCGGGCCGCGGATGCTACGCAACCCGTACCGCACCCTCAAGGCAAGTGCCGGCTGGCGGTAGGCTGGTATTGGCTGTGTGCCCCGTGATCAGGGCGCTTGCCAGCAAAATGAAGATTTGTTCATGGCGGCGGAGTGGTGATGGAACTTGTTGATGGAACGATGCAAGTTGAGTCCATGAGCACGCCCATGTCGCCATGAACCTGCTATTCCTAAGAAGACACTTGAACCCACCAAGGCCCGTCGATGCTGGTCATCGAAAACCTCCACAAATCATTCCCCACCCCCCAAGGCCCGCTTCCGGTGCTGCAGGGCGTCGACCTGCGCCTGGCACGCGGCAGCAGCCTGGCGCTGATGGGCGAGTCGGGCAGCGGCAAGAGCACGTTGCTGCACCTGGTGGCCGGCCTGGACCGAGCCGACAGTGGCCGCATCCTGATCGACGACGCCCCGCTCGACAGCCGTTCCGAGGCGTCGCTGGCGCTGTGGCGGCGGGAGGGCATTGGCCTGGTGTTCCAGCAGTACAACCTGATCAGCAGCCTGGACGTGGGGGCAAACCTTGCGTTCCAGGCCCGGTTGGCCGGTCGGCATGATCCCCTTTGGCTGGCCTATCTGTCGCAGCGCCTGGGTTTGGCGGATTTGCTGGCGCGTTACCCGGAGCAACTGTCTGGCGGCCAGCAACAGCGGGTCGCCATTGGCCGCGCCCTGGCCGGTCGCCCGGCTTGGTTGCTGGCCGACGAACCCACCGGCAGCCTCGACGAAGCCAGCAGCGACGAGGTGTTGAGCCTGCTGCTGCAGCTGGTCACCGAGGCTGGCAGTGGTGTGTTGATGGTGACCCACAGCCCCCGGCTGGCGGCGCGCCTGCAGCAGCGTTGTTACCTGCAGGCCGGCCGCGTGCGGCCTGAGCAGGGCTGATGAAACTCCTGGCGCTGGCTTTGTTGGCGCTGCTAAGCCACTGGCGGCGACATCGCGTGCAGTTTTTCAGCATCTTCACCGGCCTGTGGCTGGCCACGGCGTTGTGGACCGGTGTGCAGGCGCTGAACAGCCAGGCACGTAGCGACTATGCCCGGGCCAGCGCGGTGCTGGCCGGGCCGCTGCAGGCGCAACTGGTACCGCGCCATGGCGAGCGCTTCGATCAGACGCTTTACGTGCAATTGCGCAGGTTGGGCTGGGCGGTGACGCCGGTACTGGAAGGGCGCTTGCGCTTGCCCGGTGAGCCGGCGCGCAGCGTGCGGTTGATCGGCATCGAGCCATTGAGCTTGCCGCCGACCAGCAGCATCGCCGGTGTACAGCCTCGAACGTTCGATCTGCGGGCCTTCATTGGCATGCCCGGGCAAGCCTGGGTTGGGCCAGACACTTTGCGTCAGCTGAGTGCAGCCCCGGGGGCGTCGCCACGCGACAGCGAAGGGCAGCAGCTGCCGCCGTTGGTTTTGCAGCCAGCGCTGGCACCGGGGGTGATCGTGGTCGATATCGGCCACGCCCAGACATTGCTGCACGCCCCCGGGCAGCTTTCGCGCTTGCTGGTAGCTGCCGCGCCGGGGCCGTTGCCCGCGGATATCGCGTCTTTCCTTGAGCTGCAACCCGAACAGGACGATGGCGGTCTGCAGCGGCTGACCGACAGTTTTCACCTCAACCTGACCGCCCTCGGCCTGCTGGCGTTCGTCGTCGGCCTGTTCATCGCCCATGCTGCAATCGGCTTGGCACTGGAGCAGCGGCGCGGCCTGATTCGCAACCTGCGCGCCTGTGGCATCGGCTTGCATACCCTGTTGTGTGCCTTGGTGCTGGAACTTGGCCTGTTCGCGGTGTTGGGCGGTCTGGCTGGCGTGGCCAGTGGTTACGGGCTAGCCGCGTGGTTGTTGCCCGATGTGGCCGCCAGCTTGCGCGGCCTGTATGGCGCCCAGGTCGCCGGGACGCTGAGCCTGCCCGCTGGGTGGTGGCTGATGGGTGTACTGGTGAGCGTACTGGGGGCACTGCTGGCGGGTTTGGGCAGCGTATTGCGTGCGGCGCGGTTACCGTTGCTGGCGCTGGCGCAACCTCAGGCGTGGCGGTTGGCGCAGGGGCCGTGGTTGCGGCGTCAGGCTCTGGTGGCCGGCCTGTTGCTGTTGTTGGCCTTGGGCTGTGGCGTGCTGGGCGACAGCCTGCCCAGCGCGTTCGGCCTGCTGGCAGGCTTGCTGCTGGCGGCGGCGTTACTGCTGCCGGCCTTGCTCGACCGGGGGCTGGTCTGGCTGGCGCGCCATTGCCGGCGGCCTTTGTCGCAATGGTTCATCGCCGACAGTCGCCAGCAACTGCCAGCCCTGAGCCTGGCGTTGATGGCACTGTTGCTGGCGCTGGCCGCCAGTGTCGGCGTGGGCAGCATGACCGAGGGCTTTCGCAAGACCTTTGTCGGCTGGCTTGACCTGCGCCTGTCCGCCGACCTGTATGTCATCCCAAGGGACACCGCCCAGGGCTTGCAGCTAGCCGAGTGGCTCAGGCAGCAACCTTCAGTTGGTATGGTATTACCCGGCTGGCGTGTGGAAACGCAGCTGCAGGGCTGGCCAGTGCAGGTCCAGGGCATCGTCGATCATCCTGTCTATCGCACACGCTGGCCATTGTTGGCGCAGCAAAAGCAGGCCTGGCAGCAATTGGCCAGTGGCCAGGCGGTGATGCTCAGTGAACAGCTGGCCAGGCGACTGAAACTGCAACTGGGCGATCGCCTGAGACTGGCGGCAGACACTTCGCCTGCCTTGACCGTTGTGGGGATCTACGCCGATTACGGCAACCCCAAAGGGCACGTACTGGTCAATGCCGGCTGGCTGCGCGGGCACTGGCCACAGGCAACCCTGACCGGGTTGAGTGTCGATCTGGCGGCCGGGCAGGTGTCGGCGCTCAAGGCCGCATTGCAACAGCGCTTTGCCCTGGATGACAGCCGCGTGGTCGAGCAGGCACGTCTCAAGCGCTGGTCTACCGATGTGTTCAACCGCACCTTCGCCGCCACCGCTGCGCTCAACAGCCTTACCCTTGGCGTGGCTGGCGTGGCGCTGTTCATCAACTTGCTGACCCTGGGCCAGACTCGCCTGGGCCAGTTGGCGCCGCTGTGGGCGCTGGGCGTGCGACGCACGCAGTTGGTCTGGTTAAGCCTTGGGCAGACACTGTTGCTGAGCAGCCTTACCGTGCTGCTGGCGATCCCGCTGGGTATCCTGCTGGCCTGGTGCCTGGTCGCGGTGGTGAACGTGCAGGCATTCGGCTGGCGTTTGCCGCTCTACGTGTTCCCTGCGCAACTGCTGCAACTGGCCGTGCTGGGCATGCTTACCAGCCTCGTGGCCAGCGCCTGGCCACTGTGGCAGCTGGCGCGTCGCCAGCCACGCGAACTGTTGAGGCCGTTTGCCGATGAAACGTAGCGCCTGGCTGTTGCTGTGGGGGTTGCTGGGCGGCTGTGATCAGCCCGCCGAGCAAAGCTATGCCGGGCTCGGGCAGCAGGCGGGTGAGTTCAGCCAGGTAAGCCGCGGGCATCGCCTGGAGTTTCCGCGTGACCACGGTGCCCACGATGGCTTTCGCATCGAATGGTGGTATGTCACCGCCAACCTCCAGGACGTCCGAGGGCGGGACTGGGGCGCGCAGTGGACGCTGTTTCGCTCGGCCCTGCGTCCAGGCCCCGAGACTGCCGGCTGGAACAGCCCGAACCTGTGGATGGGGCACGCGGCGCTGACCGGTCCCGGTGGTCATCAGTCTGGCGAAACCTTGGCGCGTGGGGGTATCGGCCAGGCTGGCGTGCAGGCCCAGCCGTTCCGGGCGTGGATCAATGACTGGTCGTTGCAGGGCAGCAGCGGCATCGAGCATCTGCACATGGTCGCCGGTGGTGAAGGCTTTGGCTATGACTTGCAATTGCACGGTGATCGGCCGCTGGTGCTGCACGGGGATCAGGGCTACAGCGAGAAGTCTGGCAAAGGGCAGGCTTCGCACTATTACAGTCAGCCGTTTTATGGCGTGCGTGGGGAAGTGCAGCGTGACGGCCAGTGCATCGCTGTTACCGGCCAGGCCTGGCTGGACCGGGAATGGAGCAGCCAGCCGCTGGCTGCCGGGCAGACGGGGTGGGACTGGTTTTCCCTGCACCTGGACAGTGGCGCCCGGCTGATGCTGTTCCAGGTGCGCGAGGTGCAGGGAGAGGCGTATCGCGCCGGGACCTGGGTTGGCCCGCAGGGTGAGGTGGTGGCGCTGCTGGGGGCGCAGATCCAGCTGCAGGCGCTGGCCTGGGCCCGGCAGAAGAACGGCAAGCAGGTGCCGACGCGATGGCGGGTGCAGGTGCCGGGGCATGGCGTGGATGTGCAGGTCGAGGCTGTGGAGTCGCAGGCCTGGATGGAGACGCGGTTCCCGTATTGGGAGGGGCCGGTGCGCTTGACCGGGAGTGCGGGTGGGCGTGGTTATCTGGAGATGACCGGCTACTAGCACCTCATAGCCCATCCATGACGCGCTCCCACAAGAGACAGCGTCAACCCAGTCAGTCCTTGATCAATCCCCGCAGCACCGCCCGCGTTTCTTCAGTGCGCAGGCACTCGATGAACAACCGGCTTTCCCGCGTTACTGTCGCCTCCAGCTCGGCCCGTTGGCCGTCCTTGAGCAGCCGCTTGCTGATACGCAGCGCCGCCTGCGGGTAGCCTTGCAGCTGCCGCGCCAGCTTGCGGGCTGCGGCCAGGCACTGTTCGCCATCCTCATGCAGTTCATTGGCCAGCCCCCAGGCCACCATCTGTTCGCCATCAAGCAACTCGTTTGCCAGCAGCAAGCGAGCCGCCCGGGCATGGCCAAGCAGACGCGGCAGCAGCAGGCTGGAACCAAACTCCGGGCACACGCCCAATGGCGCGAAAGGGATGCGCAGCCTGGTGGTACGGCTGACCAGCACCTGGTCACAATGCAACAGCAAGGTGGCACCAATACCGATCGCTGCGCCACTGACCGCGGCAATCAGCGGTTTGTCCAGGCCCATCACCACTCGCATCAGGCGGAACACTGGGCTATCGAGGTCGCCGGGCGGGTTGTCGAGGAAGTCGCGCAAGTCATTGCCGGCGGTAAAGCAGTGCGGCCCACCAGTGATGATGATGGCTTCGACATCAGGGTCTTCACCCGCCGCCAGCAGCAGGTCGCCCAGCTGTTGGTACATGGCTGTGTTCAAGGCATTGAGCTTGTCGGGACGGTTGAAGGCCAGGGTCAGCAGGCCCTGGTCCAGGTCACGTGTGATCAGGTCGTTCATGGCAGCCGTTTTTGTTGTTGTGGGCAAGGGTGGCAAGGGTTTATCACGCAGTCCGGCTTGTTGTACAGTCGTTCAGTCCAGCCCCTAGCCCGAGAGCCGCCGATGAACCAGGAAGCCCGCTACCACCGCATGCTGCCGGAATTGCGCAAAGCCAACCTGGTCGAGGCGACCCTGGTATGCCTCAAGCGCCATGGCTTCCAGGGGGCGTCGATCCGCAAGATCTCGGCTGAGGCCGGGGTTTCGGTCGGGCTGATCAGCCATCACTACGCTGGCAAGGACGAATTGGTGGCCGAAGCCTACATGGCTGTCACCGGCCGGGTGATGGGCCTGCTGCGTGAGGCCATGGCCCAGGCCGCGCCCAATGCCCGCGAGCGGTTGTCGGCGTTTTTCCGCGCCTCGTTCTGCGCCGAGCTGCTCGATCCGCAATTGCTCGACGCCTGGCTGGCGTTCTGGGGCGCGGTGAAGACCGCCGATGCGATCAACCAGGTGCATGACCATTCCTATGGCGAATACCGCAATGAACTGAGCGGGCTGCTGGCCACGCTGGCCGGAGAGGAGGGCTGGCAGGGTTTCGATGCCGACCTTGCAGCCATCAGCCTGAGTGCCTTGCTCGACGGCCTGTGGCTGGAGTCGGGGCTCAACCCCGGTACCTTCACCCCCGAGCAGGGCGTGCTGATCTGCGAGGCCTGGGTCGACGGCCTGCAGGCCGGTGGCCGGCGCCGCTTCAGCCCGCCGGAGGGCTGTTGATCGCCTGTTCAGTAACGAGTACGCTGCTGTCGCGAGTGTGTAGAACAAACCAATAAAAAAAAGAGACGACACGCAATGACGCCTCGGGTATTGATCGTCGATGACGATCCGCTTATTCGTGACTTGCTGCAGGCCTATCTGTCCCGGGAAGGCTATGACGTGCACTGCGCCGACACCGCGGAAAAGGCCGAAGCGCTGCTCGGCAGCCAGGATGTCGACCTGGTGCTGCTGGATATCCGCCTGCCCGGCAAGGACGGCCTTACCCTGACCCGCGAGCTGCGGGTGCGTTCGGAGGTCGGCATCATCCTCATCACCGGCCGCAACGATGACATCGACCGCATCGTCGGCCTGGAATGCGGCGCCGACGACTACGTGATCAAACCGCTCAATCCCCGTGAGCTGGTATCCCGCGCCAAGAACCTGATCCGCCGCGTGCGCCATGCCCGCGAAGTACATCCGGCGCCGGCCTGCGCGCAATCGCTGAAGCAGTTCGCCGACTGGGCGCTGGACACCGACCGCCGGCGCCTGATCGACGCCCGTGGCGGGCAAACCCTGCTGACCCATGGCGAGTTCCAGCTGCTCAACGTGTTCCTGCGCAACAGCGGCCACACCCTGAGCCGCGACCAGTTGATGGACCAGATCCGCAACCGCGAATGGGTGCCCAACGACCGTTCCATCGATGTGCTGGTCGGCCGCCTGCGGCGCAAGCTGCACGATGACCCGGCCGAGCCCCAACTGATCATCACCATCCACGGCACCGGCTACCTGTTCACCGCCAGCGTGGCGGCATGACCCGCAGCGCCTGGGTACTGGCCTTGGCAGTGTTCGCCGTGCAAGCCAGTGCAAAACAGCCGGTGCGCTATTGCGACTACCCGGTATACCCGCCGATTTCCTGGAGTGATGGCCACCAGGTGCGTGGCCTGGCCCCCACCGTGGTGCGAGAGCTGTTCGCGCGCATGGGCTACGAGGTTCAGACCGTGGTGCTGGGCAACTGGAAGCGCTGCCTGATGGACGCCGCCGCGGGCCGGGTGGATGTGGTGCTGGCCTACAACAGCGACCAGCGTGACCAGCGCATGCGCTTTTCCACGGTGCCGGTGGTGCGCGAGGAAGTGGCGGTGTTCTACAACCGCCTGCGGCCGGTGCGGTTCCAGCGCCTGGAGGACCTGGCCAGCTACCGCGGCGGCCTGCTGTACGGCGAAAGCTACGGCGCCGATTTTGACCGCTTCGTCGCCCGCCACCAGAACATCGAGCGGGTGTCGTCCAGCCAGCAGAACTTCGGCAAGCTGATCCGCGGGCGCATCGATTACGTGATCCAGGAGCGGCGCACCGGCCAGCTGTTCATCGAAAACCTGCCCGGGGCGCAGGACATTCGCGTATTGCCCACGGCCCTGAGCGTGGACTACCTGCGCGTTGCGATTTCACGGCAATCGCCCTTGAGCCAGCATATGGACGAAATCGACGCGCAGCTGCTGCACATGAGTCAGGCCGGCGAGATCGAGCGCTGGCTGGAGCAGAGCGAAGTGACCTACCGTGACATGGTCAACCTGCCGGCGGACACCCGATGATCCGCCTGCGCACCGATGGCCTGCTGCGCCGCCTGCTGCTGTTCATCCTGCTGTTCAGCCTGTGCTTCACCGTGCTCGCCAGCTCGGTACAGCTGTACTTCGAATACCGCCGCGAGATGCGCGATATCGAGGCGCGCATGGCGTTGATCCGCGCCGGTTACCTGGCCAGCCTGGAGCGTAGCCTGTGGGACCTGGACGAGGCACAGCTGGACACACAATTGCGCGGTTTGGTGGACTTTTCCGATGTCGCCCGGGTGCGCCTGGTCAGCGACGATTTCCAGCTGCTGCGCGGCGCCGCCGAGCCCAAGGGGCCGCTGCGCATCGAACGCTTCCCCCTCGATTACCAGCCACCCTCGGGGCCAGTCAGGCACCTGGGCGAGCTGGAAGTGAGCATCGACCTGGGCGCGGTGCACCGGCGGCTGTATGCCACGGGCCTTGCCAGCCTACTGTGGATGGGCGTGTTCCTGTGTGGCCTGGCGGTGGCATTGTCGGGGCTGTTCTACCGCCTGGTCACCCGCCACCTGCAAGTGATGGCCGAGTTCGCCCGGCGTATTGGTGCCGGCCAGTGGCAGGAACCGTTGCGCCTGGGGCGCCGCCCGTCGACGCGCCCGGACGAAATCGACACCGTCGCCAATGCCCTGGATGACATGCGCCGCGCCATCCTCAGCGACATCGAGCGCCGCGAGCGCGACCGCCTGGCGCTGCAGGACAAGCGCGACGAACTGCAGGCCATGGTCGAGCGGCGCACCGCCAGCCTGGCCCGGGCCAAGGACGAGGCAGAGGCCGCCAACCTGGCCAAGTCGCGCTTCCTGGCGACCATGAGCCATGAGCTGCGCACTCCGCTCAACGGCATTCTCGGCATGGCCGAGCTGCTGCGCGGCGGCCGGCTGGAGGTGGCTGACCGTCAGCGTGTCGAGGCCTTGTACAAGGCCGGCGAGGGGCTGTTGGCGATTCTCAACGAAGTGCTGTATTTCGCCCGGCTCGAGGAGGGCGAGAGCCGCGCCGAGCAGGTCGGTTTTTCGCTACGCCAGTTGTGCCAGGAAGTGCTGGCGCTGCTCGAACCCATGGCCAGGGACAACGGCGATACCCTGCAGTTGGACATCGACGAACAATTGGCCGAATACCAGCACGGTGCCGAACAGTACCTGCGCCAGGTGCTCAGCAACCTGCTGGCCAATGCCATCAAGTTCACCGAACACGGCCAGGTGCGGCTTGCGGTGCAGGTACTGGCCAGTGACCAGGGCTCGCAGCGAGTGCGGGTGTCGGTCAGTGACAATGGCATCGGCATCGAGCCGGCTGTGCAGGCCAGGGTCTTCGAGCGCTTCGTCCAGGCCAGCGAAGCGGTGGCCCGGCGCTACGGCGGCACTGGCCTGGGCCTGGCGATCTGCAAGCACCTGGTGGAAAAGCTGGGGGGCTGCATTGGCCTGGACAGCGTGCAAGGGCAGGGCAGTTGCTTCTGGTTCGAGCTCGACATGGCCCGCGGGCAGCCAGTGCTGGCCAGTTCACCAGCCCCTTCGCTCCTGGCCAGCCTGGATATCCTGGTGGTCGAGGACGTGGCGTTGAACCGCGAGGTGGCTGGCGGGTTGCTGCTGCGCGATGGCCATCGAGTGAGCTTTGCCGAAGACGCCGGGCAGGCCCTGCAGGCCTGCGCACAGCGGCGCTTCGACTTGATCCTGCTCGACGTGCACCTGCCCGGCATGAGCGGGGTGGAACTGTGCCGGCAGATTCGTGCCGCACCCGGGCCGAACCGCCACACCCGGGTCCTGGCGCTGACGGCCGGCGTGCAACCGGGGCAAGTGCCGGGTTACCTGGACGCCGGCATGCAGGGGGTGCTGGCCAAGCCCCTGCGGCTGGACAACCTGCGCCAGGCGCTGGCCGAAGCGGTGCCCGCTGAAGTGGCTGGCGTCGACGCGACAATGGACTGGTCATTGCTGGACACCCACCGCTCGCTGCTGGGTGAGCAGAAGCTGCAAGGCCTGTTGAAGGTGCTGCACCAGTCGCTGGAGCAGCACGCCACGGCGTTGGCCGAGGCGCTGCCGGCCGAGGATTTCACCGAAGTGCTGCACCTGGCCCACCGGCTGGCCGGCAGTTGCGATTCCCTGGGTTTTTCTGGCCTGGCTGCGCTGTTGCGACGCCTCGAGGACGCTGCCCGGCAGCATGACGAACAGGCATTGAAGGCACTCTGCGAGCCGCTGGCCACCGAGCTTGCCCACGCCCGCGTCACCCTGGAACAGTTGATCCAGAGCTGACGTACAAAAAACTTACGACTTTTTACATCTTCGATCCGTTCGTACAACGGCACCTTACATCCGTTTCCAATAATCCATGGCAACCGTGTTGCACGCGGTCCATGAGGCTTATTGGAGACAAGAATAATGACATGCCGTAGCGCTCAGCCCCTCCTTCCCAACACACCGCGCGGCACCCCCGCGTGGCCTGGCACCGGCCGCAAAGGCGAGGTGCGCCATGACTGACAACCGCGAAAAGATCCAGCTCACCCGCGCGCTGAAAAGCCGGCACATCTTCATGTTGTCGCTGGGCGGGGTGATCGGCACCGGGCTGTTCATGGGCTCGGGCGTGACCATCAACCAGGGCGGGCCGGTCGGCGCGATCCTGGCCTACCTGGTTGCGGGTTTGCTGATGTACCTGGTGATGGTCTGCCTGGGTGAGCTGTCGGTGCAGATGCCGGTGTCCGGCTCGTTCCAGGCCCACGCCACCAAGTTCATCGGCCCGGCCACCGGCTTTATGATCGGCTGGGTGTACTGGATGAGCTGGGCCACCACCGTGGGCCTGGAGTTCACTGCCGCCGGCATGCTGATGACCCGCTGGTTCCCGGAGGTGCCGATCTGGTATTGGTCGGCGCTGTTCGTGGTTGTGCTGTTCGGCCTCAACGCCCTGGCCACCCGTGCTTTCGGTGAGGCGGAGTACTGGTTCTCGGGGATCAAGGTAGCGACCATCCTCGGCTTCATCATCGTCGGCCTGCTGGTGATCTTCGGCGCCATCCCGCTGAGCAGCGGGGCGCCGGCACCGATGCTGGACAACCTGGTGGGCGAGTCGCTGTTCCCCCATGGCCTGTCGGCGGTGTTCGCGGTGATGATGACCGTGGTCTATGCCTTCCAGGGCTGCGAAATCATGGGGGTGGCGGCCGGCGAGACCGAGCACCCGGAAAAGAGCATCCCACGGGCCGTGCGCAACGTGGTGTTCCGCGTGCTGATCTTCTACGTGCTGGCGATAGCCGTGCTCTCGGCCATCGTGCCGTTCGAGCAGGCCGGGCTGATGGAAAGCCCGTTCGTGCAGGTGTTCGACATGGTCGGCATTCCTTTTGCCGCCGACCTGATGAACTTCGTCATCCTTACCGCCATCCTCTCGGTGGGCAATTCCGGGCTGTATGCCTCCACGCGCATCCTCTGGGCCATGTCCAAGAGCGGCATGGCGCCGAAAAGCCTGTCGCCGTTGAGCAAGCGTGGCGTGCCGTTGCGGGCGCTGAGCATCACCCTGTGCTTTGCGCTGATCTCGCTGATGACCAGTTTCGTTGCTGCCGACACCTTGTTCATGGTGCTGATGGCGGTGAGCGGCATGTCCGGTACCGTGACCTGGATCGTCATCGCCCTGGCGCAGTACCGCTTCCGCAAGGCCTACCTGCGTGATGGTGGTCAACTGCAGGACTTGAAGTACAAGGCGCCGCTGTACCCGCTGGTGCCGCTGCTGTGCATCACTCTGTGCAGTTCGCTGTTCGTGTTCCTGGCGCTGGATGAAACCCAGCGGCCGTCGTTGTACTGGGGCTTTGGCTTCATTGCCCTGTGCTATGCGGCGTACTTCTTCGTCAACCGCCGTCGGCAGGGGGCTTTCGAGCCGAGCGCGCCAGGGGTTTGATGCTGTGGGTCGTTGGTTGTAAGTGTTCGTCGAAGCATTTTTATTGCCTGTGAGATCGAGCGCCGCCCGCGCGGCGCTCGATCTCACAGGCGCAGAAAGTGTCAAGGCGAATACCCGCGAAGCGCCGCTCGATCTCCCAGGCAACGAAAATGCCATGCCAAAACAGCACCGCGTAACAGCAAAAACCGAGTTGTGCGAAGTTGTAACAGCCTATCCCGCCTTGTTGAACACTCGTTTAGTATCTCCCTCATCAAGCCCTCCAAAAACCATCACAACAACACCGAGGCCCCCCATGACCACCCCGTCGTCGTCACTGTTGAGCAAGGTCGAAGCCGGCGTTGCCTGGATCACCCTCAACCGCCCCGAGCAGCGCAACGCGCTGGACATCCCCACCCTCAAGCAACTGCACGCCCTGCTGGAAACCTGCAACAGCGACCCGGCCGTGCGCGTGGTGGTGCTGACCGGCAGCGGCCGCAGCTTCTGCGCCGGTGCCGACCTGGCCGAATGGGCCGCGGCCGAGGCCCAGGGCACCCTGGAAAGCTACGGCTGGACCGAAACCGCCCACGCGCTGATGTTGCGCCTGCACAGCCTCGACAAGCCCACCATCGCTGCCATCAACGGCACCGCCGTGGGCGGTGGCATGGACCTCAGCCTGTGCTGCGACCTGCGCATCGCCGCGGCCTCGGCGCGCTTCAAGGCCGGCTACACCAGCATGGGCTACAGCCCCGATGCCGGTGCCAGCTGGCACCTGCCACGGCTGATCGGCAGCGAGCAGGCCAAGCGCCTGTTGTTCCTGGATGAACCGTGGGGTGCCGAACGTGCCTTGGCGGCCGGGCTGGTCAGCGAAGTCTGCGCCGACGAGCAACTACCCGCCGTGGCCGCCGAGCTGGCCGGGCGCCTGGCCAATGGCCCGACCTTCGCCTACGCGCAGACCAAGCGGCTGATCCGCGACGGCGCCCTGCGCACCCTGGCCGAGCAACTGGAAGCCGAGCGCCAGGCCGGCCTGTTGTGCGGCCGCAGCCAGGACGGTGCCGAGGCGCTGCAAGCCTCGGTGGAGCGTCGCGCCCCCCGTTTTACCGGCCAGTAACCCGTTAACCGACCCTCACCAGGACCTTCGCAGATGAATTTCCAACTGACCCAAGAACAAGAAATGTTGGTGGAAGCGGTACGCAGCTTTGTGGCCAAGGAGCTGCTGCCCCATGAGGAGGCGGTGGACCGCGCCGATGCCGTGCCGCCCGAACTGGCTGCGCAGATCCGCGGCAAGGCTATAGCCGCCGGGTTCTATGCCTTCAACATGCCCGAGGAGGTCGGTGGCGGTGGCCTGGACTATCTGTCCCAGGCGCTGATCGAGCGCGAGCTGTCCAAGGTGTCCTGGGCCCTGCACGTGTTCGTCGCGCGGCCATCGAAAATCCTCATGGCCTGCAAGGACGAGCAGGTCAACGACTACCTGTTGCCCTGCGTGCAGGGCGAGAAGATCGACTGCTTCGCCCTCACCGAGCCGGGCGCCGGCTCCGATGCCAACGCCATCAAGACCCGTGCCGTGCGCCAGGGTGACGACTTCGTCATCAACGGCAGCAAGCACTTCATCAGCCATGCCGGCCACGCCGATTTCGCCATCGTCTTCGCCGTCACCGACACCTACGAGCACAACGGGCGCAAGCGCAATGCGGTAACGGCCTTCCTGGTCGACCGTGGCACGCCGGGCATGACCATCCGCCGTGGCCCCAAGTGCGTGAGCAACCGTGGCTACCACACCTACGAGCTGTTCTTCGACGACTGCCGGGTACCGGCCAGCAAGGTGCTGGGCGAGGTCGGCAAGGGCTGGGAGGTGGCCAACGCCTGGCTCACCGCTGGCCGGGTGATGGTCGCCGCCAACTGCGTGGGCCAGGCCCAGCGTGCCCTCGACCTGTCGTTGCAATGGGCCGCCGACCGCAAGCAGTTCGGCCAGGCCATCGGCAGTTACCAGGGGGTGTCGTTCAAGCTGGCCGACATGGCCACGCAGATTCGCGCTGCGGAAATGCTCACCCTGCACACCGCCTGGAAGATGGACCAGGGCAGCATGACTGACGGTGAGGCCGGCATGGCCAAGCTGTTCGCCAGCGAGGTGCTCGGCAAGGTAGCTGACGAAGCCGTGCAGATCTTCGGCGGCATGGGCCTGATGGATGAAGGGCCGGTCGAGCGCATCTGGCGCAACGCACGCATCGAGCGCATCTGGGAGGGCACCTCGGAAATCCAGCGGCACATCATCGCCCGCGAACTGCTGCGCCCGCTGCTGCGCTGAACGCCAGGAGAACACCCATGTCGCATTCGATTCGTGACAACCTCAAACGCCTGCTGGCACCCCGGCACCTGGCCTTCGTTGGCGGGCGCAGCATGGCGCGGGCGCTCAAGCGCTGCGCCGAAGGTGGCTTTGGCGGCGAGCTGTGGCTGGTCAACCCGCAGCATGACAGCCTCGAAGGCATCCCCTGCGTGGCGCGGGTGGCCGACTTGCCCTATGCCCCGGACGCGGTGTTTATCGCCACCAACCGCGAACTGACCCTGCAGTGCGTTGCCGAGCTGGCTGCCCGCGGCGCCGGTGGCGCCATCTGCTATGCCTCGGGCTTTGCCGAAAGCGGCGAGGAGGGCCGCCAGCTGCAGCAGCGTCTGCTCGCCGCTGCCGGCAACATGGCCTTGCTCGGCCCCAACTGCTACGGCCTGCTCGACTACCTGCACGGCGCTGCCCTGTGGCCGGTGGCCCATGGTGGCCAGCAGGTGGAGAAGGGCGTGGCGATCCTCACCCAGAGCGGCAACTTCGCCTACAACCTGTCGATGAGCGACCGCTCGCTGCCGGTGGCCTACATGGCCTCGGTCGGCAACCAGGCACAACTGGGCGTGGCCGAGCTGATGGACGTGCTGCTCGACGACCCACGGGTAACTGCCATCGGCCTGCACCTGGAAGGCCTGAAGAACGTGCCGAGCTTCGCTCGTGCCGCCTGCAAGGCATTACAACAGGGCACGCCGATCATTGCGCTAAAGACCGGCGTGTCGCAGATCGGTGCTGAACTGGCGCTCAGCCATACCAGCTCGCTGTCCGGCTCCGATGCCTTGTACGACAGCCTGTTCCAGCGCCTGGGCGTGATCCGCGTCAGTGGCCCGGTGAGCTTCGTTGAAACCCTCAAGGCCGCCGCCTGTGGGCGCTTGCCGGTGAATGGCGAGCTGATCGCCCTGGCCTGTTCCGGTGGCGATGCCGGCTTGATCGCCGACTATGCCGAGCGCAACCAACTGGTCCTGCCGAAGCTTGAACACGGGCAGGTGGCGCAGTTGGCCGAGGTGCTGCCTGCCTATGCCAACCTGGTCAACCCGCTGGACTTCACTACTGCCATCTGGGGTGATGCAGCGGCCCTGCAACGCATGCTCGACAGCACCCTGAGCGGCGCTGCCGACGCGGCCATGCTGGTGCTGGACTATCCGGCGGCGTTCACTGGCGAACGCAAGGAATGCGACCTGCTGCTGACGCTGTACTGCGATGCGCTGGAACGCCACGGCAAGATCGGCTTCGTCACTTCGGCGTTCCCGGAACTGTTGCCCGCCTGCGCGCGCGAGCGCTTGCACGCGCGTGGCATCGCCGCCCTGCAGGGCGTGGAGGATGGCCTGGCAGCCTGGGGCCGCATCGTCGCCTACCAGCGCAACCGCCAGCGTCTGCTGGAGCAGGGTGAGGCAGCGCGGGTGCCGCTGTGCCCGCAGGCTCTCCCAGGCGAGAGCCGTCTGCTGGACGAATGGCAATCCAAGCAAGCCCTGCGTGCCTTCGGCCTGCCGGTACCGGCAGGGGTACTGAGTACACCCGACCGCGCTGTGGCAGACGCCGTCCATGTTGGTTACCCGCTGGTATTGAAGGCGGTCAGCGCGCAGTTGCCGCACAAGACTGAAGCCGGTGCGGTGGCGCTGAACCTGCGCGATGCCGCCGCCCTCGAGGTTGCGCTGGTGCAGATGCGCCAGCGCATCGCCGCCTACGCCCCACAGGTAGCGTTCGACCAGGTGCTGCTCGAACCGATGGCCGAGCCGCCGCTGGCCGAACTGATCGTCGGCATCAAGCGCGAGCACGACTTCGCCCTGGCCCTGGTGATCGGCGCCGGCGGCGTGTTGGTCGAGCTGCTCAAGGACAGTGTCAGCCTGTTGCTGCCTACCACCGACAACGCCATCCGCGCCGCGCTGCTCAGCCTGCGTAGCGCCAGCCTGCTGCAAGGCTTCCGTGGCCGCCCGGCGGCTGACCTGGACGCATTGGTTGCGGCTATCCGCGCGGTGGCCGACTACGCCTGCGAAAACGCCGGGCAACTGCTGGAGCTGGATGTGAACCCATTGATGGTCGGTGCCCACGGCACCACTGCGGTCGACGCGCTGATTCGCCTCGGCCAGGCGCAAGGAGTACGACATGAATAAGCACACCCGGACCGCCGGCCAGGCATTGGTGCGCCTGTTGGCCAACTACGGCGTGGAGACGGTATTCGGCATCCCCGGCGTGCACACCCTGGAACTGTACCGTGGCCTGCCGGGCAGCGGCATCCGCCATGTACTGACCCGCCACGAGCAGGGCGCCGGCTTCATGGCCGACGGCTATGCCCGGGTAAGCGGCAGACCGGGGGTGTGCTTCGTCATCACCGGCCCGGGCGTGACCAATGCCGCCACCGCCATCGGCCAGGCCTATGCCGACTCCATCCCGATGCTGGTGATCTCCAGCGTCAACCACACCGCCAGCCTGGGCAAGGGCTGGGGCTGCCTGCACGAAACCCAGGACCAGCGCGCCATGACCGCGCCGATTACCGCGTTTTCCGCCGTGGCCCTGCGCGGCGACGACCTGCCCGAACTGATCGCCCGCGCCTGGGCCGTGTTCGACAGCGAACGGCCGCGCCCGGTGCACATCTCGGTGCCGCTGGACGTGCTGGCCGCGCCGGTCAGTCGTGACTGGAGCGCTGAGGTAGTGCGCCGTCCCGGGCGAGGCCGGCCGTGCCGCGAAACCCTTGACCAGGCTGCCTTGAAACTGGCAGCGGCCAAGCGGCCGATGATCATCGCAGGTGGTGGTGCCTTGCACGCGGCCGAGCAACTGGCGCAGTTGAGCACCCGGCTGGCGGCGCCGCTGTTCACCAGTGTGGCCGGCAAGGGGCTGCTGCCGCCCGAGGCCCCCCTGAATGCAGGCGCTTGCCTGTGCGTCGAGCCCGGCTGGCAACTGATCAGCCAGGCCGATGTGGTGCTGGCAGTGGGTACCGAAATGGCCGACACCGACTTCTGGCGCGAGCGCCTGCCGATCACCGGCCAGTTGCTGCGCGTGGACATCGACCCGCGCAAGTTCAACGACTTCTACCCCTGTGCCATAGCCCTGCACGGCGATGCCCGGCAAACCCTGGCCGGCCTGCTCGAACACCTGCCGGAACTCGAACGTGACCCGGCCCAGGCCAGCGAAGCGGTGGCCAACCTGCGCCAGGCCATCCGCAATGGGCATGCACCGCTGCAGGCCGTGCACCAGGCAATCCTCGACCGCATTGCCGCCGTACTGCCCGACGATGCCTTCATCAGCAGCGACATGACCCAGTTGGCCTACACCGGCAACTACGCCTTCGCCAGCCGGGCGCCGCGCAGCTGGCTGCACCCCACCGGCTACGGCACCCTCGGCTACGGCTTGCCGGCCGGCATCGGCGGCATGTTCGCCAGTGACCACCGCCCAGGCTTGGTGCTGGTGGGCGATGGCGGCTTCCTCTACACCGCCCAGGAACTGGCCACGGCAGTCGAGGAACTGGAGCGACCGCTGGTCGTGCTGTTGTGGAACAATGACGCCCTTGGCCAGATCCGCGACGACATGCTCGGCCTGGACATCGAGCCGGTCGGGGTACTGCCGCGCAACCCGGATTTCATCGGCCTGGCCCGTGCCTTCGGTTGCACGGTGCGCCAGCCGCGTGACCTGGACGCGCTGCAGGCCGATCTGGCCAACGGTTTCGCCACCTCCGGCGTCACTTTTATCGAACTCAAACACACCTGCGTCTGCTAAGCCGCAGACACCACGAACAACAAGAGAAACCACCATGCCATTTCGCCGTACCCTCCTGGCTGCATCCCTCGCTCTGCTGATCACTGGCCAGGCCCCGCTATACGCCGCACCGCCTCTGTCGATGGACAACGGCACCACGGCCCTGACCGTGCAGAACAGCAACGCCTGGGTCGAAATCAGTGCTGGCGCGCTACAACACAACATCCGTACCTTGCAGGCCGAGCTGGGTGGCAAGTCCAAGCTGTGCGCCGTGCTCAAGGCCGACGCCTATGGCCACGGTATCGGCCTGGTGATGCCGTCGATCATCGCCCAGGGCGTGCCCTGCGTGGCGGTGGCCAGCAATGAGGAGGCCCGCGTGGTTCGCGCCAGCGGCTTCACCGGGCAACTGGTGCGGGTACGCCTGGCCAGCCTCAGCGAAGTGGAAGATGCCCTGCAGTACGACATGGAAGAACTGGTCGGCAGCGCCGAATTCGCCCGGCAGCTCGATGCCATCGCCGAACGCCACGGCAAGACCCTGCGCATCCATATGGCGCTCAACTCCAGTGGCATGAGCCGCAACGGCGTGGAAATGACCACCTGGTCCGGCCGTGGCGAAGCGCTGCAGATCACTGACCAGAAGCACCTCGAGCTGGTCGCGCTGATGACCCACTTCGCCGTGGAAGACAAGGACGATGTGCGCAAAGGCCTGGCAGCGTTCAACGAGCAGACCGACTGGCTGATCAAGCACGCGAAACTTGATCGCAGCAAGCTCACCCTGCACGCCGCCAACTCCTTCGCTACGCTGGAAGTGCCGGAAGCACGCCTGGACATGGTGCGCACCGGTGGTGCGCTGTTCGGCGACACGGTGCCGACGCATACCGAATACCAACGAGTCATGCAGTTCAAGTCGCACGTGGCGGCGGTGCACAGCTACCCGGCAGGCAACACCGTCGGTTACGACCGCACCTTTACCCTGGCGCGTGATTCGCGCCTGGCCAACATTACCGTCGGCTACTCCGATGGCTACCGCCGGGTGTTCACCAACAAGGGCCATGTGCTGATCAACGGCCACCGTGTACCGGTGGTGGGCAAGGTGTCGATGAACACCTTGATGGTCGACGTCACCGACTTCCCCGATGTGAAGGGGGGCAACGAAGTGGTGCTGTTCGGCAAACAGGCCGGGGGTGAGATCACCCAGGCCGAGATAGAGGAAATCAACGGCGCGCTGCTCGCCGACCTTTACACCGTATGGGGCAGTTCCAACCCGAAGATTCTCGTCGACTGAAACCGCCAATGAAGGGAGATTGCCATGCGCTACGCCAAGCTCACTCAACGCATCGCCGGCGATGGGGCCGCTGCCTGGGATATCCACTACCGCGCCCTGGCGCTGCAGGCCGAGGGCAAGGATATCCTGCTGCTGTCGGTGGGTGACCCGGACTTCGACACCCCTGCGCCAATCGTCGAGGCGGCCATCGGCAGCCTGCGGGCAGGCCACACCCATTACGCCGATGTGCGCGGCAAGCTGGCGCTGCGACAGGCCATCGCCAAGCGTCACCGGCAGCGCAGCGGCCAGGCCGTCGATGCCGACCAGGTGACAGTGCTGGCGGGGGCCCAGTGTGCGCTGTACTGCGTGGCCCAGTGCGTGCTCGACCCGGGTGACGAGGTGATTGTCGCCGAGCCCATGTACGTGACCTATGAGGCAGTGTTCGGTGCCTGTGGCGCCAAGGTGGTGCCTGTTCCGGTCAAGCCGGAGAACGGCTTTCGGGTGTGCCCGCGTGATGTGGCTGCGCGCATCACCCCGCGTACCCGCGCCCTGGCCCTGAACAGCCCGCACAACCCCTCCGGGGCGAGCCTGCCGCGCGCCACCTGGGAAGCGCTGGCCGAGCTGTGCATCGCCCACGATTTGTGGCTGATCTCCGATGAGGTGTACAGCGAGCTGCTGTACGACGGCGAGCATGTCAGCCCCGGCAGCCTGCCGGGCATGGCCGAACGCACCGTCACCCTCAACAGCCTGTCGAAGTCGCATGCCATGACCGGCTGGCGGGTGGGCTGGGTAGTCGGTTCGACCGAACTGGCCACTCACCTGGAAAACCTCGCCCTGTGCATGTTGTACGGCTCGCCCGACTTCATCCAGGATGCCGCCGTGGTGGCACTGGAGCAGCAACTGCCCGAGCTCGACATCATGCGCGAGGCCTATCGCCAGCGCCGCGACCTGGTTTGCGAGCAGTTGGCCGGCTGCCCGGGCATCAAGGTGCTCAAGCCCGATGGCGGTATGTTCGTGATGGTCGACATCCGCGAGACCGGCCTCAGCGCCCAGGCCTTCGCCGATCGCCTGCTCGATAGCCAGGGCGTGTCGGTGCTCGCCGGCGAAGCCTTCGGCCCCAGCGCTGCAGGGCATATCCGCCTGGGCCTGGTACTGGGTAACGAGGCCTTGGCCGACGCTTGCCGGCGCATCGCCCGCTGCGCCGCCGCACTGATGCAGGGGCAGGCCCATGCGTGAGTATGCGCGGCTGTATATCGATGGTGCCTGGCGGGTACCGGGCGGGGAGGGCATGGCCGAGGTGATCGATCCGGCTACCGAGCAGGTCATCGGCCGCGTGCCGCTGGGCGCCGAGGCCGATGTCGAACGGGCAGTGATGGCCGCGCGGCGGGCCTTCGATGGCTGGGCACGCACTCCGTCCAGCGTGCGTGCCGGGTACATAACGGCGCTGGCTGCACAGCTTAGGAACCGCGCGGCAGAAATGGCGTCGGTCATCACCGACGAACTGGGCATGCCGGTGCAGTGGTGCCAGGCGGTGCAGGTCGAGGGCCCGATCGCCGGGCTGGAGCAGTACGCCGGACTGGCCGGGCTGATGGATGAGGTGCGCGAAGTTGGTAACTCGCTGGTGTACCGCGAGGCTGTTGGCGTGTGCGCGTTCATCAACCCGTGGAACTACCCGCTGCACCAGATGATTGGCAAGCTGGCACCGGCCCTGGCCGCTGGGTGCACGGTGGTGGTCAAGCCGAGCCAGGAAACGCCGCTGCATGCGTTCATGCTGGCCGAGATGATCGAGGCCATCGGCCTGCCGGCCGGGGTATTCAACCTGGTCAGCGGGCCGGGGGCCAAGGTCGGCGAGGCTCTGGCCCGGCACCCGCAGGTGGACATGGTGTCATTCACTGGCTCCACCGGCGCCGGGGTGCGCGTGGCCCAGGCGGCCGCGCCGACAGTGAAGCGGGTGTGCCTGGAGCTGGGCGGCAAATCGCCGCTGCTGATCACCGCTGACGCCGACCTGCACGCGGCGGTGCGCCATGGCGTGCAGGACGTGATGATCAACTCGGGGCAGACCTGCACGGCCCTGACCCGCATGCTGCTGCCGGCCAGCCGCTACGCCGAGGCGCTGGAGATTGCCGAGGCCGAGACCCGTACGCTGGTCATGGGCGACCCGCGTGACCCGGCCAGCTTCCTCGGGCCGATGTGTTCGGCAAGCCAGCGGCGTACCGTGCTCGACTACATTCGCTTGGGGCAGGAGGAGGGCGCGCGCCTGCTGTGCGGCGGCGACACGCCAGCCGGCTTCGAGCGCGGCTTCTACGTGGCGCCGACGTTGTTCGCCGATGTCGACAACCGCATGCGCATCGCCCAGGAGGAAATCTTCGGCCCGGTGCTGTGCCTGATTCCCTATGCCGACGAGGCCCAGGCGTTGGCCCTGGCCAATGATTCGCCGTTCGGCCTGTCCAGCGCGGTGTGGGCCGGTAGCCGCGAGCACGGCCTGGCCCTGGCGCGGCAGATACGCGCCGGGCAGTGCTTCATCAACGGTGGCGGGTTCAACTACCAGGCGCCGTTTGGTGGCTACAAACAGTCGGGCAACGGGCGCGAGTGGGGCGAGGAGGGCCTGGCCGAGTTTGTCGAGGTGAAAGCGGTGCAGTGCTGAGCCACAGCTGGAAGACAACCTGTTTTGTGTGAGGAGAATGTTTGTGAATGTACTGATCGTCCACGCTCACCCCGAGCCGCAATCGTTCACCGCTGCGCTGCGTGACCAGGCCGTGGAAACCTTCCGCGCCCAGGGCCACCAGGTGCAGGTCAGTGACTTGTACGCCATGGGCTGGAACCCGGTGGCCAGTGCCGATGATTTCACCCAACGCGAGAACCCCGAGTACCTGGTGTATGCCCTGGAGCAGCGCCAGGGGGTCAAGCGTGGTGCCATTGCCGCGGATATCCAGCAGGAGCTGGACAAGCTGCTGTGGGCCGACTTGCTGGTGCTGAACTTCCCGATCTTCTGGTTCTCGGCGCCGGCCATGCTCAAGGGCTGGATCGACCGGGTGCTGGTGTCGGGGGTGTGCTATGGCGGCAAGCGCTTCTACGACCAGGGCGGGTTGGCGGGCAAGAAGGCGCTGGTGTGCGTGACCCTGGGCGGGCGCGAGCACATGTTTGGTGACGGGGCGATTCACGGGCCGTTGGAGGACATGCTGCGGCCGATCTTGCGCGGCACGCTGGCCTACGTGGGCTTCGAGGTGCTGCCGCCGTTCGTGGCCTGGCATGTACCGTACATCAGTGACGAGGCGCGGCAGGGCTTTTTGCAGCAGTACCGACAGCGCCTGGAGCAGCTCTCGGACGACCAGCCTCTGGTGTTCCCGCGCCTGGAGCAGTTCGATGAGGCGCTGTACCCGCTGACCTGACCTTTCTCCTGTGCCAGCCACTGGGGCCGCGTTGCGGCCCTTTCGCGACACAAGGCCGCTCCTACAGGATCCGCGCACCCTGTAGGAGCGGCCTTGTGTCGCGAAAGGGCTGCAAAGCAGCCCCAGAATTCTGTCGGCATACGACATTCTGCCACCTGCCAAAAAACGACCACCCACACATTCGGGGTATGTCCCCCTTCGGCAAATCCCTCGATAGTGCCTGCATCGGCTCGATCCCGAGCATTCACACGATGGAGTTGCCATGCGCAAGGTACTGAAGGTGATTGGCGGTCTGCTGCTGGCGTCTGGCGCCAGCCTGGCCCAGGCGGCAGAGGTGGACAGCGGTAACACGTTGCGGTTGTACAACTGGACCGACTATATCGGCGAAACCACCCTGGCCGACTTCGAGAAGGCCACCGGCATCAAGGTCATCTACGACACCTTCGACGGCTACGAAACGGTACAGACCAAACTGCTCACCGGCCGCTCCGGCTACGACCTGGTCATGCTCAACGCTGCCCTGGTACCCCCGCTGATCAGCGCCGGAGTGTTCCAGGCGCTGGACAAGCAGCAACTGCCCAGCTGGCGCAATCTCGACCAGCAGGTGGTGAACAACCTGCAAGGCTACGACCCTGGCCTGAAATACTCGGCGCCCTACACCTGGGGCAGCTCGGGAGTGACCTACAACGTCGACAAGATAGCCGCGCGCATGCCCGATGCCCCCATCGGCTCGCTGGCCATGCTGTTCGATCCCCGGATCGTCTCGCGCTTCGCCGACTGCGGCGTCACCCTGATGGACGCGCCGACCGAAGTCATCCCGCTGGCCCTGCAGTACCTGGGCAAGGACCCACGCAGCGCATCGCCGGCCGACCTCAAGGCGGCCGAACAGCTGCTGCTGGGCATTCGCCCGTACATTCGCAAGTTCGACTCGGTCAACTACCTCACCAGCCTTCCCAACGGCGATGTCTGCCTGGCCCTGACCTGGTCTGGTGACTACGCCACCGCCCAGGCCCGCGCGGTTGAAGCGAAGAAGGACATCAAGCTGTCGTTCTTCATCCCCCGGGAAGGCTCGCTGATCTGGTTCGACAACCTGTACATCCCCAAGGATGCGCCGCACGCGGCCAACGCCCACCGCTTCATCGAGTTCCTGCTGCAGCCGCAGACCATGGCCAAGGTCACCGACTACATCCACTACGCCAACAGCAACGCCGCCGCCACTGCGCTGGTGCGCGACGAGATCCGCCAGAACCCGGCCATCTACCCCGACGCGCAAACCCGCGAGCGCCTGTTCGCGCAGAAAACCCAGAGCCCGAAGGACATGCGTGCCATCACCCGGGTCTGGAGCACGGTCAAGACCGGTTTCTGAACACTGCCCAACGATCACTGCCAAGGAGCTGCTCATGGCCACCCCAAGCAAAGCGTTCGCCATTGCCCACGACCCGCTGGTGGAAGCCGACAAGGCCCACTACATGCACGGCTACCACGTGTTCGACGAGCACCGCGAGCAAGGTGCGCTGAACATCGTTGCCGGCGAGGGCGCTTACATTCGCGATACCCACGGCAACCGCTTCCTCGATGCCGTCGGCGGCATGTGGTGCACCAACATTGGCCTGGGCCGCGAGGAAATGGCCTTGGCTATCGCCGACCAGGTACGCCAGTTGGCCTATTCCAACCCGTTCTCCGACATGGCCAACGATGTGGCGATCCAGCTGTGTCAGAAGCTCGCGCAGCTGGCGCCGGGCGACCTGAACCATGTGTTCCTCACCACCGGCGGCTCGACCGCGGTCGATACGGCCTACCGGCTGATCCAGTACTACCAGAACTGCCGTGGCAAGCCGCACAAGAAGCACATCATCGCCCGTTACAACGCCTACCACGGCTCCACCGCCCTGACCATGTCGATTGGCAACAAGGCCGCCGACCGGGTGCCGGAGTTCGACTACGCCCACCCGCTGATCCACCATGTATCCAACCCCAACCCGTACCGCGCTCCGGACGACATGGACGAGGCGGAGTTCCTCGACTTCCTGGTCGCCGAGTTCGAGGACAAGGTCCTCTCGCTGGGCGCCGACAACGTCGCGGCATTCTTCGCCGAGCCGATCATGGGCTCGGGCGGGGTGATCATTCCGCCCAAGGGCTACTTCCAGCGCATGTGGCAGCTGTGCCAGACCTACGACATCCTGTTCGTCGCCGACGAAGTGGTGACCTCGTTCGGGCGCCTGGGCACCTTCTTTGCCAGCGAGGAACTGTTCGGCATCACTCCCGACATCATCACTACCGCCAAGGGCCTGACCTCGGCCTACCTGCCGCTGGGGGCGTGCATCTTCTCCGAACGCATCTGGCAGGTGATCGCCGAGCCGGGCAAGGGCCGCTGCTTCACCCACGGCTTCACCTACAGTGGCCACCCGGTGTGCTGCACCGCGGCGCTGAAGAACATCGAGATCATCGAGCGCGAGCAATTGCTGGAACACGTCAGGGACGTCGGCGGCTATCTGGAGCAACGCCTGCAGAGCTTGCGCGAGCTGCCGCTGGTGGGGGATGTGCGCTGCATGAAGCTGATGGCTTGTGTCGAGTTCGTTGCCGACAAGGCCAGCAAGGCGCTGTTCGCCGACGAGGTGAACATCGGTGAACGCATTCATCGCAAGGCCCAGGCCAAGGGGCTGCTGGTGCGGCCGATCATGCACCTGAACGTGATGTCGCCGCCGTTGATCGTCACCCATGAGCAAGTAGACGAGATCGTCGAAACCCTGCGCCAGTGCATCATCGAAACTGCGTGCGAACTCGCAGCGCTTGGCCTGTACCAGGGCCGATGAACCTGGCGCAAAGGGCTGTGCGCGGGCGTGCCCGGCAGGCTAGACTGCCGGGCATGACCCAGGCCTCTCCCGACACTCCGCTTACCCTTTCACTGGGCGCGCTGCAGCAATGGCATGCGGCGCTGCAACGCGCGCTGGCGCACAGCGAAACGCCCGAGGCGCTGGCGTATGTGGCGGCTGCCATCGGCCAGCTGGGGCAGGTGGAATCGATGATGATCAGCCTCGAGTGCCAGGGGCGGGCACCGCAACTGCTGTACCAGCAAGGCATTCCCGACTTGCACCGCGCTGCCGTGCTGGAACGCTACTTCAGCGCCGGATACCTGCTTGACCCGTTCTGCCTGGCCGTGCAAGGCGGCCTGGCCGAGGGTTTCTACCACCTGCAGGAAATCGCCCCCGACAACTTCTTCGACAGCGATTATTACAAGGCCTATTACCTGGGCACGGGTTGCATCGAGGACAGCTACTACATCGTCGACCTCAGTGCTGGGCGCAAGTTGTCGCTGAGCCTGTTCCAGGGCTGCAGCGGCAGGCGCCTGAGCGCCGGGCAGATCGACCTGCTGCGTGCGCTGGAACCGATGGTGCGCGAACTGCTGGTGCGCTATGCGCGGTATCACCTGGAGCCCGGCCTTGCACCAGCCGAGCGTGGCAGCCTGCAGGCGGCTTTCGACAGTTTCGGCTGCCAGGTGCTGACCGACCGTGAGCGGGAGGTGGCGCACATGATCTTGCGTGGGCATTCGGTGAAGTCCACCGCGCTGGAGCTGGGCATCTCGCCGGAAACGGTGCGCATGCACCGAAAGAATCTGTACCTGAAGCTGGAGATCAACTCGCAGTCGGAGTTGTTTGCGCGGTTTATCGACTGGCTGCGCGGCGATCACCTGGCGGTCTAGCAGCAAAGGAGCAACTGCCTTGCTCACTATTTGAAAGCTGGCGCGATCCCTGTGGGAGCGGGTTTACCCGCGAAGGATGCGACGCGGTGCATGGCACCGGCTTCGCCGGTGTTCGCGGGTAAACCCGCTCCCACAGGTACAGCGCTGCCCCCCAATAATCCTCAGCCCCTCCCTTTAGCCAGATAGGCCGCAAACTCCGCCTCCGGCACCATGCTGCCACCGGTCCCCCACACCAAGTGCGTGGCCCGCTCCATGCGCCCGGTCGACAGGCCCATGCGTGCCAGGTACTCAGGCGATTCAAGCACCTTGACCATGCCCGGCATCCCCGCCAGCGCCGAAGGTTCCAGCCGAGCATTCTCCTGGTCATGGGCCAGCACCAATAGCCGGTACAGCGCCTCGTCGCTGACCGTGTAATAGCCATCGAGCAAACGCTGCATCGCCTTGCCGACAAAGCCGGAAGGGCGGCCTACCGCCAGGCCGTCGGCGGCGGTCAGGTTGTCGATGCCAAAGTCCTGCACACTGGTGGCGTCATGCAAACCGCTATACACCCCCAGGAACATGCAGGGCGAGTGGGTGGGTTCGGCGAAGATGCAGTGCACATGGTCGCCCCAGATCAGCTTCAGGCCGAACGCCACGCCACCTGGGCCACCGCCTACCCCGCAGGGCAGGTAGACGAACAATGGGTGCTCGGCATCCACCTTGATGCCCACGGTTTCGAACTGGCCGGCCAACCGCCCGGCCGCTACGGCATAGCCGAGGAACAGGTGCGGCGAGTTCTCGTCGTCCACGAAGTAGCAGCTCGGGTCGGTCGCCGCCTGCTGGCGCCCTTGCTCCACCGCTACGCTGTAGTCGCTTTCGTACTCGACCACGCTGACGCCATGGGCGCGCAGTTTGTCTTTCTTCCACTGGCGGGCATCGGCCGACATGTGCACGGTGGCCTGGAAACCCAGCCGGGCGCTCATGATGCCGATCGACAGGCCGAGGTTGCCGGTCGAGCCGACCGCAACCTTGTACTGGCTGAAGAATTGCCGGGCCTGGTCGCTGGCCAGTACCCGGTAATCGCTTTCGAGGTTGATCAGGCCAGCCGCCAGGGCCAGGTCTTCGGCATGCTTGAGCACTTCATGAATACCGCCGCGGGCCTTGATCGAACCAGAGATCGGCAGCTCGCTGTCGGCCTTGAGCCAGAGTGCACCGCTGGCTGGCAGGCCCGCTGCCTGCAGCAATGTGGCGTGCAGGGTGGGTAGCGGGCGCAGCGGTGACTCGATGATGCCGCCGGCGGCGGTGGTATCCGGGAACACGCTGGCCAGGTACGGGGCAAAGCGTGTCAGCCGGGCACTGGCGGCACTGACGTCGGCGGCGCTCAGGCCGACATCGGCCAGGGCCTGGGCGGCAGGGGCGATGTGCGGGTTGAACCAGCTGGTTTCGCGCAGGGCCACCAGGTCCTCGATCAGGGGATGGGAGCTGCACCATGCCTGCAGTGTCTTGCCGTGAATCATGCTGGTTTTTCCTGTTGGTTGATGATGGCTGAAGGGGGGGGCACAAGGGGCTCATTTGGCCTGCTGCGCAATCAACGCCAGGCAGCGCTGCACGATCGGGCTCACATCGCCCTTGCGCCGGCTGAGGATGATCGGGCTGACGGCGCCGCTGTCGAGCAGGCTTACATATTCGATATCGGTGCGGTGCTGCTGCTGCACCGACGCCGGCACCAGGGTCACGCCTACACCAACGGCCACCAGGCCAATGGCGGTCTGCAGTTCGTTGGCCCACTGGCTGACGCGGATGCTCATGCCGTGGTGGGCGAACAGCGCCAGCACATGGTCGGCATAACTGGGCCTGGGGTTGGCCGGGTAGAGGATGAACGCCTCGCCAGCCAGCTGAGCAAGTGTAAGCGGGCTGCTCGCCAGCGGGTGGCCCTTGGGCAGCACGGCCACCAACGGGTCCTCGCGCAGCACTTGCTGGTGTATGGCTGGGTCATCGATGCGAATGCGCCCGAAGGCGATATCGATGCGTCCGCTTTTCAGCGCCTCCACCTGCTGCAGCGTGGTCATCTCGTTCAGGCCCAGTTCCAGTTCGCTGTCCTGGCGCAGTTCGCGGATCAGCTCCGGCAGCACCGTGTACAGGGTCGAGGGGGCGAAGCCGATCCCCAGCCACTGGCGCTGGCCTTGGCCGATGCGGCGGGTGTTGTCGCTGATGTTCTCCAACTGCTGCAGCACAGTGCAGCTTTGCTCGTAAAAGAAGCGACCCGCTTCGGTCAGCCGCAGCGGGCGCTCGCGCACTACCAGCAACGTGCCGAGCTGGTCCTCTAGCTGGCTGATCTGTCGGCTCAGCGGTGGCTGGGCAATGTGCAGCAGCTCGGCGGCGCGAGTGAAGTTCAGGGTTTCGGCCAGGACCTTGAAGTAACGCAGGTGGCGCAGCTCCATCAGACCTCCAGGGTATGGTGGGAGATTCATTCGATATTGGACGGCTATCAGGGTCTCGCGCAATCCTTGGACAAGCAAGTAAATGCACCACTCGGGCCTGCGGCTGGCAGCCCGAAATAACGGGACCTGGCTACAATGACAAGCGCGCTGATTGAACGTATCGAAGCAATTATCGTCGACCTGCCGACCATTCGCCCGCACAAGCTGGCGATGCACACCATGCAGCAGCAGACCCTGGTGGTATTGCGTGTTCGCTGCAGCGATGGCGTGGAAGGCATCGGCGAGGCCACCACCATCGGCGGCCTGGCCTATGGCTACGAAAGCCCCGAGGGCATCAAGGCCAACATCGATGCGCACCTGGCGCCGGCGCTGATCGGCCTGCCGGCAGACAACATCAACGCTGCCATGCTCAAGCTGGACAAGCTGGCCAAGGGCAACACCTTTGCCAAGTCGGGTATCGAGAGCGCCTTGCTCGATGCCCAGGGCAAGCGCCTGGGCCTGCCGGTCAGCGAACTGCTGGGCGGTCGCGTGCGCGACAGCCTGGAAGTGGCCTGGACCTTGGCCAGCGGCGATACCGCCCGCGACATCGCCGAAGCCCGGCACATGCTGGAGATCCGCCGCCACCGGGTGTTCAAGCTGAAGATCGGCGCCAATCCGCTGGCCCAGGACCTCAAGCACGTGGTGGCGATCAAGCGCGAGCTGGGCGACAGCGCCAGCGTGCGGGTCGATGTCAACCAATACTGGGACGAGTCCCAGGCCATCCGTGCCTGCCAGGTGCTCGGCGACAACGGTATCGACCTGATCGAGCAACCGATTTCGCGCATCAACCGCAGCGGCCAGGTGCGCCTGAACCAGCGCAGCCCGGCGCCGATCATGGCCGACGAGTCGATCGAAAGCGTCGAGGACGCCTTCAGCCTGGCCGCGGACGGTGCGGCCAGCATCTTCGCCCTGAAAATCGCCAAGAACGGCGGCCCGCGCGCCGTGCTGCGCACCGCGCAAATCGCAGAGGCCGCCGGCATTGCCCTGTATGGCGGGACCATGCTCGAAGGCTCGATCGGCACCCTGGCCTCGGCCCATGCCTTCCTGACCCTGCGTGAGCTCACCTGGGGCACCGAGCTGTTCGGGCCGCTGCTGCTGACCGAAGAAATCGTCAACGAGCCACCGCAGTACCACGACTTCCAGTTGCACATTCCACGCACCTCAGGCCTGGGCCTGACCCTGGACGAACAGCGCCTGGCGCGCTTCGCCCGCCGCTGAATCGCGAGGGCTGAAAGAACACACAACCCCTGTGGGAGCGGCTTTAGCCGCGAAGCAGGCGACGCGGTGGATGGCACGGGCTTCGCCTGTGTTCGCGCCAAATCAGAGAAAGGAGATACCAGCATGCTGTTCCACGTGAAGATGACCGTGAAACTGCCGGTCGACATGGACCCGGCCAAGGCCGCCCAGCTCAAGGCCGACGAGAAGGAACTGGCCCAGCGCCTGCAGCGCGAAGGCACCTGGCGCCACCTGTGGCGCATTGCCGGGCACTACGCCAACTACAGCGTGTTCGATGTGCCCAGCGTCGAGGCGCTGCACGACACCTTGATGCAGCTGCCACTGTTCCCGTACATGGACATCGAGGTCAACGGCCTGTGCCGGCACCCCTCGTCGATCCACAGCGACGACCGCTGAGTCGCACCTGTCTACCTGACAAGAACAAGATGAGGTAAGCACGATGACCGTGAAAATTTCCCACACTGCCGATGTTCAGGCGTTCTTCAAGGAAGTGGCCGGCCTGGGCCATGCCGAAGGCAACCCCCGCTTCAAGCAGATCGTCCTGCGTGTGCTGCAGGACACTGCGCGGTTGATCGAAGACCTGGAAATCACCGAGGACGAGTTCTGGCATGCCGTCGACTACCTCAACCGCCTGGGTGCCCGTAACGAAGCCGGCCTGCTGGCTGCGGGCCTGGGCATCGAGCACTTCCTCGACCTCCTGCAGGACGCCAAGGACGCCGAGGCCGGGCTGAGCGGCGGTACCCCGCGCACCATCGAAGGCCCGTTGTATGTGGCGGGGGCGCCGCTGGCGCAAGGCGAAGTGCGCATGGACGACGGCAGCGACCCGGGCGTGGTGATGTTCCTCCAGGGCCAGGTGTTCGATGCCGACGGCAAGCCGTTGGCCGGCGCCACTGTCGACCTGTGGCACGCCAACACCCAGGGCACCTATTCATACTTCGACTCGACCCAGTCCGAGTACAACCTGCGCCGGCGCATCATCACCGATGCCGAAGGGCGCTACCGCGCGCGTTCCATCGTGCCGTCGGGGTACGGCTGCGACCCGCAGGGGCCAACCCAGGAGTGCCTGGACCTGCTCGGCCGTCACGGCCAGCGCCCGGCGCACGTGCACTTCTTCATCTCGGCGCCGGGGCACCGCCATTTGACCACGCAGATCAACTTTGCCGGTGACCAGTACCTGTGGGATGACTTTGCCTATGCCACCCGTGACGGGCTGATCGGCGAGCTGCGCTTTGTCGAGGATGCTGCGGCGGCGCGTGATCGCGGCGTACAGGGCGAGCGCTTTGCCGAGCTGGCGTTCGACTTTCACCTGCAGGCGGCCAAGGCGCCGGACGCCGAGGCGCGCAGCCACCGCCCGCGTGCGTTGCAAAACAGCTGAGCCCACAGGGTCCCTTACCAATCGATGACGGGTTTTTGCCCGGGCCTTTCCGTGCGGGGAGGGTCCGGGCTTTTTGCTGCCAGGGGCTGGTAATCTAGAATCCGCCTTTTGCCCGAGCCCACCACCATGCTGCCCATCGAACTGCTGGCGACCACCGCCGACCAGGCTCCGCTGATTCGCAACCTCTACCAGTTCTACGCCTACGAGTCCTCCGACTGGGAACAGGAAGACGTGGAAGTGGACGGCCGCTTCTATATCCATGACGAACACCTGCAACGTTACTGGCAGGCCGATGGCTGGGGCGCGTACCTGGTGTTGGCAGATGGCTTCATCGCCGGCTTCGTGCTGGTTGAACGCAGCGAGCTGCCGGGTATCGACGCGTTCGAACTGGCCGATCTGTTCATCCTGAAAAAGTACCGCCGCCAGGGCATCGGCCGGGCGGTGGCGTTGCAGCTGCTGGGCGGCGAGGGCGACTGGCTGCTGCGCTGTTACGCACAGGACGCGCCTGCCGTGGCCTTCTGCAAGGCCGTATTGGCCGAGCTATCGCGCCCGGCGCAGGCGATAGCCCTGGATGACGAACCGGCCTTGCTCAATTTCCTGGTGGCGGGCGGCCGGCACCGGCGAACGAGCGGTTGAAGCAGGTCATGACGCCGGCATAACGGTTTGCGCGCTCCCACAGAGATCGTGCCAGCTTTCAGATATTGAGCAGCGCTCAGCTGTTCCAGTCTGGCGCAAACGCCGGGCTCACCACCCGCTGGTCCTTTGGCAACCCGGCAATCGCCATGCGGTCATCGTCATCCAGTTGCACGTTCAACGCCGCCAGGTTGGCCAGCTGGTTCTCGCGGCTGCCGGCCTTGGGGATCACCGCCACGCCGTCCTGGTCCAGCAACCACTTCAGCGCCACCTGGCTGGGCAGTACGCCATGTTTGCGGGCAATCGCCTGGATCACCGGCTGCGCCGCCGCCTGCCCACGGGCCAGCGGGGTGTAGGCGGTAAGCAGCAGGTCGTGGCGGCGGGCATAGTCCAGCAGCGGTTGCTGGCCGAGTAGCACGTGGTATTCCACCTGGATCGCCGACAATGGCGCGCCCAGGGTTTCCACCACCTGGCGCAGCAACCCCAGCGGGAAGTTGGCCACGCCGATGCTGCGGGCCTTGCCCTCGTCACGCAGCGCTACCAGGGTTTCGATGCTGCGGGCCAGGTCCCAGTCCTGGCCGGGCCAGTGGATGTAGAACAGGTCGACCTGCTCGGTCCCCAGCGCGCGCAGGCTGTCCTCCAGCGACTGGCGCATGGCCTTGGGCGCCAGGCGATCCCACCACACCTTGGTGGTCAGGTGAATCTGCTCGCGTGGCACGTCACTGTCGCGCAGGGCCTGGCCGACGGCGGCTTCGTTGTCATAGGCAGTGGCGGTGTCGATGTGCCGGTAACCCACTTCAAGCGCCTGGCGCACGGCCTGGGTGCACTCGCTGCCAGTCATTGGCCAGGTGCCCAGGCCGATCGCGGGCAGGTTCAGGCCGTTACGGGTGGTGAGCCTTTGCATGTAAATTCCTTGTAGGGTGTGCAGGGTTCGCACTCGATGGTCGGCGATCAGCACGGCACGGGCCATGCGCGTGGAGCGGAAAGTGGTCGATCAGCGAACAGAAACTGCAGCCGACCTGGACAAGCGGCAATTGAACTTCCTTATGCTTCGGTATCTCTTCTAGAATCCGATCTGATGCATCCGCCAGGCAACGCCTGCGCGGCCTTCCCTGGGCGCCGCATCCAGCCGCGCCGTCATCGAGAGTGCCATGAGTTCCAGCACACCGCTGTCCGGAGTCAACCAACCCCTGCGCGGCATCGCCCTGGTGGTGGTGGCGACGTTCCTGTTCGCCAGTCACGATGCCCTGTCCAAGTTCCTCGGCGGCCTGTACCCGATCATCATGGTGGTGTGGGCGCGGTATGTGGTGCACACGTTGCTGATGGCCAGCATTTTCCTGCCCAAGGCCGGGTTCAACGTGCTGCGCACCCGCCGGCCGTTGTTGCAGACGTTACGTGCCCTGAGCCTGCTGAGTACCAGCCTGCTTTTCACCACCGGTCTGCAGTACCTGCCGCTGGCCGAGGCCACGGCGGTCAACTTCCTCGCCCCGGTGCTGGTCACCGCGCTGTCGGCGCCGCTGTTGAAGGAGCGGGTGACGGTGGGACAGTGGGTGGCGGTGGTGATGGGTTTCATCGGCGTGCTGGTGGTGGTGCACCCGGACGGGGCGATGTTCACCCCGGCCATCCTGTATCCGTTCGGTTCGGCGCTGGGCTTTTGCTTCTATCAGTTGCTGACGCGGATCCTGGCAGCGCATGACAGCCCGACCACCAGTAACTTCTATGCGGGGTTATGCAACACCCTGGCGATGAGTGCGCTGGTGCCGTTCTTCTGGGAAATGCCGCGTTGGGACCATGCACTGCTGATGCTGGCGCTGGGTGGCTTTGGCATGACTGCGCACCTGCTGCTGACCCAGGCCTTCCGCCATGCGGCACCGGCGTTGCTGGCACCATTCAGCTATTGCCAGATCGTGTTTGCCGGGCTGCTTGGGTTGGTTGTCTACAGCCAGATGCCGGATACCCTGAGCCTGGTGGGTATCTCGGTAATCTGCCTCAGTGGGCTGGGGGCGGCGTGGATGCAGCGGGGCAAGTGACAACCTGTAGTGGCCTCTTCGCGGGTAAACCCGCTCCCACAGGTCCAGCGCCGTGCCCGAGGGTTGCGCTGTACCTGTGGGAGCGGGTTTACCCGCGAAAGGGCCTTCAAACGCGCCTCTTCAATAAAGCCTGCAACGAATCGTCAAAGTCCCGCAGCGCATCCGCCTGCACCGCTCGCTCATCCTCGACCACCCGCGCCACATTGCCCAGGCGCTTGCTGGCACGCCCTTCAGCGCGGCCGATATAGGTCAGCTGGTCATCGAAGAAGCGCGCTAGCACCCGGCTCTCGATATCCGCACTGGCGAGGCGGCTTTCGGTGTCCAGCAACACGATCACATCCGGGTGGTCGCCCAGCAGCGTGTCCAGGTCGTCATAGAACGTCACTTCAGCGAACTGCTGCGCCAGTGACCGCGCCAGCCAGTCATACGCCTGGCTTTCGCTGCTCAGGGTTGCCACCGACACGCGCTGGCCCTGGGCCGGCGCGGCGGCCAGGGGGCGATGGCTGCCGAGGTATTCGAGAGTCGCTTCGGCGTCACGCCCCAGCAGCACCGCCACCCGTTGGCCGGGCGCCAGGGCGACGCTGGAAATGGCTGTGGCCGAATAGAAGTGCCCGTAGGGCTGCGTGTCGATAGTGGTCGGGCTGGCACAACCGCCGAGGGCGGCCAGCAAGGCAAGCAGGGCAGCGATCATGCCGGTTTTCATGGGAGGCCTCATCGTTCAATGAATGCCGCCATCTTCTGCCCGGGCTGGCCGCAGCGGAACTTGATGGCATTCATGGTGGCTATCGATGAGGTCGATGCATCACTGCGTGGCCATGAACTGCAGGATGCGTTCGCGTAGCCAGCGCTCGGCCGGGTCGTTGTCCTGGGCGCCGCTCCAGACCATCGACAGTTCGGCTTCGTTGATCTCGAACGGCGCCGGGTCGGCGCGCAGGCTACCGTCGTCGGCCAGGGCGCAGGCGGCGTAGTCCGGCACCGTGGCGATCAGCTCGGTGTTGCGCAGCAGGGCGCGCAGGCTGCCGAACTGCGGCACCGCCAGCACCACCTTGCGGCAGCGGCCGATGCGTGCCAGATCGAGATCGATATTGCCGCTCATGTCGCCGGAGAACGACACCATCACATGCGGACGGGCACAGTATTCGTCGAGGGTCAGCGGGCCCGGCCGGTCATCGGCGCGTAGCACCCGCACACCGATGTCGCGCAGCTTGCGGCGCTTGGCGGTGGCCGGCAGGTCTGTGGTGTAGCTCACGCCCACCGAGATCTCGCCGCTGGCCAGCAGCCCCGGCATCAGCAGGAAGTTGGCCCGGCGTACCACCACGCTAATGGCCGGAGCCTCTTCGCGCAGGGCCTGTAACAGGGCAGGGAACAGGCCGAATTCGGCATCGTCCGACAGGCCCAGGCGGAACACGTTGCAGCTGTTGGCCGGGTCGAACTCCCGGGCGCGGCTGATGGCGGCGGAAATCACGTCCATGGCCGGCCCCAGCTCGGCGAAGATCTGCATGGCCCGTGGCGTGGGCTCCATGGCCCGGCCGTTGCGGATCAGCAGCGGGTCGTCGAACAGTTCGCGCAGGCGGGCGAGGGCGGCGCTGACGGTGGACTGGGTGATGAACAGCTTTTCGCCGACGCGGGTCAGGTTGCGTTCGATCATCAGGGCTTCGAACAGTACCAGCAGGTTCATGTCGACGCGGCGCAGGTCGTTGCGGTTCATGAGGGGCGGGTTCCGCATTAGAGGGGGGCGGAGTATTGAAGCATCTGGACAGCCTGGTTGCCTTGTATGGATGTGCCCGCGAAGAGGCCAGTACAGGCGTGCCCCTGACAGAGCCAGGCTATCACCCCTCAATAGCCACTCTATTAGAACTCTGCCCAAGCTCGGCTAGTCTTTCCCCAGGCCCCGCGAATTCCGCGAAAGGGCGGCATGGCAGCACCTGCGTGCAAGACCGCGCCAACCCCGTCGTGACAGCTTCGCAAGCCCCGTGTAGACCTGATGAGGGGTAGCACGAGCCAACGCGCTCGGCTGAAAGAACACCTGGCATAGACCGGAAATCTGGATAACCGACCCAAAGGTACCCGCAGATGTCGAACGAATCGAAATGCCCGTTCCATCAAACCGCAGGTGGCGGCACCACCAATCGTGACTGGTGGCCTGACCAGCTCAACCTGAAAATTCTTCACCAACATTCCTCCAAGTCCGACCCGATGGACCCGGGTTTCGACTATGCCAAGGCGTTCAAGAGCCTCGACTTCCAAGCTCTGAAGAAAGACCTGAACGCCTTGATGACCGACTCCCAGGACTGGTGGCCCGCCGACTTTGGCCACTACGGCCCGCTGTTCATCCGCATGGCCTGGCACAGCGCAGGGACCTACCGCATCGGCGATGGCCGGGGTGGGGCAGGCTCTGGCCAGCAGCGCTTCGCCCCGCTCAACAGCTGGCCGGACAACGTCAGCCTGGACAAGGCCCGGCGCCTGCTGTGGCCGATCAAGCAGAAATACGGCAACAAGATTTCCTGGGCTGACCTGATCGTGCTCACCGGCAACGTCGCCCTTGAATCCATGGGGTTCAAGACCTTCGGCTTCTCTGGCGGGCGTGCCGATGTGTGGGAGCCGGACGAAGATGTGTACTGGGGGTCGGAAAAGGTCTGGCTGGGCGGTGACACCCGCTACGGCAAGGCCCAGCCGCCGGGCCAGGGCGACCTGGTGGCGGAGCCGGCCAAGCGCCCCGAGGAACAGGGCCGTAACCTGGAAAACCCGCTGGCCGCCGTGCAGATGGGGCTGATCTATGTGAACCCGGAAGGTCCGGAAGGCAACCCCGACCCGGTGGCTTCGGGCAAGGACATCCGTGACACCTTCGGCCGCATGGCCATGAACGATGAGGAAACCGTGGCCCTGATTGCCGGCGGGCACGCCTTCGGCAAGACCCACGGCGCAGGCCCCGCCGACAACGTCGGCCCCGAACCGGAAGCTGCAGGCCTGGAGATGCAGGGCCTGGGTTGGGCCAACAAGTACGGCAGCGGCAAGGGCGGCGATACCATTACCAGTGGCCTGGAAGTGATCTGGACCTCGACCCCCACCCAGTGGAGCAACGAGTACCTCAACAACCTGTTCAACTATGACTGGGAGCTGACCAAGAGCCCCGCCGGTGCCCACCAGTGGCGGCCAAAGGACGGCAAAGGCGTGGGTAGCGTGCCGGACGCCCACGACCCGGGCAAGCGCCACGCACCGTCGATGCTCACCTCCGACCTGGCGCTGCGCTTCGACCCGATCTACGAGCCGATTGCCCGCCACTTCAAGGACAACCCTGACCAGTTGGCAGACGCTTTCGCACGCGCCTGGTACAAGCTGATCCACCGCGACATGGGCCCGCTGGCGCGCTACCTGGGCCCGGAAATGCCAAACGAAGAGCTGTTGTGGCAAGACCCGATCCCAAAAGTGGACCACCCGCTGGTGGGCGAGCAGGACATTGCCGCGCTCAAGGCCAAGGTGCTGGCGACGGGCCTGAGCGTTGGCGAGCTGGTGGCCACTGCCTGGGCTGCGGCGTCGACCTTCCGCGGTTCGGACAAGCGTGGTGGGGCCAATGGTGGCCGCCTGCGCCTGGCGCCGCAGAAGGACTGGCCGGCGAACCAGGGTACGGGCAAGGTGCTGGCGGCCCTGGAAAAGATCCAGGCCGAGTTCAATGCCGGTGGCAAGAAAATCTCCTTGGCCGACCTGATCGTTCTCGCCGGGGCCGCCGCAGTTGAAAAGGCTGCCAAGGACGCCGGGCATAACGTCAGCGTGGCGTTCCGCCCAGGGCGTGCCGATGCCTCCCAGGCGCAGACCGACGTCGAGTCGTTTGCCGTGCTGGAACCGCTGGCCGATGGCTTCCGCAATTTCACCAAGGCTCGCTACAGCGTCAAGGCCGAGAAGTTGCTGCTGGACAAGGCCCAGTTGTTGACCCTCACCGCGCCTGAAATGACCGTGCTGATCGGCGGCCTGCGCGTGCTAGGCGCCAACCATGGCGGCAGCCAGCAGGGCGTGTTCACCGACAAGGTCGGTACCCTGAGCAACGACTTCTTCCGCAACCTGCTGGACATGGGCGTGGAATGGAAGCCGACCTCGGCGGATAACGAAACCTTCGAAGGCCGCGACCGCAAGACCGGGCAGGTGAAGTGGACCGGTAGCCGGGTTGACCTGGTGTTTGGCTCCCATGCCCAGTTGCGGGCCTTGAGCGAGGTGTATGGCAGCGATGATGGCGGTGAAAAGTTCGTGCGGGACTTTGTGGCCGCCTGGGAGAAGGTGATGGAGCTGGATCGCTTCGACCTGAAATAGCCTCCTCGGAAACTGGGGGCGCTTTGCGCCCCTGTCGCGACACAAGGCCGCTCCTACAGGCCCTGCGTAGCCTTTCTGGCTTGCGCGATACCTGTACGAGCGGCCTTGTGTCGCGATGGGCTGCGAAGCAGCCCCATGCTCTCCGGGGGCTGGACCATTTCGATCTTCCTGTGCAAGCTGATGCACGATAGTGATTGCACACAGAAGGTGATCGTTCGTGAACCCCCAATCCATGCTGGCGGCATTGCCAGGCTACGCCATGTCGGCTGAGTCGATCCAGGTGCTGCCCGATGCCAAGGCCTACCGCGCCTGCCTGCTCGAGCGCATCCGCGCCGCAACCCGGCGCATCGTCATCGTCGCGCTGTACCTGCAGGAGGACGAAGCCGGGCAGGAAGTGCTGGATGCCTTGTACCAGGCCAAAGCCGCGCGGCCGGGGCTGGAAATCACTATCGTGGTCGACTGGTTCCGTGCCCGGCGCGGCCTGTTGGGCGCCGGGCGCCAGCCGGGTAACGCCGCCTGGTACCAGGCCCAGCGCCAGCACCATGGGCTGGACATCGTCATTCACGGTGTACCCGTGCAGACCCGCGAGCTGTTCGGCGTGTTGCACCTGAAGGGCAGCATCATCGATGACTGCGTGATCTATACCGGCGCCAGCCTGAACAACGTGTACCTGCACCGTTTCGACCGCTATCGCCTGGACCGCTACCACCTGTTCCAGTCGCCTGCGCTGGCCGACGCCATGGTCGATCTGGTGCGACGCCTGCTGCACCACACTGCCACACCGCGCCTCGATCTGCCGGCGCCACCCTCCACCCGCAGCCTGCGCGGCGACATCCGGCGCTTGCGCGCGCGGCTGCGGCGCATGGCCTATGAGGTACCGGCCAGCGGGGCGGGGCAGGGCTTGCGGGTGATCCCGCTGTTGGGTGTGGGGCGCGGCAACCCGTTGAACCGGGCGCTGTGCGCCTTGCTGGCGGCGGCGCGCACGCAGGTCATCATCAGCACGCCGTATTTCAACCCGCCCCGGGTGCTGATGCGCGAGCTCGACCATGCTTTGGCCCGTGGTGTGCGGGTGGAACTGATCGTGGGGGATCGCACGGCCAACGACTTCTATATCGCCCCTGGCGAGCCGTTCAGTGCCAGCGGCGCGTTACCCTACCTGTACGAAGACAACCTGCGTGCCTTCACCCGACGTCGCCACGCCGCGATTGCCAGCGGCCAGTTGCAGGTACGGATCTGGAACGATCCCGGGCATACCTTCCATGCCAAGGGGGTGTGGATCGACCAGCGCTATTCGCTGCTGACCGGTAACAACCTGAACCCGCGCGGCTTCAACCTGGACCTGGAGAATGGCCTGCTGATCGATGACCCGCTGGGGCAATGGCTGGCGCCACGGGAAGCAGAGTTGGCCGAGCTGCGCCGGCATGCGCCGAAGATTGGCTCGGCAGAGGCGCTGGGGGTCAAGGCCGAGCACCCCAAGGAGGTGCGCAAGCTCCTGCGCCGGCTACGCTATAGCCGGCTGGAGCCGCTGATCAAGCGGGTGCTCTGAGAGCAAACGCACCTGTGCTTACCAAGGTCATTCGTCGGTTGGACCGATTACCGCCAACCGGCACCAGTCAATCCTGTAGATATGGCAAAAGGCGCCCATTGAATGGATGCAAGCTTCGGCAGTAATTCGTCACGTAGTCAGGTGGTTAGGCAGTTGACGCTGGTATTTTCCAGCCTGCTGTTGTTGATATTGCTACTGGGTCTGGTTTCCTTGTACCGCATCGCCGGGGCGCTGGACGAGCGCGAGCGGGCACAGAGCCGCTTTCACGCCGAGTCGGCGCTGACCCAATTGCAGAAGAACGACCGCAACTACCTGGTGGCCTATGCCGTCTGGCAAGCCGCATACGACCACCTGGCCGGGCCTGTAGACCGGCACTGGGCCTACAACGAGGATAACCTCGGGGCCACGCTGTATAGCGCCGATGGCTATGAAGGGGTCTTCGTGCTAGACGATGACGGCACTCAATACGCCATGCTGGAAGGGCGCCTCAGCGAACAAGGCCTTGAACGCCACAGCGCCAGCAGCGCCCAGGTGTTGCAGCGGGCGCGGCAGGCTGTGCAGCAGGAACAGGCTGCGTCTGGCTACCTGCTGTTCGACGGCCAGCCGGCGCTATACACCGCGGCCATTATCCGCCCGCCTTCGACGGGGCAACCGCCGCCGGCCTCCGGTGCGGTGCTGGTGTTCGTGAGGGTTCTCAGCCCGACGGTCCTCGGGCAACTGGGGCGTGCTGCCGGGCTGTCAGGCTTTGCCGTCGTGACAGCGTCCCAGGTGCACGCGGACCAGGGGCGTTTGCCGCTGGAGGATAGCGGCTACGCCATGACCTGGCATATCGAGCAGCCAGGGACTGATCTGCTTAGGACTGTCCTGTTTCCCCTGGCCCTGGCATTGCTGATCATAGCCTTGGTCATGGCCCTGTTCGCCCGTCATGCCATGCGCGCAAGTGCCAGTATCGACCGCAGCCACCGTGAGCTTGCCGTTTCCAAAGACGCCCTGGAGGCCAGTGAAGCGCGCTTCAAGGCTGTGGCAGAGGCGGCGTCGGACTGGATCTGGGAAACTGATGCGCAGCAACACCTGACCTACCTGTCACCGCGCTTTGCCGAGCTTACCGGGCACACCCTGGAGCACTGGTTGCATCGCCCCGTCAGCGAGCTGTTCGCCTGTGATACCAGCCAGGTCGATACCTGGCTGCATGGCCTCGCCAGCAGCGAGGCAACCGGTACCTTGCGCTGCCAATACCATGATCGACATGAGCAACGGCGAGAATGCCGGGTCGCCGCCAAGGCCATCATCGAACACCGGACCTGCCGGGGTTACCGGGGTACCTGCACCGACATCACCGACGAAGTGGCCGCCCATGCGCAGATCCAGCATCTGTCGCTGCACGACGCGCTCACCGGCCTGCCCAACCGCAACAAGTTGTTCCGTTTCCTGGAAGATGCCGGCAACGCAGAGCTGGGCTTGCTGATGCTCGACCTGGACAATTTCAAGCCGATCAATGACAGCCTCGGCCACCCGGCCGGGGATGCCGTGCTGATCGAAGTGGCGCATCGGCTGGGGCAGGTGACCCGCAATACCGACCTGGTGGCACGTCTGGGTGGTGACGAGTTCGTCATCGTGCTGGCCAAGCCAGGCAAGCACGATGAAGTGGACCGTTTTTGTGCGCGTGTCATCGAAGCTCTGCAGCGTCCGATCCTGTTTGAGCAGCACCAGGTACGGGTAGGGGTGAGCCTGGGTGTGGTGTTGTCCGCGGAGTATCCCGGTATCGCTAGCGACCTTATTCGTTACGCCGATGTCGCCCTTTACAGCGCGAAGCAGGCCGGCAAGCATACATGGCGGTATTTCTCGGCCGAGTTGAACACGACCTTGCTGGAAAAGCGCGAGCTGGAACGTGAGTTGCGCGAAGGCATCGCGCGCGGCGAATTGCGCTTGCGCTTCCAGCCGCGCTACAAGGTTGACGGCGTGACGGTTGCCTCTGCCGAGGCGCTGGTGCGCTGGCAACATCCACGGCTCGGCCTGCTGCGGCCAGACCGTTTCATCGCCCTGGCCGAGGAGTCCGACCTGATCGTGCAACTGGGCAACTGGGTGCTTCAGGAAGCCTGCTCACTGGCCCGCGACTGGCCGCTCGACATCATGGTCTCGGTCAACATGTCGCCGGCGCAGTTCAGCCGCAGTGATGTGGTCCGTGATGTGGCTGAAGCACTTCGTCAAACCGGGCTGCCTGCCCATCGCCTGGAGCTGGAGATTACCGAAAACGTCATGCTCAACGATGTGGAAGGTGCCCTGCAGACCATGAACGCGCTGAAAGAGCTGGGGGTACGGCTGAACATGGATGACTTCGGTACGGGCTATTCTTCCCTGGGCTACTTGCGCACCTACCCGTTCGACAGCATCAAGATCGACAAGCGTTTCGTCCAGTCGCTGGGCACTAGCAGCAGTGATCGCAGTGTGGTGCAGGCTATCATCAACCTGGGCAATGCGATGGGCATGACAGTCACTGCCGAAGGGGTGGAGACCTCGGAGCAGCTGGCCTTGCTCAGCGACGACCAGTGCCATGAGGTGCAGGGCTACCTGCTGAGCAGGCCGGTGGAAAACCAGGTGTTGATGCGTCTGATGGCTGCGGGAGAGACCGAAGATCGGGGCGCTTCCCGGTAAGGCGGGGTGATTTTCTGGCAAGTGTGTATAGCTCTCTGAAAAGTCGTTGCGAGCGCATTCAATCTGGCCAGACAGCAACAGCAGCAATACGCCGTCAGTCAGGAAGGCTTTCATCGTCGAACCTCTGTAGGTCAGCCATCTCGGCACTCAGGCTATCGATGGCCAACCCACAGGGGCTGACGGCAAACTTACAATTCAGACAAGGTGAGTCAGGTCACCACCTGGTAGCACGGCACATACGCTGCGCCGCCAGGCAGCTTCATCCGGTGCTGGTCGACGAACGCCTGCAATAGCCGGCCCAGCGGGTCCAGCACGGCGCTGTCGCCACGGATCTGATACGGCCCGTGTTCCTCGATCAGGCGGATGCCCTTGTCCTTCACGTTGCCGGCGACGATACCGGAAAACGCCCGGCGCAGGTTGGCGGCCAGTTCGTGGGCCGGCAGTTCGCGGCGCAGGTCCAGGTCGGCCATGGCCTGGTGGGTCGGGTCGAACGGGCGCTGGAAGCTCTCTTCGATCTTCAGTAGCCAGTTGAAGTGGAAGGCATCGTTGCGCTCGCGACGGAACTGCTTGACCGCCTTGAGCCCTTCGACCATGTGCCGGGCGACTTCCGCCGGGTCATCGATGATGATTTCGTACAAGCGATGCGCCGCCTCGCCCAGGGTGGCGCCGACGAAGGCGTGCAGCTGTTGCAGGTACGGCTCGGCACTGCGCGGGCCGGTGAGTACCACCGGGAACGGCAGTTCCTGGTTGTCCGGGTGCATGAGGATGCCCAGCAGGTAGAGAAACTCCTCGGCCGTGCCGGCACCGCCCGGGAAGATGATGATGCCGTGGCCGACACGAACGAAGGCTTCCAGGCGCTTCTCGATGTCCGGCAGGATCACCAGTTCGTTGACGATCGGGTTGGGCGCTTCGGCGGCGATGATGCCGGGTTCGGTCAGGCCCAGGTAGCGGCTGCCGTGCATGCGTTGCTTGGCGTGGGCGATGGTGGCGCCCTTCATCGGGCCCTTCATCACACCCGGGCCGCAGCCGGTGCACACGTCCAGCTTGCGCAGGCCCAGCTCGTGGCCGACCTTCTTGGTGTACTGGTATTCCTCGCTGCTGATCGAATGGCCACCCCAGCACACCACCATCTTCGGCTCCACGCCGGGGCGCAGGGTGCGAGCGTTGCGCAGCAGGTGGAAGACGTAGTCGGTGATGCCCTGGGAGCTTTCCAGGTCGATGCGCTGGCTGGCCAACTCGCTTTCGGTGTAGACGATATCGCGCAGGGCGCTGAACAGCATTTCACGGGTACTGGCGATCATTTCGCCATCGACGAAGGCGTCGGCCGGGGCATTCAGCAGCTCCAGGCGCACGCCGCGGTCCTGTTGATGGATACGCACCTCGAAATCCTGATAGGCCTCGAGGATGGTCTTGGCATTGTCGACATGGGCGCCGGTGTTGAGGATGGCCAGGGCGCACTGGCGGAACAGGGTGTAAAGGCTACCGGTACCGACTTCACTCAGTTGCTGCACTTCACGTTGTGACAGCGTCTCCAGGCTGCCTTTGGGGCTGACGGATGCATTGATGACATTGCGTTGAGGCATCTAAGTCTTTCCTGTGCGGGTAAAACATCCTTCTTTGACAACACCATACCGAGAAATGCGGGCGGCAACGAGGGGGGGCAACAAAAACGTCATGGGACCGAGTCGCCTGCTTCGCGGGTAAACCCGCCCCCACAGGTACGGCGCAGGTTCTGAAAGCAGCGCGATACCTGTGGGAGCGGGTTTACCCGCGAAGCAGGCGACTCAGTCTCAAGTCATCCCAACAGTTTCTGCACGCCAAGGGTAATTGCCACGCCGCCAAACACCAGCCAGAGGTTGAGAATCGCCCCGGTCGCCAGCGCCCGCGGCCCGGCCTGGCGAATCTGGCTGAAGCGCGTCTCCATACCCAGCGCCGTCATGGCCATGGTCAGGGCAAAGGTATCCAGGCTGTTGACCGCCTGCGTCACGCTGCCCGGCAATACCTGCAGCGAATTCACCAGCACCAGCGCGAGGAAGCCGAAGGCGAACCAGGGCATGGCGATGCGCCCGTTGCCCTGTGCCTGGCCCGGCAGGCGCGCGCGGCTGATCCAAAGCCCGACCACCAGCAGCACCGGTACCAGCAGCATCACCCGGGTCATCTTGACGATGGTGGCGATATGCGTGGCCTCGGGGCTGACGTTGCTGGCCGCACCGACCACCTGGGCCACTTCGTGAATGGTGCCACCCAGGAACAGCCCGGCGCCCATGGTGTCCAGGTGCAGCCAGCCGGCATTGATCGCCAATGGGTAGAGGAACATCGACAGGGTGCCGAACAGCACCACGCTACCAACCGCCATGGCGCTTTTATGCGGTGCGCTGCGCAGGGCCGACTCGAAGGCCAGAACCGCGGCGGCGCCGCAGATGGCGCTGCCGGCCGCAGTCAGCAAGGCGGTATCGCGGTCCAGCTTGAAGACCTTCATGCCGCACCACAGGCCTATCAGCAGGGTGCTGGATACCACCAGCAACGACACGATGAGCCCCGACCAGCCGACTTCGGCAATTTCCTGCAGGCTTACCCGCAGGCCGAAGAAGGCCACGGCAATGCGCAGCAGGCCGCGGGCGGAAAAGTTGATACCCGCCGCCCAGCTAGCCGGTACGCCGTCACGCAGTGCATTGCCGTAAAGCGCACCGGCGACGATACCGACGATCAGCGGGCTGATACCCAGGTTGGCGATGGCGGGCAGGGCGGCCAGCTGGGTGACCGCAAGCGCGAACAGCGCGACGAACAGGATGCCATTTAGCCGCCCCCGGGTGGAGAGGGTAGGCGCAAAGGCGGGGTTGGACGGAACCGTGGCCATGTGAGTCCTCCGGAAAGATGTTTCGACATGGCTTACGTTAATCTGGTTATAAGCTTATAAAAAATCGTAATTTAGAATGGCAAATATCCGGTTAGCTGATATTTTTCAATCATGACCCCAGAACAACTGATAACGTTTGCCACCGTCGCCGAGCACGGCAACATCAGCCATGCAGCCCAGGCCCTGCACCTGTCGCAGCCGGCGGTGTCTGGCCAGCTCAAACTGCTGCAGGAGGCCTTTGGCGAGCCCCTCTATCAGCGCGCTGGCCGTGGTGTGCGGCTGACAGCCGCTGGCGAGCAGTTGCTGGCCCATGCCGAGCGCCTGCGAGAAACCTTCCGTCAGGCTGTGGCATTGCGCGAGGCCATGCGCGGGCTGGAGCGCGGTACCTTGCGCATTGGCGCCAGTACCACGCCGGCCAGCTACCTGCTGCCGTATCTGATTGCCGATTTCCATGCCCGCTATCCAGAGGTGCTGGTGAGCACTTCCAACGGCAATACGGCGGAAATCGTCGCTGCGCTGGACAACGTCGATATCGCCCTGATCGAGGGACCGCCTGGGCAGGAATTGCCATTGGGCACGGCGGTGACGGCGTGGCGGGAAGACGAGATCGTGGCCATCGTTCCGCGTGGTCATCCGTTGGCTGGCAGTGACCAGCAGACGCTGGCATCGCTGGGCGCCTACCCGTTGGTGCTGCGTGAGAGCGGCTCGGGTGTGCGGCAGATCGTCGAGCGGGCATTTGCCCGCAGCGGCGTGCCGATGCGCGTGGCGCTGGAGATTGCCGGGGTGGAAGGGGTGAAGGAGGCGGTGCGGGCCGGGATGGGGATTGGCTTTGTGTCGGCGATGTCGATCCGGCATGAGGACGGGGCGTTGCAGCGGTTGCAGGTGGTGCCGCAGGCGTTGGTGCGGCGGTTTTCCATTCTGGTGCCGCATGCAGCCACCCCGTCGCGGGCGGCGGCGCGGTTTCTCGAGTTGTGTATTGGCCTGAAAGAGGTGGGCTGATGGTACCGGCCTCAATCCACCTGAAAGACATGCTTCAGATAGGCCACGAAGTTCTCATCCCGGCACTGTGTCTTGCCCGGGCTGTCGGAAATCTTTGCAACCGGTGCCCCATTGCACGCTGTCATCTTGATCACGATGTTCATCGGCTCCACCCCCGGGATATCGCAGGTCAGTCTGGTACCAATGCCAAAGCTCACATTGATCCGCTCATGCAGTGCCCGGTACAGCCCCAGCGCCTTGGCAAAATCCAGCCCGTCGGAAAAGATCAGGGTCTTGCTCTTCGGGTCGATCCCCAGCCGCTCATAGTGGGCAATGGCTTTTTCCGCCCAGGCCAGCGGATCGCCCGAATCGTGCCGCAGGCCATCGAACAGCTTGGCGAAGTACAGGTCGAAATCGCCCAGGAACGCGTCCATGGTGATGCAGTCGGTCAGGGCGATGCCCAGCAACCCACGGTATTCCCGCACCCAGCACTCCAGCGCTGCAGCCTGGCTGTCGACCAGGCGCGGGCCGAGTTGCTGGTGAGCCATGAACCATTCGTGGGCCATGGTGCCGATCGGCTTGAGCTGGTATTCGCGGGCCAGGTGAACGTTGCTGGTACCGACGAAGCGGCCCGGGAAGTCACGTTTGAGAATGTGAACCACCTCTTCCTGCACCCGGTAGGAGAAGCGCCGCCGGGTGCCGAAGTCGGCCACTTGGAAACCGGCCAGTTCATCGGCGCTGGCCTCGGCCTTTAGCCAGTCGAGGTTCTGATACAGGCGCTCGCGGACTTGCTCTATCACCACCTCGCGATACCGGTAGCGGTTGCGCACCTCGCTGATGATCGCCAGCAGCGGGATCTCGCAGAGAATCACATGCAACCACGGCCCGCGCACGCGAATCGCCAGTTGCCCGACGTCATCCAGGCCCACTTGCACATAGCGCAGGTTGAAGCGGAAGAGGCTGAGAAAACGGATGAAGTCCGGTTTGATGAACGGGATCTTCTCCAGGTAGGCGAGCTGGTCGTGAGTGACGCTGACATCGGCCAACTGCTCGACCTGGTAACGGATTTCCGCCAGGTAAGGCGCGAGGTTCTCGCCGTTACGGCAGCGGAACTCCCACTCCACCTCGGCGTTGGGGTAGTTGTGCAGCACTGCCTGCATCATGGTGATCTTGTAGAAGTCGGTGTCCAGCAGGTTCTGGATGATGCGTGGGCCGAAGACGCTGTCGCTCATGGGCGGTCTTCCTTGATCAGAGAGAGCTGGTAATCGAGCGCGGCTTCGTCGCCGCAGAGGATCACGCCGTCGGCAGCCAGGGCGCCACACGCCTCGATGGCGCCTGCCTGGGTGAGGGCGCGGCAGGCCGGCAGATACAGCAGCACCCGGAAGCCGGCCTGGCGCAATTGGCGGGCGGTGGTCCTGACGCAATAGTCCAGGGCCAGGCCACCGACGATCACCGCGCCCACCTGCTGCACCTTGAGGTACTCGATCACCCCGGTCGAGCGACGCTCGGCCAGGTCGTGGTAGCAGGCGCCGTAGGGGTGCAGGTCGGGCTCGACGCCTTTCCACACGAAATAGTCGTAGTCGATGGGGGCAGGCAGGCCGGGCAGCAACTCGAAGCCCGGTGTGCCGGGGACGCAGTGGCTGACCCAGGTCAGGTCGGCGTTGGCCAGTTGCAGGGGTTGCAGCATGTGCGCGGGGTCGGCGACCACCCAGGCGGCATTGGCTGGGTGGGCGTCCTTGCTGCCCAGGCGCAGGTCGGCTCGCAATGCCATGGTGTTGAGATCAGCCGCGATTTCGTCGCCTTCGGGGACGGGTAGCTCCTGCGGGACGTTGGCGGTGAAGCCGTTTTGCGCGTCGACATCGAAACTGGCGATCTTCATGGCGGTGCTCCTCGCTGGAATGTCTATATAATTCATCTGGTGCATTAAGTATGTCAAGCTTGTTTCTCGCCTGTATTCAAGTCTTGTGTTATTTAAAATACCTGGTGAAATATAAAGGCGTTCAAGAGCGGAGCCACCCTGTGAGTACCACCGAAGTCCTGGCCAGCGTCGATATCGTCGCCCTGCGCATGGTCCCCGAAGCCCAGCATCTGCAAGTGTTGTTGCACCGTCGTGAGCGTGAACCACATGCCGGCCAGTGGGCCTTGCCGGGCGTCATCGTCAATGGCCGCACCCCTGACACCAGCCTGGAAGGCGCCGCCGACCGGGCCCTGCGTGAAAAAGCCCGAATTGTGCCGTGCTACATGGAGCAGGTGGGCACCGAGGGCAATGCCTTCCGTGACCCGCGTGGTTGGTCGCTCAGTACCTATTACCTGGCCTTGCTCGACCCGCAACAGCAGGTCGAGGGTGAGCAACTGGCGTTTTTCGATTTGGACAGTGTGTTGGGGCGCAAGGTGCTGTTGCCGTTCGACCATAACCTGCTGGTAGAGCGCGCCCGTGAGCGGTTAGCGGCCAAGACGGTGTACAGCAGCCTGCCGCTGTACCTGCTCGCGGAGAAATTTACCGTGCTGGATGCGTTGGGGGCGGTGCAGGCGTGCCTGGGGCAGGCGGTGAACAACACCTCGCTGCGCAAACGCCTGGAACGCTTGCGCGAGCTGGGATGGGTAAGGGATACCGGGGAGAAGAACCAGCCCCGGCTGGGCCGGCCGCAGCAGTTGTATCAGTACACCCCGCAGGGGGAGCGGGCGTTCATGTTTGATCGCAGTCTGCTGCCTGAGGGGGCTTAGTCGTCTATACCTGCCGTCGTGAATCAGTGCCCCATGGCTACCTTGGCACTCATCTGCCGGCGACGGTAGGCACTGTCCCGGCTGGCAAGCCACCAGTACAGCGGCGAGGTAACCGCCAGCCCCACCAGCCACGACAGGTCAGCCCCGCTGATATGTTCGGAAATCGGCCCGACATACAGTGGCGTGTTCATGAACGGGATCTGCACCACGATGCCCACGGCATAGGCGATCAGCGCCTGCGGGTTGTAGCGCCCATAGATGCCGCCATCGACCTGGAAGATCGACTGGATATCGTAGTCGCCCTTGTGAATGGCATAGAAGTCGATCAGGTTGATCGCCGTCCACGGCACCAGCACCACCAGCAGTACCAGCACCATGTCGACGAAATGACCGATGAAGTCCGCCGAGGCGAACACCGCCACCACGCAGCAGGCCGTCAGCACTGCCAGCGACAGTACGGCGCGGCTCTTGGCGGTGGGGATCCAGCGGTGGGCGAAGGTTTGCACCAGGGTGATGATCGACAGCACTGCGCCATACAGGTTAAGGGCGTTGTGGCTGATCACGCTGAGCAGGAACAGCACCAGCATGATCGGGCCGAGGGTACCGGTGGCCAGCTTGACCGCGTCCATGGTGTCCATGCCGGCCGGGATCGCCAGCACCGCCACGGCGCCGAAGATGAACGACAGGCTCGAACCCAGGGCCGAGCCCAGGTAGGTAGCCCAGAACGTCGAGCTGACCTTCACGTCGGCCGGCAGGTAGCGCGAGTAGTCCGACACGTAGGGCGCAAAGGCGATCTGCCACAGCGCCGCCAGCGACACGGTGGCCAGCCAGCCGGCCAGGTTGAAGCCGCCGCGAGTGAGGAAGTCGTCGCTCTGCACGTGGCTGAAGATGTAGCCGAAGCCGACCACGATGCCGATACCCAGCACCCAGGTGCCGATGCGGTTGAGCACGTGGATGAAGCGGTAGCCGATGATGCCGATGATGCCCGAGCCCAGCGCACCGATGACGATGCCCACCGGTACCGGCACGGCATCGACCACACCGTGCAGCGATTTGCCGGCGAGGACGATGTTGGAGGCGAAGAAGCCGATGTACATGACCCCGGCGATCACCACCACCAGCAGCGCACCGAGCGAGCCGAACTGGGCGCGGCTCTGGATCATCTGCGGGATGCCCATCTGCGGGCCCTGGGCCGAGTGCAGCGCCATCAGTACGCCACCGACCAGGTGGCCGACCAGGATGGCGACGATTCCCCATACCAGGTTCAGGTGGAACAGTTGCACGCCGAGCGCGCCTGTGACGATGGGTAGCGGCGCGATGTTGCCGCCGAACCACAGTGTGAACAGATCCCTTACCTTTCCATGGCGGTCTTGCGGGGGCACGTAGCCGATCGTGTGTTTTTCTATGAGGGGGGCCGAATTGGCTGCACTGGTCATGACTGACTCCAAGGCAAGGTAGGGCATCGGGAGCTGCCCGGGGGCGTGCCGGCGAAGGGCGACGCGTTCTTGTTGGAGCGATGATGCGGGGTGCGGGGATAACGAGAAATTAGTAAATATGTACCCATAAGCCTTAAAAAACCTAAGGCTGACAAAAGGTTAAGCGGGGGACGGAAGCAAAGAGGGTGCCAGGGGGCGGGAGGGCCTGGGCTAGAGGGTTTTGGCCTTGTGTCGGTGAGAAGGGGTGTGCTTTGGTGGTGCGCCGTGCGTGTTTGCAGGGCAGATGAAAAGGTGGCCTGTACCGGCCCTTTCGCGGGTGAACCCGCTCCCACAGGTACGGGCATGACTTGATGTCAATGCGGTCGGGGTGGAAGCGGATTTACCCGCAAAAGGGCCGGCACTGAAGGAAACACCTACATCGGCAACAACCGATCCTGAATCACCTCTTTCATCACCAGGGTCGAACTCAACCGCTTCACATTGGGAATGCTGGTCAGCTGCTCGTCATACAGCTTCTGGAACGCCGGCAAATCCTTGGCCACCACATGCAGCAGGTAATCCGGGTCGCCAAACAGTCGCTGCGCCTCGACGATCTGCGGGATCTCGGCCAGCGCTGCCTCGAAGTCCGCTACCGGCTGGCGGGTGACTTCGCGCAGGGTCACGAACACCAGCGCGGCAAAGTTCAGCCCCAGGGCGCTCGGCGCCAAGCGGGCGTGATAGCCAAGAATCGCGCCGGATTCCTCCAGTGCCTTCAAGCGCCGATGGCAGGGCGACAGGCTAAGCCCCACACGGTCGGACAACTCGGTCACCGATAGCCGACCGTCTTTTTGCAGTTCGGCAAGAATTTTTCGATCAGTCCTGTCCATTGAGAAGAATCTTCCAGTCATCTGGGGTTGCTGAGGAATATACGAAAGAAAATCCCTCGACGGAATCCGTAATCTTTCGTCATCCCAACGCAGTGGAAAAAGGAAGATTCAAGTGGCTCTCAGTGTTCTGACGGCGTTCTGGGCCGTGTCGATGCTATTCGTGATTACCCCGGGCGCGGATTGGGCCTATGCCATTTCGGCCGGCATGCGTGGGCGCTGGGTGATGCCCGCGGTGGCGGGGATGTTGTCGGGGCATTTCCTCGCAACCCTGGTGGTGGCAGCCGGGGTCGGCAGCTTGCTGGCCGGCCATCCGCTTGCGTTGACCTTGCTGACCCTGGCGGGGTGTAGCTACCTGTTGTGGCTGGGTGGCAACCTGTTGCTGAGCCCGGCATTGCCGGCGGCCGGGCAGGATGGTGCGGGGGAGTCGGGGTCGCGCTGGGCATTGAAGGGGTTTTGCGTCAGTGGCCTTAACCCGAAAGTGTTCCTGCTGTTCCTGGCCCTGTTGCCGCAGTTTACCGACCCGCAATCGAGCTGGCCGGTACCGTTGCAGATCTTGCTGTTGGGCCTGGTGCACCTGTGCAGCTCGCTGGTGATCTACTCGCTGGTCGGTTATGGCGCCAAAGCGGTGCTGAGCACTCGACCGGGGGCGGCGAAACTGGTCGGGCGGGTGTCGGGGGTGGCGATGATCACGGTGGCGCTGGGCTTGATCGCCGGCCAAATGGGTTGAATGCATTGGCCTCCGCTGGTGCTGGGTTCGACGCAGATCGCCATCAGCGTTTCGGTCAATGCACTGATCGCGATCATGGCCGGATCGATCGCCGTGTTCCTCGCCGGTCGCCCTGTGTGGCAGCAGGTTCAGCGCTGGCTGATGGGCACGGTGCTGGCGGGCCTGGCCGTGCGCATGCTGGCCGAAGGGCGGCGTTGATCGCCTAGCCAGCAGGCGGCGGTACCTGGGGCAGGTACAAAGTGAAGGTAGTGCCCTGGCCCAAGACACTGTCCACCTGTACATCGCCCCCGGACTGCTTGGCAAAACCGAACACCTGCGACAGCCCGAGCCCAGTGCCTTCACCCGGTGCCTTGGTGGTGAAGAACGGGTCGAAGATGCGCTCCAGCAGTTCGGCGGCAATGCCGACCCCACTGTCGCTCACTGAAATCGCCGCGAATGGCCCCGGCTGTGGCGCCTGGCCGCGCAGGGCCGGTAGGCGCTGGTCGGCCTGCAGGCGCAGTTGCAAGGTGCCTTCGCCGGCCATGGCATCGCGGCCGTTGAGCATCAGGTTGATTACCGCGGTTTCCAGCTGGTTGAGGTCGGCACGGATATGGCAAGGCGCCTGCGGCAGCTGCAGCTCGACCTGGATCCGCGCACCTGTGGCGGTGTCGAGCATGTCGGCCATGGCTTCCAGCCGTGGCCCGGCCTCGAACACTTGCGGGCTCAGGGCCTGGCGGCGGGCGAAGGCCAGCAATTGACCGGTCAGCCTGGTACCGCGATCGACGGTGTCGGACATGGTCTTGAGGTAGCGTTCGCGGCGCGTTGCGTCTAGGTTGGGGCGCTGCAGAAAGTGCAGTGACGAGCGAATGATGGTAAGCAGGTTGTTGAAATCATGGGCCACGCCGCCGGTCAGCTGGCCGATGGCTTCGAGCTTCTGGGTCTGGCGCAGCACGGCCTCGGTGTGCAGCAGTTGGGTGGTGCGCTCGTCCACGCGCTGTTCGAGGGTGGCATTCAGCGCTTCCAGTGTCGCCATGGCCTCGCGCACTTCGGCGTGGGCCTGCACCCGCTGGATATGCGCCCAGGAGCGCTCGGTGACTTCGCCGATCAGCGCCTGTTCATAGTGGGTCCACTCTCGTGGCACCTTGTCGTGAATGGCCATCAGTGCGGTCAGCCGGCCGCCCTTGATCAGAGGCATGCAGATGGTTGCGGTGATGCCGATTGCCTGGAAGGTGGCGGCTTCCTCTGCGGGCAGCTCGCTCAGGTTGTCATGAATCACCAAGGCCTGGCCACTGCGCAGGCGGCTGAGCGCCAGCTCGCCGAAATCGTGCAGCCGATATTGGCCCAAAAGATGCGGCGAGCCGGGTGCCACGGCATCGCCGCAGATGGTGAAGCCGTCTTCGTCGGGCTCCATCACCGCGTAGGCGCAACTCGACAGTTGCAGGTGCTCGACCAGCATGCGCGTGGTAGTGGCGAGGATCTGGTCCGGGTCGGTGGCGTCGGCCACGGCACGGCCCAGGTCGTCGAGGAAGTTCAGGCGCTGGTTGGCGAGCACGCTGGCGGTGGTTTCGGTGACTGTGTCGAGCATGCCAAGCACCTTGCCATCATGGTCGCGGATGGGGCTGTAGCAGAAGGTGAAATAGGCCCGTTCTGGGCTGCCGTTGCGCTCGATGGTGAGCGGGAAGTCTTCGATGTACACAGCCTCGCCGGCCAGGGCGCGGTTGGCCATGTGGCCGATGTCGGCCCAGGCTTCCTGCCAGACGGCGCTGAAGGGGATGCCCAGGGCTGAGGGCTTTTTCCCGAGAATCTGCGAGAAAGCGTCGTTGTGCAGGGTGAGCAGGTCAGGGCCCCAAAGCACTGCTTGTGGGAAGCGCGAGGCCAGGCACAGGGCCAGGCTGGTCTTCAGCGGGTCGGGCCAGTGCTGCAGCGGGCCCAGCGGGGTGGCAGCCCAATCGTGGTTGCGGATGCGCTCGGCCATCAGCCCGCCGCCGTCTAGCCATTTTGCCATGTGCTCTGCTGGTCCTTTTGCGTAAGGCCTTAAGGGTGCATCCAGAATAGACGTTTGGCGAGAATTTTTGGTGGCTGAACCGGCCCCTTCGCGGATAAATCCGCTCCCACAGGTAAGGTACACACCTGGAGCAAAGTGCTATCCCTGTGGGAGCGGGTTCACCCGCGAAGAGGCCGGCCCAGGCTAGCGAATGAAGTGCACCTTGCCAGTGTCGTCATTGCCCACGTAGATGCCATAAACCCCGGCCTGCCGCTCGAGGATATAGCGCTCGAGAATCTGCCGGATTGCCGGGTAGTAGATTTCGTCCCATGGGATCTCGTCCGGCTCGAAGAACCTGTATGCCTGTGTTTCCGTCCCGTACTGCCCGGTTTCTTCGGTGGCGATGGCGCGGAAGATGATGTACACCTCACTGATCCTCGGGACGCTGAAGATCGAGTACGGCGAGACGATTTCGGCACGTACGCCGCTTTCTTCCCAGACCTCGCGCAGGGCCGCCTGTTCGGTGGTCTCGCCCGCTTCCATGAACCCGGCCGGCAGGGTCCAGGTGCCGGGGCGCGGCGGAATGGCGCGCTGGCACAGCAGGTACTTGCCATCACGTTCGATGATGCAGCCGGCGATGATTTTCGGGTTGATGTAGTGGATGTAGCCGCAGCCTGTGCAGTGCAGGCGTTCGTGGGTGTCGCCTGTGGGAACGCCCCGGGCCAGTTCCGTGGTGCAGTGCGGGCAGTAGCGCGGGGCGTTGGGCATGATCGGTGGCCTGTGGGTGGCTTATATGCGTGGGTCCTTCAAGGCCAGGGGCTCGACCATCTCGCGCACCTTGACGTTGTCATCCTGCTTCTGGCGCAGGTAGTCCAGGGCCACCTTGGCAGCGGCGCGGACGTGGTCGACCGAAGCCTGGTGGGCCAACAGCGGGTCGCCGCTCTTGATCGCCTCGACGATCTTTTCCATTTCGCGGTTGCTGGCGCCACGTCGGTTCTCCTGCGACACCGAGGTGGCGCGCAGGTAGCTGATGCGCGCCTGCAACTGGCGCAGCTGCTGGGCCGCCACCTGATTGCCGGAGCCTTCCAGCAGCACATCGTAGAAACCTTGTACCGAGTCCAGCACCTGTTGCAGCTCGCCTTCTGCAAGGGCTTCGCGGTTGACCTCCAGCGCGCGCTCCAGGGCACGGATGTCCTTGGCCTTGGCGTTGAGGGTGAACAGTTGCACGATCAGGCCTTCGAGCACGCAGCGCAGCTCGTAGATGTCGCGGGCGTCTTCCAGGGTGATGATGGCCACGCGCGGCCCTTTGGCGTCGGCGAATTCCACCAGGCCTTCGGATTCCAGGTGGCGCAGGGCTTCACGCACCGAGGTGCGGCTGACGCCGAGGCGATCACAGAGGTCGCGCTCGACCAGGCGGTCGCCTGGCAGCAAGTGGAAGTTCATGATCGCGGCGCGCAACTTGTCGAGCACGATTTCGCGCAGGGTGACGGGGTTACGGTTGACCTTGAAGCTGTCGTCGAGTGGCTGGCGTTTCATCAAGTGCGCTCTTAAAGAGGCTGCCCGGCCGCAACCGCAATAGCACCACGAACCTTGGGTGCTCCTTGCGTGGGTTCGAACAGCCCGGTGTTAACGGGTTGACTCCGCATCGGCTTCAGCGAACGCTTCGCGGGCCAGGCGGAAGCTGTCCACCGCCGCGGGCACGCCGCAATAAATGCCGACCTGGAGCAGGATCTCGCGAATCTGTTCACGGCTCAGGCCATTACGCAGGGCGCCGCGAATGTGCAGTTTGAGCTCGTGGGGCCGGTTGAGCGCGGAAATCATGGCCAAGTTTATCATGCTGCGCTCTTTGAGCGACAAGCCTTCGCGGCCCCAGACGTGGCCCCAGCAGTATTCGGTGACCAGTTCCTGCAACGGCCTGGTGAAGTCGTCGGCGTTCTGGATCGAGCGGTTGACGTAGTCCTCGCCCAGCACCTGGGTGCGGATCTGCAGGCCTTTTTCGTACTTTTCATTGCTCATGTGCAGTACTCCGGAATGAAACAAGGTCATCGGTGTCGGATTCTTCGCGGGCTTGCCCGCTCCCACAGGTACTGCACAGGTTTCAGCAGCTATGCGATCCCTGTGGGAGCGGGCGAGCCCGCGAAGAAGCCAATGAGGTCTATCAGCCCAGCGGGGGCAGGGCGCCCAGCTTGCCCTTGTGATAGACCATTGGCGTCACCGGCTCGGCCGGCAGCACCAGGTTCTTCACCGCGCCAACGATGATCGCGTGGTCACCGCCGTCATACTCGCGCCACAGTTCGCACTCGATGATCGCCGTGGCCTTGGCCAGCAGCGGGTTGCCCAGCTCGCTCAGGTGCCAGTCGATGCCTTTTGCCTTGTCCTTGCCCTTGCCGGCGAAGGCATAGGCCTCGGCGGTCTGGTCGGCGGACAGCAGGTGAATCGCGAACTGCTTGCTGTCACGCAGGATCGGGTAGGTGTCGGAGGCGTAGTTGGGGCAGAACAGCACCAGCGCCGGGTCGATCGATAGCGCGCTGAACGCGCTGGCGGTAATGCCGACGATGCCACCATCGGCGTCGAGGGTGGTGACCACCGTGACGCCGGACGGGAAGGAACCCATCACATCTTTGTATATGCCTGGTTCGATCATGGGCGCAATCTCCTAGCGCATGACAAAGGGATCGGGCATAGGCGCGGTGGACAGATTGATCCACACCGTCTTCAGCTCGGTATAGGCCAGCACCGAATCGATGCCGCTCTCACGGCCGTAGCCGCTGTTCTTGAAACCGCCGATCGGTGCCATGGCCGACACTGCACGGTAGGTGTTGACCCAGATGATCCCGGAACGCACGTCGCGGGCCAGGCGGTGGGCACGGCCCAGGTCGCGGGTCCAGATGCCGGCGGCCAGGCCGAACTGCGAGTCGTTGGCGATGGCCAAGGCCTCTTCCTCGGTCTTGAAGCGGATTACCGCGGCAACCGGGCCGAACACCTCTTCCTGCATGATGGTCATCGAGTTGCTGTCGCACTCGAACAGAGTCGGCTCGTAGAACCAGCCGTCACCCTCGACCTCGGCACGCTTGCCGCCCATGTGCAGCTTGGCGCCTTCGGCCTTGGCCGCGGCCACCAGGCCTTCGACCACGGCCAGCTGTTGCGCGGTGGCCATGGGGCCCATTTCGCTGGCGTCGTCCTGCGGGTTGCCGATGCGGATGCGCCTGGCGCGGGCGATCAGGCGCTCTACGAACTCGTCGAAGATCTCGTCCTGCACCAGCAGGCGCGAGCCGGCCACGCAGCTTTGCCCCGAGGCGGCATAGATGCCGGCCACGGCGCCGTTGATGGCGCTGTCCAGGTCGGCGTCGGCGAAGATGATGTTCGGCGACTTGCCGCCCAGTTCCAGTGACAGTTTGGCGAAGTTCTCGGCGCTGCTGCGCACCACGTGGCGGGCGGTGGCGGCGCCGCCGGTAAAGGCGATCTTGCGTACCAGCGGGTGACGGGTCAGTGCCGCGCCGGTGCTGGGGCCGTAGCCGGTGACCACATTGACCACACCGGCCGGGAAGCCGGCCTCAAGTGCCAGGCGGGCTAGTTCGAGGATGGTCGCCGAGGCGTGCTCGGACGGTTTGAGCACGATGGTGTTGCCGGCGGCCAGGGCCGGGGCCAGCTTTATGGCAGTGAGGTACAGCGGGCTGTTCCACGGGATGATCCCGGCCACCACGCCGATCGGCTCGTGCACGGTGTAGGCGAACAGGTCGGGCTTGTCCAGCGGCAGCGTTCCGCCTTCAAGCTTGTCGGCAAGGCCTGCGGTGTAGTGGAAGAACTCCGGCAGGTAGCCGACCTGGCCGCGGGTTTCGCGAATCAGCTTGCCGTTGTCACGGCTTTCCAGCTGGGCCAGGTGTTCCTTGTTCTCGGCAATCAGGTCACCCAGGCGACGCAGCAGCTTGCCGCGCGCGGTGGCGCTGATGCTGCGCCATTCCTTGCTGTCGAAGGCACGCTGGGCGGCCTGCACGGCCAGCTCCACATCGGCTTCGTCAGCGTCGGGCAGTTGCGCCCAGGCCTGGGCGGTGGCCGGGTTGAGGCTGTCGAAGGTCTTGCCGCTCTGGGCATCACGCCATTGGCCGTCGATGCACATCTGGAAACGAACGAGGGTCATGCAACAATCCCCTTGGCGGATTCGGTGAGGGTGCGGGCTTGTGCGAGGAAGTCCAGCAGCATCTTGTTGACTTCACGCGGTGCTTCCACCGGCATCATATGCCGTTGCTCGGCGAGGACCACGCTGTGCGCGCCAGGAATGCTGGCGGCGAGCTGGCGGGTCATGGCCGGGGTGGAGCCCGAGTCGAGCTCGCCTGTAGCGATCAGTGTCGGTACCTGGATGCTGCCCAGGTCGTCGGCGCGGTACATGTCCTGGGTGGCGAACAGCGAATAGGTGGTGTGGTAGCCCTGTGGGTCGTTGCTCGCCAGCACCTGGCGAATGGCGGCGACCTGCGCCGGGTTGGCGGCCTTGTATTCACGGCTGAACCAGCGGTCGAGTGCGGCGTCGACGTTGGCGTCGGGGCCAAGTTGCGCAGCCTGGGCGGCTCGGGCGATGACGCCGGCACTCTGCTCGGGAGTGCGGTTGAACACGCTATTGAGCACTACCAGTGCAGCCAGGCGCTGCGGGTAGTCGAGGGCGAACGCCCGAGCGACCAGGCCGCCCATGGAGAAGCCGATCACGGTGGCTTGCGCGATCTGCAGGTGATCGAGCAACTCGGCAAGCTGGGCGGCGTAGCCTTCCAGGCCGATGTCGGCGGCCGGCAGGGCGCTCTGGCCGTGGCCGAGCATGTCGTAGGCGATGACGCGGTAGTCGTTGGCCAGGCCAACGAACTGACCGCCCCACATTTCCTTGTTCAGGCCCACGCCATGGATCAGTACCACGGGTTGGCCCTGGCCGACGGACAGGTAGCTGGTGCCGGCGGGGGTGCGTTCAGCGACAGGCTGAATCATGGAGGGCGCTCCTTGAAGGTCGGGCGCGGCGGGTAAGCACGCCACGCCCCGGCCCGTCTTGGTTGTCGTTATCGAGCGTTGGCCTTTTCGGCAGCCAGTTCTTCCAGGTCGATGTAGCGGTTGCCGATGCGCGGGTGCAGGCGGCCGCCATCGGAGGCGCCCAGGACCACCACGATTTCATCGGCGCGCGGGGCGTCTTCGATCTGCATTTCCAGGGTGATGTAGTGGGAACGCAGGCCCTCGTCGTCCTTCTGCATCATCGGGATCTGGATCGAGGTGCCCGGGCCGCCGCGCTTGTTGGTGAAGCTCAGGTAGCTCTTGGCCTGTACCGCTTCGCGGTAGTGGTTGCCGAAGCGCAGGGTGTGGATCACCGCCGAGGCGTGTTCGATTTCGCCATCGGCGCCGACGACTGCGGCCTTGCCGTAGGCTTCGATCTTGTTGGCGCCGCCGATGGCGGCAGTCAGGCGCTCGACCATCAGGGCACCCAGGTCCGAGCAGTTGGCACGGATTTCCGGCTTCAGATCTTCAACGAAACCGCGACCGGCCCATGGGTTCTTGATCACGACAGCCAGGCCGACCATGGTCACCGGCTTGTCGGTGGCCTTGCCGCCTTCGATGCGGGTCTCTTCGGAGTAGGTGACGATCTTGCGGATTTCGAAACTCATGAGTGGCTCCTGGTAAGGGTTATCAGCTCTTGCTGTCTGATGGTATACCATAATACTTGTTGCGCAAGAGGTGCCTGGAAATTTCTCTTGCGAGGGGACGAAAGGCGCTGTGTATCGGGGTTTTTGTGGCGTTCTGTGCCGGCCTCTTCGCGGGTTCACCCGCGAAGAGGCCGGCACAGGCAACGGATCAATGCCCAAAAAAAACCGCTCACGCGGGCCGTTGGGGCCCACGGGAGCGGGCGCGTCCCGCAATGTTTCAGGCAATGGGAATTCAGGCGAACGCCGGCACCACTTCCTTGATGAACAGCTCCAGCGATTTCTTCTTCTCGGCGTGGGGCAGGCTGTTGTCGCACCAGAAGCTGAACTCGTCGACGCCGAGTTCCTGGTAGTACTTGATACGCGCGATGATCTCTTCCGGCGTGCCGATCATGGTGTTCTTGCGGATGTTTTCCAGCTCGAACGCTGGCACTTCGGCGAACTTCGATTCCGGGCTTGGCTCGAGGAAGCCGTTGATCGGGGTGATCTTGTTGCCGAACCAGGCATCGAAGGTACGGTAGAAGCGCGAGATGGCCTGGGCGCCGATCTTCCAGCCGTCCGGATCGGCGGGGCTGTGCACGTGGGTGTGGCGCAGCACCATCAGTTGCGGGCGCGGTACGCCCGGGTTGTTGTCCAGGGCGGCCTGGAACTTGTTCTTCAGGTCCAGCACTTCCTCGTCACCCTTCATCAGTGGGGTGACCATGACGTTGCAGCCATTGGCGACGGCGAAGTTGTGCGAGTCCGGGTCGCGGGCGGCGATCCACATCGGCGGTACGGCGTTGTAAGGCTTCGGCACGCTGGTGGAAGTGGGGAACTTGTACACTTCGCCGTCATGGGCGTAGTCGCCTTCCCACAGTTTGCGTACCACCGGTACCATTTCGCGCAGGGCCTTGCCGCCGTCGGTGGCCGGCATGCCACCTGCCATGCGGTCGAATTCGAACTGGTAGGCGCCACGGGCCAGGCCCACTTCCATGCGGCCCTTGCTGATCACGTCGAGCAGGGCGCATTCGCCGGCCACGCGGATCGGGTTCCAGAACGGCGCGATGATGGTGCCGGCGCCCAGGCGGATCTTGTCGGTGCGCGCGGCCAGATAGGCCAGCAGTGGCATCGGGCTTGGTGAAATGGTGTATTCCATGGCGTGGTGTTCGCCGATCCACACGGTGCTGAAACCGCCGTTTTCGGCCATCAGGGTCAGTTCGGTCAGGTCTTCGAACAGCTGGCGGTGGCTGACCTGTTCATCCCAACGTTCCATGTGCACGAACAACGAGAATTTCATGGGGCTTTCCTCAACGCTTGAAAGGGGCTGGCGCCTGGCAGGGTAGGCACCAGCGGTCTCGATTCAGAACTGGCTTCAGGCAAAGGCCGGCAGGCTGGCCATCTTGCCGCGGCAGTACACCATCGGCTGTGGCGCCTCTTCGGAGGCGATCAAGTTGTGCACCTTGCCGACCATGATGGCGTGGTCGCCACCTTCATATTCGCGCCACAGCTCGCATTCGATGACAGCGGTGGCGCCGGCCAGGATCGGGTTGCCCAGTTCGCTCATGGACCACTCGATGCCGCTGGCCTTGTCCTTGCCCTTTCTGGCGAAGGCATAGGCCTCGGCCTGTTGTTCACCCGACAGCAGGTGAATGGCGAAGCGCTTCTGCCTGATCAGTACGGGGTAGGAGTCGGAGGCGTAGTTGGGGCAGAACAGTACCAGCGGCGGGTCCATCGACAGGGAGGAAAAGGCGCTGGCGGTCAGGCCGACGACCGAGCCGTCGTCGTCCAGGGTGGTGATGACGGTAACGCCGGACGGGAAGGAGCCCAGAACGTGCTTGTAGACGGTTGCGTCGATCATCTGGTGTACCTCTGAAGGGCTGCGGTGGTCCGCGGTTTTTATCATTGATGTGTCTGATGGTATACCGTAATACCTATTTTGCAAGCGGAATTTTCCAGCCCATGATTTACACGATGAACGGCTCCGGGCCACGTATGCCGTGGGTTTGAGCGTTCAGGAGGTTTGCTGAAGGTGTTGCGCAAGCGGATCAGTGGGCGTTATTTCCTGCGGATCAGCGTTGTCAAAATCATGGAATACCATAATATGGTCTTCAGCTGAGAGGCCGCCCAGATGCGGTTTCCTTACAAAGATAAAAAAGACCTTTCGAGCTGAGTCCAATGTCCCAATCGTCGTCGCATCACCAGTTTGTCGAGAATCACACGGTCGATTACGTTCCACCTGCCGAGCGCCACGGGAAGGTGCGCGACCTGTTCACCCTCTGGTTCAGCACCAATATCGCGCCACTGCCCATCGTCACCGGCGCCATGGTGGTCCAGGTGTTCCACCTGAACCTGTTGTGGGGGCTGGTCGCCATCGTGCTGGGCCATCTGCTTGGGGGTGTGGTCATCGCCCTGGCCTCTGCGCAAGGACCGCAGTTGGGCATTCCGCAGATGGTGCAGAGCCGTGGCCAGTTCGGCCGCTACGGCGCCTTGCTGATCGTGTTCTTCACCGCGCTGATCTATGTCGGCTTCTTCATTTCCAACATTGTCCTGGCGGGCAAGACCATCCACGGCATTACCCCGAGCGTGCCGATGCCGGGCGCGATCGTGATCGGGGCGTTGAGTGCCACCGCCATTGGCGTGATCGGCTACCGCTTCATCCACATCCTCAACCGCATCGGTACCTGGGTGATGGGTTCGGCACTGCTGGCCGGCTTCATCATGATGTTCGCCCAGGAGCTGCCAGCCGACTTCTTCAGCCGTGGCGCGTTCAACCTGTCGGGCTTCATTGCCACCGTGTCGCTGGGCACCATCTGGCAGATCAGCTTTTCGCCATACACCTCCGACTACTCGCGCTACCTGCCGCATGAAGTGGGCATTGCCAAGCCGTTCTGGGCCACCTATTTCGGCGCTACCCTGGGCACCATCCTGTGCTTCAGCTTTGGCGCGGTGGCGGTGCTGTGCGTGCCGGAAGGCACCGATGCGATGGACGCGGTCAGGCAGGCCACCGGCTGGCTCGGCCCGATCCTGATGGTGTTGTTCCTGCTCAACATCATCAGCCACAACGCCCTCAACCTGTATGGCGCGGTGCTGTCGATCGTGACCGCGATCCAGACCTTCATCGCCGAGTGGACACCGAGCATCAAGGTGCGGGTGGTGCTGGCTACGGTGATCCTGGCGGGCTGCGGCATGGTGGCGCTGAATGCCTCGGCGGACTTCATCGGCCAGTTCATCGGCCTGATCCTGGCGCTGCTACTGGTGCTGGTGCCGTGGGCGTCGATCAACCTGATCGACTTCTACCTGATCAAGAAAGGCCAGTACGACATCGCCTCGATCTTCAGTGCCGACGGCGGCATCTATGGCCGCTTCAACCACCACGCGATCATTGCCTATGCCTGCGGCATCCTGGTGCAGTTGCCGTTTGCCAATACATCGCTGTATGTGGGGCCGTATTCCAATATCGTCGAAGGGGCTGACCTGTCGTGGCTGTTCGGCTTGCTGGTGACGGTGCCGCTGTATTACTGCCTGGCGACCCGGGGCACGGCTGCCGGGAAGGCGGGGCGGGTTGTGAGTGTCAATGACTGATAGATTGGCATTGCTGTAACAGGGGCCGCAACGCGGCCCCGGCTATTTCAGCTCACACCTTGCTGCGGTCAGACGATCGCGATCAGTGGGTCTGCAGCGGCCAGTGCCAGGACTCGGTCAGCCGCTGGCGGGTAGATCCACACCGAGTTGATCTGGCGCTTGAGGTCTTTGCCCTCCTGGCCATGCAGTTTCAGTTCGCGCTCCCAACCCTCGCTGTATGCCGCGCCCCATTCGCCCAGGTCCAGACAGGTGACGTACTTGGGCTGGCGGTACACCACCGGTTGCAGGCCGAGCAGGTCGGCTGCGGCGTTGTTGCCGGAGTGGCGGCCCATGGGGATGGCATGCTGGCAGGTCATCAGGGCGTGATTGCCCAACTCATCCACCGCAGCCCAGGCGGTGTCGCCGGTGGCGTACACATGGTCCTGGCCCAGCACCTTAAGGTGGTCGTCCACTTTCAGCCGGCCGAAGTTGTCGCGTTCGCCGGAAACCTGTGCGGTCAACGGGCTGGCCTTGACCCCAACGGTCCAGATCACGGTGTTGCTGGCGATATGGTCGCCGTTGTCCAGGGTCACGCCATCGGCATCGACGGCGACTACCGAAGCCCCGGCCTGCCACTCGACCCCGGCCTGTTCGCAGGCGGCGACGATCGACGGTGTTATACCCGCGCCCAGCGCCGCGCCAACGTGTGCACCGCGGTCGACCACCACCACCCGCAACGACGCACTGGCACCAAGGATGCCACGCAGACGGGCGGGCATTTCCGTAGCAGTTTCAATACCCGTGAAGCCACCGCCGCAAACCACCACGGTGTTGCGTGCAGGCGAAGAGGGCAGGGCGGCCAGGCCGACCAGGTGCTGTTCCAGGCGCATGGCCGATTCGATCTGGTCGACATCGAATGCATGTTCGGCCAGCCCCGGCACCGCCGGGCGTGCGACCTGGCTTCCGGCGGCGAGGATCAGGCGGTCGTAGGCGATCCGTTGCCGGTGCCCCAGTGCATCGGTGTAGCTGACGCTGCGCCCTTCGGTATCGATGCTGTCGGCGCTGCCCGGGATGAAGCGAATGCCCACGGCTTCGAACAGCTCGCCCAGCGGGGCCTTCATGCCGTGCACGTCGGCCTCGTAGAAGCGCGGGCGGATGCGCAGTTCAGGCTGTGGAGCGAGGACGCTGATGCTGACGTCGGCGCGCTGGGCCTGGTCGAGCAGGCGCGCGGCGCTGAGGGCGCTCCAGACACCGGCAAAGCCGGCACCGATGATGAGAATGTTCGATTTCATGGGGGTGCTCCGCAAGGTTCGAAGGGGGCTTCGAGGGCGGGTTGTATGCCTCTCGAATAACTACGACTTTATTGGTCGTAGTTTGTGCGTGCAAGTCTTTTTTACACGAGGACGACACTGCGCACCGCCGTTTCCTGGCCGGAATAGCCGTATTTGTTGGGTTGAATGGATTAAACAGGCCGACCGGCGGAAGCTGTACGCTTTGCGGCCCAGGTACTACGGGCGTATCATTTGCGACAAGATTGGTCGGAGATAGATATGTCGCTCTACAGTGCTGGCGTCGAATACGGTATCCATTGCCTGCTGTTCCTGGTGGACGAGCGGGGCGACTCGCGCGAGTCCAGCGTGCGCGACCTGGCGGAGTTGCAGGGTGTGCCTCAAGAGTACCTGGCCAAAGTCTTCACCAAGCTGGCCCGTGCCGGGCTGGTGGCCGCCACCGAGGGCGTGCGTGGCGGCTTCCGGCTGGCGCGGCCGTCGGACGAAATCACCGTGCTGGATATCGTCAACGCCATCGACGGGCCGAAGAAGATCTTCGACTGTCGCGAAGTTCGCGAGCGTTGCAGCCTGTTCGAGGGGGCGCCGCCGGGTTGGGCGACCGAGGGCACCTGCGCGATCCATGCGGTGATGCTGGGGGCGCAGAAGCGCATGGAAGAGGCCCTGGCGCAGCAGACCATCCTTGATCTGGCGCGGCGGTTCGGGCGCAAGGCGCCGGCCGAGTTCGGGCAGAAGGTCAATGCCTGGATGGGAGAGCGGCGGGAGGGTAAGGGAGCAGGGGATATTCCGGTCAGCCAGGTCTGAATCTGTTGCCTGCACCGGCCTCTTCGCGGGTAAACCCGCTCCCACAGGGGCATCACAATCTCTGAAACTTGTGGGGTACCTGTGGGAGCGGGTTTACCCGCGAAGAGGCCAGTCCAGGCTAACGCCCCTCATGCTCTCGCCGATACGCCCCCGGCTGCACCCCCATCGCCTTGGCAAACGCCCGGGTAAACGCCGCCACCGATTGATACCCCGCCTGCGCCCCCACCTGCTCCACGGTATGCCCCGCCCGCAGCAACTGGCTGGCATGGCGCATGCGCAACGCCAGCAGTACTTGCCCCGGCGACTGTCCGGCCAGTTCATTGAAGCGCTTGAAAAACGCTGACCGCGACAACCCGGTGCAGGCAGCCATGCTTTCCAGCGTCCATGCTTGCCCCGGTTGCTTGATCAACTGCTCCAGCAGCCCGGCAAACGCCGGTTGGCGGGCGAGGGCGACCAGCCCGCCCAGCGGTTGCCCGGCGTGCACCTGCTGGCGCAGCACATACAGGAACAACAAATGCGTCAGCCGCTCCAGCAACGCCTGCGACGGCCCGGCGGCGCGACGGCATTCCTCCAGGATCAGCTCGAACAACGCCCGTGCCGCATGCCCTGCCGGCTCATCGGCGCGCAGCAGTATCCAGTCGGCCAGGCCGTCGACGATCAGCGCCGACAAGCCCGGCTTGAAGTGGAAGAAACCACACACCAGCCCCACGCCATCGACCGCCTCGGTATCCATGGCCTGCATGCGCTGGCGCGGCTGGGTGCAGGCACTGGCCGGGTCCTGGTCACTGGCCAGGCGATAGCCGAGGTCGCGCAGCAGGAATACCGCATCGCCGGCCTCCAGGCGCAGTGCCTCGGGGTGGCCGTCGATATGCAGCCAGCAATGCCCCTGCACCACCAGGTGGAAACTGGCCCGGCCCATCCCTTGGGTGCTGGCGTGCCAGCCGCCGCAGTAGCGGCCCACATGGAACAGGCTGGCATCTAGCTCCAGACCCTCTAATAACCAATCGACAAGGTGGCTGGACGAAATCATCTAATGCAAAGACTCAAGAGCAAGGAAAGGCGACTGATGAATATGGAGGGTAGTTCTTATAACCAACAGACTGTAGGGACACCCATCAAAGGAGACCACTCCATGTCCTCGCGCATTACTTTACACACGCTGCAGAGCGCCCCGGAAGCGGCCCGTCCGTTCCTCGAGAACGCGCAGAAGAACTCCGGCTTCATCCCCAACCTGCTGGGCGTGCTGGCCAATGCCCCGGCGGCACTGGAAACCTACGTGACCGTTTCGGCACTCAACGGCAAATCCGAACTGAGCCTGGCCGAGCGTGAAGTGGTGCAACTGATTGCCGCCACCCAGCATGGCTGCGACTTCTGCGTGGCCGGCCACACGGCCGTGGCTCTCAACAAGGCCAAGCTGCCGCAGGAGGTGGTCGATGCACTGCGTGCTCGTGGCGAGCTGCCCGATGCCCGTTATGAAACCCTGGCCGCGTTCGCCCGCGAAGTGATCGCCACCCGTGGCAATGTCAGCGAGGCCACTTACCAGGCCTTCCGCGCGGCCGGCTTCAGTGAAGGTAACGCGCTGGAGGTGATTCTGGGCGTGAGCCTCGCAACCCTGTGCAACTTTGCTAATGTGTTCGCCCAGACGCCGCTCAATGACGAGCTGGGCAAGTACCGCTGGCAACCTTCTGCATGAACCGCGTGTGATACCGGTCGTAGCGCGATCGTTGTAGGAGCGGCCTTGTGCCGCGAATGGGCCGCCAAGCGGCCCCGGCGTTTTCAAAGGAGCAAGACCATGCAAGATTGTGCATTTCGACACTGGCTGGATGCCAATGCCGAGGCCATTGACCGGGGCCAGTGCGAGCCGCAGCTGGTGCTGGCGCAAATCGCCGAATCGCAGCTGCTGCGTGTCGGTGTCGACCCGGCCTTGGGCGGCACGGGTGGGCAGGTGACCGACGCGGTCGAGGCCATCGCCGCAATCGCCAACCGCTCGCTGGCAGCGGCGTTCGTCTGCTGGGGCCAGCGCGCCTTCATCGAATACCTGTTGCACAGCCCCAACCAGCCCCTGCGTGAGCAGCTGTTGCCGCGCCTGCTGACTGGCGAACTGGCCGGCGCTACCGGGCTGTCCAACGCCATGAAGTTCCTTTCCGGCATCGAAGCGCTGCAGGTGCGTGGCCGCCCGGCAGCCGATGGCTGGCAACTAGAGGGGCGCCTGCACTGGGTGACCAACCTGCGTAAAAGCGGTTTTGTGGTGGCTGCGGCTATCGAAGACGAAGGTGGTGGCGCGCCGTTCGTGCTGGCCATTCCGTCCGACGCACAAGGCCTGGAGCGCTCCGACGACCTGCAACTGATGGGCCTGCAGTCGAGCAACACTGCGGCACTGGCCTTCCACCAGGTGCAATTGCAGCGTGGCTGGTTGCTGCACGAAAATGCCCGCGAGTTCCTGCCCCGGGTACGCCCGGCGTTCCTGGCGCTGCAATGCGGCATGGCCATTGGCCTGGCGCGAAGGGCGCTGGCGGAAGTTCAGGCACACCTGCATGGGCGTGCCTCGTTCCTCGACGAAGCACGCCAGGTGCTTGGCGAGCGCCTGGAAAACACCGTGAGCGAGCTCAAGCAGGGCCTGCTCGATGGCCGCTTCCAGCAGCAGCCTGCAGCCTTGTTCAAGTTGCGCATCATCCTGGCCGAAAGCGCTGCCGACGCCGTGCAGCTGGAGTTGCAGGCCAGTGGTGGCAAGGCCTACCTCAGTGAGTACGGTGAGGGCTTTGCCCGCCGCTGGCGCGAGTCGGCCTTCGTGCCGATCGTCACGCCCAGCCTGGTGCAACTGCGTGCCGAACTGCAACGCCTGGCGGGGGCGGCATGAGCCCAGTGTTGCTCGAAGTCCGCGACATCAGCCTGGGCTACCCGCGCGAGGGTGGCTGGCAGGCGGTGCTGGCGCAGTTCGACCTGCAACTGGCCCCCGGCGAAGTGGTGACCATCCTCGGCCCCAGCGGGGTCGGCAAGTCCAGCCTGCTACGGGTATTGGCCGGCCTGCAGCAGCCCCGCAGTGGCAGCGTGACCCTGCACGGCCAGCCGCTGCAGGGCCCGCACCCACGCTTGGCGGTGGCCTTCCAGGACCCGAGCCTGTTGCCCTGGTTGAGCCTGGAGAAGAACGTCGCCTTCGGCCTGGATTTCGCCCGCCAGCCCAAACTGGCCGCTGCCGAACGGCGCGCACGCATCGACCATGCGATTGCCGCCGTGGGCCTGGCCCATGCCCGCGGCCAGTACCCGGCGCAGTTGTCCGGCGGCATGGCCCAGCGCACCGCGCTGGCCCGCTGCCTGGCGCGCCAGCCCGAAGTGCTGTTGCTCGACGAGCCGTTCGGCGCGCTGGATGAAGTGACCCGGGCCGACATGCAGCAACTGCTGCTGCAACTGATCGCCACCCACAACACGGCGGCGGTGCTGATCACCCACGATATCGACGAAGCCCTGCTGCTGTCCGACCGGGTCCTGCTACTGGGCAACCACCCAGCGCACGTCCTCGGTCAGTGGCACATCGACCTGCCGCAACCACGGACGCAGCGGGTCGAGGAACTGGGCGCCTTGCGCATCGAAATCCTCAAAACCCTTCGGCGGGCAAGCCGCACAGTCGAACCTACCTCAACCCCGTTGCCCTCGGAGGCTGTCCATGTGCATGGATGACTGCTGTTCCACTTCTTCGCGTCGCGATTTCCTCAAACTCGGCGCCATGCTCACGGCCGCCGGTGCACTGCCTTTGCTGTCGAGCCTGCAGGCCCGTGCAGCCGCCGAGTCGGACGCGCCGGTGCGTATCGGTTACCTGCCGATCACCGATGCCACGCCGCTGCTGGTGGCGCACAACAACGGCCTGTTCGAGGCCGAAGGCATCAAGGCCGAGCGCCCGGTGCTGCTGCGCAGTTGGGCGCAGGTGATCGAGGCGTTCATCTCCGGTCAGGTCAACGTCATCCACCTGCTGTCGCCGATGACCGTGTGGGCCCGCTACGGTAGCAAGGTGCCGGCCAAGGTGGTGGCCTGGAACCACGTGGGCGGTTCAGGCCTGACAGTGGCCCCGGATATCAGCGACATGAAACAGCTGGGCGGCAAGACCGTGGCCATCCCGTTCTGGTACTCGATCCATAACGTGGTGCTGCAGCAGATGCTCAACGACAACGGCCTGACTCCGGTCTCGAAGCCAGCCAATGCGCCGCTGGCCGGCAACGAAGTCAACCTGCTGGTGCTGCCGCCGTCCGATATGCCGCCGGCGCTGGCCAGCAAGCGTATCGCCGGCTATATCGTCGCCGAGCCATTCAACGCCCTGGCCGAGAACCTCAAGGTCGGTCGCGTGCAGCGCTTTACCGGCGATGTGTGGCGCAACCACGCCTGCTGCGTGGTGTTCATGCACGAGCACGACCTGAACAACCGCCCGGAATGGTCGCAGAAGGTGGTAAACGCCATCGTCAAGGCCCAGCACTGGACCCGCGGCCATCGTGCCGAGGCCGCCGCGTTGTTGTCCAAGGCCGGCCCCAACAAGTACACCCCGCATGAACCCGCGGTGCTGAGCAAAGTGCTGGCCCCGGCTGTAGAGGACCGTGCCGGTTATATTGCCAGCGGCGCCATTCGCCACCAGCAGTGGGACGAAAAACGTATCGATTTCCAGCCTTACCCATTCCCCAGCTACACCGAAGAGCTGGTCAAGCGCCTGAAGACCACCCTGATCGAGGGCGACAGCGCGTTCCTTGCCGGCCTGGACCCGGCACAGACCGCCCGCGACCTGGTCGACGACCGCTTCGTGCGCAACGCCATCGCCTCTGTTGGCGGGCCGTCGGTGTTCGGCATCGCTGACAATTTCGAGCGTAGCGAGGAGTTTGCGGTCTGATGCGCACGCATGTCGTTCATGCCGGCCTGGGGCTAGCCGGGTTGCTGGGTTTGTTGCTGTTGTGGTGGGCCGGTGTAGCGGTGTTCGGCCAGGCCGATGGACTGTCGGCACGCTTTTCGCCGGCCGCGACTCTGGCCAGCCTGTTCGATTTGTTGGGGCAGGGCGAGGTCTATGGGCATATCTGGGTCAGCCTCAAGCGAATCCTGGTCGGGCTGCTGCTGGCACTGCTGATCGGCGTACCGCTGGGCTTGCTGGTGGGCAGTTACCGGCACCTGGAGGCGGCGACCACGCCGGCGTTCCAGTTCCTGCGTATGATCTCGCCGCTGTCGTGGATGCCGGTGGTGGTGATGCTGATGGGCGTGGGGGACCAGCCTATCTACTTCCTGCTGGCGTTTGCGGCGTTGTGGCCGATCTTGCTGAACACGGCAGCCGGGGTAAGGCAGCTGGACCCACGCTGGTTGCAGTTGAGCCGCAGTTTGAGTGCCACGCGCCGGGAGACCTTGTGCAAGGTGATCGTGCCCGGCGTGATCGGCCATGTGCTGACCGGCGTACGCCTGGCCATCGGTATTCTGTGGATTGTGCTGGTGCCGTGCGAAATGCTCGGGGTGAGTGCGGGGCTAGGGTACTTCATTCTCGATACCCGCGACCGGCTGGCGTATTCCGAACTGATGGCGATGGTGCTGCTGATCGGGGTGCTGGGGTTTGTACTGGATGCCCTGGCGCGTGGGCTGCATCGGCGTTGGGTGCATGGCTGAGGGGCCAGTGGGGCATCTTCGCGGGTAAACCCGCTCCCACAGGGACATCATCGGGCCCGAGAGCGGCGGGATACCTGTGGGAGCGGGTTTACCCGCGAACAGGCCCTTGGATCAATGCACGGTCTTGCGCTGCCGTACACACTCCCGGGCCTGAGCGGTCAGTTCGTCCAGCCGCTCATCCCGCATCTGTTCCGCTTCGATCATCGCATCCTCACCCTGCTGGTTGAGCAGGTAGGTATGGATCTGCATCACTTCCGCCGTCTGGTAGATCGGCGCAATATCCAGCCGCCCGATCAGCGCGCCGCTAGCCCGCCCGGTACTGCTCATCAGGACCTGCGGCCCATTGGCGGCCACCACCTGCATGCCCATCGCCTCGAACCACGGTACCTGGCTGGCAAAGGCATTCAGCTCGACGCAGGCATGGCGTGCCTGCAGGTCGCCCAGCAGGGCGCGGGCGATGCCCTGGCGACGATGGCTGGCGCGCACGGCGAGGAACGCCAGGGCGCACGCCTGGTCATCGTCCTCGGCCGGCAGTGACAGGGCGAACCCCAGCAATTGGTCCGGTGCCTCGGCATCCAGCGCCAGGGTCAGCGTCACGGCCAGGCCGCGGGTGCCGTCCAGTGCTTGCAGGTACTGGTGCACCTCCATGCCGACGCCATACTGGTACAGCGGGTACAGCGGGTTGTCGGCGCTGATGGCGACACTGCTCAGTTCGCCGACATTGTGGATCACCAGTTCGCGGATCTGGTTCTGGAAAGATTCAGGCGGCACGCTGTCGAGGCGGCTCAGGATGAACATCGGGGTGCGGGCTCCGGCGGGTGGATGGACGGCCCGCGCCGTGCGGGCGCGGGCTGCACAGTCTAACCGGTTTTGCCGATCAGCCTTGTACCTGCAATGCACCGAGCATCAGGTCGAGGTTCTGCACCGCCGCACCGGAGGCACCTTTGCCAAGGTTGTCGAACACTGCGGTCAGCAGCACCTGGCCATGCTCAGGGTTGGCGTAAAGCGCCAGGCGCAGGTCGTTGCTGTCGTTCAACGCCTCGGGGTCGAGGTTCGGCGCTGCGCCGTGCTGGTGCAGGGGCATCAGCTGGACATGGCGGGCACCCTGGTAGTGCTGCTGCAGACAGGCCTGCAGCTGTTCGGCACTGACCTGGCCGGGCAGCAAGCGCAACTGCAGCGGGATGCTCAGCACGATGCCTTGGCGGTAGGCACCGTAGCCGGGCATGAACATCGGCCGCGCCGACAGCCCGGCGTGCTGCTGGATTTCCGGCACGTGCTTGTGTGCCAGCTCCAGGCCGTAAAGTTGCAGGGCCGGGGTTTTGCCGGCGGCGGGCTGTTCATGCCGTTCGACTGCGGCGCGGCCACCGCCGGAATAGCCGGAGATGGCGTGGATGTTCAGCGGGTAATCCGCTGGCAGCAGGCCGGCCTTGACCAGTGGGCGCAGCAGGGCGATGGCGCCGGTGGGATAGCAGCCGGGGTTGCTGACGCGCTTGCTGTGCGCGATGCGCTCGGCTTGCTGCTCGTCAAGCTCCGGCAGGCCATAGACCCAGCCTGGGCTGGTACGGTGCGCGGAGCTTGCGTCGATCACCCGCACCTGCGGGTTGTGGATCGCCGCCACGGCCTCGCGGGCAGCATCGTCGGGCAGGCACAGCAGCGCGATGTCGGCATTGTTGATTGCCTCGCGGCGGCGGTGCGGGTCTTTGCGCTCGGCTTCGGGCAGGGTCAGCAGGCGCAGATCGCTGCGGCCTTGCAGGCGGGCATGGATCTGCAGGCCGGTGGTGCCTTGGTCACCGTCGATGAAGACAACAGGGGTGTGCATGGTCAAAGTCCGATCGGGGAGGGATGGCCTATGCTCGCTTGTGGCTCTGGTAAAGAAAATTTGAATATGATGATCAAGATATTCATCTTTCCTGAACGAGTTGGCCCATGCGCGAAATCAGCCTCGATCGCCTCCGCACCCTGGTGGTCATTTCAGACCTGGGCTCCTTTGCCGAAGCCGCCCGCCAGCTCAACCTGGCACCGCCCACCATCAGCCTGCACGTGGCCGAGCTGGAGGCGCGCATCGGCGCCTCGTTGCTTACCCGCACCCGCGGCCAGGTGCGGCCCACGGTCATTGGCGAAACCCTGCTGGCCCGTGCCCGCCGCCTGCTGGCCGACGCCGACCTGGCGCTGGATGAAGTGCGTCGGCAGGTTGAGGGCCTGACTGGTCGGGTGCGCCTGGGCGCTTCCACCGGTGCAATCGCCCACCTGCTGCCGCAGGCGCTGGAGCACCTGCGTACGGTGCACCCGGGGATCGATGTGCAGGTACAGGTGCTGACCTCTCAGGCTTCGCTTGCACGTTTGCGCGAGGGTACGCTGGATATCGGCCTGGTGGCCTTGCCGCAGGTGGCCGGCAAAGGACTTGCGGTCACCCCCTGGCGGCGCGACCCGATCCTGGCCTACGTGCCGGCCGACTGGCAGCCGCCGGCCAGTGTCACGCCGGCCTGGCTGGCGCAGCGGGCGTTGATCCTCAACGACAGCAGCACCCAGCTGTCGCGGGTGACCGGCGAGTGGTTCGCGGCAGCGGGGTTGTACCCAGAGCCGCGAATCGAGCTGAACTACAACGATGCGATCAAGAGCCTGGTCGGGGCCGGGTATGGGGCGACGTTGTTGCCGCAGGAGGGGGAGGCAGCGGAGCTGGACCGGCGCATTGCCCGACGGCCACTGCGGCCGGGGTTGTGGCGGCAATTGGGCATTGCCTGCCGGGAGCGAGCCACGGGGTATGTGTTGCAGGCGTTGGAGCGGTTGCGCCAGTAGGGGCCGAACAGCGGCCCCAGGTTTCAACCCCGCTCTCGGGCCCGCACAGCGGTCACTGTTTCTCCGCCGACCCCCCAGTTATCGGTCGGCACCTCCTCGATCACCACAAAGGTACTGGCCGGCGGCTTGCCCAGCACCTGCTGCAGCATGCGGGTCGTCTGTTCGATCAGCTGGCGCTTGTGCTCGGCGCTAACCCCTTCATCGGTCACGCGAATATGAACATAAGGCATGATTGCAGCTCCTCTTCAATGCCAGGTGCCAGCGGTGCTACCGCCATCCACCGGCAGGATCACGCCGCTGACGAAGCGTGAGTCGGCCAGGTACAACACCGCATCCACAACATCCTGCGGCGAGCCGGTGCGGCCACTGGGTGACAGTGCGCCCAGCCCCTGCACATTGCCGCCATGCAGTGGCGTATCGATGATTCCCGGTGCCACGGCATTCACCTGCACGCCGCTGGCTGCCATTTCCAGCGCCAGGCCTTTCACCGCCTGGTTCAGGCCGCCCTTGACCAGTACCGGCAGCAGGGCCGGCACGCGGGTGTCCGGTTGCAAGGCGATGGAGGCGGTGATGGCGATGATCTGCCCATGCCCCTGCCGGGCCATGATTCGCGCCGCTTCCTGGGCCGGGTAGAAGAATCCCTTGAGGTTGGTGCCGACCAGGGCATCGACATCCGCTTCGCTGTACTCGGCAAACGGCTTGGCAATGAAGATGCCGGCGTTGTTGATCAGCAGGTCGACTCCGCCAAAGGTTTGTACAGCACTGGCGAACAGGCGCTGCGCTGTATCCGGTTCGGCGATATCGCCAGCTACGCCGATGAAGCGCGAAGGGTTACCGAGGCGGGCGGCGGCTTGCTCCAGGCGGGCCTGGCTGCGGGCATTGCCGACCACGTTGTCGCCGCGTTCGAGGAAGGCCTCTGCCAGGGCAAAACCCAGGCCGCTGGAGGCCCCGGTGATGATGACGGTACTTGGTGTGTTCATGTACATGATCTCCAGTGAAGTGAGCCATGGGCTCGGTGTGGAGCCACTGTAGGTTGCAACTAACACTTGAAAAATGAGGTAAAGCGCATTTCAATCGATACATCATGTAATTAATCGAGCTGTCATGACCCGCCATTTCGATGATCTGCAACTGGGCAGTCTGGAGCTGTTCTGTCTGGCCGCCGACAGCGGCAGCTTCACTGCCGCGGCCACGGAGGCCGGCGTTACACCGGCGGCAGTCAGCCGCAGCGTGGCGCGCCTGGAAGAGCGCCTGGGCGTGCGTCTGTTCGTCCGCACTACCCGGCAGATGCGCCTGTCCGCAGCGGGCCAAGCCTATTACCAGCAATGCCGGCAGGCGCTGGGGCAACTGGTCGAGGCCGAGCGCCAGGTCACGGGTGGGCAGGTCGAGCCAAGCGGCCGCCTGCGCATCAGTGCCCCCACGCCCTATGCCCACCACCGCCTGTTGCCGCTGCTGCCGCGTTTTCGTCAGCGCTACCCGAAGGTGCAGGTGGATGTGCATGTCAGCAACCGCAACGTCGATTTCGCCGAGGAACCGTTCGACCTGGCCATTCGTGGCCGCGAGCCGGCCGATTCACGGCTGGTGGCGCGCCGCCTGGAAGATGCCGAACTGGTAGTGGTGGCCACGCCGGCCTACCTGGCCCGTGCCGGCACGCCACAAACACCGCAGGATTTGCTGCAACATGAGTGCATCCAGTTCGAAATACCCAGCAGTGGCCGCCGCCCACCGTGGAGTTTTCGCCAGGATGGCCAGCAGGTGGAGATCGAAACCCAGGGAGCGTTCACTTGCCTGGGCGATTTCCTGGCTACCGCTACGCTGGTGCGCCATGGCGGCGGGCTGATGCAGGCTTATCGCTTTACCGTGCAGGACGCACTGGCCAATGGCGAACTGGTAGAAGTGCTCGCTGAGTTTGGCGGGACCTCGCGGCCATTCACGCTGATCTACCCTCAGGCCCGGCACATGCCGTTACGGGTGCGGGTGTTCATCGATTTCCTGTGTGCGCAAGCCGGCCTGCCGTTGGGCTGAAACGGTACGCTGCAGGTATTGGGCAACTATGCTTCTGGCTGCGTCAGGCCTCATGTACCTCGACGACCCCAAGGTTTTCCAGGAGAACGCTCCATGAAATCCACGAAATGCATACCCTTGCTGGTGATTGCCTCGGTCCTCAGTTTTGCCGCACACGCAGACCCTGCGAGCAACTGTGCGGCCAAGATCAAGGAGCTTGAGGATTTCGACAAGGCCAGTGGCCAGGCAATGCATGGCGGTATGGCCCATGACTTCAAAGTTCACTTGCAAAATGCCAAGGATGCTCAGAGCAAGGGAGATATGACTCAGTGTCAGGCCTCGGCGGACCAAGCCAAGACTATCTACAACAAGGCACGTAGCAAGTAAGCCCTTGCTGGCCTCTTCGCGGGTAAACCCGCTCCTACAGTATCTCCAACAGGCTCAAGGCCAGCGTGGTTACTGTGGGAGCGGGTTTACCCGCGAAGAGGCCAGCGCAGGCTGGCGCCGTCTTCAGAACCAGCGATCGTTCTTCCTGCGCCCACGGGTCAGCGACGGCAGGATCAGCCCCGCCAGCAAGCCCGCGCCGGCAATGCTGCCGCCATACACCATGTAGCGCATCATCACCTGCTTGTTCTCGTCCCCCAGGCGTGCCTGGGTATCGCGCAGCTCCGACTGGCTCTGGTCGAGCTGTTCATTCAGCGCCTTGTTGCGTGCTTCAAGTTCGTCGATCAGCTTCTTGCGTGAATCGAGAGTTTCCTGCATGCCCTGCACGCGGTTCTTCCAGCTGTCGTCGATGTTCTTCAATTGCCCGGTCAGGTCCGCGACCTGGGCATCGAGCTGCGGCAGGCGCTCGCCCTGGCCTGGCACCGACTGCAGATCGTTGCTGAGAATCCACACCACATCGCCGTTCTGCCCGCGCACCTGGCTGTAGTTACCCTGGCTGCCAATCAGGGTCAGCTTCTGCCCGGACTTGAGCGTACCAACGATGCGGTGGCCATCGGTCGGGCCGCTGCGTACGTAGGTGCTCAGGCTGTCGCTGACCCAGCGTGCATCGCTGGCAGGCTCTTCGGCGTGCACGGGGGCGGCAAGGGTCACCAAGGCGGCGATCAGGCCGCCGTGCAGGGCAGTGAGGGCGAAAGCAATCGGGCGGGAATCGGGCATGTCGGGTCTTCGCGGAAACAGGAAAAAAGTAGGCCCGGTGACTGGGCCGATGAACCGGTCGGTGAGTTGACCGTCAGCGAAAGACCGTTTTTTTGTCAGCAGGTTCACTACCTGATATCGGAAATGTCTGCAGGATGTTGCATGGCTCCAAGCGGTGACACCGTACTAGACTCAGAGGTTCACACTCTTTCATGGAGCAAGACCATGACTGCCAAGAACACTATCTGCCTCTGGTACGACAACGATGCCGAGGAGGCTGCCAATTTTTACGCCAGCATCTTCCCTGACAGCAGAGTGATTGCCGTACACCAGGCACCCGGTGATTATCCATCCGGCAAGCAAGGTGACGTGATTACCGTGGAGTTCAGCGTGATGGGTATTCCCTGCGTGGGGCTCAATGGCGGCAAGGCCTTCACGCACTGCGAGGCTTTTTCGTTCCAGGTCAGTACCGAGGACCAGGCCGAGACCGACCGCTTGTGGGATGCCATTGTCGGCAACGGCGGCGAGGCCAGCGTCTGCGGTTGGTGCAAGGACAAATGGGGGATTTCGTGGCAGATCACCCCGCGTATCCTCATCGAAGCCATCAGCCACCCCGATCGGGCGGCGGCCAAGCGGGCATTCGACGCCATGATGCAGATGGGCAAGATCGAGGTGGCGAAAATCGAGGCAGCGTTGAAGGGCTGATGCCAGTCCGTTTTCAGGGGACGCACACAATTGCCACCTTCTGTGCCGTACCTGTGGGGCTTGCCAGCGATGGGCCGCAAAGCGGCCCCGGCTTCCTCTGATTGGCCCGATCAGTTGCCGGTCACTTCGGCCTCTGCCGCCGCCACCTTGGCCGAAGCCTTCTTTTCCTGCACCACGATGTAGAACTCTTCGCCATGCTTCACCGCGCCATACAGCACGGCCTTTTCGATCAGCTCGTTGCCTCGCAGGTGGCGCAGCATCATCGGGTCCTTGCGCAGGTCGCGGTACAGCGCCAGGCACAGCAGCACCATCACCACCACGAATGGCAGGGCCACGACGATAGTCAGGTTCTGCAGGCCTGTCAGCGCCTCGCCGGGGGCGCGCGGGTCGCCGATCGCCAGCATGATTGCCGCCACCGTACCGGTCAGCGCGCCCCAGAAGATCACCGTGCGCCGTGATGGCGTGGTGGTGCCGTGCTCCGATAGCGTGCCCATCACCAGTGACGCCGCGTCGGCACCGGAAACGAAGAAGATACCCACCAGAACCATCACCAGCACTGAAGTCGCCGACGCCAGTGGGTAGCTGTCCAGCAGCTGGTACAGCGCGTGGTTGCTGTTGACCGCACCATTGGCCAGCTGGAAGGCGCCTTCGCGCAGGGCGTCGATACCCGCGCCGCCAAAAATGGTGAACCACACCAGGCTGACCAGGCTCGGTACCAGCAGCACCCCGGTGACGAACTGACGGATGGTTCGGCCGCGGCTGATGCGGGCGATGAACATGCCCACGAACGGCGTCCAGGAAATCCACCAGGCCCAGTAGAACACGGTCCAGCCGGCCAGCCAGTTGTTCATCTGCTCACCGCCGCTGGCGTTGGTGCGAGCCATCATTTCCGGCAGCATCTTGACGTAGATGCCGATCGAGGTCGGCAGCAGGTTGAGCATCAGCAGTGTCGGGCCGACCATGAACACGAATAACGCCAGCACCAGTGCCAGCACCATGTTGGTGTTGGATAGCCACTGGATTCCCTTGCCGATGCCCGATACCGCCGAGGTGACGAAGGCAATGGTCAGCAAGGTGATGATCGAGATGTAGAACAGCTTGCCGGGGCTTTCGATCCAGCCGTTGTATTCCAGGCCACCGGCGATCTGCAGCGCGCCGAGGCCCAGTGAGGCAGCCGAGCCGAACAGCGTGGCGAAGATCGCCATCATGTCGATCAGACGGCCGAGCGGGCCGTTGGCGTGCTTGCCGATCAACGGCCGGAAGGCGGCGGAAATCAGCTGCGAGCGACCGCGGCGGAAGGTGCCGTAGGCAATCACCAGGCCGACGATGGCGTACATGGCCCAGGGATGCAGAGTCCAGTGGAACAGTGTGGTGGCCATGGCCACCTGCACCGCTTCGCTGGACTGCCCGGTGGTCGACCCAGGCGGTGGCGACACATAGTGCGATAGCGGCTCGGCCACGCCGAAGAACATCAGGCCGATGCCCATGCCGGCGCTGAACATCATCGCCACCCAGGACACCGTGCGGAATTCTGGCTGTTCGCCATCACGGCCCAGCGGGACCCGCCCGTAACGGCTGGCGGCCAGCCACAGCACAAACACCACGAACAGGGTGGAGGTAAGCACGAAGAACCAGCCGAAGTTGAGAATGACCCAGGATTGCGCGCTGGAGGCGCGGCTGGCGAGGCTGGCCTGGTTGAGGAAGCCCCAGAGGACGAAAGCGATTGCCAGGAGGCTGGTGAAGCCAAAGACGATCCAGTCGAGCTTGCCCTCGAAATGCCGGTCCTGGCGTGCTTCTGCGGTTTTCGAGGGGTCCGTCACGCCAAGGTCGAGCGTTTCGGTGATGTGTTCCTTTGCCATGAATGATGAGGCCCCTTTCTGGCTTACCTGCAGGTGCAGGCTTGTTGTTGTGTGGGCTACCGAGTTCGATGACTGCCCCGGCGAGGAGATTGCTGGCGCGATTATCCTGCGCAGGAAACGGCGGTTCCTGTCCCGATAACGCCCCGGGGCGTCCATTACGCGACCTGCCAAATACTTTTAGTTCCGGGGGCGATGGCCCTTTCTGCCTCGCGTTCTGGTACCCTGATGGGCATTCCCCGGGCCTGCACATCCGAGCACCGTAGAAGCGCTGCTGCTTGTGGGCCTGGCCGCACCAGGAAACGGAGATTCGTCAAAATGGCCACTGACCGTGTGAGCCTGATTCATTTCGATAAATTGAGCATGAGCCCTGCCGCTGCCGATCGGTTCCAGAAAGCCCTCGACGCGCTGGAAGCGCTCAAGCTGCAGGACCGTTACGTGTACCTCATCGCTCCTTATCTGGGTGATATCGCTGACGCCTCCGACCGCGAACAACTGGCCACCGCACTGGAGCAGGGCTTGCGCGTGGTCGACGAGCTACTGGCTGCCAGGTCGGTTACCAAGGTCAAGGCCGAGGAAGTACGCCAGGTGTTCCACGGCGCCGCCGAGCGTGCACGGGCAGAAATGCCCGGCTGAGTGGCGGCATGGCCAAAGACATCGACAACCCTTGCGTATCGCTGTGCCAGCTCAACAGTGATTTGTGCGTGAGCTGCGGCCGCACCCGTGACGAAATCCGCAAATGGCGGGGCATGAAGCGTCCCGAGAAGATGGCCACCGTGCAGCGGGCGGCAACGCGGATGAAGGCTATCGCCAAGAAGGTGGCCAAGCGGCAGAATGCCGACTGAACCTGCGTGCCCTGCACGCGGCCTCTCCTGATTGTCTGACGAGCCTGAAAATGGATACTCACTCGCTGTTTGCTTTTACCCTGGTCGCTGCAATCGCGATCGCCAGCCCCGGCCCTGCCACCCTGATGGCCATCAACAACAGCCTGGCCCATGGCCAGCGCAGCGCTATCTGGTCGTCGCTGGGCAATGGCTCGGGCCTGTTCTGTCTGTCGGCTGCCGCCATGCTGGGGCTGGGGGCGTTACTGGCCAGTTCCGAAATGCTGTTCAATGCCGTGAAGATCCTGGGGGCGGGCTACCTGTTCTATCTGGGGGCGCGGCAATTGCTGAAAAAGAGCCCGATGCTGGCGCAGGGCACCGTAGAGGGTGTGGCCAAGGTCCGGCCCACGCGGCTGAAGCTATACAAGTCGGCCTTCCTTACGGCGGTGACCAACCCCAAGGCGACGATGTTCTTCACCGCGCTGTTCCCGCAATTCATCGACCAAGGGGCGGCCTTGCTACCGCAGTTCCTGATCCTGACCGGGATATTCGTGGCCTTGTCGCTGGTTTCGCTGAGCCTGTATGCCGCGCTTGCGGCGCGGGCCAAGGGCGTGCTGAGCCGGCCGTCGCTGTCGCGCTGGGTGAGCCGGGTAGTGGGCACGACCTTCATCGGTTTTGGCGCGGCGATCCTGGCGATGCGCCGGCAAGGGGCCTGAAATACGAGGGCCGCTTCTTCTGGCCGATAAAAGGCCAACCTGATGGCCGTACATGGTCCAGACTGTCTACAGCACGCACAGATGGATGCTGCAGTCGACCACAGGATGTGGCAGTCTTTGGCCACCGCTCCGGGTCTGCGGATGTTACATGTGCCGAGGGTTGTCGATAATGGAGCGCTGCTTTCGCCACGCTTTGCTGCTGTTGCCGTGCCTGTTGCTGCTGCCGTCGGCGGCGGCAGCGCTTGAGGAGTGCCGGCGGCTAACCGCCACCGGCAACCCGGAATACCCCCCCTATCTGTGGCGCGACCCACAAAACCCCCAGCAACTGATCGGTGCCAATGCCGACCTGCTCAAGTACCTGGGCAAGCAGTTGGGGCTGGAAATCGAGGTGGTCTACGGCGGGCCGTGGTCGCGCGCCCAGGAAGAAGTGCGCACGGGACGGATCGACCTGATGGCCGGGTATTTCCTGACCAAGGCCCGCCAGCAACAAATGGATTTCATTGCCCCGCCATTCCTGCATACGCCCAGCGTGGTCTGGGTGCGTCAGGACAATGCCTTTGCCTACCAGCAATGGGCCGATCTGAAGGGCCGAAAAGGCGGCACGCTGGTCAACAACAGCCACGGCCAGCAGTTCGACGACTACGCCAGGGCCAACCTCACCCTCGAAGCGGTACCCGGTGCCAGGCAGGCGTTCGAGAAGTTGATGCACAAGCGCAGCGATTACGTGGTGTACGAGCAGTACCCCGGCATGGCGCTGGCGCGCACCCTGGGGATTGCCGGTACTGTACAGGTGCTGGAGCCACCGATATCCAGTGAAGGGCTGTATCTGGCACTGTCCCATTACTCGCCCTGCAACCAGCCACAACTGCGTGAGGCGCTGGCGAGGGAGATGGAAAAGATCGTTGCCGGGGCGCTGCCGGAGCAGTTGTTGCAGCAAAACCTGGAGCGTTGGCAATAAATAGCAGCCTGGTATGCGCTCCTACAGGGCCCGCGCCAGCTGCTCGGCTTCCTTGGCCCGGGTCACGCTGACCGCGCCGGGCAGGCTGACATTGTTCTTCGCCGCGAGGATTTCGGCCATGACGCTGACGGCGATCTCGGCCGGGGTCTTGCTACCGATATAAATGCCGATAGGGCCGTGCAGGCGCTGCAACGACGCTTCGCTTTCGCCGAAGTGCTCGATCAGCCGCTCGCGACGAAGCTGGCTGTTGCGCCTTGAGCCGATGGCACCGATGTAGAACGCCGGGCTGTGCAGGGCTTCGAGCAGGGCCAGGTCATCCAGCTTGGGGTCGTGGCTGACGGCGACGATGGCGCTGCGCAGGTCCGGGGCGAAGGCGCGGACCACGTCGTCCGGCATGCCGGCCAGGCGGTTGACGCCGGCAACGTGCCAGCCTGCCGTGTACTCGGGGCGCGGGTCGCACAGTGAAACGTTGAAGCCATTGAACAGGGCCATGGTCGCCAGGTATTCGGCCAGCGCGCCGGCACCGATCAGCAGCAGACGGTAGCCGGGGCCGAGGGTGCTGAGCATGTGCTGGCCATCGAAGCTGAACAGTTCGGGCGTGGTGGTGGCGGTGAGGCCGGCTTTGCCGCTGCGCAGGTCGAGCTCACGGCGTACCAGGCTGCCGCTGTCGAGGCCGGCCAGCAGTTGCTCGAGGTTTTGCAACGACGGGGTGAATTCCAGCACCAGTTCGAGGGTACCGCCACAGGGCAGGCCGAAGCGGTGGGCCTCGTCGGCGCTGACACCATAGCGCACCACCTGGGGCAGGCCGCCGGGCATGCCGGGGCCGCCGTAGGCGCTGGTGTAGCGGTGGATGAGGTCGTCTTCGATGCAGCCGCCAGAAACACTGCCGACCACACGGCCGTCGCTGCGCAGGGCCATCATCGAGCCCACTGGGCGGGGGGAAGAGCCCCAGGTGCGAGCCACCGTGGCGAGCAGGACGCGGTGGCCGGCGGCGAGCCAGTCTCGGGTGGTGCGCAGGACGAGCAGGTCGATGCTTTCCATGGGGACTCCGTTAAACCTGATGTTCAAGGGTGGCAGTTCCGGCCTCTTCGCGGGCTTGCCCGCTCCCACAGGATTTGCACTAGTCATCAGTGCCTGTGCAGTACCTGTGGGAGCGGGTTCACCCGCGAAGAGGCCAGTACAGCCACCAAATTTCATCGCATGTGCAAAATGATCGGGCTACTGCTGGCCGGGTCGGTATGCCCACGCAACTTGCCCACCGCCTGCGCGTTCACTGCACCGCCATTGTTCCCCCAGGCACTGCGCACGAAACCCAGCACATCAGCGATTTCCTGGTCGCTCAATTGCTCACGGAAGGCCGGCATGCGATAGGCATCGGGCAACCCGTCCGTCACCACCCGCTGCGAACCATTGAGGGTGATATTGATCGCCGAGGCGTCTTCCTTGGCCAGTGCCGAGGTAGCGCCGGCCAAGGGTGGCATCCATTCGGCCTGGCCCTTGCCGTCCAGGCCGTGGCACGACGCACAGCGGGTTACATAGGTATGTGCCCCAGGGCGATCGAGCCGCGCTGCCGCCGATTCGGCCTGGTACTGCCACGACGCGCCGTCGCGTTGCGGGTCCCCGGGCAGCGACTTCAGGTAGTGGGCGATGGCGGCCAGGTCCTCGTCGCTCATGAACTGCGTGGAGTTGTTGAAGGCCTCGGTCATCGAGCCAAATACCACCGCGTGCCGATTGCGCCCGGTCCTCAGGAACTGCGTTATTTCCGCCTCGCTCCAGCGCCCCAGCCCGGTGTTGGGGTCGGCACGCAGGCTAGGTGCATACCAGCCATCGAGCAGTGCGCCAGCGAGGAACGGCTTGCCGCTGTCATCCAGGGCCTTTTCGTTGAAGGCCAGGCCGCGCGGGGTATGGCAACTGCCGCAGTGGCCGGGGCCCTGGACGATGTAGGCGCCGCGGTTCCACTGCGCATCCTGCCCGGCCTGACCGGTGTATGGCGTGGTGGCGGCGAACAGGCCGTTCCACAAGGCGATGGGCCACCGCAGGTTCAGTGGCCAGGGAATGTCGCTGGTCAGGTTGGCCTGCTGCACAGGTCGCACGCTGTGCATGAAGAAGGCGTACAGCGCCTTTACATCGTCATCGCTGAGCTTGGCGTAGGACGGGTAGGGCATGGCCGGGTAAAGCCGCCGGCCACCGGGCGCGACGCCCTGGCGTACGGCGCGATCGAAGTCGGCCAGGCTGTAGTGACCGATGCCGGTGTCGCGGTCGGGGGTAATGTTGGTGGCGTGGATCGCCCCCAGCGGGGTGGCCATTTCCAGCCCGCCGGCGAACGGTTTGCCGTCCGGCAGGCTGTGGCAGGCCACGCAGTCGCTGAGCCGGGCCACGTACTCGCCACGGCTGACCAGTGCCGGGTCGGCGGCCGTGGCTTGCGCGTCGGCAAATGGCGAGGCGGGCTCGCGGGTGACGTACCAGGCCAGCAGGCCTGCTGCGACCAGGCACGGCAGCGCCAGCCAGCCAGCGGTTCTTGCGAAACGATGGGTCATGGGGCGTCCTTGTGTGCTCAGCTGAAGGTATGGCTGCTCAATGGAAGGCTGCGTGCGCGCTGGCCAATGAGCTGCGCGACTGCGTTGACCACTGCCGGTGCCACCGCGGGCAACGGTGGTTCTCCGATTCCGCCCATCTTCGCCCCGCTTTCGACAATGCGCATATGCACCCTGGCCATGCGCGACGGCGGCAGGATCGGGTACAGGTCGTAGTTGCGTGCGCGCGGCTTGCCCTCCACGTACACCGCTTCCTCCAGCAGCGTCTGCGACAGGCCCAGAGCTACGGCACCGTTGACCTGGTGTTCGATGATCGCCGGGTTGACGATGCTGCCCGGGTCGATGGCCTGCCAGATGTCGTGCACCTTGACCTGGCCGTTCTCGATCGACACCTCGGCAATGACCGCTGCTTCCGAGCCGAACGGCGAGGCCATGGCCACGCCGCGCGCCCGCTTGCTGCCATCCTCGGCGGTGAACGGCCCGCGCTTCCAGCCGCCGGAAAGCTCGGCGACGGCCTGCAACAGGTTGGTCAGGCGCGGATTGTCGCGCAGCAGGTGCAGGCGCAGTTCGAACGGGTCCTTGCCGCCTTTGTCGGCCAGTTCGTCGAGGAACGACTCATAGAAGAAATCGTTCAGCGAGTTGCCCACCGAGCGCCAGTAGCCGAGCATGGCAGGGCCTTTTACGTAGATCTGCGCGATGCGCTTGTTGGCGATGGCGTAGGCCTTGCCCGACAAGCCTTCGAGCGCGGTCGGGTCGAGTTTTTCGCCTTGCTTGCCAGCGATGGCTTCGGTCGGGCCTTCGGTGGCGCTCACGGCTTCGAGGGCCACCGGCAAGCCGTCGGCATCCAGCCCGGCGCGGAACTTCACCACGGCGACCGGGCGCAGCACATCACGGAGGAATTCTTCTTCGCGGCTCCAGATGAGTTTCACCGGCCGGCCGACCGCCTTGGCCAAGGCAATGGCCTGCGGGTAGGGGTTGGCCGAGTCGTACAGGAAGTGGCGACCAAAGAAACCGCCCAGCAACGGCGAATGCAGGGTGATCTGCTCCGGGGGCAGGCCGGTGCGTTTGGCGATGTCGTCCCGGAACATGTCCGGGGCCTGGTTAGGCAGCCACACTTCCAGGGTGCCATCCGGGTTGAAGCGCGCCAGTGCAGACGGCGGCTCAAGCTGGGCGTGGTTGAGGTACTGGTTGTGGTAGGTTGCCTCGACCCGGGTCTTGGCACTGGCCAGCATGCCGGCCACATCGCCCTGGTTTTCGTCGTCGCGGGCCGGGCCCGTGACCGTGGCAAGGTGCTCGCGCCAGCCATCGCTGGAGAAATCGGCCGGCATCGGCCGTACCGGGCTGTCGGCCGCGGGCTCCTGCCAGTCCACCTGGATGGCTTCGACCGCGCGCTTGGCGTGCCACCAGCGTTCGGCAACCACGGCTACGGCACCCGGCAGCTGATGCACCGAATGCACGCCTTTCATGGCCTTGACCTGGTCTTCGTTGCGCAGGCTGCCGACGGTCATGCCCAGGCGTGGTGCGTGCTGCACGGCAGCGTGGAGCATGCCGTCGACCTTGATATCGATGCCGTATACGGCCTTGCCGGTGGACTTGTCGTAGGCATCCAGGCGACGTACCGGCTTGCCGATCCAGCGAAACTGGCTGGGATCGCGCAGCTTGACGCTGGCTGGGTCTGGCACCGGCAGGTCCATGGCGCGCCCGGCCAGTTCACCATAGGGGATGGAACGGCCAGTCGTGGTATGTACCACGTGACCTGGCGTGGTGGAGAGTTCTTCGACAGGCACGCCTAGTTGCTCGGCGCCCGCCTGCAGCAGCATGGCCCGGGCGAGGGCGCCCAGGCGACGCATGGTCGGGTAGCTCATGCGCACCGACATGCTGCCACCGGTAATGCGCATGCCGTTTTCCATCACCACATAGGCTTCTCCGGGCGGCGCGCTGTCGACCACGAAATTGGCCGGGTCTACGTCCAGCTCTTCACCCACGATCTGTGCCATGGCGGTGAAGGGGCCTTGCCCGCCTTCCATGAATGGGCTGAGCAGGCGCACTTTGCCGTCTGGGCGGATCTCCAGAAACGCCGGCACCTGGGTCCCGCGCTCCGGGGTTGCTGCGGCCGCTGCCTGCACGCGGGCCGACCCCATGGGCAGGCCGAAACCAAGCACCAGGGCACCGACAGCCGTACCAGCAAGAAAGCGTCGGCGCGACAGGTTGACCGTTTCGCCCTGCTGCAGCTTGAGCAGCTCGGCGGGGGTATCGACTGGTGTGTTCATCAGGCCTTCTCCCCTTGTGCCAGTTCATGCACGGCGGCATGGATGGCGTTGTAGGTGCCGCAGCGGCACAGGTTGACCATGGCTGCCTCAATCTGCGCGTCGCTGGGCTTGGGCGTGTGCTTGAGCAGTGCCGTGGCCGCCATCACCTGGCCGGACTGGCAGTAGCCGCACTGTGCCACCTGATGCTCGACCCAGGCCGCGACCACCCGTTTGCCGACCGCATCGGCCTCGATCGCCTCGATGGTGGTCACCTCGCGCCCGACCACCCCGGCCACCGGGGTGACGCAGGCGCGTACCACGTTGCCGTCCACCAGCACCGAGCAGGCGCCGCACTGGGCCAGGCCGCAGCCATATTTGGTGCCGGTAAGCCCCAGGTCATCGCGGATTACCCACAGCAAGGGCGTATCGGCGTCTGCCTCGACCTGGTAGGTCTTCTGGTTGATGCGTAGTTCCATGGTTCACCTGCCCGTCAACGGTTGTTGTCGTTTGGCTTTTTCTGATCGGGGAATACGGTGCTCCCCAGTGCAGAAACGCTAGCACAGCGAGGTGACCGAGGGTCTGCTGGCGGGGGCAGGTTCAGAGGATCAGGCAAGCAATTCGGTGGAATGCGCAAGCTGGGCACGCAAGCAGGACTTCCGGCGTGAAAACCCGGATAATGCCGGCCAATTTCGTTTTGCACGCTTAAATCACGGTAATCCCGCATGGAAATCAAGGTCAATTTTCTCGACAATCTCCGTCTCGAAGCCAAGTTCGACGACTTCACGGTGATCGCCGACCAACCGATCCGCTACAAGGGGGATGGCTCGGCCCCGGGGCCGTTCGACTATTTCCTGGCGTCTTCGGCCTTGTGCGCGGCTTACTTCGTCAAGCTGTACTGCCAGACTCGCGACATCCCTACCGAAAACATTCGCCTGTCGCAGAACAACATCGTCGACCCGGAAAACCGTTACAACCAGATCTTCAAGATCCAGGTCGAGCTGCCCGAGGACATTTCCGAGAAGGACCGCCAGGGCATCCTGCGCTCTATCGACCGTTGCACCGTCAAGAAGGTGGTGCAGACCGGCCCCGAGTTCGTGATCGAAGTGGTCGACAACCTCGATGCCGATGCCCAGGGCCTGCTGATGCCGGTGGCTGACACCAGCACCTACATCCCCGGCAAGGACCTGCCGCTGGAGCAGACCATTGCCAACATGTCGGGCATCCTCGCCGGGCTGGGCATGAAGATCGAGATCGCCTCGTGGCGCAACATCGTGCCCAACGTGTGGTCGCTGCACGTACGTGACGCCCAGTCGCCGATGTGCTTTACCAACGGCAAGGGTGCAACCAAGGAAGCCGCGCTGGCCTCGGCGCTGGGCGAGTTCATCGAGCGGTTGAACTGCAACTTCTTCTATAACGACCAGTTCTGGGGTGAGGACCTGGCCAACGCGCCGTTCGTGCACTACCCGAACGAGCAGTGGTTCAAGCCCGGCCCACGTGATGCGCTGCCGGTCGAGATCCTCGACGAGCACTGCCTGGCAATCTACAACCCGGACGGCGAGCTGCGCGGCTCGCACCTGTACGACACCAACTCGGGCAACACCGCGCGCGGCATCTGCTCGCTGCCGTTCGTGCGCCAGTCCGACCAGCAGGTGGTGTACTTCCCGTCCAACCTGATCGAGAACCTGTTCCTAAGCAACGGCATGAGCGCCGGTAACACCCTGGCCGAGGCACAGGTGCAGTGCCTGTCGGAGATCTTCGAGCGCGCCGTGAAGCGCGAAATCCTCGAAGGCGAGCTGTGCCTGCCGGATGTGCCGCAAGAGGTTCTGGCCAAGTACCCGGCCATCGTCGCCGGCATCCAGGGCCTGGAAGAGCAGGGCTTCCCGGTGCTGGTCAAGGATGCGTCGCTAGGTGGCGAGTTCCCGGTGATGTGCGTGACCCTGATGAACCCACGCACCGGCGGCGTGTTCGCCTCGTTCGGCGCCCACCCGAGCCTGGAAGTGGCGCTGGAGCGCAGCCTCACCGAACTGCTGCAGGGCCGCAGCTTCGAAGGCTTGAACGACCTGCCGCAACCGACCTTCGAAAGCCACGCGCTGACCGAGCCGAACAACTTCGTCGAGCATTTCATCGATTCCAGCGGCGTGGTGTCGTGGCGTTTCTTCAGCGCCAAGGCCGACTTCGAGTTCGTCGAGTGGGACTTTTCCGGCCACGGCGAGGATTCCAACGTGCAGGAGGCCGCGACCCTGTTCGGCATCCTCGAAGACCTGGGCAAGGAAGTGTACATGGCGGTGTACGACAACCTTGGCGCCACCGCCTGCCGTATCCTGGTGCCGGGCTACTCGGAGATCTATCCGGTCGAGGACCTGATCTGGGACAACACCAACCGCGCCTTGTCGTTCCGCGCCGACATTCTCAACCTGCACAGCCTGGACAACCGTTCCCTCAAGCTGCTGCTCAAGCGCCTGGACAACTGTGATGTGGATGACTACACCACCATCACCACGCTGATTGGCGTGGAGTTCGATGAGAACACGGTGTGGGGCCAGCTGACCATTCTTGAGCTGAAGCTGCTGATCTGCCTGGCGGTGCAGCGTTTCGAGGATGCCAAGGAACTGGTCGAGGCGTTCCTGCAGTTCAACGACAACACCGTCGAACGCGGCCTGTTCTACCAGGCGCTGAACGTGGTGCTGGAGGTGCTGCTGGACGACGAACTGGAAATGGAAGACTACGAAGCCAACTTCCGGCGCATGTTCGGTGACATACGCATGGATGCGGTGCTGGGTTCGGTGGACGGCAGCGTACGCTTCCATGGGCTGACCCCGACCAGCATGAAGCTCGAAGGCCTCGACCGCCATCTGCGCCTGATCGAGAGCTACAAGAAGCTGCATGCGGCCCGGGCCAGGTTCGTCTGATATCTGACAGGTATTCTTTCCTTCGCAGAACGCAAGGCCTTGTGGGAGCGGCCTTGTGTCGCGAAAGGGCTGCGTAGCAGCCCCAGGGTTACTGCGGTGATGCGAATATTGCTGGGGCCGCTGTGCGGCCCTTTCGCGACACAAGGCCGCTCCCACAGGGGTAGCATGAGCCAATAGAGCTCATATGCCTTTCATTTCTGGTGTTTACACCAAATCGATCTTGCTTCACCGCTTATTATTTCTTGCCGCTTCGCCCGCCAGGCGCGTAGCGTTTTGCTCCCATCCCCTCAATCCATGGCGCGTTGACCGCCAGAAGGACCTCGGCCGCGCACAACAAGAAGGCGCAGACCATGAGCACCCCTTTGGATACCAATGCCCTCAAAGCCCGCCAGCAAGCCGCATGGGCCAGCGGTGACTACGCGGTAATCGGCACCACCCTGCAACTGGTCGGCGAGCGCCTGGCCGAGGCCTGTGACCTGCGCTGGGACGAGCAGGTGCTGGATGTCGCCGCCGGCAACGGCAATGCCACCCTGGCTGCTGCCCGGCGCGGCTGCCGCGTCACCTCCACCGACTATGTGCCCGAACTGCTCAAGCGCGGTGAAGAACGTGCGCGGGCCGAGCACCTCAATGTGGTGTTCCAGACCGCCGATGCCGAAGCGCTGCCGTTTGCCGATGGAACCTACGATGCCGTGCTGTCCACCTTCGGCGTGATGTTCGCTCCCGACCAGGCCCAGGCCGCGCGCGAACTGAGCCGGGTGTGCCGGCCCGGTGGCCGGATCGGCCTGGCCAACTGGACACCGCAAGGGTTCGTCGGACAGATGTTCAAGACTCTCGGGAGGCACGTGCCGCCGCCAGCCGGGGCCTTGCCTCCCTCGCGCTGGGGCGACGAGGAACAACTGCGCGTGCTGTTCGAGGGAGCGCTTGGAGAGCTGAATGTCAGCCGCCAGCACTTCAACTTCCGCTATCGCTCGGCGGCGCATTTCATCGAGGTGTTCCGTACCTGGTACGGGCCGGTGCACAAGGCGTTTGCCTCGCTGGAGCCGGAGGCGGCCGGGGCGCTGGAGCGAGATCTGACCCAGTTGCTGAATGAAAACAATGTGGGGGGCTCTGCCTCATTGGTGGTGCCGAGTGAATACCTTGAGGTGGTGATCATTCGGGGTTAGCAGGCGCTCCTTCGAAGGCCTCGGCCGGTGGTGGCGCTGCACGGACATTGAAGAGTTTGCAGATGAAGTACCAGCAGATGGCGACGGTCAGGTTGTAAGGGAACAGCACGGCCCAGAACGGCAGTTGCCAGTTCTTCTTGCCCTGCATTTCACCGGGTTCGCCGGTTCGCCAAGGGGCGTAGTGGCGCCAGGCTTCTGCCGGGGTC